>JAABUV010004114.1_pt1 | contig 17693 bp, 21 predicted proteins | sample 5559971 | NCBI WGS metagenome assembly JAABUV01 (sample SAMN10711881, study PRJNA513362) | rock metagenome | isolation source: Antarctica rocks | place: Antarctica: Victoria Land, Knobhead nord | collected 2015-12-19
AACAGCGGGGCGAACTCCGCATGAAAGGCGGCAAAGGACGCCGCCGCACGCTCAAAATCAGCTTGTTCCATCACGATACTCCTCATATAAGAAGTATACCGCTAAACCGTCGTTGTAGTACTAGCAGGAGCGGGAGGTAGCGCCGTGGCTCCCGTGCCCCGTCGAGGAGCAGACGCGCCCCCTGCTGTCCGAGCGTGTGGTGCGCGGGGTCGACGGTCGGCCCCACCAGGATCGCCCGCGCGACGCGCGCGGGGGAGCGCACGGGGAGGTCGGCCACGATCTGACAGCCGAAGGAGTTCGCCACGAAGGCCGCCCGCGCCAGGCCCACCACGTCCATCCAGCGCGCGAGGATGGCGGAGAAACCCGCGACCGTGGGGACGCGCGCCGGGCGGTCGCTGCGTCCATAGCCGGGCAGGTCCAGCGCGTAGACGTTGTAGTGGAGTGCGAGCCGCGCCGCTAGAGCACCATTCAAGTAATCGCGCGGGGGCTTGGCAGGGGGCGGGCTCACGGCGTAGGCTAGAGGGAGAGCCGCCCCTGTGCAGTGAGTGAAGGAGACCAGCATGCGTCCGATGCCGTGGCAGCCCCCCGTCGATCTCTCGCCCCCGGAGCAGGCCGTGGCGCGGCGGGTGCGCCGCGCCAAGCTCTTCGTGTTCCTGCGCACCCATCGCCACACGCTCTTCGACGCCGCGTTCCAGGAGGAGTTGGCGACGCTCTATGCGGACCGCCCCAAAGGGCAGCCTCCGGTGCCACCGGCCCTGCTGGCGCTGGTGACGATTCTGCAAGCGTACACCGGCGCGTCGGACGCCGAGGCGATCGAGGCCACGGTGATGGACCGGCGCTGGCAACTGGCGCTGGATTGCCTGGACTGCACCGACGCGCCGTTCAGTGTGGGCACCCTGGTGCCCTTCCGCGAGCGCCTGATCGCCACGGACCTGGACCGGCGACTGGTGGAGCGGACGGTGGAGGTGGCGGCGCGGACCAAAGGCTTCGGGCACACGGCGCTGCGCGCGGCCTTGGATAGCAGCCCCCTCTGGGGCGCGGGACGCGTCGAAGACACCTACAACTTGCTGGGGCACGCGCTGCGCAAGGCGGTGGGCGTGCGGGCGCGCCAGCAGGGGCGGGAGCTGGCGGACGTCGCGGCGGCGGGCGCGCCCGTCCTGGCCGGGACGGGCTTGAAAGCGGCGCTGGATCTGGACTGGGACGACCCGGCGGCGCGCACCGAGGCGCTGGGCATCGTGCTGGCCGCGCTGGGCGCCATCGAGGCGGAGGTGGCGACGCAGCCGGAGGGGCGGGCGCGCACGGAGGCGCGTGAGCGCGTGCAGGTCGAGCACTCTTTGGCGCACATCGGGGCCTGGCAGGGCGACCGCGCCCGCTACCTGGGCCAGCGCAAGAACCTGCTCGATACGCGCCGTATGGCCGCTGTCGAGAACTTGCATATTGCCCAACGCCTCCCCGCCGTCGTTGATGTCCCCCGCGCGGCCTAATTTTTAGGGGGATGATTACTTGAATGGCGCTCTAGCGGATACGTCCGCCCCCCGGTGGACGACAGACGAACGACACGCGGCCCCCAGCATCGTACTGATGCCGGGGGCCGCGCTGTTCGCGGGCGGCCAGGTTCTCCAGGCGACTGCCTACATCCTGGATGTCCAGTTCACCCCGCGCGATCCGGCCATCTACCAGACGCTCGCCCCCCCTTGGCTCTGGGACCCGCCAACGTTTCACAGCCCCTGAGCAGCAAGGAGCCCTGGGTTGACTGCTACCCTGCACGTTGTATCCTGTAGATATGATGGCGATACCCGGTCAGGGCGCGGTGCCGCCGCACCCTCTCGCGAAACCATGCCCATCGTCGCTTGAACCGGCGCGTGGCCGATGAACAGGCGCACAGCGCATACAGGAGGATAACCGATGACCCCGCGCCGGATCACGCGTTTGCTGGTCGTCGTCATCGTGCTCGCGCTTGGCGGCCTGGCCGCTGCCATCGTCATCGGCGTTGGCGGCCTCGTCGCCGTCGCCGTGCTCACAATCGGCGGCCTGACAGGCCATGAAGGCGCCGCGTCGCCGACTACGCCGGCGCCAGCGGCCACGCCGCTATCAGTAGCTGCGGCGCCGGCGATGGCTCCAGCCACCCTACGATCCGCCACGACGCGGGGCGCGACGCCCAATGACGTGGTAACGGAGCGGGCCTTCGCGGTGGCGAGTCGCTCGGTCGTCTACGTGGACAATGTGAGGATCGGCTCCGGCTCCGGCGTCGTCTACGACACGACCGGCGACATCGTCACTAACGCCCACGTCGTCGCCGGCGCCCAGAGCTTGAGTGTGACCCTCGCCACGGGCAAGAGCTACGCCGCCCGCCTCGTCGGGACCGACACCGCCGATGACCTCGCCATCGTGCACATCGACGCCACGGGGCTCCCGGCCGCGCGCTTCGCCGCGTCCGGGACGTACCGCGTGGCGCAGATGGCGCTCGCCATCGGCAACCCGCTTGGCCTCAAGCAGAGCGTGACCGCTGGCCTTGTCAGCGCGCTCGACCGCACGGTCCAGGAGGGCAACGGCGCCTACTTGCCCAACGCCATCCAGACCTCGGCCCCGATCAACCCCGGCAACTCAGGCGGCGCGCTGGTCACGCTCGATGGCGTGGTCATCGGCATCCCGACGCTGGAGGCAACCGACCCGCAGAACAACAACGGCGGGGCGGCGCAGGGCATCGGCTTCGCCGTGCCCAGCAGCCGGGTGACCTACATCGCGCGGCAGCTCATCGCTACCGGGAGCGTCGCGCATACGGGGCGGGCCTACCTGGGCGTCGGCGCGACCGACGCGCAGCAGAGCCAGGCGCAGGGCTCCTTCGGGAACGGCGGCAGCAATGCGCCGTCGATCGTGGGCGCGATCGTGCAGACCGTGAGCGGCCCCGCGGCGCAAGCGGGCGTGCAGCAGGGCGACGTCATCACGGCCTTCAACGGTGTGTCAATTTCCGGCCAGGACGACCTGCTCACGGCGCTGGCGCACCAGAAGCCGGGCGACACGGTCACGCTGACGCTCGACCGCAACGGCGGCTCGATCAGCGTCCGCGTCCAGTTGGGCGAACTCCCCGCGTCGTAGGGCTAGCCTGCATTCGGCGCCGTGGGCCTGCGACTGCGGTCGCATGGCAGACCACGGACACTGCGGTGTCGGGGCGACTGCGTCAGAGCGCCACGTCGAAGGGCGACACCCGACCGCAGTCGGCGTTGGTCTGCCATGCGACCGCAGTCGCAGGTTTCCATAACTCACGAGCCTTTAGCGCTACAAGCAGGCCAGATTCTTGGCTGGAAGCGTGACCTTGGGGGGCGCGACGGACAACGCCGTCCGTGCGCTACTTTGCTCGTAGTGCGACAGCGTGGCCCCAAACGCGCCCGGCACGCCCCACTTGACGACGATATGCCCCCGCCCCGTCGTATACCACACGTCGAGCGGCGCTTGCGCGCCCTCGAGAAAGCGCACATGTACCGTCGCGGCCTTGCCCAGAATCGTGGTGAGCGTCTCGTGTCCCAGGATACGGTACGAGGCCGTCGCCGTCGGCCGCTTGCCGTAGGGGTCGATGACGGTATAGGTGACCGGACCCGTCGCGTCGGGCGCGATCGTGCGCAGCAAGTCCTGCATCATGCCATAGGCCGCCGTCCGCGCGGGGGCGAGTAGGCCCTTGGCGACCGTACAACCCTGCCGCGGAACACCAGACGCTGGTCCCCACGATTGGTATGAGGTGTAGTCGAGATGCGGGCCAAAGAGCGTCGCGCGCAGCACGCTGCCCGCCGGGACGGCGTCGGGATCGTTGGACTGGCGCAGGCCCACGGCGTCGTAGCGCCGCAGCAAGTACGTATTCGTGTCGAAGGCGGTGCGGCTGGCGAAGGTGGTCATACTGGGCAAAAGAGCGTAGCGCTGCTGCTGCGTCATTGTATAGGCCGACGTGTCGATCCATTGGTGACCGGAGCGCGTGAACAATTGGTAGGCCGTCCCGCGCGTGATGTCACGGCCCGCGATTTTCCACTCGTAGTATTCGCCCTGCGCCCAGGGGACGGCGCCGAAGCCGGGATGCGGATTGGGCGTGGCGCGCGGCGCCACTGTTGGGCGCGGTGTGGCCGTGCGTGTCGGGGTCGGCGTTGCCGTCGCGGTGATAGTGGGCGTTGCGGTCACGACCGGCGTCGTCGTGACCGGCGCCGTGGCGCTGACGACGACGGTTCCCGTGATAGCGGCCCGCGCCGTCCCTAAAATGTCCGGCGGCGGTGTCACGCCGCTAACGATCGTGGGCGTGGCGCTCGTCGCTGGTATGACGGCCGCGGACGCATACGCGGGGTGATGGTTGTTCAGATGATGGCTGTCCAAAGGTAGCGCGGCCATCGCGACGATGGCGGTAAGGGCGCAAGAACTGACGGCGGTAGTGATACAGCGCACCGGGCTCTCCTCCGAAGGACGCCCGCGAGGGGCGCACTGACTTGTCAAGACGCTGGCGGGGACGCCTGAGGGACGCGTACACGGGCACATTGGCCTGACCCTATGCTACCCTTTTCCGCGCCAACGCCCAACTTCAGCACTTCCAGCCCTGCGCGGCCAGGCTCGCGGCGAGGGCGTCGAGCGACGCGTCGATGTGCCCCTCGTCGACCCAACCGAGGTGTCCGATGCGGATGATGCGCCCGGCCAGCGACTTTTGCCCATCGCCAAAGTGGACGTTATGCTGGTCGCGCGCCTCGCGCAACAGCCGCTTGCCGTCCACCTCATCCGGTATGACCACACTGGTCACGCTGGGCGAGTAGTGCGCGGGGTCGGCGAAGAGCTTGAGACCCAATCGCTCGACCCCGGCGCGTGTGTGCGCGGCGACGGCGGCGTGGCGCGCCCATACCGCCTCGCGCCCTTCCTCGCGCATGAGTCGCAGACCGGCCTGCAGCGCGTAGTAGAGCGAAACGGCAGGCGTGTAGGGGGGGGTACCCTCGTCGACGGCCTTACGCGCCTTGGCGAAGTCCCAATAGTAGCGCGGCAGGCGCGCCGTGCGCGTCGCGTCCCAGGCGCGCTCGCTCACGTTGAGCATGGTCATGCCGGGCGGGGCCATCCACGCTTTCTGTGAGCCTGTCACGACCACGTCGACGTCCCAATCATCGGTATAGAGCGGGGCGGTACCGAGTCCACTGATGCCGTCGACGAGCAACAGGACGTCCAGACGCACAGCGCGTACGGCGCGGGCGATGCTTTCGAGGTCGTTGAGCACGCCCGTCGAGGTCTCATTGTGCGTCACCAGTATGGCGCGCGCGGCGGGATGCTCCTCCAGGGCGCGCACGACATCGGCGGCGTCGGCGGCCTGGCCCAGCGGATAGGAGACCTTATGGACGGACGCGCCGAAGGCGGCGGCCATGTCAGCGAAGCGGTCGCCGAAGACGCCAATGCTCACCGCGATGACCTCATCGCCGGGCGAGAGCACGTTGACGATGGCCGCCTCCAGGCCGCCGGTCCCCGACGCGGGGAAGGTCAGCACCAGGCCGTCCGTGGCGAAGAAATAGCGCAGGTCGGCGTGGACGTCGCGCATGATCGCCTCGAAGGCGGGGCCGCGGTGGTTCATCATTTGCCGCGCGCCGGCCGCGCGCACCTCATCCGGCAGGGGCGTCGGCCCCGGAATCCTCAGGTTGATGTCGATGTCGGCCAAAATGGTTACTCCCTCCTTAGGGCCTGCGACTGCGGTCGCATGGCAAAGTACGGGCGCTGCGGCGCCAGGAGATTGCCGTAGGAACGTACGCTTAATACGTCCACAACCGACCGCAGTCGGCGTTGGTCTGCCATGCGACCGCAGTCGCAGGCCTACGGCGCTACTTTCAGGGATTCGAGTTCCCGCGCGATCGCGTCCGCGAGACCCTTCTGGGCCAGATCGTGGGCTACGCGGACGCCGTTGCGGATGGCTTTGGGGCCGGAACGGCCGTGCCCGACGAGCACGACGCCGTTGACGCCGAGCACCGGCGCGCCGCCGTATTCCTCGAAATCGAGCCGCCGCGCCAGGGCGCGGAAGGCCGGCATGGCCAGGGCCGCTCCTATCTTGGTGCGCCACGACCGCCGCAGTTCCGCCTCCATCAGCGTACGAAACGCGCTCACAGTCCCCTCCGCCCCTTTGAGCAACACGTTGCCCGTGAAGCCGTCGGTCACCACCACATCGACGAGGCCGCCGGGCAGGTCTTTGCCCTCGACGTTGCCCTTGAAGTTGAGCGCGCTCGCCGCCAGTAGCGCATGGGCCTCGCGCACCAGCGTCGTTCCCTTCTCCTCTTCCTCGCCGTTGCTCATCAGGCCGACCGATGGGTTGGCGAGGCCGAAGGCGAGGCGCATATAGGCCACGCCCATGGCGGCGAACTGCACCAGATAGGAGGGCCTGCACTCGGCGTTGGCGCCCATATCAATGAGGAACGAGACGCCGTTTCCTGTCGGGAAGGGTGAGCCGATAGCCGGGCGCTCGACACTGGGGAGACGGCGCAGCCCAAAGAGCGCCGCCGCCATCACCGCGCCGCTGTTGCCGGCTGAATAGGCGGCAGCAGCGCGCCCCTCGGCCACCAGGTCGATCGCCACTTTCAGCGAGGCGCGCGGCTTACGCCGCAGCGCCTGGGCCGGATGCTCGTCCATGGCGATGACCTCATCCGCGTCCTCGATCTCGATCGGTAGCCCCTTGGTGTCGTGCCGCGCCAGTTCGCGCTCGACGATGGCGCGCCGCCCGACGAGGATGATGGGCGTCGCGTAGGCGCGCGCCGCCGCGACGGCCCCCTCGACGACGACGCCAGGCGCGCGGTCGCCCCCCATGGCGTCCAGCGCGATCGGTAGGGCCAGCGATGTCTGACCGTTCTGTGTCTGCATGATTGTAGTCTAACAGGGGCGCGTTTGGACGATGTAACCAGAAATCACGTGGGGTCTCTTGCCGTACTCTGTTAGCCTGGATTATTCATGAAAACATTCATCGAATTGGATTGGCTGCTGATCGGTCCTCCGTGGACTCTTATAGGCCACTTTTGGTGCCAAAATCGGCTCTGAGGCCCCTTCAGACGCCCTATATCGCGCGGCGTGCAACCGAATACTGTCGATCTGATTCGACAGAAACGCTCATGAATAATCCAGGCTAGGGGTAGGCGTTTGGGTTTTCCACTCCCCACGATACCCCATGAGGATGAGCTACAATGTAGACAAAGTAAGCGCGGCATGAATTTAAGGAGGCGATACTCGTGTCTCGGGTTATCAGTTTGCGGATCAGAGACGATCAATCCGTGCGTCTCGGGCGGTTGGCGCGGCGCTTTGGTCGTAAGCCAAGCGAAATGGCTATGATCCTCGTGGAGGATGCGTTGCGGACGGCCGAGTACAGTCATATCGAGTTTCGCGACTCAGCGGTGGGGCGCCAGGCGTATATAATCGGCACGGGTCTGGCAGTGTGGGAAGTGGCGATGGTCGCGCGCGACTACGGCGGCGATGCGGAGGCCGTGGGCCGCCACCTGCGCTGGCCCCTCGCCCGCGTGAAAGCGGCCTTGCGCTACGCCGCCGATTTCAAGAGTGAGATTGACGCGGCGCTGGCCGACAACGACTCTTACGACTTCGCGGCTGTATCGCGGCTGCTGCCCCAGACCGAGCCGTTCTTTGTCGATGATCCTATGACGGGCGCGGAGGAGTAGTGCTGCGTTTGTTGCTCGACGAGCATCTCTCGGACGACATCGCGGTCGGAGTACGCGTCGAGGCGACGGGGGTCGAGATCGTCAGCCTTCGAGAGTGGCAAGAGGGCGTGTATGTGGGCGCGCCGGATGACGTGCTCCTGCGGGCCGCGTACGCGCAAGGCACGACACTGGTGACCTTCGATCAACGCACGATTATGCCAGTGCTGCGGGATTGGGGAGAACGGGGCATCGCGCACGGGGGCGTTGTCTTTGGGAGCAGATACACCTTTGCGACAAACGACTTCGGAGGCATCGGACATGCGCTGACGCGATTATGGATCGAGCAAGGGCAGTTGGATTGGACCAACCGCGTCGTCTATTTGCGCAAGTCTTAGCGGCGCTCGGCGATGATCGCTTCCGACAACGGCTGTCCCTGTACCGGGATGGGACTTCGATCGATGCCTGCCGGTAGCGTCACCGGCGCTGCTGTCGTAGTATCTTGCAACAGCCCGCGCGTGCGCAAGAGTTCCCTGTCATCGGGCAAGGAGGACGCGATTGGGACATGTATCTCGACCGCGACTCCGCCGGGGAGTTGCGCATTTTCGTTCAGCACTACGACGTTATCCTTGACGACACCGTGATATATAGTCATGTATCCTCCCTAGCAAAGATATGTTGCTCTTCGTCCGCAAAACGTGTTGACAGGCTTGCTCCTACTATGTTACTAATACCACCGCTTTGCTTTCTAACAAAAGATGGCATTCCCAATGCTTCTGCTATCCTAAACAGTAGGACGAGACCCACGATAAGAGGAGCTATCATGACTGAGGTGGCACATGGCAGCAGCGGCTTCGCCTCTGTAAATGGGGGCAGGCTGTTGACCTCACGACCCTATGCGGGGGGCGCCGATCTCCCCGCGATTGTCGCCCTGATCGCCGCCTGTGAAGCGGTCGACAAGCTCGATCGAGGGACCTCAATCGAGGAGATGCGCGTGGCGCTTGCTGCCCCAGGGGGCGACCCGGCGCGCGATCTGAGCCTATGGGAGGATGACGACGGCCAACTGCTTGGTCTGGGGCGACTCATCCTGACGCCGGATAACGCGGACATTGAGGGCCGTTTCTGGTTCCATATCCATCCAGCAGCGCGTGGTGCGGCGCTGGAGGGGCGGATCATTGCCTGGGGCGAAGGGCGTGCACGCGAGGCCGGTCGCGAGCGGAGTCAAGTGGCGCGGCTGCTCACCTTCGCGCGCGCCGACAAGGCCGCGCGCATCGCCACGCTCGGCGCCCATGGCTTCGAGCGTGTCCGGTACTTCTACACCATGGCGCGCCCGCTCACGAGCGCGCTCCCCGCTCCCCGCGTCCCAGTGGGATTCGTCGTGCGGCCCCTGCGCGGCATGGAGGAGGCCGCGGACTATGTAGCGTTGGAGAACGAGGCGTTCCGTGAGCACTGGAACTATCACGAAGAAACGGTGGACGATTTGGCGCGCACGCTGTCGGCCCCCACCTACCGTTCCGACCTCGATCTGGTCTGCGTCGCCGCGGATGGCCACTTCGCGGCCTACTGCCAATGCGAGATCACCTCCAGCGCCAAGAGCGGTTTTGTCCATGGGCTCGGGACGCGGCCGGCCTACCGGGGACGCGGACTCGGACGCGCGATGCTGCTGGCCGGTCTCCGGGCGCTGCAACGGGCCGGCATGGAGGCAGCGGATATCAGCGTCGACGCCGATAATCCGTCGGGCGCCCTCCGGCTGTACGAGTCCGCTGGCTTTCGGACCTACGAAACGTGGATCGCTTTCGTCAAGCATGTGTCGTGAGTGTGTATCCTGAAGAGTTGTGGACTCTGTTACATCGCCCTTACCCGGACTCGGCGCGCTGGCCGCGCGCGCATACGAACTGCTCGACGCGACGGGCCGTCCCGTTGCCGAGGAGCGTCTGGTCCTCCACGTCTTTGGATTGACCGGGACGCGCAAGCCCGACTTCTGGCGCGGGCAACTCACGCGCGTGCTGGCCGGGCACGATCTCTTCGCCCAGCAGCCCAATGGCGCGTGGGGCCTCGCAACGTGGTCGCGCGAGACCGCAACGCTACGCGCGCTGCGCTACGTCGTGGTCGACGTCGAGACGACCGGGCTTAGCCACCGCGCGCACAGCTTGATCGAGATCGCCGCGCTGCGCTGCGAGGGGACCCAGGTCGTCGATTCGTTCTCCACGCTGGTCAACCCTGGCCGCGCCATCCCGTCGTTCATCCGTGGCTTCACCGGCATCGACGACGAGATGGTGCGCGACGCGCCCGACCCGGCTACGGCCATCGCGGACTTCCTGCGCTTCGCGGGGGACGACTTGCTCGTCGGGCACAACGTGCGCTTCGACCTCAATTTTCTGGGCGCGGCCGCCGAGCGCTACCTCAACGCCACGATCGCCAACGAGCGCCTCGACACTATCGCCGTGGGGACGCGGCTGGTCCCGCGCCTGCGCCGCCCCTCGCTCGACCGCCTGGCCGGTCTGCTCGGGCTCGATACCCCGACGCGGCACCGCGCCCTCGCCGACGCCGAACTAACCGCGCGCCTGTTGTGGCGCCTCTTCGATCTGGCCGAAGCGGAGGGCATCGCCACGCTGGAGCGCCTGCGCGCCGAGCTTGGCGGCCGTGGGAGCGATCGCGACAGACCACGACGCGCCGTTAACGGACGCACCGGGCGCTCACTGCTCGACCCGACGCTGCGCCAGGGGCTGCCCACGGCGCCGGGCGTGTACCTGATGAAGGATGAGCATGGCGAGATCATCTACGTGGGTAAAGCCAAGAACTTGCGCAACCGCGTCTCCTCGTACTACACGCAGCCGCTTGGCTACAAGCGCAAGATGGACGGCTTGCTGCAGAGCGTGCGCGATCTGGAGACGATCGTGGTCGGCTCAGAGTTGCAGGCGCTGATCCTGGAGAACACGCTGATCAAGAAGTACCTGCCGCGCTTCAACGTGCAGCAGCGCAACTACGAGCAATACCCCTTCGTCAAGGTCGATGTGCAGAGCGCGTACCCGCGCGTCTACGGCACGCGTGAGGTCGCCGCCGACGGCGCGCGCTACTTCGGCCCCTATCGCTCGGGGCGCGCCGTGAAGACGATGGTCGACCTCGTGCAGCGCCTCTTCCCTATCCGTACCTGCACGCGCCGCCTGTCGGCGCAAGGGCCTATCGTCGTCGACACGAAGGGGACCAAGAGCGCGGGAGGGCATGGCGGTCCTTGCCTGCGCTATGGGATGGGCCTGTGTCTAGGTCCCTGCCACGGTGGCACGACGCCGGAGGACTACCGCGCGGTCGTCGACCAGGTCTGCGAATTTTTGGGTGGGACGGGCGACGAGTTGCTTGCGCGCGTCGAGGCCGAGATGCGCCGCGCCTCCGACCACCTGCGCTACGAGCACGCCGCCAAGCTGCGCGACCTGCTGCGCGAGGCGCGCCAGGTACTTGTGTCGCAACAGCTATTGAACGGGGCGGTGGAGCGCCACAACCTACTCATCGTCTACCCCTCCAGCGAGGAGGGCCACGCCGAGATCTTCGGCATCCGCCACGGCCGGTTGCAGGAGCAGTGGCGCCTCGACGCGCGCCGGCCCTTGCGCGATCTGCGCGCCGACCTGCGCGCGCTGTGCGTCCGCCTGCTTGCTTCTGAGGAGCCGCCGGCGGTGATCGGGCAGGACGAGGTCGACGGTATCAACATCATCGCGCGCTGGATCTACCGTTACAGCGACGCGCAGAGCTTCATCCCGCTGCATAAAAAGTCGGCCGCGACAGTCGACCGGGCGCTCGCCGCCGTGCGCGCGTGCCGTCTGGAGAAGTCGGAAGTCGGAAGTCGGAAGTCGGAAGTGGGTAGTTGACGGTCGTCAGTTGGCGACCGGCAGTCGGGTAGCTTCTACGCCAGGGGGACTCCCGACTCCCGACTCCCAACTCCCGACTCCCGACTCCCGACTAGTACTACCGTACTATGTGCCATACGGTCATAGCGTGCTACCGTAGGTGCAGTGGTCGGGCCATAGGGCCGGCTAAAGCATGAATATACGGACACATACACAAGAGCACAGCAGAGAGGACCGCACCGATGGACGATCTTAAGTATCTCGTAGTGACGCGCCAGGAAGCCGAGTTGGTTATGGACAGCTTCAAAGTGTCCAACCCCCTCACGCGCAATATCGCGCTCAAAGCGGCCAGCCTCGTGCTCGAATTCGCCGCCGAGGAAGACGTCAAGGAAGCCGAGCGCCTCGTCCTCATCAAGGGGCATGTCATGGAGAGCGCCCGCCTCGAAGCGTAGTTGGACGTTTCCCCGTTTCTCCGTTTCTCCTCGTCACTTTCCCTGTACGCGCCCGACCGCTACACTGGTGGTACGCGGACCGCCCACGAACGGCCTATGAAAGGCCCGGCGAGCGGCGGTGTGGAGTAGCAAGCAGGCGATATAGTGAGAATTTCCGAGAGAAAGCAGCGGTTGCGCAAGCGCGGCGTGATCCCGGTGGCGCAACAAGACGTCGTACGCCCCACGCGAACGGATCTAACGGCGCGTAAGAGCGTGACATACACGGCAGGCTCCAAGTCGCGCGTGGGCCCTGGCTCACGCGGCGCCGTCAAGGGCGGAGCTAAGGGGGCGCCGCGGCCACGGCGGCAAGTTAGTTCGGGCTACCAGCTAGTGATGGGCGCGCTCTACATGACGTTCGCACCACTGCTGCTGGCGTTCTACCTCTTTCAGATGCGCAACCCTAAGTCGAAGACGCACCCCGGCGCCGTCGAGATCGGCATGACCGTGCTGTTCTTCCTCTTTGGCGTCTGGCAGTTTTCACAGGGGTTGCGCGCCCGTCGGCGTAAGGCCGCGCTGAAGATCGCGGAGTCGGGGACCTCAACGACAACTTCGGGCGCGCCCGTCCCTTTGAATAAGCCATTGAAGAGGCCACGCGCGCTCAAGAGCTCGTCGTCGTAAAGGGCCGCGATGCCATCCATCACTAGCCTCATAGACCACTATGGCGCCCTCGCCGTCTTCGTGTTCGTCGTCTTCGAGAACTTCGGGGTACCGATCCCCGGCGAGATGATGCTCGTGGTCGCGGCCGCGTACGCGGCGAGTGGGCACATCAGCATCGCCCTCGTCATCGTCTGTTGCATCGCGGGCGTGTGGACGGGGTGTACGCTCTCCTATCTAGCTGGCCGTAGCGGCGGGGTCGCACTGATGACCCGCCTGCATGTGCCGGAGCGCCACCTTGCGCGCGCCGAAACCTACATGACGCGCTGGGGCGGCTATACCGTCCTGTTCGGCCGCTACGTGGCCTTCCTGCGCTCCTACATCGGCTGGCTCGCCGGCATCAACCGGATGCGCCCGGTGCCCTTCTACCTGTGGAACCTCGCCGGCGCCACGGCGTGGACGTTGACGTTCTCCGCGCTCGGCTATTTGCTCGGCAACAACTGGAAACTCATCGAACAAAAGCTCGGCGTCGGCGTCGTGGTCATCATTGTCGCGGCGGTCGTGCTTTACGTCCTGTACAAGCTATACAAGCGTCGCGCCGCCCACGTCGAAATCGTGCGGGCGGCTGTTGTCGCCAGTGATGAGACCGCGCCGGACGCGGTTATACCAGCCCCGGCGGCCTCCGACGCTGTCCTGACCGGGGAAAATACCGGCGCGCGGGGCTAGCAGGCAGCGAGGGCTATGGCTAAAATCGGACGTAACGATCCCTGCCCCTGCGGGAGCGGGCTTAAAGCCAAGAACTGCTGCCTCGCGCACGGGCCCGAGGACGCCGCCTTCATCCTGGCCACGCGGGAGGCGCCCATGGCTAAACTTGCCGCGCGCTGGCTCAGCGCCGTGCGCCGTCGCGACGACCATGGCCAACCGCCGGACGACCTGATGCGGCGCCGCGCTGAACAGTTCCTACGCGTGTGCCGCGGCTGGAGCCCCGACGCCTTCGATGAGGGCGGCGGGCCGGCGGGCGACCTTCCCGTCCTGACCACGGGATTTGGCGGCCGCGCCAAAGCCGTGTTCGGCGTGCTCGCCGTTGGTCTCGCTCACCTCTTGCTGGAGCAGCCCGCGGCCGCGCACGACTGGCTTGACGCCCTGACCGGCCGCCACGAAGAACAAACGTTGGCTTACCTCGCTGAGGCCGGGCTCCCCACCCGCCCCTTCGCGGGGCTGGCCGCACGCTATCTGCCGCCGCCCGGCGGCCAGGGCGCATGAATTATGAATTGCTACTACTGTGATCGCATCGCCGCGGCTAATGTAGCGTACACACCACGCGCGGCCGCCTTCGACATGGGTTCGGAGGCGCCGCGTTGCGCCTGGCACTGGCGCTTCGTATGCGATCACTGCGGCGAACCCGGCAGCTACATGACGCGCTTCTATTGCCCGCGCTCCGTCCGCCTGCTCTGCCGTGACGCCGGACAGGTGGGCGGTGTTACGACCGTCTACGGCGACTTCCCGCCGAGCGGCTACTGGTGGAGCCTCACCTGCCCCGACTGCGGCGACGCGCATCCATCGCTCGACTACGCCGAGTACGCCAGCGTCCATCCTTGGCAACGTGACCCCGCGTTCGCGACCGCGCGGCGCTGGCTCTCCTCTGAAACGGAGTTGGCGCGCTACCCGCGCCAACACTTGCCCACAGCGGACATAGACGCGCTGACCGACGAGGACTCCGACCGCAACTGGAGCGCCAACGCCGACATCTGGGATGCGGGCTATGACGAGCGCGGCGATGACAACCGCAAGTATTATAGCGACCCGGTGTTGCTCGCGTTCCTGGGCGATGTCGCTGGCCGGCGTGTGCTCGACGCGGGGAGCGGCGGCGGCTATCTCGCGCGCTTGCTGGCCCGGAGGGGCGCGCGGATCGTCGCGGTTGAGAACGCGCGCCGCTTTCACGAACTCGCCCTGGCCCAATAGGAACGCGAACCGCTGGGCATCCGGTTCCACCACGGCTCGATCGCGCTGATGCCCTATCTGGAGGACGCAAGCATTGACCTCGCCGTAGCCAACTACGTGCTCATCGACGTGCGCGACTACGAGGGCGCCATCGCCGAGATCGCGCGCGTCCTCGCGCCGGGCGGCCTCTTTGTCTTCACGCTGCTGCACCACACCACGGATGGCTCCTGGCATCGCCCGGCCCCCGACTCGCCGCGCCGCGAAGACCGCGCGGGCTGGCTCGTCGACCGCTACTTCGAGCGGCGCGCCCTCTACGCGCAGTGGGGCGAACTGCACCCCGTCCTCGGCTTCCACCGTCCGCTGCGCGACTACATCGCCGCCTGCAAGCGCCATGGGCTGGCGTTGCGTGACCTGGATGAGCCGGAGCTTTCCGAGGAGGGACGCCGCGTATTGCCCACTCCCGACGTACGCGAAGCGGGGCGCATCTCCGTGTCGTATGTCGTTAAGACGGTCAAAGGGTGAGGCGTCAGGCATAAACTATAGCCACCGGGCTAACCAGGGATTCCGCTTCGCGTGGTAGCTTCTCCGTGTCAATTCGATGACAATCCTGTCATATGTAGCGCCGGCACGGGTACTAGTACGATAGGATCGCGGTGCGAGGAACGGATCGTGCACAGTATCCAGGGCATGACGGGTTTGTTCCGCCGGTAGAATACGGGAAATACGCGAAGGAGAGTTCGATCATGGCTATCTCGACAATGCAGGATCTCACGCTGGACCAGTTGGGCGACGTCTACGACGCCGAGCACCGCTTCTTGAAGGGGCAGCAGGAGATGGTCCAGAACGCCACCGATCAGCAGTTGAAAAGCGGCATCCAGTTGCACATCGAGCAGACACAGGGCCACATTCAGAACCTAGAGCAGGTGTTCAGCCTCATGGGCCAGCAGCCCAAGGGCGTGACGTGCGAGGCGTCGCAGGGTCTGGTGTCCGAGGCGAAGAAGGACATGCAGAGGGCAGGTTCGGACTCTATCCGCGACGTGCTGATCGATGGCGCTGCGTTGCGGGTCGAGCACTATGAGATCGCCGCCTACACAGCCCTGATCGCCGGCGCGCGGCTCATGGGGCAGCAGCAGGCGGTCAGTTTGCTACAGCAGAACCTACAGCAAGAGCAGCAGACGGCCCAGAAGCTTGAGCAGATGACGACGACGCTGCTACAGGCGGCTATGCAGTCCACGGGCGCGAACGCCCAGGGCATGACTGCCGGGACGATGGGCGCCACTGATACTGTGACGGACACGACGATGGGCGCTTCCACGATGGGGCAGACCGTCGGTGCTCAGGGTACGGCCGGACAGATGACCGGCGACGACTACGTCAAGGTCGATACCTCGAAGGCGTCCGACATCCTGGTCGACGAGACCCAGAACCAGGGCACCCCGCAGCGCCAGGGCTCCTAGCGCCGCTCCAAGAGCCCCTTCATCGTGCGTTAGTGCGCCTATACCTGAAATGATCGGTCCGGCGGCAGCGTAGTGCGGGCGCCGGACCGAGTGAGGTCACCCGTTGACCCGGTTGATAGGCGACGAAATGCCGGCGAGCGGCTGACTGTTGGCCACTGGAGGAGGGTTGCATATGCCGCGAGGGACAGAGCCGAAGCGCGAACGCGAGTACGCGGAATTGGTCGAGCGCTTCGAGCACGAAGACCGCTACAAGGGGCGCGAGGAGGAGGTCGCGGCGCGCATCGTCAACAGGCAGCGCGCCGAGTACAGTTCGGTCCCGCTCTAGCTATCAGCTAATACAACAGCGGAGCCAGGAAGCGCTGGCCGAGGATGAGGCCTCCGTCGACTTTGGCCGGCGTCCCTTCCCAGACGGGGTCCTCGTGCTCGGTGCTGAGCACACCATTGTAGCCGCCCTCTTGCAGGGCGCTGATGAAGCGGGGCCAGTCAAGCTCACCGAGACCGGGCATGCGATAGCGCCACCAGCCGTCGTTGAGGATAGGTATGCGGGTGTGTTTATCGTGCAGGATCTCGGTGTCCTTGGCGTGCGCGTATAGGATATGCGCGCCATACACGCGTGCGACGGCGTAGGGGTCGACGCCGAGCCAGTAGAGGTGCGAGGGGTCAAGGTTGAGGCCAAAGGCGGGGACAGCCGCGAAGAGCGTGTCCCACTGCTCGGGGGCATAGAAGAGATTGCCCGGTGTCCAGGGCCGTTGCCAGCCGACCATGGGGCAGTTCTCGATCATCAGACGTACGCCCTTCTGGCCGGCGTAGTCCGTCAGCTCGCCGAAGACCCGCGCCGCCTCGGCCTCGTTCTCGCCCCGTGTCTTGGAGAGATCGTGGCCCACGAACGTGCCGACCAGCCCGACCCCGAGCAGGGTCGCGGCGTCGATCACCTTGCGCAGGTGGCCGTTGACGACAGCGCGCTCATTGGGATCGGCGGCGAGGTTGTTCTCGTAGTAGGCGAGCGCGCTGATAGACAGGCCGGACAACTCGCACATGCGCCGTATCTCGTCGGCGCCCGCATGGTCGAGCGTGGTCACGTCGATGTGGCTGGCGTTGTAGTCGCGTTCACTCGTACGCGGCCAGCACGCCACCTCCAGCGTCTGATAGCCGTGCGCGGAGGCGAAATGCACAACCTCGCTCAACGGACGTTCCGGCATACATGCGGTCAGGAAACCAAGCTTCACGTCTACCCTCCATTCCCGTCAGGGTGTCGCTCCTCGCACTAGTTGTCGCGGGTGGCGGCTATTGGCTTGTGGTCGTGAAGTTGCGGCCACATCCGAAACAGCGCCACTGGCTGTTCATGGGGACACTCGTCCTAATCCCATCAACCTCTCTGATCCCCTGGTTGCGCTTGAGCAAGGTGCGCCCCACGGTGCTGCCGCAGTGCGGGCACGCCTCTTCGCGCGGGGCCGGGACGGGAACGCTGGCGGGAGCGATAGCAGGCATGAGCCCTCATCCTTTCGGACGCCGTGCGCGTCCCTTCTATAGTCGGCGGATCGCAATGCCGCGTGTGGACGCCGCCTCCACCCCGCTTGAGTGGCCGACTGGGGCGGCGTCCGTGCGTCGATACGAGCCAATCTCGAATGAGTGTGACCAAAATCTGTGGAAGGGTGGAGGTGCCTAGGCCGCATCGGCTAAGGCCCACATCTCGGCTGTCTCAGGGACGGGACGCGCCGTCCCATAGAGGCGCTCATGTTGCCG
>JAABUV010004116.1_pt1 | contig 17684 bp, 28 predicted proteins | sample 5559971 | NCBI WGS metagenome assembly JAABUV01 (sample SAMN10711881, study PRJNA513362) | rock metagenome | isolation source: Antarctica rocks | place: Antarctica: Victoria Land, Knobhead nord | collected 2015-12-19
CGTCAGCGCTGAGCGGACTGCGCGGGGCTGTGGCTTTGCCGTGCATGGTGCCGAGCAGTAGCGTCTCATAATATGGAAAGCAAGGCCTTCTAGCCCGGCAACAAAGGTTGGCGGGCTCAAAGGTCTTTGTATCACAGACGTGTGTGGGTTGTGAGCGAGTGGCAACTTGTGAGCATTGAGAATACTCTGAGTTTCACTGGTCGGGTCATCTGTCGTCTTGGCTCGACACAGGGACCGCTGCTCTCAGAGTCTGACCCGAGTCCGACCCAACATACATATTGGCCCATGCAAGAGCACTTACTGGCACCTCTGCGACTGGTGCAAGCAAGTCCCACCATGTCGCAACGCGTCAGAAGATATCCTCTGCCCAGAGAGCGTATGCAGCGGCAAGTCACTCTTTAGGCCAGAAGGATCGGAGTCCTAGTTTGCGTACCGCTGGCCTGCCTCCAAAATCCAGCCACTCATTCTCGGCACTGCCCGTCATGCTCATGTCAAGCTTGCTTAATTAAAACACGTGCAGGGGACACAGGCACGCACACATGTGCGCGCACGATAAATTTAGCAACTGAAAACATGTAAATGCCGTAGCTCTCACCATAGGTAAGCAGGGCAGGCAGACACCAATGCATGTGCTGCATGCAAGCCAGTTCATGCAGTTTGGCTGGCAACACCAGCTTTCCTTTTGTCATTCAACTTGCTTCATAAGCCAGCCACATAAAATGTATACACGCACGGCCAACACCACTGCCGGCGCCTACTTCAAATCGCAGGCACTGGCATACATCTAAGGCTGCAGCACGGCGCGGCAGATCCTCAACTACCGCATTTGACGGCAGACTGCTTCAAAACATGCAAATACAGCAACTCGCGCCCTTGGCCAGCTTACATATGTGGGACCAGGCCTGGCCAAATGGGGTTTCCCAGCTGAACGGCCGCGAATGCTATCAGCCAGAACTGAACCAGACTTCCAGACAGACTGAGAGACAGACGATTCGGGGCCGCCAGGACGTCGCATGCCCCGCTAGCCCCCGCTCGTGATAAGCGGCGTGGACGGCGTGCCAGGCGCCGTGGTGGCGCTGGGGTTGCTGGCGTCCACAGCGACTGGGTTCATGGGGATTGCCGTCGTCCTAGCGCCGCCCGATGCAGAACGTCCATCAGGCAAAGCAGGTGTGCACCCGGTTGCAACATGCGGGGCTAGCTATGCAAGGCGTATCTGGCTGCGCCAGCGCCTCCACGTGCAGCAGGCCGGCCCTGAGGGCGCCCGCTCACACCAACCGTGAGGCCTTACTTCGCTCAGCCCATACTTCGGTCAGCCCTTTACTTCGGTCCGGCCGCTTGACTATACCCGTCAAAACTGCATGCCCATGCACCTAGCCCAGTGCAGCCAGGCCGCAACGGCGCTGCCTGCCCGCTCATAGCCCAGCATCCTAGATGTACCCTCTGCGCCTGCTGTGCTGTGCACGCAGCATCAGCCGGGCTCTGGCCAGGCACAGAGCCCGCGAAGCTTTCCTGCACGTGCTGCCGCTCATCTGGGACTGGACTCCCCACCCGGGCCTGGCTTCGCTGCCAGAGCCCACGAGGCCCATGCTGCATGTCCCTTGGGGCTGCCACACAGGTGCAGGACCCCACACACAGGCCGCGCTGCTGCCGGCTGCACGCAGCCACGGCGGTGGCTCCAGCTCAGCCGCCCCCGGACTTGACAAGCCCTGCTGGGGTGCCGGGCGCGGCGGTGACGCCCGGCGTGCTCGCGTCGACCGCCACAGGGTTCATGGAGATGGGCGTCGTCCTAGGGCGGAGGGGGACCCCAAAGCATTCAAATTGAAAGTCTGCACATGCGTGCACAGGCTCATGAGGTGTGGAAGCGCAACGGTGACCTGCCACTTCCCTGCGCACACAGCAGGTGCCGGGCACATCCGCCCCTTGCAAGACAAAAAAATAGCAAATTAGCAAAAAGCAACGCTGGGAAACAGCAAAAACGCACAGCGCGCGACCCAGCCTTGAAGCAAGCCTGCTCTGCCCTGGCGCGCCGCTGTTGTGCAAATGCATGTCCCCACACATGCATGTTTGCGTCAACGGCAGGGCAGGCCCAAGAGCGGCGATGCACTGCCGTGGGCGCCGCGCTGGCACGCTGTGTGAGTGCCTGGATGCATGCTGCACAGCTTGCCCACATGATATGGCGGTGCAGGACGGGGCAAGGGGCAAGTACATGCGAGTGAAGGCCCAGCGCATCTTGAAGAGCTGCCGCGCGTTTGGAGAAGGGTTGGGTAGTGTGCGGAAGCTGGCAGGGGGAGCACCTGGCAGGGTACACCGCATAGAACTGCGTCCAGCACTGCGACAGGTTCTGCTGCTGCAGCAGCCGCCGGCGCCCGGCCGCCGCGCTGTACTGGTCCACCGTGCCCGACTGGCCGTCGCCGGTGCTCGACTGCGCCGCGCACAAGCCCGGCCTGTGACGTGGGCTTGCGGCTGGGCATGTGCGCCGGCTGTTGACGTCTGCCACGCAAGCAGCAGGCGGACATGCGGCTTGTATCCGCATGCAGGCCGTTGCGTCCTCGTGCCGCCCGACTTGCACGCATCAAGCAGGGCGCCACACACACCCGTGCACCGCGCAGAGCATGCTCAAGTTGCTGCTTGTGGCCACAGCGCCCCTGCTTCCAGCCGGGCTTCACATGCATAGCATGAACAGCCACCCCGTGCAGATACCAGGGTGTGCGCATCAGATAACCACCTCCGATGCGAGTCCAGAACTTAGGTGTCCACCTCTTATGCTTGTTCAGCATGCACGGACAGCAGCGCGCACCCCCGGCAGCGTGGCCGCGCTCGTCTTGGGCTGCTGCGCCGCCTGCTGCGCCGCCTGCGCCGCCTGCTGCTGCTGCTGCGCCGCCTGCTGCTGCGCGGCCTGCTGCGCAGCCTGCTGCTGCGCCGTCGTCTGCTGCGCCTGCTGCTGCTGCGCGGCCTGCTGCTGCTGCTGCTGCGCCGCCTGCTGCTGCTGCTGCGCGCGCGCATGCGGACGCGCATCAGAGACTCCCTGCACGGGAGCTGACCAGGGCAGGTGCGGTTTCCATGGGCCGCGAGAGTCACAGGCCAAGGGTTGCGTGCAAGCAGTTGCAGCAGGACGCCTGTACGGCACAGGCCTGAACCCCAGCAGACGCCTGCACACAGCACTGGGCTTTGCTTCAGGGCGGGGGTGTTGCTGGCGCTGGCACCGGAGGACTGCACAGCCCCTCAGTAAGTGCCGGGAATGGGCCGCGCCTGCGCCTGCTGCGCCGCCTGCTGCGCCTGCTGCTGCGCCGCCTGTTGCGCTGCGGCCTGCGCCGCAGCGGCCGCCTGCTGCTGCGTCGGCGTCAGCGGCACGCCCGGCGTGCCCGGCGCGCCTGCGCAGCGCAGCACACACGCCGCGTCGGCGCTCGCGCTCCCTGCTGCAGGCGTGAAGCTGCACCAAGCTGCGCGCCTACGCGCATGCTGGCGAGTCTCAGGACTCCTGAGTCACTGAGGTGTGCATCACGGTCTCGCACGCACTGCAGGCCATGCACCAGCAGGTCACATCACTACACATATGTACAAACACGTGGGCCTCGAGCCCGCACCTGGAGCGCCGGGCGTGGCCACCGCGCCGGGCTGCGTGGCGCCGGGGTAGCCCTGGTAGCTGACGCCCGTGCCCTGGTAGCCGCAGCAGGTCAGGCACGCGTTGGCGCACGCACGTGGGTCCGCGCGCTGCGTCTCGCCGCCCACTGCGCGCGCCCCGGCGCCCACGTCAGACACTCGGCCGGCTGGACAGCTTGCCCGCCTGCCGTGCTGGCAACCTTTGTGATGATGTGTTATTTTTGGTGGCGCATGCTTCTGCAAGCATCCCACGTCCCTGCAGCGATGGCCGGTGGCGCCTTGGCAGACGCCCCTGGGCGCTACGGTCACACGCGCTTGGCCGCGTGCCGCTTGGCCGCTTGCCGCTTGGCCGGGTGCCGCCTCCGCAGCCGCATGCCAACAGAACGGGCGGCGCGCGGGGGGTGGCGCGCCCGCGCAGAAGCCCCAGCACCAGTTGGCGTCGGAGCAGTGGCCGTCGCCGCCGGCCCAGCTGCCGTTGCTGGCGCCGCCGCCGCCCCAGCTGCCGCCCCAGCTTCCGCCGCCGCCCCAGCCGCCGCCGCCCCAGCCGCCGCCCCAGCCGCCGCCCCAGCCGTGTCCCTTGCCCCAGTCGTCCGCGAGCAGGCGCCGGCCGCCGTCATCCTCCTCAACGCCCCAGCCATCCGCCGCCTCGTCCCAGGAGTTCTCCTGCTGCCTGTCGGCTGTTCCTGCGTGCGCGTGCGCTAGTGTCTGGGACCACAGGGGGGTACCAACGGCCCAGCTCATTTACTGAACAGTGTTGGCCAACCTCGTCCCTCATCGCTGCCCCAGTGCTGCTGCAACTAGTTGCCATCGAGGCACCTGTCAGCCGCGCCTGCGCGCTCATTAGCTCTTGCAGCCGCGTTTCCATGGCCAGCTGTAGCTAAGGGCCTCGTGCTTCCCCTCGAGCAGGCGCAGCATGTTCATGGGCCTCATACAAACACTCTTTGCTGCCATGACATACAGCTGGACACTTCACTCTCTGCATCAGCGCTCAGCTCACACGCGCCTCAAGGCCTGTGTGCGCCCACTCATAACAAACTGCGGGCACGTGTCCAGTCCATCTTAAGCTTGCGCCCCAGAGCACCAATAATACAAAGCTTAGACTCCGCTCGAAACGGTCTGTCGTGCTGGTGTGCGCACGCCATGCCTTTAACGACCCGGCAAATAACAGGGCATGCGGATGGCGCCGAGCGCAACGCCTCCCTTGCTCAGTGCACACTGGCAGGCACTGGCGCCAGGCTTGGGTTGCTTACGCCTGGTGTAGGACAGAAGCGCAGGCTCTCTGTTCCAAACCCAGCTGGCATGGAGGACCCAAGGTTGGGCATGCGTTGAAAAGCACATGCACACCTGTTGACGCTGCGTCAAATACGCGGAACCTTGCGCAGCCGCTTGCGAAGCAGGCCAGGAGCAGAGCTGCCGTGAGGCAGAGCTCCGCTCGCATCTCGAGCGGCGGCCCAGCTGCCGCAGGCTCTGCGCACCTGTAGATAGCACAGACAGGATAAGCACCTTGCACCTGCACCAGCCTCCTATCAAGGGTGATAGATGTTTGCTCAGGCGGTCACCAGGAGCTGGAGAGGGATATGGCAGCGAGAGAACAGGTCTGGATCAGCAGCAGCTCCCAAGCAAGGCAAAGCCTGTGCAAGGCAAGCCTATGCAAGGCGTGCACCCTTTCACAGCTTATCAACAAACTTGCTGGCAGAGCTTCCCTTCGACATCAACACACGTAAACCCGTAAGCGAGGTGCACTTCTCACCAGGCGGTCGCACGCAACGGGTTGATGTAGGCTCGCAAGCGCAAGCGCAATCTTTTGAGTACAAACCCGATGGCGATGGCGGAGGACTGAGGCGTACGGCATTTTGCGCACCGATGCAACCTGAGGTCTAGGGTTGCCAGGGCATCATGGCCTATGTTGACAAATGCTTCAGTGCAGAACAGAGTTGCAGTGCTGGCAAACTAGGTAGCCTGAGGGGTGCCTTCACTGCTAAACATAGTTGTAGAACTGTGATCGGTTATTTTGGTTCTGGCACTGCGTGGACGAACCTCCTGCTATGGCGCTGCTTGCTCCCATCTTTGCGCAGGTATTCATACAACGTCACTGCCTGCGTATCTTGCACTGAGCTTGCAGTAGGGGTCAAAAGCTATGATGCTGGATGCTCACCCGCGCCTCCTGTGTGCCCGCAGGTGGGGCTGCAGGTGATACTCCAGCCTGCCGTCCAGAACGTCCTAGCACGCACAGCCTGGTGCGTAGCGTCGCATGCCTCTCCAGAGTGGTCCCATATTCTTTACCGACCACTGAACGACTTGCGTTCACGCAGCCTAGCAGTTGGCGTTGCCTACCCGGTCTATGCCAGCGCGCGGGTGCTCGAGCAACCTGTGAGCTCGCCGGAGCGGGCTGAGCAGCTGCCGCACTGGCTGAGGCGCGGCTCCCCTGCGGTGCCACGCGAGTGCACGGCCACGGCTGTCTCCGCGGAGCGCCTTGCGCGCGGCAGTGTGTGGGCCGTGAATGATGCGGCGGTGGAAGAACATTGGTTGTCCCACAGAACAGGTCTCTGCGTCGTGCAGGTACTGGTGCGTGCTTGCGTGTGTTTCGGCGGCGGAGGCGGCGTTTGTGCAGCGCTTCCCGGGCTACCACCACGTCAAGCTCCTGTTGCTGCTATGGCTGCAGTCCAGGCGCTACCAGGGCGCAGCGCGCCTGTTCCGCCTGCTGCTGCGCCCTGCGCTGCACCAGCTGCGGCCCAGTACTGAGGCATTTCTTGCGCGCGCCGCGGCACTGGCGGTGCGCTGTGTCCCCACCCAGGCTATGCATTTGACCAGGCGTCACTGGGTCCATGCTTGGTTTGCCTGCCGCTGCGGCCTGGATGGCAAACTGCGGCCCAGCGCCGAGCACTCCTTGTGTGGGGTCTTGTGCTCGCTTCGCTCGGTCCAAGTAGTCTGTGCAAGACGAGAGTGGGGAGCTCATCTGCAGTTGTCGAGTCATGCATCTGTCTATACGCATCCAGTCCTTTTGCACGATGGGAAGCCGACCTTAGGTAGCCAAGCGCCCGGTCTGCTTGGCAGAGGGTTTCCAAGTCTCCCACAAGTGTTCCAGTTGAGAATGTGTCACGAAGCACCAGGGTGACATAGCTATGCAGCTCGGCCTCCGCTTAGCTAGGCGATGTTTCTGCGCAGGAACGACCAGAGGCCGCGGCCGTTGCGCAGAGCGCGCACAGCGTGCTGGCCAGCTTCCCGTTGCTGGAATGGTTTGTGCGCTCGCCGCCGCCGCCGGAGGATGCGCCTACCGCAGCGCGAACCCGCCGCCGCAACCTGATCAGCTGAGCAGCTGCTGCGCCAGGTCTGGCGAATGTGCGCTGTGTGTGCTGTTGGAACGCAGGGCAGCGCGGGAGCGCAGCGCCTGATCTGGCTGCTGCGGCGTGCGGTCTGGGCATGTCAGCACAGCATCTGTCAAGCTGCACCTGTACAATAGCGCTTGTGTGATGGGAGTCACCTCGTAGCATGGCAGATTATGCTTGAGTCCCCCGGGCTGGGCAGTATGCTTCAGGAATGGGACATGTATAAGCAGTTGATTTCAGATGTGCAGTCAACGACAGACTGCGTCACCTCTGATGTGCTCATACCCGGTGCATGCTGGGGCATGGGAAGGCATGAGGCATGTGCATGCATCCATGTATCGCCCAGGCAATCACGTGTGAAACTGAGTGCAATATCATGGTCATAGACGTGCAGGCGCCGCACTCAGCCAGGAGCGTCCTCCTCCTCGTACTCGTAGGGCTCATACGGGTAGTCTGCATAGTCACCATACGTGTAGTTGCCTGTGCAGCACCCCATGGCAGCGTTCCTGCGTCAGGCTCTTGCATAGCAGGACGAATCTGGGCATGTCAAGAACCTCAGGTTTCAGGCGACATGCAGAAGCAACTCAGGTGCCTGTGCGGTGCATCGGCTCCAGGGGCGCAGTACAGGGCAGGCGGCAAGGCCAGGCGCCCTGTTTGTCGAGGCCTTTGTCCAGCACAATTGAGAAGAAACCCAAAAAACTTCAGGGCCGCCAGGCAGCCCGTTGGAGGGCGTGCGCGAGTAGCAGGATGTGCGGGGCGCGCGCCCGCGGGGCTGCCGAACAGCTCCTCCTCCCACTTGGGGTACTCCTCCTCCGCATGCCGGATCGTGTCCAGCGCCGTCAGCTCGGCCGCGCTCCGCACGTCCGGGCCCGCGGCAGCCTCGAACTCGCCGCCGCCGCCGCCGCCGCTTGCAGCCACGGGCGCCCGCTCGCCGCCCCCGTCCCGCCCGCCGGCGCCGGCCTCGACCCCTCGCACGCCGCCCCGCCTCGCGCCGGGCGCAACCGCGCCGGCCGCGGGCGCAACCGCACCGGCCGCGCCGCGACGGCCGGGCCCCTCCTCCTCGTCGTAGTCGCTGTCGTCGTAGGGCAACATGGGGCGCCGCGCGGCGTCGCGCGCGCGCGCGTCGCGCAGCGCCTTCACTGAGGGCGCCGCCGCCGCGGGACCAGCGGCCGGCCCGGCGCCGGCAGGGACCGCAGCGGGGCTGCCATCCTCTGGCGGCTGCGGCGCGACCCAAGCACTGGAGGCGCCTGAAGCCCCGCCCGGCCGCCGGCCAGCCTGCACTGCCGGCGCGGCCCCTGCGGGCGACGCCGGGGCGCCTGCGCCGTCGAGCGCCGCGGCTGGCGCGCCGCCCAGCCTGCCTATGCGCCCGCCCCGCTCCGGCGCACCCGGCTGCCGGCGCGCGCCCGCCGGCGCCTGCGGCGCCGCAGCGCGCTCGCCGCGCGGGCGCGCGCGGCCTGCGCCGGCCTCCCGCGGCGCGCCGCCAGGCGGCACGCGGTCGCTCGCATGCACCCCGCGCACGTCGCGTGACGGCCCGTGCTCCTCTTGTCTCACATCATTTACATCTCTCACTGCTTCTTCTTCATTTTCATCCTCCGCGTACACGCTGCGCACGCTGTGCCCGGCGCGCACGACCACCACATCGTCCCCGCGCGCCGGCTCGGCCGGCCCGCGCAGCGACGAGTCCATGTACGAGCGCGCCTCGCCCGCCACCTCGTCGCCCCAGCCCTGCCGCGAGGAGCGTCCGGTCTGTCAATCAGCCAGCTCCATATTCACATACCGTGTTTCAACCACACCCTGCTGTATCAGCAAGAATTCGATCACACCCTGGTGCTTCAGCAAGAGAGAGCTCGCGCTCTTGGCTGCATGTGTCTCGCTTCGGCAAACAGTCCGGCGCTCGAGGCACGTGCAGATGCAGCCGACTGCGGAATGAACCTATCGCAACAGGACAAACAATCTGAGCAACTAGAACAGCAGCGTGCGCGCCTCTGCGGCGTGCGGGTGCATCCCGCCAAAGCCGGCAGCGCGCACAGGCGCGCTGCCTGCGCTGTCCCCCGCCGCACTGCGGCTGCTGCGCCCGGCCTGCAGCGAGTCTTCAGCACCGGCGTGCGCGCTCGGCGCCGCGCAGCTCATCCCGGTCTCCGCGCTCTGCGGCTGCGCCTTTGCGGCTGTGCCTGCACGCGCGCACAGGCATCGGCTACCTGCAGTGTCCTGCTACGTGGGCTGCGCGGGCGCGGTAACAGTCAAACCTGCACCTGAAGACCACGAGTGCAGCCACTCCTACCTCGCTGGCAAGCAGTGCAGGTTGGCACGCAGTGCACACGCTGTGCAACGTGATTACCGCAGAGCTCACGTCGAACTCACCACTGAAGACACCTGGCACGGCTTATCACAGCTGCGTGGGGCGGTGTACCAGCACGCAGCTCAGTGGCCGGCTGCACGTACAGGCAGAAGCCAGGGCCGGACAGGCTGGAGCACGTGGCGCGCTGCGGCAGCTGGAAGTGCCCGGTCGCCAGCCGCGCCTGCCGGCTCGCCAGAGCAGCACCTGCACATGACCAACAGTGCTCAAGCCGCGACGTTCGAGCACGGGTGCGCACTGAACAAGCGTTGAACAAGCATCACCAGCGCCTGCCGGCTGGCCAGCGCAGCATGAGTGGATCGACAGGCGCAAAGACCTGTCCGCTTGGAAAATTAGCTCCAATGATCAGTCGCACTTCTTCATGTATATCGCATGCGCCTTGTGCTCACCAGGAAAGGCCAGGTACGATCGCAAGAACAGCTCCTCCGGCACGGGATACGTGCTGCGCTCTGCAGCCAGGCATTGGTAGCAAGTCAAGAAGAAGATGAGCAAGCGCATGCCTAGCTGCCCTGAGCGTGCTGGCCCAGCGCCTGCAGGCGCTCGGAAGACACTCAAAGCGGCCTGCAGATACCTCCTATTTTCAACAATTAGTCTGCTGCAGGCCAAAGCTGCTCACAGGCATAAGAGCAGCATCACTGCAGCAAGCTCGCACGGGGGGTCGGTCCTGATCTCTTGTCTGGCCTTGTCTCAAGTTCTTCAGTGCAGACCCCGCCAGATCCCTACCAGGCCCTGCCTGCGAGGAGTTGCTGGTTACGCTAGCAGGAGATCGAAGATGAGCACACTGACCCACCTTCCATGCACCCCTGGTGCCTGAAAATGAAGGATGAGCTGCAGGGGCTGCGCTACTTATAGGCGCCCCTGCCGAGCGGCGGCGTCGCGGTCCAGCCGCAATGGCGATGGACCTGTACACCCCCTTCCTTATAGTTTCATGGTGAGCATGGCAGCTTTTGCGCAGTCCTGCGCCTGTTATGATCGCATGCTCCTCGAGTGCAGCAAGGGTCAGGCTGTCTTTTTAGGTCCAGCTTTGTGCTGCAGCTCGCTACGCGCTTCACTGAGTGTGGTGTGCTGGGATGCAACAGGTATGCGAGCAACATCGGCGTCCTGCTCTTGAACAAGCTGCTCCTGACTAACTATGGCTTCAAGTGCGCCTTACTCACCCGCCAGGCACTCGCCTGGTCTCTCGGCAAGAGTGGCCGCACTGCTGCAGTGGTTGCGCTAAGGCTGCTCGAGATTAGTCACCGCAGGCCATCACCACCGCTTTCCAGACTATGGCCGCGATCAACTCTGTGCTGGCTGTCTGCAGGTACCCCATCTTCCTGACTATGTGCCACATGCTTTCCTGTTCGTTTATGGGCTACGCCTTTTCGCGCTTTAGCTCGCTACCTACGAAGTCCGTCCGCGGAGGCTTGGTGCTCACCAAAATCGCAGTCCTGGCAACGGTGTTCTGCCTGTCAGTCGTGCTGGGCAACGCGTCGCTGCGCTTCATACCTGTATCCTTCAACCAGGCGCGCCGGCGGTGTTCCCTCCTCAACCTCCTCGTGTGTGCGCGACACGCTGAACGTGGCTCGTGAGGGCCAGGCAGAGGCGAGGTCGCAGGAGTGCTTGTGGAACCGCTATGCCTGCCAAGAGCTGGAAAGGTGTTGAGGGGCAATGCATGGGTTGTCAGTGCCCTGGAGGCGGTCCCACTCAGTGCCCTTGCAGCGGACCCACACACAGAGGTGTCCCTGGCTGTTACCACGCCCCGGCCAGCTCCCTCAGGAGGCCGGCTCACAGGGTCTGGCCGCATGCGGGCTGCACAGCTGCGCTGCACGGCAGCCGTCCGGCCATTTGACCACACAGGGCTGATGACTGTGTTGGAATAAGGGTTAGGCTGAGATGCCCCGCACGTATGTTGGCAGGCGATCGGCGCGACGACGCCCTTCTTCACCGCGCTGCTCGGCCTGGTCATTCTGCGTGAGCGCGAGACGTGGCTGGTGTACTCGTCGCTGATCCCTGTCGTGATCGGTGCGCCGCGCTGCGCCCGCGCCCGCCCGCTCGCGCCCGGCCCGCTGCCGGACACGTGGACACCAGGGCGCCCGCCTCTGGCGCCGGTGCACAGCCCCGGCCTGCCAGCGTGCCGGTGGCTGCATGGGAGCTGTTCCCGAGTGGCGGGCGATGTTGTCTATCATCCGCATGGTGCTCGCTGTGTGGGCTGGGCGGTACGCCATGCAGCCGCCCAGACCGGCCACGGATGACGAGCGTCGGCCATCGCGCGCCCCGAGCCGAACAGCGCGACCACGGAGGCGTCGCGGCGCAGGCATCGTGGTGGCGAGCGGCGGCGAGCCGCTGTTCCACCTCATCGGCTTCCTGGCGTGCGCGGGCGCGACGGCGGCGCGCGCGTGCAAGTCCGTGCTGCAGTCCGTGCTCATGAGCCACAGCACGGAGAAGCTGGACTCCATGGTGGGTGGCGCGCGCTACCAAAAGCCTACACCAAAACCCTGCCTCGGCTTCCCCCATGCGGCATGCGTGAGCGACGCCTGAGCGATACCTCAGGTACAGGGGCTGCGGCAGCATGCGGCCAGCTGGCAGGGATGCTGGCCAGGTGGTGGGTGCCGGTGGGTGCCGGAGTGCACCGCTCCAGACACCCCTGCTGTACATGGCATGACCGCTGGTCGCGGCCGCTTATATCTTGTGTGTGAGCACGGTGCATGGAAGCTTCCCCGCAGCGGCTGGCAAGCGGTGAGCAGCCGCATGGGCGCGCGCAGAGCCTGCTCCTGTACATGGCGCCCATCGCGGCCACGCTGCTGCTGCCCTTCACCATGGTGCTGGAGGGCAACGTGATCTCCCGTGTGATGGAGCTCGCCGCCGAGGAGCCCTGTTCGCTGGCCCTTCGCTGCTTGGCCCTCAATTTGTCGCAGTATGGTTGGAGGGAAGCCGTTGTCTGCTGGAGCCTGTTGCGTGGCGAGACGCATGAGCATCAGTCCGGGTCAAAGTGATGCAACTCAAGCGCACGGTGAAAGGTGTTGTGGCCCTGCTCAGGTTGTCTGCCACTGCACGCGCGCTCCCGCATGGTGCCCCAGCAGGCGATACATCCTGCAGTGTTGCCACCCCGTGGGCGGGTGTGCTGACTCAGGGTTCCTGGGCGCGCGCCAGGGTTCCTGGCCTTGCTGGGCCTCAACTCCTTCCTGGCCTTCTTCGTCAACCTCACCAACTTCCTGGTCACCAAGCATACCTCCGCGCTGACCCTGCAGGCGCGCTCGCCCCTGTCCAGCAGGCCCCATGGGTGCTAGACGGTATGCGCCGTGTGAGTCGAAGCTGGCCTTGCATGTCCTGGGTTTGAGCGCTGGGCCGCAGCGCGCTCGGCAGCTGCTGGGGCGTGTGACGCGCGTGCCATGTCAGGCGTCCAGCAGTGAGTGCGCACGGTGTCGCGGTGCTGCACCTTGCTGGCGGGCGCACACAGCACCAGTGAGCCTACACCCCTAGTGCAAGACCTGTCCAAACCCTAGCCGTACTCAACCCTGGCGGCGGCCGGTCGCGCAGGTGCTGGGGAACGCAAAAGGCGTGGTAGCGGCCACCATCTCGGTGCTGCTGTTCCACAACCCGGTCACCGCCATGAGCATAACCGGCTACGGCATCACAGTGTGCGGCGTTGTCGCCTACTCGCAGGCGTGTGCCGCCCGCTGCGCCGCCTGCCATGTCCCACACTTGCTGAGGTGGCCGCAGCAGGACGCTCTGCGTTTGCGGCTCTGATGAGATTTGTGCTGCTGTCCTGACACGCTGCAGGTGTGCCATGCTTCAGCTCGCGCCTGACAGACCCCGGTGACGCTTTGATTGAGTGCCTGAATAGGTCAGTGGCTGCACATGTGGCTGCACACGGGTGGCCTCAAGGTCACGCATCCCTGCGCATCCCTGCGGCGCTGACGGAATGGGGGACCACGTGCGTGGTCGCACAACCGCATGGGCGGCGCTGCCCGGCGCTGAGCGCCGCGGGCGCGCGGCAGGCGAAGAAGCTGGCGCGGGCGCAGAAGCAGATGGGCGAGATGGGCCTGCCGCTCACCGACGGCAGCAGCCTGCCAACCGTGGGCAGCCTGAGCAAGGGGCCCTACGGCACCGGGCGCATACGCGGCCTGTCCGCCGAGTGACGCGCGCGCGCGCGCGCGCGCGCCAGGCCGCGCGGCGTGGGGGCGCGTGCGGCCGGCGGCGCGACACAGGTCGCCAGCGCGTGCGGCGGAGGTGGTGCGGGGGCACGCCCCCCGCATGCGCGTCGCGGCCGGCGGCGTGCGGGCGCATGCCTGTGCGTCATCGTGCAGGTGCGTGCCATGGCGTGCGCCAGCGTGCCTGCAGCAGCTGCGCTTAGTCGGGCGCAGGTCAGCGGCAGGCCTGGGCGGACGGGCGTCGCTGCAGCAGCGCAGGACCCGTGCCTCGCATGCAGGCATATGGGCGCACTCTGGGCACTTTCCGCTGTACACGTCACCTGGTTGAAGGCGTGGGTTTGCGCTGGCGCGAGCGCGGTGGTAGGTGCGGCGCTTGCTTGGCAGCGGAAATTTGCGGGCACGGGTCTTTTATGGCCGGTCCAGAGCAGCATCCTTTCATTGCCAGCTGTTCGGGGCGTTTGATGGCTAAACGACACTGCTGTCGCCTTTGCTGCCAGGGCGGATGGCGTGGGCTCTGCGGCGGCAGGCTCTGCACTGCTGGCTGCGCTCCCGCCACTACTCACCCGGTCCCACGCTCAGGCGTGCTGCTTTTCCTTGTTCGCCGGTGTGTTTGGGGTGGCGCAGCCGAGCTGACACCCCCAAGAGTGAACCGAGGGTGTTGCTGGAGTCAGGTGAGTGGAACAGCGGTATCTGCTGGCATGTGGCAGCGCCAAGTGCGCCCAACGGGGAGGTTCTGTGCATGCAGCATAACTTAGAAACGCATGTGCAGGTGCGGGGCAGGCGGGCCCTGCATCTGGGCACTGGCGGCAGGAGCGCAGGGCATGCTCAGATATCGGCGCGGGCCATTGGTGTTGCACAACACGCTTGATTGAGCACATTACGAGTTGAAGAGAGCAGTGGTCAGCCAGGTTGCAGGTGAAGTCTAGTGGGAGTGAAAGTTGCATGCGTGCCGCAAGTCTCTGGCGTGTTGTTGGGCACGACCCAGTGCACCGCACTCACGGCCTTAACTGAACCAGCAGCAGCTGGGCAGTGACAGCTGACGCCTGCGCTTGAGCAGGACACAGCGCCTGTATATGCTACAATCAGTGTTATGAACCAAGCCAAAAGTGCCAGAAAGCCAACATGAGCCAGGAAAAGCAAATTGGAACAGTCGAGACTGACAGAATCCACGGGTCCCCAAAGGCCAGCCTGTCAGTGCGCCCGTCCTGTTTGAATTACTACAGAATAACTACAGAGCGTGCTCCGCCCAATAACCCCCGGGCCACTGATATACTTGACAGACGATGACAGCCCCGCAACTGACATCCATGCCTTTTGCGTCACTCCCATGAACCCTGGGAGTCCCAGAACAGCAGAGCCCGCAGCAGCAGACCCAGGCCTTTGCGACGGGCCTGCATGCAGCAGTGCAGCGGTGCACCAGCCACCCAGCGCATTGCAGCACCTCATACGTTTCGCATGCGTGAAAGTCAACCTGCTTGGCGGCCCCACGCCTGCAGCTGGCGCACATCATGTTGCCAGATCGCCCTCGAAGCGCTGTTGGCTGCATTCACACTTTCAGGCCCACACCCCGGACAGCCCCTTACTACACAGCGCGCGGCCCTGCCCAGCGCGCACAGTCTCGCACGCCAGTGCCTGTGGCCCCCCGCCAGGCACGGTGCACGGATGCCCTGCAGGACAGCGAAACCCTGACCCTAGAAACCCTACGCGCTCACACGGCCTGCTCCAGCGCCTTGGTGACCGCGATCTCCATGTCCTGCGCCTCCAGGCCCTTCTCGGGGTTGGCCTCGATGCGCGCGAGCATCTCGGTCATCATGATCATGAGCTCGCGCGGCGTCGACAGCCGGCCCAGCCAGCTGCTGAAGTCCTCCACCTTGACCTGCGCGCGCGCGCGCCTCGCATCAGTATTAGAAATTCAAGCTCACAGGGTACTGCTGTGCACAGCCTGTGGATAGTATGTGCCTTGGGTTGACCTGAAAGCCCGTGTTACATCAGTGGGTGCGTACGTAGTTACTATGGTGACGGCGGGCGTGCCTGCACCTGCGGCAGGGCTGCGTGGAACGCTGGCGCCAGACACACGCTCTATGGCGCGTCCCATTCATCAGCATGTACCTATGTGCCTATCTTTCCGCTGCGGTGACCCGACAGGGGCACAGCCCCGCGCCGCGCCTTCTTGAACAGGTCGATGAATGACGTGGCGGCCGCCGGGTCGCCCGGCGCGTCGCCCCAGCCGTCCGGCCCGCCGCCGGCGGCGCCGGGCGCGGCGCGCTGCGCGGCCGCGCGCTGCGCCGCCACAAAGCGCCGCTCCGCCAGCTCCTCCAGCTGGTGGCGGCTCCAGGTCAGGTCGCGCACAAAGTGCCGGTCGAAGCGCGCCTCCTGCCGCGGCGCGCGGGGCGCCGCCGTCTGGAGTCCGCCCCTGGCAGCGTGTGCAGCTGCGCGCGGAGCGCGGCGGCACTGCCCAAGGTGCTGTCCCGCTGGTGCCTACAGCGGTGGGGGCACCAACTGGGATCACAAATGACATCGCCAGTCAGGCGTGCGCCGGCCCTCCCCGGCTCTATCGGTGACCTGACGCGCTTCCAGTCATGTGCTGCTCTGCAGCTGCCGCCTGCAGCGCGAAGACGGCCTGGGCGCCCGTCGGACCGGGCGGTGCGGGCTTCGCGCCGGCGGGGGCGGCGCGCGCGCGGACCTTCAGGGTCTTGTCCGTGTTGAGGTCCAGCGCGAGGCGCGAGTCCGGGAAGAAGAAGTGCAGGCGGCCAAAGTTGAGCAGGTCGTTGCGGCAGACCTCCTTGGCGAACGCCTTGATCGCGCCCGGGTACTGCACCGGGTCCAGCAGGTTGACCTGCGCACCAAGAGTTTTGCACTCTAACGAGCACTCGAAAGAGGCTAGGGTACATTTCTAGCACTGAAGCAGGCTGCTGGAGCTCCAGCGCACAGGCCGACTGGCGCGCCGCAGGCGTCGCTCTCAGGAGAGGCTCAGGCATGTGTGCAGCACCCAGTCTATCTACTTTCTCAGCAGGCTGCTGGTGCCGTAGTGCACAGCCTGACTTGCGCACGCACAAGCGCACCCAGCACAGGACCATGGAGCTTGCCTGAGAGGGGCCTGCCGGCTGCAAAGCATGCCGCGGGCGCATGCGCGCCCGCGCCTCCCTGCCCGACAGGCGCGGACACGGGGCGGGCCGGGGGTGTGGGGAAAGGGCGCGGGCGCGCCTCGTCAAAGCAATCGCCAAACACGGCCACCGACTCGTAGCCCAGCAGCCGCACGAGCGCCTGCAGGTGGTCCAGCTTCTGGTGCGCGCTCACGCCGATGCAGAGGCCGCGGATGGTGTCCACGCGGTCCTGCGCTCCCGCAGGGCTACACTTGGTATACTATAGGGTATAGGGTAGTGTGATACTACCTACCGTACTGTCATTTTATTTCAGCGCAGGCCTGTGCGCGCGGCCGGGAGGCCGCAGCACCGCCCCGCCCACCAGCGCCGGCGGCGCCCAGAGAACCAGACACCCCTAACGTCTTTTCGCCTTGAGCGCGCAGCCTGTCCTATCAGCCCTCCGCGCGCGCGCGCGGCAGCGCTAGGGGTTTCAAACCTAACCTGCGCTGCAGCGTCGGACCGCCGCGGGCGCTCGCGCACCTGCGAGGAGAAGAGGCCGGCGAGCAGGCGCGCAATGACAGCGGGCGGTTGCTGCCGCGCGATGCGGATGCCGGACGTCAGCGCCGCCGCGCGCTCCAGCGCGCGCCGCCGCGAGTACCTGGCGGCCGCCGCACGCAGCGAGCTCAGGGTGCTTGGTAGGTCTACCAGGGCGCCGCGGCGCCACTGCACATTGGCAAAGCGCGCTGCTGTTGCAGATCATGCTGCCCTGGCCTGGACATGCCATTGTCAGGGTATCACGTGATGCGTCAGACTGCGCGGACACGCGAATGAGCAGATAAGGGCGTATTTGCAACAAGATCTGCAGCCCCGTGCGCAAAGAGTCCCTGGCACCTAGGAACAAGCTCACATAACAACAAGGAAGCTTGAGCAATGTCTCTGCCATGTAGCAAGGTCTTAACTCCATGGATGTGTGCGGCGTGTGTCTATGCACGTGTGCTGGTGTGCCAGGCATGTTGATGTACGCACTTCCCACCTCGCACCCATGGGCTCTGGCACGCCTCACATCACGCGCAACGTGCCACCCCGGAGCCGCCCCGCCCCTGGGGCGCGCCTGGCATAGTACCAGCTGCCGCCGCCGACGGCGGCCGCGGTGACGGCCAGCGTGGCGCGCGGGTGCGCTGCCGCG
>JAABUV010004118.1_pt1 | contig 17673 bp, 19 predicted proteins | sample 5559971 | NCBI WGS metagenome assembly JAABUV01 (sample SAMN10711881, study PRJNA513362) | rock metagenome | isolation source: Antarctica rocks | place: Antarctica: Victoria Land, Knobhead nord | collected 2015-12-19
GATATCATCAAAAGTTCAATATATTGTTGATTTCTCATTCATCTTCATCGTTTATCACTATTGATCTTGAAAATTCATTCTTCTGATCAGACAGAGAATCATTGATGACAAGACGAAGAAGTTTTGAATGAAATATATCATGTATATGCATAGTCTTGAGTAGTTTCAATTTATAAAATGAGTCAATGAGATCAATGATCTGAAAAGAATCAAGCATCTTGTCATTCAATTTTTTGAAGAGTTTCGCTGTAATAATGTTTCGTTTGTTCAGAAACATCTTTGATTCAATCTTATAATTGATCTTCTTTCTATGCTTATTAGCTTGATTCATCATTTGTTTTCATGTTTTGATCAAAGCTTCACAAGCGAAGATCAATATCTTGTTCATTTGTTCAGATATATTCTTGACTCAATTAATCTGCAAGCGTTCGCGAATGCTTTTATACTTGATGATGTCAGAATTGAAGCTCATATGAGAATGAAAGTTCTTGTTCATGAAGAAGAGAATCAAAAAGATGACTGAGAACAAGATGTTATTGTTGACAAACTCAATCATAAGTAGTCACTTGAATCAATCATTCTGCATATATGAATAGAAGAATTAAAGATATCGCTTGATATTCTGATTGACTCGTTCACTTTGATCATTGATCTGAGAATAATAGATGATGAACAATTGAAGAGAAATGCTCAGTCATTTGCAAAGAAACTTTCATAGTATAGAGATGAATTACGAATCTCGATCAGATACTATGAAGCTTGATAAATCATAAGTTTGATATACTCATTGAATCAGCATTTCAGCTGTCTTTTCGACAGTGATATCTTCATCATCAATGATGCAAGAAATATAATGCCTTTCTTTTAACAATCTGCAGATGATCATTAGAATAGCGTTGTATTTGCTTGAATCAAATAAATTAATAATGAAGTTCATTGTTATATCTTATCATTGCTGTTCAGATATTGATAAAGATTGAAGCAAGTCATTTGATTTATTTCTAGATGTCTTTGAACGTTGACAGATATAGCAGTTTCAAATATATTAATCTATCATTTTTCACATGAATGATCAATAGTAGTTTCGCTTTATGACTTTCACAGTTCTAAGAATATCAGAATGATCAATTGATGATTGATCATGCATCTCACGAATCAGATTCATTTGTAGAAGCTCGTTGAACGAGACTCATAGCTGACTATCATGATACAAAATTTTATTCTGAGTTCAACAATTCTTTAATTTGATATCTTCATATTATGTCTCGTCTCTTGCTATTGCTTCGCGAAGTAACATACAATTCTCGTCGATCTCATTAATCTTAAGAATCTGTTTATAAATTGATTCACTGATGTTCTTCTTTAAATTAGCAATTTTCATTCGATTTGAAGTCAGAATAGTGATTCATTGATAGTGAATGTGCTTATCTTCTGAATCTCTGAGCACAACATCAGCTTGATGAGTTAATGCATTGATCTTGATGTTCTGTTTGTCAGATCAATACATTATTCTGAAGTTGAAGTCAGCAAGCTTCTGAATTCAACACATCTGATGTCTGCTCAGCTCTTTATCTTTTATTAATGAGATAAGCGCTTGATAATCAATGAACATCTTGATAAAAATGTCAGTTAACTTTAGTTTAAGTCGTCAGTGTTTAAATGCTCAAATGATGATCAGAAGTTCTTTATCATATATTTCATAGTTGCATTCAGTGTTGAGATCATGTCTAGAAACTAATCAGAATGCGTGCGTGACTAGAATGTTTGATTTATAAAGATAGCTATAACTAAGACTTTAAGAATACAGAAGAAAGAAGATACAAAAAGCAAGAAGAACACGCTCTATATAGTAGTTATTCAGATCAACGCTAGTCTCAAAGAGAACGTGTTAAAACACAAGAAAGATGTTGATTTGAAAGATGTTTGTGACACAAAGAAATGTGTTTATCATAGACATCTATTAATTACTCGTAACATAAAGAAGTGTGTTTGTCTAGAAGACAATAGAAGCTGATTAAAAGATGCTAAAGAAGAAAAAAGATGCTGAGTCATATCTGAGTCAGATTTAAATCAGATCTTGACTAAATCTTGACTAGTTTTAATCAATTCTGACGCATTTGTAACATTATCTTTCTCTTTAAAAATTCATGTTCACATGAATAGAACAAATGAAACGTAAAAATTTTCACTGTTTTTCAATTTAGTGTGACTTGTCTGAATAGAGCTTATGAAATTCAACTAGAACTTCTTTCAAGCTCTTGAATTCTTCTTTATCAACATAGTATCATTCATCATTTCAATCTAGTCTCGTTCATTTGATCTTGTATTGTATTCAATCTCAATATCATTTAAAGTTCAGAATGTCATTTATCTTTCAATTCTCATCGTTTTTGATAGTGAGAGATTTAGATGATTCTGAATGCTGTTCTGATAAAAAGTCATCAAAATAAGAACATAATAGCTTTGAACTGAACATTGAATGCAGCTGCTTCATGCTTATCAATAAATGAAGATGATAGAAGATTTCAACTTTGACAGTGATTTGATAAAGTTTTAGCTGTTTGTCTTTTAAATTCTTACATGATCTAGTTGTCTTTATGTTTCTAAAGAATAATTAAACTCAGTCATTTACTTTATAAATGATGTCTCATTTATGTTTATTGATCTGAGCTTCAATGATCTGCTTCGTCTTTTTCAATTGCTGATGATCAAAGACAAGAAGTTCTTTCATTTAAATGATAATATCATCTGCTTTTTTAGCTTCAAGACGTTCATGAGTAGTTTCATAATCAGTCGTATCTAAATTGAAACTTATTCATGAGTGAAAATTTTTATTGAAGTAGAACGAAGTCATTGAGATGATCGAGAAGATATTGAAATTCTCGCTGAATTCTATCATTGATAGTCATTTTGATCAGTCGTTCCGCATGTAATTGCAGTAGATTCTTAGTTCTTGTTCAACGTCTTGATTAACTTGTTTCGATTGATCATCAATCTCAAAATGATAAGCTGTTGATAAATTAACTGTGATCTTGAGTCACTTGCAAAGACTTTGTCACATGATTGATATGAACTGAGAGTCTCTATTTAAAACAATAGAACTAGATAAATCATAAAGTTGATAGACGTTTTATAGCATGATTCAAATCATTTCTTTGACTGAAATGTCATCGTCTTTTCAATGACAGAGAACATAGTGACGTTTCTTGATGAGTTAACATATGATTATGCAAATGATGTTATAATCTTCTGATAGAAATAACTTCATGATGAAGTTTATAATTATATTCTTTCAGCGTTTCTGTGAAATTGAAAGAGAATAAAGAAGTTCATTGATGCTATTTCTAGAAGTGTTGCTTCGTTGATAGACATGACAGTTTCAAATGTAACATCTAATTGTTGCTTAATGATCTGACTAATAGTAGAAATGTTGAACTAAATCGATAGTTCTTCAATTGTCAAAGTGAAAGATGAAAGATTAATCATGAATTTTCTTTAGCAATTTCATATGCATATTCTCAGAAATTCACAGTAGATCTTTTCTGAACAGAACATCATCAACGATCTTGCAATGCTTCAATTCAGTGCTATGTAGCTTGAGCTTGTTTTTACTTATTGTGAGAACACATCTCATCGACTATGAACGATGTGTATTTGCAAGACTAGCTCGCGAGATTAAATCAAAGAGACTAATGAGTGAATAAAGATAATGACTTGACAGAAGATGAAAACTCTGCAAGCTTTTGCTTTCGTTTCTTAGCAATTAGTTCTATCATCAATAAAGTGCTATCTTATTATCTTCTACTACGCAGTTTCACGTAAAGAGATCTCGTCATCTCACAGTTTTAATTGCTTCATTTGCATAAAGCTGCTCAGTAAAAGATGTTGAATGTGCAACGACTCACTAGAAGTTGCATGATCGAAAGAAGTGATAACTTCTCTCACATTGAGAATTCATTATTTCATTAGAACAGATCTGAGAATCATGCATTCAAACATGCAGATGAGAAGTTCAAGTCGCAAGAATTTAATGAACAAACAGATCATATTTCTTGATAATTAGCAAGCGAAGTACGCAAGCAGTTAAAAAATTTAAAGATGCAGAACATACTGCTTGTCTTGCAACTTCACGTATTGAAACTCAAGCAAAAGACTCGATCAATCTTTGATCATCAACATCAACATAGTGATGATCACTATTGAAGTAATGCACGCAAGCATGCTAATCAATCTTGTGAATCTAAAGAGCAAAGCATCACGAACTACAATTTCTTGATGTTCTGACTGCGAGACTGCAAAGACTTCATAGTCACGACATCATTTGATTTCATCATGAAAGAAGAGAAGCTGTGATGATTTACATCATACTTGTCAGAGAAGTCTTGCAATCAGTGACGAGATCATATGATGAACATGTGTAATCATGATGAGATATTCAACTGAAAGTACTACATTGAATACTTGCATGCTAAACTTAGTAATTCTGAAATTCGTAACTTTCAAATGAAACATTGACTCGAGACTGCAAAGCAGCGAGTCAATCAAAGCATCACGAATTTCAAGCAATATTTTATCAGACTGTATGCAAATCTGAATTATCATATATTCAATGAGACTTGCATAATGTACTTGCGAATGAAGATTAACAAAATCATCATGAATGAGTTTCTTTGCATTTCATACATTTCTATCAATTATGTCAATCTGCTAAAGCATTTTATAAACATTAACTTGCATTTGCAAAACATTGACGCATTGTCGAAGCTACATTTGCAGCAAAGTGAAAGTGCAACATCTCAGAAGAGTTTTCAATTCTTGCATGAAAAGACGAAGTCTGTTGTTGCAACAGAGAATTTGAAATTTTCTGCTTCAAGCATGCAGTTTAAAAACGATGCAACACTTAAGTTCAGTGAGTTCAAGCAAAATGTTGCTTTCTTCAATCTTATATGCTGATCATGCAAAAAGCTGAAACACAAGATTGATAATTTGATGTGTCTTAATTACATATTCAGACAAGAGACTTGCAATCATGATAAAAAGACAAAAAAAGAGAAAATCTGATGTTCATCATTGAATCATTAAATATAACTACGAAAAGATGATTGTCACATGCATTGATGATATTAATATTGACAAATGTCTTTGAGAAAGTGCTTGAAGCTCACTGTTTTATTGATTCTGAAATCGAGTGAAACTTTATATTGCAATCATGAGTAAAAGAGCATAAATTATCAAAGAATCATGCAATTTTAAAACAGATTCAGATGATTAATGATTGTTGAATTTTCTGTTATGATACACATCAGATCGATATCAAGTTGATTGATCATGAGAAAGTTTGCAAAAGCTGAAACATTGAGTTTCATGCTGTGAACATGCAAGAATATGATATAATTCTTGATTATTTATAATTAAATGAGATTAACTTGAATATTCATTGACGCAAGCATCGCTGATCATATCAAAAAAACAGCACTTAGCGTGCAAAGCAAATACAAGTTAGTTTATGCAAGACATCGAAATTTGTCAAGTTGACAATGCTTGCAGCTAAGAAAAGAAAAGAAACTTATGTAGCTTTGCTTTATCAGCTGCTATCTACAGATAACTTATTGCAGAACGCAGATCATCAAACTGCAAGATGCAATGCGCTTCAAGCAAAAGAATCAAAGATACTCTTTGCTATTCAAGATCTTAAGAAAGTGTTTTCTGAGATTCTTTCTGATAGTCTGAATATGCATGATCAGATGAAACATTTCATTGATCTGATGAAGAGCAAAATGTCTCGCATCGAGTTTATTTATAAGATGACACAAGATGAGTTCGCTGTGATATAAAACTATCTAAACAGCGCGCTAAAGAAGAAATGAATTTGTTCATCAAGTAGTTCTGCAAAAGCATCTGTGTTGTTTGTAAAGAAGTTGAATAAAAGTCTTTGTTTATGCGTGAACTATCATGATCTCAATGAAATGACAGTAAAGAACAATTACTCATTATCTTTATTATCTGAAACGCTGAATCGCTTTATTCATGCAAGACACTTTATCAAATTTGATATTTGCAACATTTATCATTGCATTTGAATTTGCAAAAGCGATGAATGAAAAACGACTTTTCATACACGTTACAATTAGTTTGAGTATCAGATGATGTTCTTTGAACTGATAAATGCTTCTGCAATCTTTCAGTTCTATGTAAATCACACGCTTAAGTCATTCATGAATATTTGCTGCGTGATATATCTGAATGATGTCTTAGTATATTCTGAGATGAAAAAGCAGCATTGAGAGCATGTGTGCAAGATTCTTTGCGCGCTCCTGAAATATTGACTGTACATCAAGCTGTCAAAATGCATTTTCAATCGTAGCAAAGTTATCTTTCTGAGATTCGTGATAAAATGAAGAAGTATTCAGATAAAACAGTCTCATATCAATGCAATCACTAGCTGATCTGAGCTTGAGTCTGCAAAGAACATTCTTGTATTCTTAAGATTTGCAAGATTTTATCAACAATTTATAAAAGAATTCTTTTAAATCATCACGCTCTTAACAGATTTAATGAAGAATGCGAAGAAGAAAGTGATGCATTTGCTCTTTGCAATGACATCAAAAGTAAGAGAAGCTTTTGAAAGATTGAAAACAGTCTTTGTTAATGCTTTCATTTTAAAATATTATGATTGAGATGCAGATTTTTGCATGAAGATTGATGCATTCAATCATGAAGTTGAAGACGTGCTTAGTCAGAAGAACAAAACTGATCAATGACATTTCATTGCATACTATAGTTATAAATTCAAAGAAGCTGAAGTATGATGAGACATGCATGATAAAAAGCTGTATGCTATAGTTCTCGATTTTAAGAACTGATGACACTATCTTCAGAGTAGCAAGCGATTCATATGTGTGATAATAGATCATAATAATCTTTGTTACTTTATGATGACAAAGAAGTTCAATGCATGACAGATGCGCTGAGCTGAGAAATTAACTGCGTTTGACTTTCATATAAAATATCGCAGAGACAAATTAAACTCTGCGAATGCATCATCAAGAAAACTCAACATCATGAAATCAAATGATAGCAAGAAGAATAATGATTATTTTCTATCTACTCTGCAAAACAAACTTTGCAATCAGAAATGTTAATCTGAGCTGCTAAAGAATGAAGAAGTTTCAACAGCGATCAAACTTGCAGCATTGACGACGTAATTGAATGACATAGTCATTGCAGATACTTGAGTCATGTGTTTGAATGAGAAAGTACTCGCTAAATCTTGCAGAATTTTAGACACTGCGTTGTTTTAACTTCTGATTCATCAGATTATGAAGTTGAAGAGATTTTATTTAAAGATGAGTAAATCAATGACTGCATGATTGCTGAAATTACAACAAAGAAATGTCTTTGTTGCAAATGAAAAGTGACGTCAACAATTTGCATCTAGAAAGAATGAGCTTTTGAAATGAAGTATGAAAAATGATGAACTGCTACGTCGTGATCTTGCAATCTATGTATTCAATGACTTTGCTACAAGAGATGAGATTCTACATATGAATCATGATGATTTCGAAGCAAAACATTTTGCATGCGCTCGTATCAAGACTGCAATAAGAAGAAAATATTACTGATTGAAAATGCTCAAAAAGATGACAAAATATGTTCACATCTGTTCAGATTGTCAGCGAGTGCAAGTGCATCATCATAAGTTTTATGAGAAGCTGATGTTTATATCTTTTGAAGACGTGAATTCATTTCACATGATGATCATGAACTTCATAATAAACATGCTCTCTGCAAAGAATTTGTACATCGAAAAAACAAGTGATGTTATATTGATAATGATAAATAAGTTGATCAAGCACACAATTTATATTTCGATGATCAAAAATTTGAACGTCAAGAGACTTGCAAATCTGCTATAATGAGAATTTGTATCTCAGCATAAAATGATGTGAAGAATTATATTGAATCAAAACTCACTGTTTATCAATCATTTTTGAATCACTCTATGTTAACATCTTGAAGCAAAGTGAAAGCTAAGCACTGCATTTTATTCGCAAATCAATGATCAAACAGAAAGACAGAATCAGATGCTTAAGCATTATCTGCAAGTGTATTTCAATTATAAGATGAATAATTGATCAGAGCTTTTATCAATGATGACGTTTGCATATAACAACAGCATACACGCTAGTATCAAAAAAACTTTACATGAGTTTTTAAAAAGATACATTGCGAGCTTTGCAAAGACATCTGAGAACAGAACTTTAAAAAAAAAGACATTCTTGACTACAAAGTGAGCAAAATGACTACGAAGTATCAGAGAACATTTAATAAGACTATGAAAGTGAATAGCAGAGCAGCAAGCAAAGTATTATAACACTCATTATAAAGCTGCAAGCTTTCAGATGAAAGACAAAGTGCTTCTGCAAAGTATAAACATTTATACACTTCGTTCAAAGAAAAAGATTAATCACAAACAACTGAAATCATTCAGAATATTAAAGAAGATTGATACATAAGCATATAAGCTTAAACTATCTGAAAAATATGATGCAATTCACTTGATCTTTCATGTTTCTTTATTGAAATTCTGACATTCACATGATGAAAATTCGAAGTTGCAAATCATTCTTGTAGAAGAGAAAGAGAAATGAAAGATAAAGAAGATACTTGATCAGCGAATCAAGAAAGAAAAGATTGAATATTTAGTTCAATGAGCTGATTCATCTTTCTATAAAAACTTCTGAGAATCAATGAAAAATCTTAACAATGCAAAGAAGATCATTGAGAATTACAAGACAAAAACACAAGTACATCAGTTGACTGCAAAGAAGTCAAAGAAGAAAAAGAGAGATAAATCATGTAAGAATCATGATTAAGAGAATATCAAAAGCGCAAAGACGCAAGTTTAAGAAGTTGATACTAAACTACAATTACAAAATTTTATGCAATATATGTCTTCTAAAAAAGAAGATGATGAACATCATGAAAAAGTGAAGAAAAGAAGCGATCAATGATCGCGAGCAAAAACGTTGAAGTGAAGAGAGAAGCTACTTATTCATCAGTGAATCTCATCATGCATTGCTTGCTTCAGTCAAGACTTACAAGATGAAGACAAAGTGACGTGATGACAATAAGAAGTGATGAAAACGAAAGAAGTGAGAATTTTTACTCAACTGTTAAATACAATCTCACATGATTGAAAGAAAAGCTATTCACTCTCTCATTATTGAAGATGAAGAGCAAGACAAGTCTTGATGCAAGCGTTGAGACAATGAATCATCATCAGCGCAGCATGATGCATCGACAGCTGAAGATGACGTGAGATTGAGTTCATTATGCAATCGTGCTTTCTCACGAAGCAGTACTTGCATTTGCGAGCACGTTTGATGAGAACACAACATGTGTGAGTCGTCGCTGCGCTCAAACGATGAACGCAGCAACAGCATCAGATCATCTGATCATTATGATCTATCATGCATCAGCACTTATTAAAACACGCAGAAATAAATATGTTTATCAAGAGTCATGAGTTCAATCTTCAACATCAAAGACGCGAGAAAAGCAGAAGAAGCAGACGTGACAGACGTGACAGTGACAACAACGCAAGAAAAGCAACGAAAGATATACATCTTAAGAAAAAGAGCAGACTTCGCGAGCATGTTAGCATGATTTCAGTGAGCACAAAGCTGCTACTTATCATGTTGATGATGATGATGTTGATACTGCTATGTCATTCATGTTAGCTCATGAGCTGACTTGCATCACAACAACGCTGCAACGAAAAAAGCTCATATCATGAGCTGCAAGCTATGCAAGATATGCATAGCAGATCTCATGCTTCGTCAGTTTAAAAGAGCAATACTCACGAAAGAGTATGCTGAGATAAGACAAGAAAGAAAGAAAGAAAGAAAGAAAGCAAAGCTGAAGAGTTGATATCAACAATCTCACATTAGCTTTGTTTACACTTGTTAGCATGATCAATTCATGACACTTCTACACAGATGCTAAAGCACTAAAGAAGTCATTGTTATGCTGTCAGCTGCAAGAAGACAATACGATGCTATGAAGACTCAAAAGTTGAGTCTTTAAGAAAAGATGCAGTTGTGAGAACACATTTCATCAACTATGAATGATGCATATTTGCAAGACTAGCTCGCAAGATTAAGTTAAAGAAACTAACGAGTGAATAAAGATAACAACTTGACAGAAGATGAAAACTTTGCAAGCTTTTGCTTTCATTTCTTAGCAATTAATTCTATCATCAATAGAATGCTATCTTATTATCTTTTACTACACAGTTTCACGTAAAGAGATCTCATTGTCTCACACTTATAACTTATTTATACTCATTGCAAAGCTCATTCATTTTATTGACATTTTTTACTCACTGATAAAGATCAACTTCAAATTTGATAGCTAGAATATTTATTCTATTGAGTGTCAGAATGATCTGATAGTGATCTTCAGTATGCTGAGTTGATTCAAAGATGTCGATCAGAAACATTCTGATTAAAGCATTGACTTTAGTGTTCATTTTGTCTGATCAAAAAATGATCTGAAAGTTAAACTTAAATAGAATGTTTAGATAATTGACTTGATGTCAAGTTAACTGTTTGTTTTTCATGAAAGTCTTTAAAGTCTGATGATCGATGAACATCTGAATGAATAACTCAATGCATTCAAGCTCGAATCTTCAATGTTCAAAACATTGAATAATAATCAGCAGTTTCTTGTCATAGATGTGATAATTACATTCAGCGAGAATTATGCTTTTGCTGTAGAAAGTTATCGAGTGAAGAACTCTCTCATCATTGTACTGTGATAGAATTTTATCTTTGACGTAGTCAGATGCATCAATTTCTAGAATAATCTGTCGTTTTGAATCAAAATGTCGTAGAACTGAAATCGAGCTGATTTGTTTCTTTAAATCATCAAAAGCTTGAACACAGACTTCATTTTAAACAAAAAATGTGTTTTTTCTAGTTAGTTGAATGAATGATTTGACTAGCTTTGAGAAGTTCTTAATGAAATGACGATAAAAGTTAACAAATCTCACGAAGCTTTAAACTTCTTTTAGATTGATCAACATAGTTCAGTTGACTATGACTTTCACTTTGATAGAAATCATACGAAGACTCTGTTCTGATACTATGACTTCTAAGAAGATAATCTCTTTTACATCGAATTTGCACTTTCAAATATTCATTTGTAGATTCACTTCTTGTAAGCAATTCAATATCATTTTGACATGTTGTTTATGTTTTCATCGAGTTTTGCTGTAGATCAGAATGTTGTCTAAATAAACTTGACAAAAGTCATTTAGAAAGTTTCATAAAACATCATTCATATACTGCTGAAATGATCAGCGATGAAACTCATCTGTACGCGATGCTGACTACGAATCTACTGTTTAGCTACAGTAGAGTCTAGAGATTATCAAAAGTTTGAACGACATCGAGATGCTGCGTGATGATGAAGCGCTGTGCGTTGGTCGCGTGCAGAGTTTTCGCGATCGCGCAGACTTTGATAATCTCAATGTGCATGTTACAAAAGCAATCTGCATGCAGATGAGAAAGTCAAATAGAATGCAGAACTACGAGAGAAATCGCTTATGAAAATCATTCGATTCAGCATCTCGTCATCGCGACAATGAAAACTAAGACAGAACACTCTTGCGTTTGATCTGTTGAGAATGATTAGCAGAAAGAACTCGAATCACGAACATTCTTTAAATCTACGTGCTAACTACGTATAGATCTTGTTAAGACTGCGTGTCTGTTACTACAACATAAGCAACTCATGAGTCTCGTTAAGTTCAACACGAGCAAACTTGAGAATTTCATTAATATCGTTTAACAGACGTTCAGACACAGACATTCTATACGTAGACGATATGCTGACGAGAAGACTTCGTTAAGAGAAGAAAGACACAAACAAGTTAGTAGAGAATGATTGAACTACGCTGTCTGATTAAAAGTGTAGCATATGAACATCTTTGCAAGACATGATCGATCTGCACGAGAAAAATCTCTACAGATAACGCGAAACAGATGAGTTGCACGCTTTACAAGCGAAGCGAGCGTCTGCGAGACGTGATATACAATGATGATGACTGTCGATCTTGAGAATTTCATCTCTTCACTGAGCTCTGACTCTTGAATGTTTTGATGATAGAATCAATCTTTAGTCGAAGACATTGTCTGTATAGCTTGAGAGAACAGTAACGCATGTCGATGTGATTAAAGAAGAAATCGACTGCGATATGCATGCGTATCGCAGACGAAACGTCTGCAACTCATGCTTAAGAAGTAAACTGTCGAAATCTGAACAGTGAGAGATCTCGTTCGTCTTGAACTGTGAATCTGTCGCGAGAAAACTCTCTGAGTAATTTCTCGAGCCTAAGAGGGAAATCAGCATAGAGATCGTGCTCTATATATGTTGCATGCAACGTATACAACATATTTTCGATAGACATCACATCGAAAAGTGCATGATGTCTTTGAATAGAAGACGTTGCATCAACTGCAATGAAAATCACGAACTCTGAAGATGCATCTGTCTCAAGTGATGACAGCAGATGAAACAATCGTTCGAAATCTATAGAAACAGATCATTCAAATATTCTGAAACGTCTAAATACAATCGCGCACTCTTCTCGCTGTTTCTGAACTCTTTAGATTCAATGAACTCTTCAGATTCAACGAACTCTTCAGGTTCAACGAATTTTTTCGGGTCAACGAACCTCTCGAGCTCAGCAACAGTCATGCTGAAAACACACAGTCGAGTCGCTGATGAATCGACTTGACAGATAGTAGAGATCAAGAAGAGACGAGTCGATCTTTTCTCTTGCGTGAATAGCGACTCAGACGAGACGACATCTGAGCAAATTCAGAAACGTTCAATCAGAAAGTGAGAAAGATTCTCGATGATCGAAAGCATACAAAGAGTCTTCTCATCGCAGAGTCAACAACAGCTACGAATAACTCTATGACAAAACAATCTTTTCTACGAATTCTACAGTACAACATCAGAAAGTCATTAAAAATTCAGAAATCGTTTCTAATTGACAGAGAAGTTCGCGAATTCGACATAGTAGCTATACAGAAGCAAGATCGCAACAACAACGACTTGCAGTCATTTAGCTCAGCACACAACTTCTTTCACCTAGTGAAAAACTCGTCATCTCAATCAAGAACATGCATATACATTAACAAATGTCTAAGATTTGATCAATGAATAGTAGAAACAGCTGAGTCAGACATTTGCTCAATCAGAATATTAACTCGCAACGCAGATGACGAAACGCAGACGCTAAGACTTCTAAACGTCTACAATTCATGCTCACTGTTTACTACATTCACAGAGAAATCTTCAATCATTTCTCGTTTGAACGAACTACTCAAGAATGACTGTGAACAACTGATCATAGAAGATTTCAATCTACATCATTCTCACTGAAAGAGACGAAGATGCTTCACTCGTCATACGATGACTGATACTTTACTAAACGTCATTACAAATGCAAGGCTGAAATTATTGCTAAAATCAGACACTATTACTCGCGAAGCTCACAATTAATTTACGACGATTGATCTAGTCTTTAGCAGCGAGAAAATACAGTTCATGACACGCAAGTGCAAGATACGAATCAATCTACATCAGAGATCGAATCATCTTTCGATCATCACAGAGCTATGTTTACAAATAATCTCAGTGCAATTCTCGACTTGATGACTTTGAAAAAAAATGAATACAGAAGCATTGAATGCTTATCTGCGAATACATCTATCTTTGAAACGCTCTCTAGACGACAAGACTATGATGAATGACAGAGTGTGCAAGATTATCAGAGTGTTACAGAAGATCATCGAGAAATCTATCTTCTTGACAAAGTCATCAAATTGAGCAAGAGACTTTTGAAATCAAAGCTGCTTCGAAGTAGTAATGAAATCAAGATGACTGCGAATCATATGAAAAACGCAAGACACATTAGAAGCGTGAAATGAATATCTGAAGCACAACGATCATAAAAACAAGATCATTCGACAAACGAAATGCGCACACTTCAGATCACAAATGCATGAGCTGAGCGAAACACTCAAATTGATATGACGATTTGCAAAATGAGCTAGAATCGAAAGTCAGCTATCTAAAAAGCTTTCTCAGTTTTCATTACTGAAGCGAAGCGACGTCGATCATATGACAATGACGTTCGAGAAAAAAATCGAGATACTGCGAGAAAAGTTCTTTCTCTCATCTTCTCAAACGAATGTCAGCGACATCACAGAGTCATTCATATCTCTGACAGTCTCATTCAATTCACGCATCACAGAAGATGAAGTGAAGCAGACAATCAGACGAGTAAAAGCAGACAAAGTGTCAGACGCTTCAGATATTTCAAACAGAGCGCTTCAAGCGAGTCTCGCAGAACTGATCTCAGTACTGACGAGTTTATTCAACGCATGCGTAACACACAAGTATCATTCAAAGCAGTTCAAAAAGACTCAGACAATAGTATTATGCAAATCGAAGAAAAGCGACTATATTGATTCAAAGACGTATCGATTCATTGCTTTGCTCAATATCATGAGCAAAGTGCTGAAGTCGATCATGATCAAAAAACTGAGTGACATAATCGAGACTCATCACATGCTATCAAATGCTCAAATGAAAGCGAGATGCAAGCGATTCGTGATCTCAACGTTAGATCTATTAATAGATCAAGTTCACACAGTGTGAGACTGTGAAATCAAATATGTGATCTTCATGCTAAGCTTAAATGTCGTCGAAGCGTTTAATCAAGTCTCACACGTCAGACTTCTGCACATGCTGAAAATGAAAAGAACATCGAGCTACATAATCGAATGAACACGCAGCTTTCTAAAGAATCGAGAGACATCGCTAATATTCAACGAACAAATGAGTGATATACGCGAGATGAACGCAGACATATCGCAGAGTTTCTCATTTCATCGATTCTCTTTCTATTCTTCAACGCAAGTTTAATCAAAAAATGCGAAGCACTGAAAATTAAAATCGAAGTGCTTGACTTTGTAGATGATATTAACATTCTAGTCTACGACAGATTCACTGAAGAAATCTGCAGAACACTGAGCAAAGCACACGACGTCTGCGCGAAATGAGTTCGCACTCATGACGCAACGTTCGCATCAGAAAAGTATGAGCTTACACACTTCACTAGAAAATCGAGAAGATTCAACATGATGATTAGCATATAAATAGAAAACTCAGTTATCAAATTGAAATCAGACGTATGAATTCTAAAGATGCAACTGAACATGAAACTGCAATGAGACGCGCATCTTCGACAAATAAAGACGAATTACGTCACAAGAATGCTGACACTTAGTCATCTTGAAGTCTTCACATGAGAAGCTATCTTCACAAAAGCGAGACAAGTATATTCAGCAGTAGTGAGATCAGAAATTGCATTTGAAGCGTCAGTCTGACATCAGCGTGACAAGAAAGATGAACTGTCGAGCAAAGAATGCAAACTAGAAACACTTCAAAATCAGACTCTGCGTCACGTAGCAGAAGCATTCAAAAGAGTAAGCATTGAAACTCTAAAGACAGAAACATACACAAGCTCGCTACATGTTCATCTGAACATGCTACAGAACAAGATCACGTTACACAGTCAAGTCAATGATTGAACGCAAGAGATCAGACAAGCATGCGAGCTAATACGCGCTCGTTTGACGAAAGTTAATCACGTCATTTCTCGCTTACTCGTCATCAAGAAAATAGTACTTCTGAATGTCTTCATTCAACAGAGTGCGAAGATACAGTCGAGATGCAGATGACGCTTTTTCTTCTTCATGATTTCAACAAGTGATAGCATCGCAATAGCGCAGTATCACAAAGATCAATGAAATCAACGATGAGAAAAGTACAGAGAATGCGTTGCAAACATCAATGCAATCTCAGCACAAAGATCGCATCTGAGCAATAAGACGATAAAGATGCATGATGATCTTCAGAAAGCAGAAAGCATTCTCGCAATGCACATCAGAATCGAACGCATAGATCTGAACACTTATCTGCACTCTAGAAATGTTTCAGGCATGAATAGCTTGCGATGCAACTGCGAATGAAGTCATCAGACGACGAAGCATATACTTATGCATTGCTCGAACTGATCGCATCTGCGATCAAGAATGCTACAAGATGCTGACTTCTTGAACTATTGAATAATCGTCGTCATCACGAAGAATCTCAGAGCAGTAGCGAAAATGATGATGAAAATGAAGCTCTTGAAGCAATTTAGAGTGACTAAAACACTCATTCTCTAACGTGCGATTAACGCGAACAAATTTGATACATAGTCTTAAAACTCACTGTTTTGACTGCGTGAAGCAGTCGTATAGACTGCGAGTGATTTTCTATCTCAGAGAGTTTTGTTCACTCGATACAAGTAGCATAGAGTTTCTCATGAGTCGATCTAATCAATGTCACAAGAATGTATGAATTTATTATTATTATTATACTGCTGAAATGAGATTCAATCATTGATAAGTTCAAAGAATAACATCTTTGATTTGTAAATTTCTAAAGCGATAATAAAGATAGTATAATTCTCACTATCAGAATGCATTTGTAGTTTATTGAATGTCAAAATGATATTCAATCAAGTCAAATGCTTGCAATCAACTATTTTGTTAATCATCTCATCTATCAAAGATAAAGAATAGTGATTTCTTTTGATAATAGCATTGAGTTTTTGACAGTTAACGCAGAATCATAAATTTTCATTTGCTTTTAAAGCGAACAGAACAGATGAGAAATACGATTTTTTTTTATTTCTTCATTAAGTGCATGCAGCCTATGACTATGACACTGTCTAGGCGCTGTATGTATGCTAAGTTACATGTAACCTGGCCAAAGTCGCTGCTTTATATCTTTTCATTGGTCAATCACATCGACAGTTTGCGCATACAAGCGCTCTCGCTCAAACCCTCGTCATCGTACTCCCGTTTTCCTTTGTTCCTTCGCACTCTTCGCGTTCTACTCTTCCGTTTCTAATAGTCATTTTCTCGTCGCAATTCGAGTATTTTTCAAATACTCTAGTGTTGCGATTCTTCCAATCTTGGTGATGAACAGTGTCAATATAGTGTCTGTGTTTTTGAGCTGAGCTTTTTCCTTAAGCTTTATCTGCTCTGCTCTATAATGCCTGCAGTTCAGCAGTAAATGCTTCGGCGTTTGCCTCGCATTGCATATTTCATAGCATTTGTTCGAATTATTCTCTGATAATCGATGCAAATAGCTCTTGAAATAGCCATGTCCCATTTTCAGCTGAATAAAGGTTGAAAACGTTAGTCTATCGATTTTCCTCAGCTCTTTTAGTGGCTTATGACTTAGGTTCACATTCGATATGTGCTTTCAATACTGGTTTCCCTTCTTGATGCTGCTTTTCCAGGCATTTAACCATTGTAATTCCGCCTCTTTGCAAATTTGCTTTTTGACGAATCTTATGATGATTGCTATGAGAAATACGAAGCTTTGCTAAAAGTTATAAATTCTTTGAGAAGATTTTCATTCAGATACTTCTTTACTTTCTGAAGCTTGTAAAGAGACATTTGATATGCTTGACAGTGAGATGATGTTACGTTACTAGTAAGCTTTATCTTATGATCATATGAATGATGAGACGAT
>JAABUV010004119.1_pt1 | contig 17668 bp, 18 predicted proteins | sample 5559971 | NCBI WGS metagenome assembly JAABUV01 (sample SAMN10711881, study PRJNA513362) | rock metagenome | isolation source: Antarctica rocks | place: Antarctica: Victoria Land, Knobhead nord | collected 2015-12-19
TGCTGCCGCTGCCACCAAATATGGGCGGCGCGGCAGCGGGCTGGGCGCCAAACGCGCCCACGCGCTGCCCGAGCGGCGTGGCTGGTGACAGCGGCGCCGCCAGCGCCGCGCCGGCGGCCTGCAGCGACGGTCCGCCCAGCGACGGCGGCTGCCCGGCCTTCAACAGGGCCTGCCGCCACCACACGCATGTTTGCCGTGCGCATTTACAGCGTGCACGCAACTCCCCTCCCTTAGCTTTTCCAAACAAGAATGCGCACAAGAGGCCTACCCATGCAGATGGTACGCTGGCAAGCGGGGGGTTTGCACAGCCGCAGCAGCCTCACGGTTTGCTGCATTACCCCCCTGAGCCCATCAGCGCGCCTGGTACTGGCGGTTCTGCGCGGCCGCGGCGGCCGGCAGCTCAGCAATGAGCGCGGCGGCAGGCCGGCCGGCGCGTAGCGCCTGCAGCTGCGCCCAGCGCGCCTCCTCAAAGCTCACGTCGCCCTCCCAGTCGCAGCGGCCGCCGCGCACGTGGCCATAGCAGGTGGCCGGCCATGCCGGCCGCTCGCTGGCCATGTCCACGCGCACGACAGCGCGCCAGTCCTCGCGCGCGGGCCCGCGCCCGCCGCTGCCACCGCTGCCGCCCTGCCCCGAGCCCGCCAGCGGCGCAAAGCGGTTGCCGCCGCCGCCCCCGCCGCCGCCGCCGCCGCCGCCGCCGGCGCCGCCGCCGGCGCCGCCGCCTCCGCCGCGGCCTGCATACATTGCAAGTGACGTGCAGAGGCGAGTGCATGGCCTGCTTGGCCAGAGCTCAAGCAAGAGGCTGCCTCTCACAGAGGCCGAGTCAACCAGGAAGGACTTGTTGCGGACACCTGGACCCGCACTTTTTTCAAGCAAACGCCGGGCAGGCCAGAGGCGGGCTGGTAGTCACCAAACACGCGGCAGTAGTACACACGAGCACGGGCACCTGACCCGAAGAGCTCACACTCTTGCCAGCCGGTGGGGGGACGGGTCGCCGCACCGCCGCCGCCCCCGCGCCCGCCGCGGAAGCCGCTGCCCCAGGCGCCCTGGCCGCCGCCCTGCTGGCCCCAGCCCTGGCCGCGCCCGCCGCCCTGCTCGCAGGCCGCGGAGCGCGCGTGAGGCCGCAGGTCGCCAGCGAGGTCTCACAGCGCCTGCGGCGCGGCTCGCCGGGCAGCTGAAACGCGCTGGCAGGGGCGCACCGCCCCGCTCTGGCCGCCTCCCTGCGGCTGGTAGCCTGCACAGGTTGGGAGTCAGCCTCTGTCGCAGCCTAGAACAAGACGTGAGCTACACAGGCACCAGGGGGCGCGCCTCTGCCGCCCCGGTTTGCATTGCCCTGCTGGTAGTCTCTGTCATAGGAGTCGCGGTACCCTCCCCGCGCCATTATGAGTGTGATGCACACTGCACCTCACGCTGGAGGTGTCACCGCTGCCTTACAGTCTGGCAAACGCAGGGCAAACCGCTCTGCATCGACCTCCCTCGACGTCCTTGCCACCTCAGACACTAATACGCACCACAGGTACTCAGTCCTGACAATCAGTTGCACAGCCGTGAAGGACTGCCCTTTTCAGTCGCCCAGCCGGGAACTAGACGCAAGCTTGCCCTTCAGGGGTTGGCCCGGCCGCGGCCGCAGGTACTGGTGGGCTGAGGAGCTTGGCGCTGCCCAGGTGGGAGACAGTGGTCACACTGTGGACTGAGGAGAATGGAGCAAGAACACTATATGGTGGAGGGGTGGGCATGTACCCAGGAGGTGGGTAAGTGGGTGGGTGCTAGACCATAAACTTGCACAGCTGCTGTGTCTTCTTATGATGAGGAAGATGAGCGATCTCATTGCCCAGGCGCACCTTCTCAATAGCTCGCTGTGAAAGTAGAAGGCAAGGGGGTGCAAGAAGTGCTTTCTTACAGCACAACGCCAAATTAAATAGCTAGGACATGCCAGCCCCCTGCTCTGGCCTCCTGACTCCGCTGGAGCGGCCTGCAATAGTGCTGGACTGCGGCACGGGCTACACAAAGCTGGGTTTTGCTGGCAATGCAGAGGCAAGTAGACATCAAGATGGTCCAACATGTCTATGCACTTACACTCTCCACGGGCCTAAAGTCTGGTGCTGGGTCTCCGCAGCCGAGCATTGTCATCCCAACAGTGGTGGCCACCCCGCCACTGCGCGCCCGCCCCGGGTCGTTGGACGACCTGGACTACAGCACAGGCGACGCGGCCCTCAGCGCGGTTCCTTCTTGGAGCCTGCACCACCCCATGAAGCAGGGCGTGGTGAGCGCGGTGCCGCTGCTCGGCGCGCTCTGCCTGGCTGCACGCACACTGGTCCAGCCCTGCATGCCTTGCCCGCAGGTGGACTCGTGGGACATGATGGAGCGCTTCTGGCAGCAATGCTTCTTCCAGTGCGCTCCCATGCCTGCGCCTGAAGCCGGCGTGCTTATACTCAGGGAGGGCTGTTGCGCACAACTGCGAGCCACGCTGCAGCAGCTTGGCCGCCAAGCACGTGCGTGTTGCTGGCCCTGGGCGGCAGCAGCCACGGAATCAGAGGGCTCACCACCAGGCAGCCTGCATGCATGCCAATAGCAGGCTGTGCTGCACATAACAGCGCCATGCCCGTACACGTGCTGGCCATGGGCAGCGGGCAACAGCCACGACGGCGCGCGCGCAAGGCACCTGCGCGCGGACAGCGAGGCGCACAACATCATCCTGACCGAGCCGGCGCTCAACACGCCGGACGCGCGCGAGGCGGCCGCCGAGGTCCTCTTTGAGGGCTTCTCCGTACCCGGCCTGCACATCGGCGTGCAGGCCGTGTTCGCGCTGTATGCCGCCTTCGGCCGGCAGGCGCGCCGCCGGCGCCTGGCGCCGCAGCCCCGGCTGCAGCGAGCAGGCTCGGCAGCGTCCCGACGTTCCGCACCTGCGTTAGGTCCATCATTTCCAGGATAGAGTCCATTCCCGCCACAGTGGGAGGTGGCAGCTGGTCCGGGCGCGACATGCGCGGGCGGCGCGCGCAGGAGAGCGCGGCGGCGCTGACGGGCGCGGTGGTCGATGCCGGCGACGGCTGCACCAGCTGCACGCCGGTCGTCGAGGGCTACGTGCTCAGCTCGGCGCTGCGCAGCCTGCCGCTGGCCGGGCGCGACGTCACGCGCTACGTGCAGAAGCTGCTGCGGTGCGACACACCCTGCAAGTGCAGAAGCTGCTGCGGTGCGAACTACCATTTGAGCGAACTTGCCGGAGGCCCCAGCACGAGGGGCGCCCGAGTTGCGCAGGCATGCATGCCCTCCACCCCGGCTGTGCACTCCAGCAGCACATGCAAGCACTGCTGGGGTGCGCGCCGAGCAGAGCCCCGCTTCGCGCAAGCGCCGCTGATCCGAGCACTGATAGACGCAGGTGCAGTACGGTCCTGCAAGAGGTCAGAGGTCCGCCTGTTCGGCATGGTGGTTGGGAGGCATGCCGCGCGGCTGACCGCGCCCGGGGCGCGCAGGGAGCGCAGAGCGCCTGTGCCGCCGGACCAGTGGCTTGACGTGGCCCGGCGGATCAAGGAGGCGCACTGCTACGTCTGCTCCGATGTCGCCAAGGCGAACACACGCCCCTTGATGCGCCTCCGGCATCTCTTGCTGCCCTGCGGGTACCCTGAGTGTGTCCTCTGCGTGAGCGTGGCGGGCACTGCGGCGCTGAGCAGCGCAGGTTGTGGGCGCGTGTGGACCCTGGCGGAGCCGCCGCAACGGCCGACCAACGCTGATGATACGCCATGCCTGCCATGCTTGTTGCCGCTGACATGCTGAGCAGCTGCATCACGCCTGCTGATGCAAGGGCATGGCATACCCGCCCCCGCCACATGCCTGAGCGGGCGCCTGACATCGCGGGAGATGCGCATTTCAGAGACGGAGCGCACTGTGTACTGCGGGACCAGCGTACCAGCAGCGGCCACTCTAGCCTGCGACCTGTCCATGCCCACGCGCCGTCCTGCTCGCCGGCACGCAGGAGCAAGCCAAGCACGCCGGCGACCCGGGCCGGCACGCGCGCGTGTGGGAGGGCGCGGCCGCGCAGTCCGGCGCGCGCTTCCGCTGCGAGGTCGGTGCGGAGCGCTTCCTGGGCCCGGAGATCCTGTTCCGGCCCGCCATGGCCACCGCGGAGCCCGCGCAGCCGCTGCCGGAGGCGCGCCGCCCGGGGTCAGCGTAGGGTAGGTCATGTGCGTCAGTCATGGCAGGCCGCCTGCGGCAGCGTCGCGGCCGCGCCTGGGTAGGCGCTGCAGGCCTGGGGCAACTGCGTCGGCGCGCGCAGGCGGAGCGAGCTGGCAACGTTGACACGTGGAAAGCCAGGCCGCCGCCTTGCCGCCTGCCTGCCTGATGTGCGCGCCGGCGCCCCAGGCGCGCCAGTCTGCCGTTCGTCGGCAGGAAGCGAGCGCGGCGCTGCGGCGCAGGTGGTGGACCGCGTGATCCAGGCCTGCCCCATCGACACGCGCAGGGCGCTGTACGGCAACATCGTCCTGAGCGTGCGCGCCCTGCTGCCGCCCCGCCGCCGTCCACCCCGCGCCCTGCGCAGCCGAGGCTCCAGCCTGCACTGGCGGCCACGGCCTTTTGAGGCGAGGAGGCGCCCCCGCAGGCACGGTGCATGCGCGTCTTATGCCCAGCGCACGCTGCCGCGCAGGGCGGCACGACCATGTTCAAGAACTTTGGGACGCGGCTGCAGCGGGACGTGCAGGTTAACACGGCTGCCACCCGCAGCCCTGCCAGTCTGGCACACATGATCCAGCGCTGCGGATGTTGCGCATCTCACTTGTGTGCTGCTTACCGCATGTGCAACGTTACATGCACGATTTTCCCACCAGACACAGGCTGCATTGCGAAAGGTGCCACGCAAAGTGCAAAATGTGGTCATCAAGGTGCTCAGACCGCAAGACTGTTTGTGCCCACGCACGCCCGCGCCGTCCCGAGTCTGTGGACAGCACGTTGCATGCAAGGAGCAGCCGGCTGAGCTGATGCCTGCGGCCTCTGCGCAGCGGATCGTAGATGCGCGCATGGCGCAGACTGGCGGCGGGACACTGCATGTGTCTGTGGCCGGTCACGCGCGGCAACAGCACGCAGCCTGGTGTGCAGGCCCGCGCTCTGACATGGGAGTCTCTGGAGCCACAAGCACTGAGCACATAGGAAGAGCATGCTGCTTTGGAGGCGCGCTGATCTGGTGGGGTAACCTGCCCTGTCATGTATGCCTGCAATGGCAGTAGCTGAGCCCTGCTCCTGGTCGCCGGATGTCGATGCCAGGCTGCTGTGCAGATGACATGCAGATGACAATTGGCACCGGTGTGTGATCGTGGACACTGTACGCATGCAAGAGGGAGCGGCGCCAGCTGTTGGAGAGTCCCCGGCATGCACAGCCTGTGGCGCTCAGGCAGAGGGCAAGGGGGCTCCTGCACGCGCGCGCGCAGGTTTGGCGGGTCGGTGCTGGGCAGCATGCCGGAGTTTGCGTCGGTGTGCAGAACGCGCGCGGAGTACCTGGAGCACGGGCCGTCCATCTTTCGGAGCAGCTCGGTGTTCAGAGATGCGACATAGCCGTGCTTGTACTCACGGAGGCTTGCGAAAGCCATGGACCAGGACAAGGGTACAAGGGTCGAAGAACATGTCGCAAAAAGCTATGTTGTTGAGTTACGAGTCCAATATTTCACACACACACAATGCCATCCGGCCAAAGGAAGGTGCAGCTGCCCACTTGGACCATGCAGAGCGAGAACTGAACAGACACTCGGCAGGGCCTCCTTGGCGTGCGCTCTTGAGCACCGTCTGGCTCTCGACAGACCAGCGCACCATGTCGTGCACATATCTGATGCTGCTACGCACACAGGGGTGCGCAAAGGGTAAGAGCACAGTAGCATACAGCGCATGTCGCGGCAGGGGCAACAAACTACCAGTCTTCCCAAACAACGAGGCCAACTCAATGAGCGGCGCCTCTGAGCGCGCGGTGAGCCCTGGGGCTCGCTATAAAAGGAAAGATGTACATACAGGATCCCAGCTAGTTCGCGGCGCACCCTGGCGCCTACAGGCCTCGAACCAAAGCATGTTAAGAACCCACTTGTCTGCCATAGGAATCCCGTCGTGCAGGCGCCTCAGGGGCCTCCACACAGCCAAAGCTAGGTCTGCCTTGGAAAGGGGCATGGCCTGCGGGTTGCTAGCAAGTGCCCGGCCACTGCCATGGCCCTGTCTGCTTCAACTGCACATAGGCACATTCTGATGCTTGGTACCCAGGCATATAGAGCATTGTCGCAGCGTGCAAGACTACGTGCAAGAATGCACGAGTTTGCAACCTGCCTGCCCGTCAGAACACACCCTGCATCTACGCTAAAAGAAACATTACCTTGCACAGTGCTGCTACAGAAGGTCTTCTCGGTCAGACACTGCGATGCTGCATCGCTGTGCAACGAGCGCACGCAAGTACGCACATGCATGACACCAAGCTCAGCATTTTCAGCCGCCCGCAGCACCAGTCCCCTGGCCTCACGCGCTCGCACCACGTCAGACTGCGACTGCGGCGGGCACGTACGCTGCAGCGGCCGGCTGCGGCGGCGGCTGCCGTGCGGCCGGCGCGGCCGCGGGCTTGCGGAAGGACAGCACCTTGGTGGAGGACGCCAGCAGCTTGTCGGCCGGCTCGAAGCCCGCCTCCGTGAACAGCGCGCCTGCACCCGGCGCCGGCAGCGGCTAAGCCCAGGAAACGCCACAGCTGCACACTGCAGTGTGCGCCTTGGGTGGATACGAAAGTGGCTGAGGCCAGGCAATACCGCCGCTGCGCACTGCGGTGTGCGCCTTGGGTGGCAAGTAACATCACAGCATGACGCATTGCAAGACACATCACCCTGCGGTGCCCATTAACCGCACTTCACCGAGCTTCAGTGGGCGTAAAAGCACCGCAATATGGTCACAGTGCGAGGAGTACTGACACAGCACGCAATCCCAAGAAGTAAGGACAGGGACGCACCAAAGTTCTCGTTGATGTATGAGCCATAGTACGGCTCGTTGAACTGCTCAAAGTTGCCGAGACCGCCATCCAGGCGCGGCCGGTCGCCCAGCTGCACACCCCACAGCATGTCAGCAGCTGTCTCCTGGCTAAAACAATTCAAGGCACCATAACAGTCACGCCAAACCATGTCCAGAGCGGCCCTCACAATCCAAGCCCGCACACACCCCGCACGGCCAACACAAGCGGGCCACTAGCAACCAGTCCTTTCAGTGCGCTGTTATTGGCACAGCATAAGCTTAGCATAAAAACATCACACAAGGTATGCTGAGACTCGCATGCACTGCATGTCGAGAGCACGCCCATATGAACTTGCATGTTGCACCCACTTCTCAGGTGTCTTGAGGTGCAATATGCTCACTAACTATGCTCACTCACTAACTAGCTGGCCACCAAACTCAAGCAATCACAGGACGCATGTGCGCTTCCACACCTGGATGCTGTCGACCAGGACCAGGAGGCCGCCAGGGCGGAGCACGCGCAGCATCTCGGCCGCCACCGCGCGCCGCACATCGGCCGGCAGCTCGTGGAACAGGTACACGCAGGTCACCTGCCCGACGCGTCCACATGAGTAGTGCGTACGTTTAAGTACTGCGCTACATGCAGACACGCTGCATCATGATGAAAAGCTGCCACCCTTCACCCCAGCAATTAATTCTCCAATATTACACATGCCTTTTTGGATTTGTGTCTTCGGAAAAGGACTTGCGCACAGAGCACTGACACAGACAACCATGAGTGCAGAAACTTAGAAGCACAGCCAAGAGGATGCACGCAGCATTTCATAAGGTATCCACAAGTTGTACGGATGGGATGGCACAAGCTCTGTGCGGTTAGGCGCTGTATTGATGCGCAGCCTGTGAAGGCAGCGCTCTGGATCGGCAATTGTGCGCAGCGCAAAAGCGTCCCAGCCAAGGAGGGCGCGCGCACTGCATCGAACGACGCGTCAGGCTGCGGGATTTTCTCGGCGGCTGCCTGCAGGAACGCGGCGCCGTTGCCGTCCACGCCGCCCATGGCCAGGCCCGGCGCGCGCAGGCGCGCCCAGCGCGCCAGGTTGGCGCGCGCCTCGGCCAGGTAGTACGGGCTCAGGTCCAGGCACGTCACGTCCATCTGCGGGTAGTTGTCCTGCGCGCGCGCACGCCCCGCTCTAGCTGATAGGTTTAGATAGCTCTACACCTTCACATGCCAACATATTCTACGCAGCTCCAAGGCACCACATGCCTTTGAGCTGGCCTCCTGCTCACATACAGCAGAGCGGGCTGCCACCAGCTGCCCGCGGCGCGGCGCGCCTTGATGAAGGTTGCGAAGCGGCCGGTGCCGCAGGCGAGCTCCAGCAGCCGCGTGCCGGCGCCGGCGCGCCCGGGCCGGCCGCGCATGAAGCCGGCCAGCGGCACGAGCGCCTGGCGCTGCATGGCGTCCTGGCGGCCCAGGAACAGCGTCTCCGTCGACACCTCGTACACCTTGGCGCTTTGCTCGCTCAGCCAGCCGTCAGTCTGCGCGCGCGCGCGCGGAAGCATCAGCCACGACCGTCCTGTGCGCCGCCTCACAGATGCGCAGCCACGGTCCTTGTGTTCTGGCGAGGGGCTGCCTGTGCACATGCTTTATGCGCCTGCGCCTCATGCCTTAGGGTGCATGCGGTCAGTGGCACAACGATGTGTATGCAAGGCAGTGTCAACGGTCCAGGCAACTTCCTATCACCCGTACCAGCTAGCTCTTTTTATTGCCCCCACCAACGCAGAATAATGAACTTTTGTCAACGGTAGAGGCCACACGCATGTAAACGCACTCATGAACGCGCCTGGTAGTGGAAGGTGCGGTAGTACTCGGGGTACAGGGGCGACTGCAGCCAGACGTCCTCAGTCTTGCCGCGCGAGCGGCGGCCCAGCGTCGCGGCAGCCTCAGTGATGAACTGCGCAGGCGTGTATGCTTGTCACGCACGGCTGATCAGGGAGGCTTGCAAGCCCCTGCTGGAACAGGTCACGAGCATGCACGGCGCAAACAGAGCCACATCTCCAGACACCCACACGTTGTGCAAAAGATTGGCAAAGCTCAACAACCAGCAACTCGCAACATTCTGGACCTTCATCGGTGCCCTGATACAGCCAGCACTGCGTTCTGCACAAAGCATGGTCACTTCCTTTGCAGCACGCTCACTTCTTTGCAGAGGCAGTGTGCTGCCAGAGCTGCACATCTTGTAACTTGATAATTTTCAAACCCCACATGACAGACAGACGTGCACCGGAGGCTGTCAACAGCGGACCTGCGCGGAGCGCTGAGCGACATACAGCGGCGACCACTGCCGGTTGCGCGGGGTCACCATGTCCCAGGGCAGCGAGTAGTGCCCGTTGTCAATGTGCTCGTAGTCCTGCCGCGCGCCACATGCCAGACCTGATGTGCACCCTGTGTATCACGAGCTCCATGACCACTGAACATACATAGATGTATTCTGACACCCAAGCCTCGGATACACGAATCGCATAGCGACCCATGCAAGACAGTGCTCACCTCATGAGAAAGCAGATTGCAGAGTAAGGCAAAGTACTTGACTATCAAGCTAACCAAGCCGCACTCTGCTAAGTAGTCAAAGCAAGGCACGCACCTGATAGAACATAGCCGTCGCCTCAGAGACAGGCCCCGCAATGCCGGAGGTGAGCAGCCGCTCCAGCTTCATGCCCTGCCCAGACTCCGGCTTGCCAGTGATCTGCGTCGCGCTGCGCGCCGCCAGCAGCCCTGCGGCACTCACAGGCAGAGACCTCAGCTGAGGACCGTGTACTTGCACTGCGAGTACTGCAAGCACTTGGCAAAGCACTCGTTTGATATGTGGCACGCCCACGCCGTCCACTCGTCTGGGCAAGGCTCTCCCAGTGCAAGCAAGCCCTGACGCAGAGGTTCCGCCACAGTGAAGCACATGTGGCGCTCGGCACACCCTCACGCACGTAGTGCCGCATCAGTGGGGGTGTGCACCACACCACCTTTTCAAAGCAGCATGCACATCACAGCATGCGGCGCAGCGGGGACGGACGCGCGCGCCGCCTGCGCAGGCGAGACAGGCACACGCCGCCTGTGCAGCTCAGGCAGGCGCACGCCGGTAAGGTACGGCATGGGGTGGGGCGCACCGGCCAGGCCCTGCAGCAGGAAGAAGCCAGAGCGCGACAGGTGGTAGCCCCAGTACGCCGCGGCCTTGGGCGTTGCAAACACGCCCGCGCTGTTGACGGCCTCGGACACCGTCCGCGCGGCCGCCTGCAGCCTGCGCGCACCGCACAAAACTACCGACCAGCTCGAAAGTGCTATGGCAGCCGCGGGGCCTGCAGACCCTTAACAGGGTCGCATATACAACAGGCAAAACGAGCAGTCATGCCTAATGTATTGCCTCACACTAACAGGCAGCACTGCCACTTATGTGGCAAGCGGTGCTGCCGATAGCAAGCACATGGGCAGCGGCATGCATGAAGCAGCTAATGCACACTGTGATGCAAGGTTCTACTAAATGGGAGAGCTCCGCCCCTCCAACCCAGAAATTTCACACTCACAGCAGGAGCTACAGAGTGTCCACTCTATACAGTGTGCAGGTCACAAAAGGGCTCGAATGCCCTGGCGCACGCCCTCAGCAGCAACGGTCGTTGCATGTGAAATTACAGGGACAGGCCTGGTGGACACGGTCGACTCCTCGCTCGTCATGTCTGACGGGAGCTGGAAGTCGCGCCAGAAAGCCACGCTCCAGTGCTGCTGGAAGTACGCCGCATCAGCCCCACCAGGTAGGGTCGCAGACGCCGAAGGCGATGAGGGCACCTGAAAGCACAGGCACGGGCGCGTGAGAACAACCCTGGCCTCACGCAGCAGAAGTGGCCGTCGCACTCTAAAGTGGTGCTAACGCTAATTGAATACAAGGGGCATTGAACAGCTGAAGCAGCCCCGGCCTCACCTGCTCTGACGGTTCAAGGCTGCGGATCAGCTAGAATTGATGTTGACACACAGCTTCTGTACACTATTGTATAGTTAATTTTGTAATAGAGAAACGAGGACGCACTGTCTTGTCAATACGTCACAGCTTCACGCACTGGAGCAGACATGCACAACAGTGCGGACAATTCAGCGCAACCACCGAAACGCCAGAGCCCATGCCTGCAGCGCTGTTGGGACACTTGTGCTGGTTGACATGTGCCAGTCTGGCGCAGTTGACGGCGGGGTAATGAAGCCGTCCACCGCTACGTGGACGCTCTGTGCTGGCGCCGCCACGACAGCGCGCGGCAGGACGCATCGCTTGCGCAGCAACGCGCTCGCTCCCTGCCTTGGCGCCAGCACCGCGCTGCCGAAGAGGACGGAGCGCTGCATAGTCTCCCTCTGGCAGCGCAACAAGAAAGTGGTGAGTCCAAGGTCCACCATTGGCTTAAAAGCTGTAAGACATCGTTGAAAGTACTAACACTTGCTGTGCAGAGCAGGTGCGCTAATAACCACGGGCAATACAGGGGTGGTTGCTTATCCACGCAGCAGCGTGATTGCAGCGCAGTGGCTCACCGACGACGCTCTCACCACACAGTCGCAAATGCCCGTAGGTGCGCTTATACAAGCCAACAGGAACGGATATCAACTCACAGCGATGGGAAGCCAAGCTTGAAAAACACTTAAGCGCCCAGTGTGACACGCCAGGCAGGCACAGGGTGCTTCAGGGCTTGCAGGTGTTTTACTGCTAGGGCGGGCTTCCTCGTTAGGGGAATACGGAAAGAGTGTAGCTCTTTGCTTCTCCGGCGCGCGCAGCCCAACCAAAAGACAGGACAGCTGATGGCGGAGGTGCCGTGCGCATTCGGGCGGCGAGCAGTCCCACAGCTAGTTGAGGGCCTGGCGAGTGCGCAAGGCGCTGCGCTGGCAGCCACCCTCCGCACATTGGCAGCGCGCGTGGCCAGCCAGGTGCGAGCAGCTGCTCTGTCTTGACATTCAGAACCTCAGAGCGCGGCAGCCGCAGACGTGCTCTGCTGCGGACGCTCGTGCACCACTTTGGAGTGGGGGTGCTGCTCGCTCAGGACTGCGCTGTGCTTCCAAAAAGCAGGAGGCGGCGTGCGAGGCCGTGCGCCTGGGCGCGTCCGCGCTCCTGGTTGCGCACCTGTCGGCCGCGGGCCAGGAGGCGGCCACGCTCGCGTGCGCCGCGCTGGCGCGCCTGGCGGCGGGGCCGGCCGGGCGGGCAGCGCTGGCCAACGCGGGCGGCATCGGCACGCTGGCGGCTGCGCTGCGCGGGCCTGCCGAGTCCCACGCGGCCGCCTGCCTGGAGGTGGGTGCGCCGGGAAGCTTGCAACCAGGCGGGGAGAGCCTGTGACCAGGCTGCCTACCAGGGCACCGAGAGCTGCACCGCTTGGCCCCGCCGGCTCCGCTCGCGGCCGCCAGCCTGGCCAGGGATGCGGCAAAGGTGAGGGGAGTGCGTGGTGGTGCTGGTCACGCACCGGCCACCTAGCTATTGTATGCGAAGAACCAGGGCTGGGACAGTGCGGCAAAGCGGCGCTGCCACTGTGAGCACCCATGAATGCGCTTCAGTGGGTGTTAACGGCAGCGGGGGTGCTGCTGGGGCGACCTTCGGCTCCGGAACCAAGCACGGGGTGGGCCTACAGGCCCCGGCACTGCCGCGCAGCGCCCCTGACATCCGGCCATGGCGGCTGCAGGCCATCAGCGTCCGCCCGGGTGGCGCAGCGGCGCTGCTCACGCCGGCAGACGGCGTCGTTGCTGCGCTGGCTGTTTGCATCAGCCAGAGCATCGCTGCGCCAGATGGCAGCGCAGGTCTCCCCCCGCACACATGGTTGCGCAGACAGCCTGCGTATGTGCGAAGCCTTGCCACAGCTCACACCGCAGAGTACTGGCAGATGTCAGCGGTGCTCTGCCCTCCATCAGGTGTGCAGGGCGGAGTCTCGGCCCCAAGCGCATGTGAGCTGTGACAGGCAAAGCAACAGGCAGCAGGGGCAGTGCCATGGATTGCACATGGGACCAGCCGCTGTAGAGCAGAGTCTTGAGGCAGCACGGGGGATGAGGTGGTGTCGCATGCCATGCCGCAGGCTGCGCGGCGCTGGCCTGCCTGGCCAACGTCCTGGCTCTGGACCAGGGCGTCAAGGACGCCCTGGCGGCGGGCCTGCCTGCGGGCATCGTTGCGCTGGCCAACCAGGCGCGTTCATCATTCAAACAGCTGATATCAGTCGTCCACTGCTACATTGCTTCACTGGTGAGTTCTCCTTGCAGGCTATGCAGCCGACAGTGGGCGCACGCTGCTTCACATGCACTGGTGCGGCGCTGCGCTACGCCTGCGAGCACACACTGGACCTAGGCTGTTCGAATGCATTCGCATGTCGCCCGGACACCAAGCACTCTTTGACGGCCTGTCGGCAACATCGATTGCCGCGTGGCTAGGCGCTGGAGGGCGCTGGCGCCGCAGCGTGCAGCGGCGTGCTCGCGCCAGCCCATGCGGCAGGCCGGCAGCGGGACTGCGCGCGCTGCCTGCAGCAGCTCTGCCGGCTGCCGGCGGGGCAGCGCGCGGTGCAGGTGCATGCGCTCCCAGAGCACGGCGCAGTGTTGCGCGGGGCTGCAGGCGTGGTCCTAGCAGCGAGGAAGCATGCCCGCGGACAGCAGAGTCAGTATCACAGTGCCTTGAGCAGTAACTGGGCAGGCTGTGCAGGCCTTATTGTGCAGATTGTTCCAAGCGCCAATACAGGATGCTGTGACCATTGACATTATATAAAGCACATTCGGTACACACTGTGTGCTACGAGATGCTCGAAAAAACTGCATGCAGGCTCCTGGCGCCCGCGCGACGGGGCGGTGCCGTTTGCAGGCAGCCGGCGGCATCGCATGCTTGTCGCGGCTCTGCTGCTGTGAGGGAGGGGCGGCCGCGGCAGAGAGCGCCAGCTCGGCGCTGCGGGCCATTGCCGTTGAGGCAGACGGCAAGGTGCGCATGCATGAGCCAGGCACATAACAGAGGCCGCACGCTGGACCGCACGAAGCAGCCCCCTGACGAGTGAGCAGGCTGTTGCAGCGTATGCTTATCTTGCATGTCCTCCTCCGCCCACACAGGCGCTCAGCAGGCCCCTGACAAGTGCACTCCCTCTCCGCCAATGAGTCATGCTGTGAAGCACCATGCCCCCCGGACGGCCCTCCAGAGCAAACGGCATGCGGCAGGAGGCAGTGGCAGCGGGCGCGGCGCCAGCACTCGGGCGCCTGCTGAGCAGCCCGAGCCGCACAGCGGCAGCGGCGGCGGCCGCCGCGCTGCGCAACGCCTCAGAGCACCCGCGCGCGCAGCGGGCGCTCTCTGCGCTGATGGCGAGCCTGCCGCCCGCCCAGCAGGTGGGAGGCCAGATTTACCGCATGAGGTCCCCAGGAGTGCAGGCATGCAAGCTGCGCGGCTTTTGTCGCAGCCCTACCGAGCCGGGGCCACCCTATGTGACCCGCCACATTTGACGTCGCTGGGTGCCCACAACCTAGGCCTGTAATCATAACCGCGACGCGAGCTGGCTGCGCCCGCCGCCGCGCAGGCGGCCTGCTGCGAGGACCTGCCCGAGCTGCCGGCAGAATGGCGGTATGCCGTGCACGTCCCGCCGCCCGCGCTCGTGCCGCCCATGGCCGCGCGGGACTTTGCCGACTGGCACTCCTAACAGCAGCGCCGCTGGGCATACGATATTTGGACATGTTTGAGCAGGACGGGTCAGGAGGAGCGCGAGCTCTGCCGCAGCTGCCCGCCTGCGCTCAGGCAGGCTGTGCAAACGAGCGAAGCAATTGCATGCCAGAGCCGGGCCCAAGCATAGAGGTGGCGCCAGACAAATGATAACACACAGGCGCAGCGCGGGGTGGGAGATCCATCCAATCAACCTGTGTCTGTACGCGCTGCAGCGGCACACGGGGCTCTCGACAATGCAGGCGCCCATGTCGGACTGTCAGCACACAGAGCGGCCAAGTGTCCTGATTAGACCTGCACGCTGACAATCTAAGACAGCATGTGCACGTCACTGCACCGCCACAGCGTCAGAAGCCGCCACAACCGCTCCGCCCCTTACATCGACCGCATCCCCCGCGCCTCCGCCGGCCGCCGGCGGCGCGCCGCCGGCGGCGCCCGCCTCGGCCCCGCCCCCGCCAGCCGCAGCGGCGCCGCCCACAGCGCGCTCCCCGCCCTCCTCCACGTCCTCCGCCTCCTCACCGTCTTCCTCGTCCTCCTCGCTGCTGCTGGCGGCGGCGGGCGCGTCCGCCGGCGGTGCGGCCGCGGCGGCCCCGCTCGCAAGCCCGTTCGCGCGCTCATCCTCGGAGTCCGACGCCAGCTCAGCCGCCGCGCCTGGCAACGCAGTGAGACCTTGTAAGTATGCGGCATGCGGCTAGCACGCAGCCGCTCCGTGACACGCCGCCGCGCGCTCAATGGCGTGCCATGCAGCTCAGCAAGGCTCAGCTGTCCATGCCGTTTTGGCGGGATCGAGCGCTATCAAGACAGGAGGAGCAGCACCAATGCAGGGCTAGCTCTGACACGCACGGCCCCAGGTCAGCGCAGCCCCCACGCTGCGCCGCGCGCGCGCTGGCGCCCGCCGGGGCCGCGCGCCTGCGCCCAGCAGCTGCTCGCGCAGCGGCAGCACGGGCGGCGCCTCAACCGGGAAGCGCACGGCGCCCGGGTCTGCCAGGAAGCCGTTGGCCGCGAAGAAGCGCAGGCACTGCAGCAGCGCGCTGCGCTCGCGGCGCACGTCGGGCGCGAGCAGCTTCTGCAGCAGCGTCTCCCGGCGGGGGGGCAGCGAGCTGGCGCCGCGGCCGCGGCCGCGGCTGCGCCCGCGGCCGCGCTCCCGGCCGCGGCCGCGGCTGCGCCCGCGGCCGCGCTCCCGGCCGCGGCCGCGGCCGCCGCGGCCCATGTGCCCGCCATCGCCCGCGCCATCGTGCCGCCCGCGGCCGCCGGCCCGGCCGCCGGGCGCCCCCCGCCCCGCTGCAGGGACGCCATTCGCTGTCGGCGGCGCCACCTGCCCTGGCTGCGCGGCGGCGGCCGCGCACATCGTTGCTGCGCCGCCCGCCCCGCTGGGCGCCTGGTCGGGCTCGCTGTCGCTGCCGTACGCCATGAGCTCGGCGAGGCCCTCCGCGGCGGCGGGCGCGCCGTCGCCGTCGCCGCGCGCGCGCTTGTCCGCGGGCGCCTCGGCGGACGCCCCGTCCGGCGCAAAAGGCCGCTTGCCGCCGACGCCCGCATGCCCGCCGCCGCCGCCGCCGCCAAACACGCCGGGCGGCCCGTAGCGGCCGCCGCCGGGCGGCCCAAAGCGGCCGCCGCCCGGCCCGCACGCGCCGCCGCGCCCGCGCGCAAACCGCCCGCCGCCCCGCGGCGCGCCGAAGCGCCCGCCGGCCTCGAAGCGGCCGCGGCCGCGGCCGCGCCCGCCGCCGTCGCGGCCGCGCCCGCCGCGCGAGAAGCCGCGGCCGCGCGGCGCGAAGCCGGGCGCGCCGTCGGCGCCAGGCGCCAGGCGCACCGGCTGCTCGGGCGCCTCCGGCACGTGCAGGCCGTCCGTGCCGGCCTTGCGGTCCAGGCCCAGCGCGCGCTGCTGCGCGACCACCTCGCGCAGCCGCGCGCGCCGCGCGACGCTCCTGCGCGCAGCGCCTGGGCCGTCTGGCTGGGGGCGCGCGCGCGTCGCTCGGGAGGCAGGGCCTAGTTGGGTCTGCCATGCGCACAGTCCCCACGGCTGGGGCCTTCCCACCCTGGTCAGACACCGGCCCTGCCACGGGTCCAAGAAATGCACGGTCGAGGCGGCGGTCTTATGCGGGGCCCCGCGCGCCTGGGGTCGAGCTCGCCGCGCGTCTCGCGCGCGGCCGCCTCGGCCTGCCGCGCGGCCTGGTTGGCCGCGCTGGGGAAGTTCTTCCGCCGCTCCTCCCGCCACCTGCGCGGTCGCCGCGTTGGACTGGCGCGCATGTGGGGTCCGCGCATGACGCTGACAGCACGTCACACGCTTTCCTGTCCCACACGCTGTGAGGCGGCAGCCTTTGGATCAGAGGCCACTCCCGCCCCTGTAGTGCAGCTTGAACATGAAACTTAGCAAAATCGTTATCCTCTGTTAGCCTACCTGCTGCTGTGAGGTGAGAAGGGTGCTGCTGCACAGCCCCAAAAAAGAGAACATCCGGCCGTGCTTAGAGCCCTGCCTGCTGACCCAATGTGCGGCTTAAAGCACTGCTCCCAGCCATTGTCTGAAGCAGGTACCCCGTGCACCAGGCCCGCGCCTGTCCGCCTCAGCGCGCTCCTGCGCGGACAGCACGCGCGGCGCCGGGGCCGCCGCGACCGCCGCGGCCGCGCCGCCGCCCGCGCCCGCCCCGCCGGCGCTGCCCGGCCCCGCGGGCGCGCCGCCACCTGCGGCGGGCACGGGCGCTGCGCCGGGCTGGCCCTGGCCGGAGGGTGCCGCGCCGGGTGCGCCCCTGCCCGGGGAGACCGCGCCAGGTGGGCCCCTGCCAGCAAACCCTCTCCCAGGCGGGCCCCTGCCCGGGGAGCCCCGGCTGGGAGAGCCCCTGCCGGGCGAGCCCCGGCCCGGAGGACCCCGCCCGGCCCCGCCTCTGCCCGCCGACCTGCCGGCCGGGCCGCGGCCGCCTGCGCGGCCTCCGCGCCCGCCGCGCCCGCCCCCGGAGCTGCCGCGCCCGCCCCCGGAGCTGCCGCGCCCGCCCCCAGGGCTGCCGCGCCCGCCCCCGGGGCCGCCGCGCCTGCCGCCGCCCCGT
>JAABUV010004120.1_pt1 | contig 17667 bp, 25 predicted proteins | sample 5559971 | NCBI WGS metagenome assembly JAABUV01 (sample SAMN10711881, study PRJNA513362) | rock metagenome | isolation source: Antarctica rocks | place: Antarctica: Victoria Land, Knobhead nord | collected 2015-12-19
TTTTCCGCCGCGGCGACCCGGGCGAGCGCCCACAGCGCCGCGCCCGCCGCCGCCGGGGCGCGGCCCGACCCTGCCGGCTGCGGCGCCGCTGCAGGGCTCGCGCCAGCGGTGAGGAGCGTCACAGCGCTGGGCGCGGCCGCGGCCGCGCAGTGCCAGGCCTCCAGGGCGCGCGCCACGACCGCGGCAGCCGGCAGCGAGGCCGCCGCTGATGCGCCCAGGACGATGTCAACGTGGCATGCAGCCGTCAGGGCGGGCGAACCGCGGGCGTGCGCGGGCGCGCCGCCCGGCCGCAGGCCTCTGGCGAGGTCGAAGGTCGCCGCGCGCGGGGGGCGCAGAGGGTCAGGGCGGCTCGCCGGCGGCGCCAGCGGCGTATGCGCCTGCCACTCCGGCTCGTACAGCAGGCTGGCGGGCTGGCTGGCCTGCTCCAGCGCCGCTGCGTGGCGGTCGGCCGAGCGTACGGAGCCCGCGGCCGATGGCTGCGCTGTGGGCGCGGGCAGCGTGCGGGTGAGCAAGCCATGCACGGCCGCCACCGCCCCGCCCGGCCCCGCCAGGGCGTACTCACAGACCGCGCTGCCATCAGCGGCCGGCGCCAACGGCAGGGCCGCCGGGAACAGCGAGCCCCCGCGCGCGCCGGCGCCCGCCGCTGCAAACGCGGCGGCGCCGACGGGAACCCTGGTAGGGCCGGGGCTGGCGCCCTGCGCGGGCCGGGGCACCGCCGCAGCGGCGAGGTGCAGGGTTGCGTCGAGCAGCGCGGGGTGCATGCGGTAGCCGGAGCAGTGGCGCCCCGGCTCCGCTGCGAGGACCGCGCAGCAGGCGCCCGGCTGCCGGGCGCGCGCGAGGGCCGCCGCGCAGACGGCCTGTAGCGCGTCCACGGCGGCGCCCGCAGCACGCCAGGCAGCCCCTGTGCCGAACAGCCCCGCTTCAGCCCCTCGCAGCAGACAGCGCCCTATCAGAATCTGATCGAGTGCATGTGCTGGAGCGCATGAGCGCTGCAGGGCTTGCTCTGGGGCTGCATAACCGCCTAAAATAGAGGCACGCAGCAGGCCAGCGTCTGCTGTTCAATCACTCCTTTCCGCTTATGGTGGTGGTAGCTGCAGGGCATGAGCGCTGGCTGCACAGCCCGCGCACGCCGCGCACCACTCGCTCCCGCCGGCATGTTGCTGTAGCACGCCGCAAAGTGCTGCACGCGCCGCGCCGGCGCGCTCGGGGCCGAGCAGAGCTCCACCGCGCCCGTCTGCGGGCGCACGCGCGCGTCCACCAGCGGCGGGGCGCCCGCGCCGGACCCGGCCGCGCGCGGCAGCAGCAGCGCGGCGGCGATGCTGACGCGCGCAAGCGCCGGCGGCGCGCCCGCGTGCAGCGTGTCCTGCAGCATGGCGCCGCACGCCGCGGCGGCCTCCAGGAGCGCCGCGGCGGGCGCGAGCGCGCGCCCCGCGACCTGCACGCGGCCGAGCGGCGCTGCCACCACAAGAAAATGCATGCATGGTAGAATAGGCGGAACTGTGTGGCACATGCTGGCTCTGTGCATGCGTCTTTGCGCAACGCAGCCTGCAATAGCGATGTCATAGCTGAAAGACATGGTGTCCTGTTCATGACATCAAGGGCTCATGACATAGATGTGACATTTGTTGCTTGTGTTCCAGTGGGCCGTCACTTTGAAGCGGTCTGCTGCCAGGCGCCCGTAGCAGAAGTGGCCGGCCTCGGGCGCGCGCCTGGTGGTCCAGCAGGTATGCGGTGTCAGCGGAGCACAGTGCAATGGCGAGCACGCAGGCGCCGGCGGCCGCGCGCGCGCAGCGGACCAGGTGGCTGACCGCCGGCACGGCCCAGAACGCGCGGCGGCGCAGCAGCGCGGCGTCCCGCATGCTGGCGGCCGCCGCGGCCCGCGGCGCCGCCAGGATGGCGTGCGCGTTGACGCCGCTCATGCCGAAGGCGCTCGTGCCTGCCCAGAGGCGTCCCGTAACCCTCACCGCGCCCGCCACTTCCACCGCTGTATAGTGCTCGGCATGCGAGCGCGTTACCGGGCCTGACATTGAGGCTAAGCACCTCAATTGGTAGCGGGATCGCCGTGCGTGCTGCGCGTTCACTCGGGCAGGGCTATGTGAAGCCCGTGCAGGACGCGCACCCGCACACCCCTGCAATGCGCCGGCAGCCGCTGCGGCCTGCGCCGCCAGCGGGATGCAGGGCGCCCGGCCGCGCTGGCGCGCCCACTCTGCTAGCGCCGTGCCGACGTAGGCGCTCATGGCGCGCAGGTGCATGACCGGCGGCGCAGCCTGGCGCCCCGCGGACACTGAGGGCATGACTTGCAGTGCTTGTGCAGAAATACAACACAGCAGTGACCAGCGCGTGCGGTCACTGCAAGCGTCTATGCCTGCCAGCCCTGGTTGGCGCCGCTCTGCAAAGCCACATCATGAAGGAGTTGAATGTAGAGTGTGCTGCATAAGCACAAGCTAAAAGTGCTCCTTCAAACCAGCATACATATGCGCCACGGGCACATGCGTGTTTAGCACAGTGACAGCATGCCTCAATGTGAGCGAGCAAGGTGGGGCACCTGCTGCTGCAGCGCCTGCACCGCCAGCATGGCCCCCGTGAGGCCCGCGGCGCCCTCAGTGTGCCCGTAGCACGACTTGACGCTCAGCAGCCTCAGAGGTGCGCCGTTGGCGCCCGGCCCACCAGCGGACCCAGTAAGGGCCTTGTGCGGACCCTCGCGCGACAGCGCATGCCCCAGCGCGCCGACCTCAATGGGGTCGCCCAGCGGCGTGCCCGTCCCGTGCACGGCCACGCAGCCGACGGCGTCCGCGCCCAGCCCTGCGCCGCACGGTGCGGGCCCTTGCTGGCTGCAGCAGCGCCGCCTGTGCCGGTGCGCCCCATGCTGTGGGCAGCCGGCATGCGCCAGTGCATGGGAGTGCCAGGAAGCATGGGCGCGTGCTGCGTTGCTGTGGTGGCCATGATATCGGACAGGTAATCGGACAAAGCAGGTGCGATGCGACAAGGAACGGCATGCACAACCCATTTTGCGCAACATTGGGGGCGCCTGTCTCGGCGGCCTGGCCCACCTGCACGGCCGAGCACGCCGCGGACGAGCGCGGCCTGGCTGGGCCCGTTGGGCGCGGTGAGGCTGCTGGAGCGGCCGTCCTGGCCGACCGCCGAGCCGGCCAGCACCGCCAGGGCCGGCGCGGCGCCGGGCGCCCCGCGCTCCAGCACCGTGGCGACGCAGCCCTCGCCGCGCCCGTAGCCGTCCGCGGACGCATCAAAGGTCTTGCAGCGGCCCGCCGGCGAGAGCGCCTGCACTTGGCTTCCAGGTCAGCAGGAGCAATTCATTTCCCATGCGCACTCGTTGCCTAGGCCTTTGTGTGAAACACAGGACCATGGCGGATCATGGCGGATGCACAGCAGATGGCCTCAGCTAGAGCGTGCGCATGCTCTCGCAAGCAGTGTGGCCTTCCTTTGGTTGCGAATCTCACAAGAGCCATGGCGCACATGCCCTCACCAAAACACCATCTGAACAGGCATGCAAGTCCTGGGCAGGCGAATACCCTGGCCCAGCCCTATACCCTAACCTGCAGCTGGCAGATGCCGGCCATGGTGCCCGCCAGCAGGATGAGGAACACGCCGGCCGCCGCGGCCGCGGGCGCCTCGCGCCGCTCCAGCGCGCCGGCCGCCAGGTGCGCGGCGACCAGCGAGGATGAGCACGCCGTGTGCGTCGCCAGGCAGGGGCCTGCGCGTGGGGAGCAGCTGTGGGTGGTGCTCTACTTGCTGGCCTTTCCGCAGCCTGGAGCAGCGCAGAGCAATGCCAAGCCAATTCCACCATGGGCGCGCACTACATGCCCACGGCATGGCCGGATGTCACTGTGCTTGGGGAATCGGCTCTTGCCTTAGCTGGAAAATCAGAATTAAAGGACGTGTGCAACAGGCTCAGCCCACATTGCAGTGTGTGGCTGAGGCAGGCGCAGCGCCCCACCTGTCAGGCCAAAGGTGTACGACACGCGCCCCGCCAGGAAGTCGAGGCCGTTGCCGGTCGACACGTTGGGCGTCACGGGCACGCCCAGGCCTGCACATAGTTACTGAGTGCGGTTGCAGCTACCCCAGGCACAACCCCAGCGGCACCCAGCGGGCTTGCACTCGAGCATGCGCTCGCCGTCGCTGTAGCCATGCACGGTATCATGCTGCCCCGGTGCTTCATTATGTGACAATGCGCATGATAAGGCGCCCAGACAGGCCCGGCAGCGTGCTTTAGTTTGCTGCAAAGGTGCGGTCGCGGCCGCGCAGTGAGCGTGGCCGCCGCATGGTATTATTTGTAAAGACGGTGTGTTGCATCCTTAGTATGTGACGCACATGCTCCCTGGGCCATGCATCGCGGACATGCATCGGGCGGCTCGTTGGAAGCAAGCGCGCACCGTCCATGAATTGGATGTACTCCATGTGCATGACGCCGACATAGACTCCCGCGCCAGGCGGCACCGGGGCTGCGGCGCGTGCCCGCGCGTCGCCCAGCGCCAGCCCCGTCTGCTCCAGCAGCAGGCGGCCCTGCGGGTCCATGGCTGCGGCTTCCCCCGGCGACAGCCTGCGCGCGCACGCCTCAGGCCAGGGCGGACGCCGGAAGGACTGCAGGCACAGGCAGGTTTGCCGACTGCAACTGTCATGCCCGTCCAAGCCATGGGTGCGCTGGGCGGCGCCCGTCAACAGCCTGCCACGCGCCTTCTGTCCACTTCCTGCAAGCTTCTTCCTCGGGCAACCTTCCCACCGCAAAAGCTGAGGCTGCTTGTGCCCTGCTCGGCAGCGCCTGCAGTGACTCTTGATGATGGGCGCGCCGGAATGCGGCGGCGTCAAATGCGGCGACGTCCGGCAGGAAGCCCGCGTGGCGCGCGTACATCTTGCCGACCTCCGGCCCCGGCGCGTACCACTCCTGCAGCGCCCAGCGCTCGTGCGGGACCTGCCGCGGGAGGTCCGCCGCCGCCAGCGCGCCCCGCCAGAAGCCGCCCGGGCCGCGCTCGCCGTCCGCGCCTGCGCAGGCTGTGCCTCAATGTTAGGACGGCGCCCGGCAGGTCAGAGCGCTCCACACTTCCACAGACCTGTCCTGCTGTGCCGCATCCGGCGCCTGCTGGGGCTGCGCGTGTGCACCCGCTGCCCGACCCCTAGCACTCGCCCATGAGCGGCAGTGCTCCCGCCTCACTGCTGAGCATGAGGGAGGCTCCGTATGCGGGCGCCAGCAGTGCATCTGCTGCATGAAGTGCGCTGGGCAGAGGCAAGTAGCCGCTGTGCTTCTTCCGCATCAATGCGCTTGCCAAACGTTATATTCAGTCGCTACATTTCATAACTGCATTATCAGTGGTCCGCATGGAAGCTCTGGGGCGCGCCAGGGTACACGCAGGAGGCGCCGATAATCTGCACCGCAGCTGTAGGGCCCTGCCCCCCCACCGTCTGCAGCGCTACTGGCGCCGCCGCACTCTGCCGCACCTGGGCGCCACACGCATCTCAGCGCCTCAGCCAGGACAGGCAGGTGAACTCCTTGGTCACAGTGGGGCACGGCGCAGTCCCTTGCCAGTGCTGCATGATTGGAGGTAGACTAGCCTAGCCAACACTTGACATGCACATGGCTTCGCACACAGGTGGGCAGTGAGCATGCAGGAGCAGTGAGCGGGTGACAGCATTGCTGGGCTCTCGAGGTGCGTCTAGGTACGGATATGGCCAGTGATGCGCCGCACCTCGCCCGGCGCCAGCGCGGCGTGCATGTGCGCGGCCAGGGCCGCCGTGGTCGGGAAGTCGAACATTGCGGTGGCGGGCAGGCTGACGCCGAAGCGCGCCTGCAGCGCATTGCGCAGCTCCAGTGCGCCCAGCGAGTCCAGGCCTGCCTCCATCAGCGGCTGCTCCGGCGCAACCGCGCCGCCCGCCAGCACGCTCGCGACGGCCGCCGCCACGCCCGCGCTGTGCACGCCACAGGGAGGTAGTGGCGATATATTAATACACTGGGGAATTTTCAATCTGGTGATTGGAATGAGTACAATCTAAACCCCTCGGGCTGGGTCACCCTCAGTGAGCACTTGGGGGGCGCTGGGGCATGGCAACCGCCGGCTATCACCACCTTTGCTTCACATCGCCATTCAAGTTGAACTAATACCATACACGCGCTCAGTGCATCCCACATGGCACAAACGGCAGTCAATGGAAGACTCCCTGTCTACGTGTAAAGCCCCGAGGTCGTACTTGCTTGCCAGCATGAGATTAGCACCCCTCCAAGCCCCCGCTGCCAACAGACAATGCAGCCGGGCGTACGAGATGCTGTCCAGGTCCCACGCATGCTGCGTGGGTGGCGCGCGCGCGGCCGCCGCCAGCGCGCGCGCGGCCAACAGGCCCGCAATGAACGCGGCCAGCGCGGGCAGGGTAGGGTAGTCGATTGCGAGCGTGGCCGGCAGCTCCAGCACGTAGTGCGCAGCTAGGGAATTGCGCAGGTCCAGCGCGCCGAGCGAGTCGAGCCCGGCCTCCATCAGCGGCTGGTCGGGCGGCACCTGCGCGCGAGCCATGAGGCACCATACTTATCAAGGCGCAGCGTTTGCTGGCCAACAATCCGGCAGCGTTTGGCACGTGGGCGCTGAATCGGGCCTTGCGCAGGTCCAGCGCGCCCAGCGAGTCCACCGCACCTCCATCAGTGGCTGGTCAGGCGGCACCTGCGCGCGAGGCATGAAGCACCCCATGTGAGAGGCACAGATCTGGCACCAGACCATATAGTTAGTATATCATAGGCAATGTGTGGCGCGCGGCGTCTGAGTTGGGCTGTGCGCAGCTTCAGCGCATGCAGCGACGCAGACCCTGCCTCCAGTCAGTGCCGGTTGATCAGTAACACCAGCCACCTAGTGCAGTGTGACTTACAAGCATGCTTCGCTGCCGCGATGGAGAACTGCAGAATTTGTGGCGCAGCTGGACTGGCAGCGGTGTACAGGTTAGGGGCGCCAAAAGCGTTCAACCCCGCCGCCAAGAGCAGTACTTTATCAGTGCCCCGTGTGTATGTGCGTGACGCTGCACACCCTCACTTGATGAGGACATTTACTGAGTGACCAAGCGTGCCACGACAAATGCATGCAGCAAAACGCAAAGTGCACATGCAATGCCTGGCGTGCGCACCTCCCGCCCAATGATGCTGCCGGCGAGCGGCGCCAGCACAGCCAGCACCGCCGCAGCACGCGCCGCGGAGGTGGCGGGCGCCGCAGCGGCGGGCCTTGCGCCATCCGGTCCGTGCGCGCCGGCTAGACGCGCCGGCTGGGGCGGCGCCGCCGGCTGGGCAAACTCCGTCAGGAAGGGCGGCAGCGGACCGGGCGCGGACGCCGCCAGCCGGTCCCACAGGAACACATTGCCTGCACGCGCACCGCCATGGCTCAGACAGGCGCGTGCGCCAGAGGCCTGCATGCATGCGGAGCTCATCTCAATGAGCTCACCTCAAAGCATTGGCAGAAAGGGCGGGCTTGTGGGCGCGGGCTCCTTGCCTAAGGCAATGTGGCCGGCCTGCCCTTCTGCCGCCCCCGCGTCCTGTGCAGCCATGGATCGGCACGCACACTGACGAGCCCAGGCAAATCTGGCAGGCCAGCGTTATGTCGCCTGGGTGCCGCGCGGCCGAGGCATGGCGGCGCACCCACGAGCACGGGGGGCAGCGCGGGGAGCGCGCGGCCGGGCCGCGGCCGGCCGGCCGCCGCCAGCGCCTGCTCCAGCACGGCGAGGCCCGCCGCCGGGCGCAGCACGCCCAGGCCGCGGCGCGCGGCGCGCTGCAGGAAGCCGGGCACGCGCGCCGCCATGCCCGCGCCGCCCCACGCGCCCCACTGCACCGCGCTGCCGGGCTGCCCGGCCGCCTGCGCGCGCGCCGCCGCTTGGGCCACCCAGGCCTGGCACGCATCGTGTGTCGAGAGTGAGTATGTGTCGAGAGTGAGACCCTTCCGGCAGCTTGAGCAAGCTGGCACGCACGCACGGCCCAGCCTTCCCCATCAGTCATCAGAGTGCGCTGCGCACCAGGGCCAGCTGCCTGCACACGGTCACGCACATGAGCGAGTGCCTGTCAGAAGCGACACTTGGACCGGGCCGCCGGGCCGCGCCTGCAGGCCGGCCGCCCAGGCATCGAGCACGGCGTTCGCGGCCGCGTAGGAGCCCTGGCCGCCCGAGCCGCTCACGGCCGCGAGCGAGGAGAAGAGGTTGCACGCGCGCAGCGGCGCGCCCGCGGCCGCGCCGAGCAGCGCCGCCGCGCCGGCCGCCTTGGCGGCGAACTCGGCGCGCAGGCCGCGCGCGGTCACGCTCGCCAGCACGCCCGGCTCCAGCACGCCGCCCGCGTGCAGCACGGCCTGTCCGTCCGCTCCAGCGCCAAGAGTTGGGAGCACAGTATTACACGGGCATGCGCAGACATACACAGACATCCTGCATGTGACACGCACAGGGAACCACCGCACGTTGTGCACATGCGGGGGTCTGCGTGCACAGCAGCTCTGCGACATAAGCTGTGCTCACATACGTTTTGGGCGCGGGAACGGCATGTGTGAGGGCTGGGCTCGTCGCAGCGCCCTCAAGAGGGCAGGCGTGCACGGCCGCGCCTGGATCGGCGAAGCACCGTCGGGGTCGTGCACGCCGGCCCTGCCCACCGCGTCGCGCGCCTCCTCTGCGGTGCCCACATCGCAGCGCGCCAGCACGACCAGCGCGGGCGCGGCGCCGGGGCGGCCGCCGGCGCCGCCCAGCCCCAGCGCTGGCGGGTTGCGGCCCAGGCGCCCGCTGCGGCCGAGCAGGCGCAGGCGCGCGGGGCCGCGCTGCGCGAGCCACAGCGCCGCCAGGGAGCCGATGGCGCCCAGGCCCCCTGCGCGACTGGCCGGCTTCAAGGATTGCATGGAGCACGATGCCATCTGTGAGGCTTAGACTGCACACTGATAGCAATTCTCTAGCGGCCCCTGCGCTGGATACGCAGCATGTCGCTCATGCCAGCTTGCGGGCATGCGCTTGACCTCTACCAGATCAGTGCATGAGACTGAGCATGCGGAGGAGGGCAAGCCTGTCTGCAAGACTCTCTCGCGGACAATGCGAAATCGTATCAGCCCAGGCGGCCTGCAGCACTGCACGCCTGCGCACACATGTGGCGCATATATTGCAGTCTGTGCTCGCGTGTCACACGCGCACCGGTGATCACTGCGGGCCCGGTGAACACCAAGGGCGAGTGACAGGCGTCCGCCCCCACCATGTGCCCGCCGGCGCCTTGCCGCACGCGCAGCAGCCGGGGCTCCAGCCAACATGAGCCCTGCGCAGCAGTGGTCGAACCACTGCTGCCAGCAGAACTATGTGTCGCCTGGTGTTTCAGTTGAAGCAAGCAGCGCCGGCTGGAGCAAGCAGTACAGCGCATGCAGGAGCGCGCTTGCACCTGCAGCGAGCGGCCGTAGACGTCTCCGCCAGTGCCTGTCGAGGGAGCGGCGGCCGCCGGACTGACGTCCGTGCTGCGGCATGCAAGCGCCGGGCTCTCTGCGGCGGCCACCCTGAGCAGCGCGGCGGCCGCCGCGCCCTCGGCCGCCCGGGACCCCGCCACGCCGCCGAGCGCGCCCGAGCGCCCGTAGCAGCCGGGCTGCACGTCGAGCAGGGCGCCTCGCGTCACCAGCTGCACGTCAGGGTTTGAGCCAGGGCTTCCGCCGCGCCCTGGCAGTCCTGGCCCGCGGCCCCCGCTGCCCCCGGGCGACAGCACGGCCTGCAGCACCTGCACGTGCAGCGCGGTCGCCCGCGCGGCCGCCGCAGCCGGCCCCGCCGCCGCCCGCGCTGCGAGCGCCACCCTCAGGGGCCCCGGCCCCAGCTCGGCCGCGCGCCGCGCCAGGCCCGCGTCGAGGCCCGTAACGGTACCCGCGGCTGTTGGGGCGACCAGGAGGAAGTTGCCGGGGTAGCCGGACCCGCAGCGCCCGCGCAGCGCGATCCGTGCTGGGAGGGGGACGGGGCGCGCGGCGCGCGCGCGGCTGTGCGCATCCGCAGCCTGCCAGCTCGCCGCGTAGATGCACTGCCGCTCATCTGCGTGCTGCATGGCGGCAGCGGCCGCCGGCCGCCCCGCGTCGGCCGGCGCGCCCACCTGCTTCGCCTGAACGCAGAACACGCAACATCAACATGAGCAGCACACGCCAACAGTCTCTGCAAGCAGTTGTGTTCGCAAGGCACCCCCTGCACAGCTTTCAAGCCTTTTTTTCCTGCACAACGTGCCACAACAGGCGACTTCACGCCAGCACGCGACTCGGATCAGCTGCGGGTTGCAGGTCCAGCGCAGCTCTTTGCTCCGTATCGGCCGTGCCGGTAAGCACCTGCAGGCCGGCGGTCGCCAGCGCGCCCCCCAGCAGCCAGTGGCTGCTGCGCGTGGAGCCGTCCGCCAGCGGCCGGCCGAGCGCGCCGGCAGCCCATGCAGCAGCGCCGCCCCATGCCTCCCCGCCGGCGCCCGTGGGGCCCGCCCCCTCCGAGCCCGCTGCTGAGCCCCCGCCGGCTTGGATTGCCGCCAGGCCGACCACCACGCGCGTGACGCGCCTGGCCGGGGTGGCTCGGGCCGGGGCACCACCAGGGCTTAGTGTAAGGGTCTGGGCCCGCTCGTCCGCCGCCGCCTGTGCGGCGCCCGCCGCAGGCCCCAGCTGCATGCAGGCGTCCATGGCGGCCGGGTGGAGCAGGTAGCCGTCTCCCGGGCACGTCCGCGCCAGACAGACCTCCGCAGTGCTCCGAAGCGCCCGCGGCGGCGCCGCGGGTGCGGGGCGCGTGCGAGCGGCGCCGCCGGGGCAGACAAGCCATGCTGGCGCCGCGGAGGCCACGGCTGCACCCGCGGGCGGCCCGCCACGACCGTATGATGCCCTCAGGCAAAAGCCGCGCCCTGCCGCGCGCGCGCGCCAGGCACACATGGCTGGGCTGCTCACCATGACTGTAGGCTGGTGCCTGGCAATGCATCTATTGAACAGCGGAGCATGAGCTACAGCAAAAGTGAACCTCGGATCTCATCCTGAGCAATGCTACTGCCCGAAGTGCACACACGGTGGAGATACAGGGGCCTCGTACCCAGTGCGGCCGCAGAGCTCTGTAGGTCGATGCTGCCAGTGCCGCATGAAACATGCGCCAGCAGCTCCACGTGCCGCGCTGCCGCCGCGAGCAGCACCGGCGCCGGGATGCTGACCCTCCGAAGGCCCCCGCCCGCGCCCTGGCAGGTGCCTCATGGGCGTCAGGAGGCGAGCTCCGCGCGCGTGTGCTCGACGCCCTTAAGCCCTGTGGCTGAGCGGCAGGCACGCATGCACGATCTTGCACGGCCTTTGCATGGGGCAGTCAGGAGGTGTGTCCATTTTGGCAAGCTAATACGGCGGCCAGACACAGCTTCACCCGCCGCGCGTCGGCCGCCCTTGCGGCTGTCATCACGCAGGAGCCTGCACACGATGATGCGCCCAGCTACTGGTCCAGATGCGGGTCAGAGGCGGGTCACTTACCGCGAGCGGCGCCCAGTCCGCCGCGCCCAGTGCCCGGCCGGCCGCGAGCGCCATCTCCAGCATGGCCGCGCCTGGCAGGATGGACCGGCCCGCCACGATGTGGTCCCACAGGTACATGGTAGCCGGCGCCGCCAGCTGCGCGGTCAGCCTGCGGGCCCACAGCAGGGCCCCTGTGCTGGCCCTGTGTGGGGCGAGGGGGCATACAAGTGCATGTGTGTCCACATGCGGATGCCATCTGTGCAAGAGCACAGCAGCAGCATATGTTGGAGCTTGCTTGCAACCACAGACACCTTCACAGGCCCAATCTCCGACCACCCCATGACTTCGCACACCCCCGCCCATGCACAGTCCAGCAAAGAGCATGCACCTGCGCTCCTCAGCGCACACGAAGCTGCGGCTTTTAGACTTCTCTCAAGCGGGGTCCAGCACACCTGCACACGCCCCCATCCCGCTCCCAAGCGGCCGCGAGCAGCAGGTGGTGCGGCTGCACAACCGGCCAGCGCCGCGCGCACTGCCACTGCAGCGCAGGCGCACGCGGCTCTGGCGCTGCGGGGGCGGCGCGCAGGAGCGCGTGCGCGTTGACGCCGCTCATGCCGAACGAGCTCGCGCCGGCTGCCGCGCCGAGCGGCAGCGAGGCGTGCTCCTGCCAAATGAAATTTAGTGTTTAGACTGCACAGGTAAGCGCCGATGCTGAATGCAAACAGCCATGAGAGCAACCAGTGCAACCCCCGCGTAATAGTTATAGCAACACTGTTGCCTTCTAGACTCCTTTCTCTAGTCTAGAAGCCCTAGAAGGCCTTCTAGACTAGACTCTAGACTAGAATTTCTCAAGAACGACTCTGCCCAAAAGCAACGATTCTGCCCAAAAGCATTCATCTTGTCACTGCGCTGCATGCTTTTTAATGCGAGCGCACCACTAGGCGGTGCCACACTGCTACCTGCAGCGCACGACCATCATGCATGCAGCGAGCGCCGCGGGCACCCGGGGAACGATGGCAGTAAGGCCGTGCGTGCGCCGCCAGTCTGCGACGGCCGCGGCCACGTAGGGGTTGAGGCTGCGCGCGTGCATAACGGGCGGCGCGCCGCGCGCGCCCGCCGCCAGCGCCGCTAGCAGCGCGCCATGCACGCCCGCCGCGCCCTCCGTGTGCCCGAAGCATGCCTTGACGGAGCCTGCGGCGCCGCACTTAAAGACTCCCAGCTCTAGACTTGGTGTTGCGGGTGGCTCAGTCTGTGCGCGGCTGAAGCCGGTGACGCCGGCAGTGCACGGTACATGCTGTCACCTGCGGCTGGCGGCACATGGGCCATGGTTATGTTCACCCCGCACCTGTCATTCTGTTACATTTTTAGGGTCACTATAAGACGCACGGTATGTGCTCCTAGATGAGGAGCACACCCAGTGTGAGGCAGTGGCGTGCGCGTTGGCCGTGCGCCCCCTCGGCTGCCAGGCCGTCGCCCAGGGCGCCAACTTCGATCGGGTCCCCCAGTGGCGTGCCTGCGCAGCGCAGATGCAGTGCATGACAGCTGGCCGCGTCATTTCTGGTGTGCGCTTGCTGCCCAAGGCACTGCGGCCTGTCAGGAGAGACCCGCGCTGCAGGTAAAGGCATAGTCACCTTCTATGCATTGTCGCCTTTGCGGAGAAGGGGGGCCTGACCAGTGCCATGCACGCTGACGAGCGCGACGTCGCTTGGCAGGAGCCGCGCAGCCGCCAGTGCCAAGCGGATGAGCGCGCTCTGGGCGGGGCCGCTGGGGGCGGTGAGCCCGCTCGAGCGGCCGGCCTGGTTCACAGCAGAGCCTGCGGCACATTGCACAGGTCAGGCATTTCACGAGCGTGCACGAGGACATTGCATGCTGCTTGCGGGCCATGGTCTTCATGTGCCTGGCACAGCATGCAGGCAGATGTCTGTGCTGCGGCACGGCAGGGCGCTCGTGCATGCACCGGCAGGCCAACCAGTGCGGTGTGAGGGATATCAACATAAACCTACGTGCATGCAAGCATGAGGTAGCTATTGCTGAACCTATATTTTGCTGGTGAGGCAAAAGGCAAATTTTAGCTTGTGTCAGTAGGCTGTGAAAGTACACGCATGCAGGGTGTCTCCCTCGAGGCACTGCTGGGGGCGCGCACCGCACAACACCGCCAGGGCCTGCGGTGCGCCAGCGTCGCGCGCGGCCCGCAGCGCCAGCGCGATGCAGCCCTCGCCGCGGCCATAGCCGTCGGCGGCCGCCTCAAACGTGCGGCTGCGCCCGACGGCCGACAGCGCGCCCAGGCGCGCCATGTGCACGGCCGTCTGCGCAGCATGCTTGTTATCAGACGCTGCTCGTGGGCTTTGGGTTTGACCGCTCATCAATACAAGCATGCTTCACAAAAATCATTGGCGTGCTGCCGGAAGGCCTGATCCGTGTCGTCACTGCTGTCACCCTCGAGCAACGTGTGACTGTGCCCGCTTGAAGCGCCCTGGACACGACATCACCCACATTGCGGGCAAAATACCGCCTATTTCAGCACAGGGAACTTTGCCAGGAGCAGCAGTGGGAGAGGGCCACCTGCGGGACCAGGATGAGGTTGACGCCGGCCGCGACGGCCAAAGACGCCTCGCGCGCGGCCAGCGCCGCAGCCGCCAGGTGCGTAGCGACGAGCGACGAGGAGCATGCGGTGTCCATGCCGATGCAGGGCCCTGGCGCCCACCGCATTGTCACACCAAGGTGCCTGCTAGAGAGCACACACCTATGAACTGCTTGCATTTCCCTGGTACGCAGGAGCTTCTGTCATGCAGAGTCTTTGCCTTTGTGGTCAGTTTCTTAATAAGCCGTAGTCAACTGCAGGCTGTTTGAGTATCATGTATGCAGAACAATAAGAGCCGCAGTGGCACTCCCCACGCCACGAGCATCGCGCATGCAGTCACGTCAAGGACAGTGCTACCACGCATTTGACTGACGGGTGTGCAGTGTGCAGCTCTCAATGCACAGCGAGCTCAATCACTGCATGCACTGCGAGCCACCGCGCGCCTTGCAGGCCGAAGGTGTACGACATTGCGGCCGGCCATAAAGTTCAGCCCGGAGCCGGTCAGCACGGCGACCGAGGGCGCGACGCGCTGGAGCTCAAGCGCCGCCGCGTACTCCTGCCAGACGCAGCCGATGTAGACGCCGGCCGCCTCGCGCGGCGCACCCGCCAGCGCGGCGCGGCCATCCTGCGCAGCAGGGTGTTCTCGGTCCAACCACAGGTGAGGGACCCAGCAAAAGACACCATGGAGTGGGGTCAGGCCACAAGAGAGCTGACAAGGGCAGTGCACGTTCAGCGCCTCGAGCATGGAGGCCTGCATTGCACGCTTTGTAGCCATAGCAGGTACACTACTCCTTTGCTCTATGGCCTGCTTACTCAACAAGAGCACTGGGCTTACAGGTGCTGGTCCTTGCTGCGCGCTCCACGCCCGGGACAAGTTGACCCGCTATGCGTTGGGACCCGGCACCTGCAGCGCCCCGGCGACCTGCTCCAGCAGCACGCGTTGCTGTGGGTCGAGCGCGGCGGCGTCTGCGCGGCCCAACCGGAAGGCGGCCGCGTCGAAGCGCGCGGGCCCGGCGCGCAGCAGCGCCGCGAAGCGCAGCGCGTTGCCGGCCAGGATGTCGGCGGGCGCGTCCAGCGCCTCGGCGTCCCAGCGCTCCAGCGGGTGCGGCGCGGACAGGTCCGCCGCCGCCAGCATGCACTCCTCGAACCCTGGGCAGGGTTTACAGAGGTCAGAGGAGGTGCCTTCAGCCAGTCAGAGCGGAGTTGCAGGTGCTCCTGGGTAACTCGGCACCTTGGCGGACGAGCGGGTCTGTCAGGTGCAGGCCCTGCTGTGGCCAGCATGTTTGCATGCACCCCAGGGGTGCAGGCTTCATGCCAGGACGAAGAGCAGGTACTCTGACAGGACGCACCGTCGTGGGCCGCTGCAGAGGCGAGCAGGCTGGACATGCCCACGACATGCGTCGTGCGCGGCCCGCCGCCGTCCTCGCCAGCGCCTGCCAGCGAGCGCGGCGCGGCCGCCCCGGCGCGCGCTGCGGCGCCCGCCCCGGCACGGCCCGCATCAAGCTTTGTAGCCCTGGAGGACAGGGCCCCAAGGTGCGCGGCCAGCGCGGCGGCCGTCGGGTGGTCGAGCGTGGCGGTGGCGGACAGCTCGACGCCGAACTTCGCCGCGACCGCGTTGCGCAGCTCCACCGCGCCGATGGAGTCCAGGCCGGCCTCCATCAGCGGCTGGTCGGCTGCCACGCGCTCGCCCAGCAGCTCCGCCACGATCTCCAGGATCTCCTGCCGTGCAGCAAGGCAGTGCATGCGGCGGGGCTGCCGCCCATCGATTTCAAGGCGCTCGCCTGGCATGCAGCACTTCATGTATCACTGCAGGCTGCAGAATGTTCAAAAAGCCAGGCGGCGAGAGGTGCGCATGCGCTCACCAGTTCCACACCACCGCTGGTATACATGGAGTACATGGAGACCACAGTGAGGTGCTTGGCCCCAGGCGTGAGGCTCTCGCCGCATTGCCATGCACGCAAGCAGCGCGTGGCCGCCTCCAGGGGCGGCGAGGGCGCGCCTCGGTCGCGCGCTGCATCCAGGCAGCCGCGCTCTCCTCCTCGGAGACCCGCCCGTGCTGCAGTCCCTGCGCGGCGGGCCGTCCCTGCGCAGGCGCGCCGCCGCCCTGCCGCCCCGTCACATGCGCCGCCAGGGCGCCCAGCGTGGGGAAGTCGAACGTGGCGGTGGCGGGCAGGTCGACGCCAAACTTGGCCGCGACCGCGTTGCGCAGCTCCACGGCGCCGATCGAGTCCAGGCCGGCCTCCATCAGCGGCTGGTCGGCCGCCACGTGCTCGCCCAGCAGGTCCGCGAGCAGGGTCTCCAGCTCCTGCGGGCGGGTCGTGCTGGGCGTCTGGCGTGTGCCGCTGAAGGAGCATGGGGAGGTCGGTAGGCAGCCAACGATGTCCTTACTTAGTCGAAAGGGTACGACTGCCAGTCTGGGGTCAGGCAGGCGAAAGGAGCCGCCGTTGTCTGCAAGCGCGAGTGCAATGAGTGCAAGGGCCTCAGGTACATCCAACATCGCCTGGACCGGTGGGCCGGTGGTTGTGCCCCTGAATATACCTGCAGGATCAGATCAGGAGCGGCCGCGCTGGTTGTTCCCTCATGCTCGGGCTCCTCGTCGTGAGCACCACCCATCGTGTGGCCTGGTGCGGGTGCCGTCGCTGCCCCGGGCGTGCGCCGTGCCCGCGCCTCGCGCGCCATGCGCACGCGCCCATCGCTGACGCCCAAGACAACGGACTGCCGGGAGAGCAGCGCCGGGGCCGCGCGCGCGGAACCCGCCACAATGACGCCGTTGAAGCCCGAAGTCCGCAGCAGCGCTGCCCAGGCGCCCCTGCTCAGCAGCGGCGAGCCTGCCAAATAACAGCATCCTGTCATGTGAGGCCCAATGTGAGGTCCCGGCCTAGTGAAACACCTGCGGCGGGCTTATTGCATGTGAAGCATGACCGCTGTGGCGCTGTACCTGAGAGTGCCTGGCTAACACGCACGTAGGCTGCCGCCCGGGCTCCCGCACGAATGTGCGGCGGGCAATGCATGCCTTCCACGCCATGTACGGCTGAGCACATGGGGTGACCTGTGCATCTGCAGCATGCTCGACCTGACGGGCTCATGCAGCAGCCGTGGCAGCACAGCACTGTGCCGACATTTCCTGTTGTCTGACTTCATGCATTGAACACACCAAGCGGGCACTGATCACGTCTGGTACATTGCTAGAGCCTTACCCGGGATGCGTAGAGTGGCGTCGTCGTACAGCCACCAGCCCTCGGTGAGCCCGAACGTGAGCGTGAGGAAGGCTGTCTTGGCCGTGAGCTCGTTTGCGAGCAGCAGCCCGCCCGGCCGCAGCAGCGCCTTGCAGTTGGCCAGCGTGGCCGCCATGTCCCGCGTCGCACGCAGCACGTTGGTCGCAAACACGACGTCATAGCGGCCGATGCCAAAGCCCTGAGGCGCAGCACCATCAACCCATGAGTGAGACGCAGCGCAGCCAGCTGGCTTGTTAAAACATGTGGTGCTGCGGCAGACTATTCAAGCACATGCCCAGGTGGTTGGGCCCCAGCTGGCAAAGGGCGCATGGTGTTGTAAAACTTCGCCCTGGGTGGACCGCAGCACCTAGGGCGGCAGCCTACCTGGGGCGCCAGGGCGCGCTCGACGTCCAGCGTGTGGAAGCGCGCAAACGTGTGCCGCGGCCCGAACGTG
>JAABUV010004121.1_pt1 | contig 17664 bp, 34 predicted proteins | sample 5559971 | NCBI WGS metagenome assembly JAABUV01 (sample SAMN10711881, study PRJNA513362) | rock metagenome | isolation source: Antarctica rocks | place: Antarctica: Victoria Land, Knobhead nord | collected 2015-12-19
TAGTATGTCGGTCAAGAGTTTGGACATTGACAGAGTTTGACAGCTGGTGCTGGGGGGTGGGGGGTCTGCAGGGGGGGCCGGTCTGCTTGCTTGACGTCCCCGTCGCGCGTGTTCGCGCGCCTGCTCAAGCAGTGCGTTGTCCGCAGGTTTGCCAATTTGCTGAGGACAGCTGAGCTGCGGTCCGAGGGTTTGGTGCTTGTCAGCCGCTGTCTCATAACCATGGTAACACGTATACCCTGTGCATCATCATCCGCCCTGCTGTTACAGGGGGGTCGCTGCGGCATCCCATGCTCCCACTTCGTGTGCTGGCATGCGTTTTGCAGGGGCAAGCAGTCGTGCTGACATGGTGCCGCTTCAATGCCTGCCTCCAGGCTCGGCGCCTGCCAGGACGCCATCCAGGTCGAGCTTCCGCTTCCCGAGGTACCTGCATCACGGCAGGCCGCCGACCACGTCACTCATCTGCCAAGCCCTGCCGGGTCGGCGACTCGCTACTAACTACTCGCAAGCTGTGCCTGTGCTCCTGCATGAATACGTGATATGGCGGACAGCACACGACAGCAGACGCGCCAACAACGAGAGCCCTGCAGGAGTGGCACATGCTGAGCCGCCCTCCACTTTCTTGCCTGGCTCAAGCCGGCCTGCGCATGTGCTGATCACGGTGGCGTCACGCACGTGTCGTCATGCAATAAGTACCCATGCAGCGCGCGTCTTCTCTGCAGCAGAGCCCTCCCTTTGTGCGCAAAAGCTGCGGAACAGGTCATGTGGCGGTGCGCGGGAGGCGACGCGTCGCGAGCGACGCGCGCCGCCAGTGACGCCAGGGCAGGGGCCCCAATGCGCCCGGGCGACGCGCCTCAGGTCCTCGCGGTCCTGCCGCGGCCGCGGGCCGCGATCGGCGTCTAGGTCCAGCAGCGCAGGGTTGGCGGGGTGGCCGCTCGGCGCGGGCCCCCCTGCAGGGCCCGCGCAGCCTGCCTGGGCAGCGCCGTTTGCCGCGCCCAGGGGGTGCGCGCGCCCCGCCGCAGCCGCCCCCTCGGGCGCCGCCGCGGCGGGCGCGCTTTCCCTGGCACCGGCAGCGTCAGTCGCCTGCGCCAGGCCGGCCAGCAGGTCGCCGCCTAAGCAGGCGTCCTGCTCCGCGACGCCCTCCATCGATATGCCCGACTCATTGCGCAGCAGGCTCCGGCCGCCCGGGGCTGAGCGCTGCCTGCACAAGCAGGCAGTAGGTCATAGGCTGCATGTGGCAGAGCCTAGCAGGTATTACTACGAAGCAGGCCATGCCGTGGCTTCACTCCGCCATGTGACAAGCACTAGCCAGGCTATTGAACGGGCCACGCTTCAGTCTTAAGTGGATAAAACAGGGCGCAACCAGAGTGTCAGGCGCTCAGGGACTGCAGCGGGCCTTCGCATGACCAGGCCATGACAGCCTGCACTTGCAGAGCAATGGGGCCCCTCTTGGAGGGTTCTGCATGCAGGGCACCAGTTAAGTGCAGCCTCCCGTCACCTAGCAGACGTCATCATCGAGTTATTGCCATGGGCCGCACAGACGAGCACTGCTGCTGGCAAACCAGCCGGGCAGGAGCAGGCAGGCGTAGGGTCAGGGTAGGCACCGCTTGTTGCCCGTGGCCAGCGCCAGGTTCTTCACGTCGGCGCTCATGCCCGTGCGCCGCGGCTCGCCGCCGCTCGCCGCAGGCTCAGAGTCCAGCGAGACCTGTGGCGCCAGCGGCGCCGGCGCCAATGGCGCCGCCTGCAGCGCCGAGCCGCCCTGCGCCGCGCGCGCGCTGGCCTCTGAGCCGCGCGGCGCCGCCTGGGGCGGCTGGCGGCGTCGGCGGCAGGCGCGCGGCGCCTTGCAGGAGGGAGCCGCGCCGGGCCGGGCAGCGGCCGGGCCGCGCCTTGGTGGGCAGCGCGAGCGGGTTGCGCGCGCGCACGGGCGGCCGCGGCAGGCGGCCCGGCGGCGTTGGCGCGGGCGCGGCGCGGAAGAAGCGGTGCGCCAGCGCGTCGCCAGCGCTCGGGCGGCGTGCCGGGTCGAATGCGATCAGCCGCGCCAGCAGGTCCAGCGCGTCCTCGCTCGCCTGCGCAGGGCCGGCATCAGCGAGGCGGGTGCTGGTGCGCGAGCAAGGCTTGGGCTACAGCGCCACCCGGGGCCGGCCGGCCGCGCGCGGAGGTCCGGCGCGCACGCGCGGGCCGGCCGCCGACCGGCTGAAGGCAGCGCGGCATCTGCAGCGGGAAGCTGCACGAGCAGCGGTCTCGGCCGCAGGCCGGCCTGAGGCCGCGCGCCTGCCGGAAGGTTGCGCGCAGCGGCGGCGCGGGCGTGGGCTGGAAGGCGACGAAGTGCGGCAGCGCATCGGCGCCGGGCCACGCGCCCGGCCCAGGCGTGCCCAGCGCCTGGAAGATCTTGCCGAGCTGGTCGAGGTCGGACGCGCCCGGCAGCCAGGGGCGCCGCAGCAGCAGCTCTGCGCGCCGCGCGCGCGCGAGCGCGCTCAGGGCCGCTGCGCCGTGCCCGAACGGGCAGCCGGCGTGGGGGTCGGGACGGGGCCACGGACGCGCCACCCCGTGATCCTGGCTGCGCGTGCGCTGTGCTGTGGAGCACCTGCCTGAGCGTCCGTGCCTCCCGCCCAAGATCGCCCCTGTCAGCATCACGATGGGTGGTGACACACACACGGTGGCCAAGCGTGTCGGGGTCCCCTGAGCGCCCCTCAGGTAGCGCGCGCTGCAGCACAAACAGGTCTGACATGTGAGCCGGATGCGCCGGATGAGAGGGGGCGCCTGCAAAGACGCAGCCGGCGGCCCACATGTCCACGGCCGGGCCGTAGGCTGTGCTGCCGTACAGCAGCTCCGGCGGCCGGTACCAGCGCGCAAACACCTGCGTCAAGAAGCCATCTGGCAACGTCCCAGCGGGCTTCCCTACATGCGGCGGGCTGAAAAGCGTTGGGCGCCGCACATGGGCTCCCAGGCTACAGCAGCACAGCATGCACAGGCCGCGCATGCATGTGCTGGACCGAGCAAGCGAGCAGCGCCCGCGCCGCACCTGGTCCGTGTACCGGCCGGCCTCCGGGCTGCCAAACACGCGCGCCAGGCCGAAGTCGGCCAGCTTCATCTCGCCTGCGCTCTCCAGCCAGGCCACAGTCATGCCAGCTGCCTCTCCTGCAAGGCCCTCGTCGGGCCGTGAGCATGCCGCGCGGCAAGCGACCACAGCCAGCAATAACTGCCCGTGTGAGCAGCGATTTGCAGGCGGGTGAGCCGCGCGCCTGTGGAGGCGATGAGGAAGTTGTTGGGCTTCACGTCGCGGTGCAGCACCCAGTGCGCGTGGCAGACCTCCAGGCCGCGCAGCAGCATCTGCAGGTAGCTCTTCACGTCCGCCTCGGACAGGATGAGCGCGCGGTCCTTGATGAGCGCCTCCAGGTCGCTCTCCATGAACTCGAACACCTGCGAGGCCCGCGGCGCAGGCTCATGCCATGCATGGCAGTTGACGGGCTGCGAGAGCCACCCCGCTGACTGTCTGCCAGGACCTGTGCTGACGCCCGTGTCGTGTGAGCACCCCGCAGGTGGGTGGGTGCTGCAAGCCCCAGGCACACTCTCATTCCTTGTTAAGGCTCTCGCGTGCGACCCTGTCAGGCTTGTCATTATGCCCGCCGCGCAAGTGGCTCTTCACATTGGGAGCCTGCACGGCCAGGGCAGGCGTGTGCCGGCAAAGAGGTGCACGTCGTTGTGCAGAGTGGGGTGGAAGCATTGCCAGCTTGAGCCGCTTTGGTGTCAGACCAGCTGGCTACGTGCAGCAACACGAGCAGCCAGCGCTGCCATAGCCTGCCACAGGATACAGGTCACACCCCTCCGCTCGTTCCCTCAGGTCGCTCTCTACCACAAAGCACGCGTGTGCTGTGCTGAAGTCCTGGGAGCACGGCTCCGCACCAAGCTCAAGTTGCGCTTGTGTGGGAAGATGTCCAGCAGGCGCACTATGTATGGACTATGCAGCTCCCTGAGCAGCTTAATCTCGCGCAGCGCGGTCATGTTTACGCCCTGACGCAAGGCACATGCAGAGTCTAGTGCACGTGCAAACGTATGCACATCGAGAGCAAGCTCCGGCAGCTATGCCTACCTCCTTGGCCTTGCCCAAGCGGATCTTCTTGATGGCCACCACTTGTCCTGTCTGCGTGTGCAGCACGGGGCAAGCGTCAAACCAGACAGGAGTCAATGATGTGATCAATTCATATATGCACCAGCTCCTGCACCTCTTTGTGGATGGCCTTGAACACCACGCCAAAGGTTCCCTCGCCAAGCGTCTCATGCTTCTCGTATGCATCCATCGCTTGCGACTCAGCCTCCAAGACGCACACGTCCTGCACTTGTGCAGGCTGTCGCGGACGCTGAAGGATGTTCGCTTGCAGTTCCCACACATTGGCTGAGTGATCTGCTCCAGAACAAAGCATCCATCTGCAGCTTGATGTAACAGACTAGCCTGTGACACATTTCTGTTACACCCTGTATCAACCTCTGCTCGCCTGTGTCCACTTGAGGACCCCGGGCAAGGCCCGCAAGAGCAGCTCAGCACCTTCATGGCACACACCCCGCAGCACGCCCCTCATATACACATGCACACACACGCTGGCTGACGCTCGCATGGCAACCCCGCGTGTGGCTACTTCCGGCTGCCGCCAAAGCCGCCAAAGCCCATGAGCGCCAGCGCGTCGGGGTCCTCCTCCACTTCCTCCTCCGCGTCCCGACCGCCCTTCTGCGAGGCCCCGCGCGTCCGCACTCTCACCCACCACCTCATGCACCATGCAGCCTTCACGCGCGGCCACGCACCCAGGCGACAGGCTGACTTTCACGTTACACGCAAGGCAGTACTGCTCACGCAGCGCCCACCAAGACTCGCACGGTCACGCGCATGCAGGCTTGCGCTTGCTAAGCAGTGGGGTGCACGCAGGAGCCTGGATGAGCCGGGTCGTAAGGCTACGCACCCTGCGCTCGCGCTTGCGCTCGCGCCGCTCTTCCCGCTGCCGCTCCTCCTCCTCCTGCCGCTCCAGCACGCGCCGGTCGAAGCCTGCGCCCGCACCAGCAAGGGTTTCAGCGCTACGGCAGCCCACGCTTGTCACTTGCATGTCCACACATAGCCTAGCAAGCGCTCCCTTCCGCTCATGCTCCCGCCCACGCTGATTGGCGTCTGCGCCACGGCACAGCTGCCCTCCGTGCTACACCGCCGCGTCCCGTCCGCCCCAATGCAGAAAGCTAACGACAGGCATGCCCTGCACCACATTGGGTGGCAGGGTGAGTGGCAGGGTCCAGCGCGACCCCAAGCTAGCAATGGAAGCAGGCCTTGCCTTGACCCGCACGTGCCCACCACAGCAATGTATGCTCGGCAGCATCGCGGCATTACAAGGGCCTGTTATGCCGCGACGCGGGTGGGAACAGGTGGGTGCTGCATGTGCAGCAAAGTGGGCCAAGCTGGGCCCTGAACACACCGTCTGCCACAGTGTCGAGCGGCTCCGCCTGGTACTTCTTGTCCTTGAGCGCGTCAAAGCGCTTTCGCACCTGCCGCAAGCGCATCACCATTTGAAGGATGTCCGCATAAGCACTGCACACGCCGAGCTTGCACGCTTGTGTCAGTGGCCCGAGACACCATGTCAAGCTCCCTTGGTGTGCTAACTGAGACAGTGTGAGGCATTCAGGACTGTTCAGGACGGTGGGCGGCTGTGTGCAGGCCATGCGCCACCCAACGACACACAGCAGGAACCACACCCCGAGCTGCCTCACGGGAGCCAGCACTGGCCAGGGAGGCAGGGCCAGCGCACATCGTCTGCGGTGGACCGCTCCACACGCATGGACATACCCAGCGCGCGGTTGTGGTACTTGCCGTTGATGTGGTCCAGGTATGACGCAGAGTCGCGCAAGATACAGTCGCACACGCTGCAATAGTACCCAGCCTGGGCGCACGCAAGAGCAAGCTCACTGCAGTGAGGGCTATACAGCCCCTCCTGTACCCGACGTCTTCTGAGCGCTGACCTTGAGTAGAGGCAAAAAAGCTTTGTGCCACCACGCAGATGCAAAAGAAAGTTCATGGCTTTTGAAGGCACAAGCTGCCCAGTGTCCGACGAGGCTGTAGAGCAGGTATGCGCAGCCCCAGTCCGCACCTGCTGGTTCAGCGGCGTGCTGTTGGTGACGACCTGCGACTTGCCTAGCCGGCCGGTCAGGTTGAGCGAGAAGTCGCGCTGCTTGAGCGTGGCGCGCTCGACGATGATGCCCTGGTGCAGCGGGTCGCGCTCTGCGCAGGGGCGCTCAGGACGTCACACTGGCTCACCAGCAGCCTTCCAGCACACAAGATAACCAGCCACGTGGGCTCGCACCGAGCCGCTTCCTGCGTTTCACATCAAGCGCGCTCTCCTCTTCGGCCTTGGCGACCTGCGCGCTCGCGCACACCGCTCAGTTGCTGGTATAGGTCACCAATCAGTAGCCTGCACTGGCCTTGCCCATACAGTGGCGCCTCCTGCAGACTGCAGCAACCCGCCTTCTCGCGGTCGGCAGCCTTCTCCTCAAACTCGTCCTTGTCCCAGGTGCGCCGGAAAGTGTTGTCCACTGCCGCGGCCTTGCGCCGGTCGCTCCGGTTGCCCTCCTTTTTCCCCTCCTTGTGCTTGTGCTTCACGACGGCCTTGCCATCCTCCGCGTCGCGCCCCATCCCTTGCACCCACCGTCTTCAACAGTGCCTTCACCCAGCAGGTACGTACAGGAATCAGGCTGCAGCAGGGCGCTCCTCGGCCAGAGGTTCCCAAACACAGGCTGTTGTGGGAGAACAAGAGAAAGTAGGCCGTGTAGTCAGCCTGCCGTTCACGGGAGTGCAGTGATTACAGACGTCTGTCGAGACAGGGCTCTCAAGGGGAGAAGAGCCTTGGAGGGCAGTCAGTCCCGGGGCAAGGGTTTAAGAGCCGTTGGGGGCACGGGCAAGATGAGGCCAGTCAGTCAGTGCAAGCCTCATCGTGAGCAGCACAGCGCGTGCTCAGGATGGCGTCCAACACGCCAACGGCGGCAGCCACCCTCGGCGCAGCTGATGGCGAGGACGGGACCGCAGCGCGCGGAGCGCGCAAGCGCAAGACAGTCGACTTTTTTGACCCCGTCGCCAACAACGAGTCTGGCAAGAAGGTTGCCGGCACTCCAGCTGCCAAGGAGGTGAGCTTCTCTCTGGCACGCGGCCTTAACAGGTGTATGCCATCCTGTTGCTATCTATATGCAGCTAAGTCGCGCTTTGCGCGCGTATACGGGGCTGTTTGTCTGCTGTGGAAGACGTCTTCTAAGCGTTGCGCTCTGGAGGTCTTGCATTCCAACCACGGAACGCTTCCTCCTGTGGCAATCACGTCGTGCATTGAAGCGCAGGGCATGGGCATCAAGCTTGGAGACATCCCAAACGGTATGCCCGCGCTCTGCTACTGTTGCTGCGTTCAACATTATACCTTTCCTGGCAGTGTGCTGTTGTTGCAAGTTGCTCAGGTTGCGCGTCCCCATCAGTGTGCTCACGGCGCTCAGTGGCTGCACCCTGCATGCAGTCGCGCACCGCCTGACCAAGATCCCCGGCAGCGACGAGTTCCTGGAGCAGCTGCACCTGGTGCTGTACAAGCGGCGCGGCACCGCGAGCTCGCGCAAGAAGGACACCCGCGCCTTCTCCGGCTGGACGTTTGCGGGTGACAGCAAGGTGCCTGCCTGTGGCCCACCCCTTGCCTGAGCAACCGCGCTGGCAGCTGGCTGGCTCGAAGATGTAGGCTGCCTACGTCTGCCGCTAGGGCTGCTCAGCCCAGGCCGCACCTGCGGCGCGTTACAGGCCTTTGCCGCAGCTCGGATCTGAAGCAGGCGGCGGCGCCGCCAACGCAGCGCAGCAGCCGCTCACGCGGAGGCGCGCGCGTGGGGGCAGGAGGAGCTGGGCAGGATCGAGGAGCGGCTGGGCAAGTGGAAGCTGCCGGACGTGCACCGCGCGATGGACCTGGTGGACCTGCCGCGCGGCTCGGGCGACAAGGTGCAGAGCTGTGTCACCTGCCGCCTGCCCTCTGTACCTGTTGAACTGGCCATGTATGTGTGCCTCTGGACGAGCAGCTGCGTCCACTGACGGCCATTCATTTGCAAAATGCACATGCAGCCGACACTTTGGAATGCTTGTGGTCAGCAGCAAGCAGCCTACTGCCAGCCTTGCCCTATATGAGCTTCTTACAAAGTCTGACACAGCGGGGATGACAGCTGACTTGTTGCCTGCAGCTGCCCTAGACCTTGACGCCGCTTTGTAGCTCTCGGGTTCTGCTCACCCAGCAGACATAGATCCGCGACGCTGCTGGCAGGCGGCCAAAGTGCGCGCGCTGGTGGAGTTCCTGGAGAAGCCAAAGCAGCTGTCGAGCCGTGACGTGGCAGCCACGGTGCGCGGGGCCACTCTGATGCCCACCACACGTACGACAGTGTGAGTGACATGTTTAGAATAGACCAGGTGTGATGTTCATTGTATGGGGTACCCCACAGCGCATGCCGGCTCGTGCCAAGCTTGAGCTTCTGACTGGCCGCCCTACGTTCAGTTCACTGAGCCAGTGCATGCACTGCACAGGAGGCAAAGAAGAAAGGTAGCAAGGCGGCAGGCAAGGCAGAGGGCAGCTCTGCCAAGAAGCGTGCAGCCGTCAGGAAGGTGCCGGTGCGTCCAGCCAGAGCGGCACTCCATCACGATTGCCTGCGCACACTCGTAGTTGCTCCGTTCACGCTTCTGGGTGCACCAGCAGCACATGCTGCCCTTGCCGCCCAGGCTTGTCTGTGTTTGAACACATACAAGGGCGGATACACCCTGGAAAAACCCGCCTGCACACTTGTAGAAGCTGGTCATTGCGGTGGGTGTTACCCCCTGCTATGGCGTACGCCTTGCAACACAGCAGGCACTGCTGCGCCAGGCAAGGACAAAGGCGGAGGCGGAGGAGGAGGAGGACGAGGAGGACGAGGACGAGGAGGAGGAGGGGCCTGAGGCGGCCGCGCCAAAGACCAGCAAGCGCAAGGCGCCCGCCGCGAAGCCGAAGGCAGCGGTGCGCTGCGAACGCAAGGGGCTGGCACGCCTGCTTGGGTGGTGGGATGGCGCATCTTGCCTGCTGTGCTTGATAACAGGGCGCTGTGCACGAGTGTCTGCGGTATGCTTGCCGTCCCCTGTCTAGGAAGTACCAGCAGGGAAAGAGCAGCGCGGTGGTACGCAGAACAGCTCCGATGTGTGCCAGGCTGCAAAGAAGGCAAAGACGGCCAAGCCGGACAATGGCGAGGAAGATCTGGCATCCCTGCACGCCGCCGCGGAGCTGCTTGACGACATGCTGAAGGCGCGGCGGCTGCGACCAGCAGCTGATACCATTGCACACGCGGTCTGTGTGCTGCACAACTGCTGTAGTGTCAGTGTCAGCGGAGGGCGAGGTTCCCAGCACAGCGCTTGCCTGTCAAGCTTCGACGTGTCCCTCAGCATCTCAGCTCGTGTGGCTGGCATGCCTCTGCGTTCTAACTCTTCTGTGTCAAAAATCTATAACATGAGGGCTCACATGATGGCCCCTCCCTTGCTGACACAGTGGCCTGAACATGCTGTCCACTGGGCGGTCAGGCGGCCGTGCGGCGCATCCTGTCCGGCGTGGACGTGCAGAACTTCAACATAGCTATGCTCATGGCGCAGCTGGGTGCGCAGATTGCGCATCAAGTGCTGCATGCTCATGCTGCTGGCGGCCTCGCTGTGACCTGCTGACCTGCTGCTGAGAGCCAGGGGCAGATCCTGCTGGTAGACCGGCTGCAGTGGCTGCCTCGTCACTGCAGGTCAACCCAAAAGTGCTGCCCGTATGGCGTGGAGCGCACAGTGCGCGTGTGTCTTGCGTGCGCAGAGAAGGAGTTTGGTGTGGATGTGAGCGCGCGCAAGCCGGTGATCAAGGCGATTGCGCTGGCATACTGCCAGGAGCAGGGGGAGGCGACGGCTGCAGCTGGTGCGCATCTGGCTTTATATGCCGCCAACACCAAGCTGGTGTTTTTTCTGTAGGCTTGCAGGCAGCGGTGCTGACTTGTTTGTGCCAAGCCTTAGGCTGCGACCTGGCCTGCATGGTGCAAAATGCTCTGAATTCTGCACTGTATATGCAGGCGAGGCAGGTGCTGCAGAGGCAGACGACGGCACCGCCAATGCCGCGTCCAAGGCGGAGCCCGCCGACGCCGCTGCCGCTGCCGAGGACGGCAGCGGCGCGGCGGCTGCGGAGCCCGCCGCGCCGCCCGCGGCGGTCGACGCGGCGGCGGCAGCCGCAGAGCCCGCCGCGCCGCCTGCGGCGGCCGATGCGGCAGCGGCGGCCGCGGACGGGGATGCTGCGCCCGGGGGCGGCCCTGCCGACTCAGCCGTGCCGGCTGGCGGGCCTGCGGAGGAGCCCGCGAAAGACCCCACGCTGCCGAGCAGCGGCCCGCCCGTGCCGGAGGGCACCGCTGCAGACCCTGCGCAGGCCGCCGAGCCAACTGCGGCGCCCGCGGCGGCGGCCGCAGCCGAGCGCGCCGAGGCGCTCGGCGGGGCCGCGCCCGGCCCGGCGGCCGAGGCTGATGCAGCGCCTGGCTCGGAGGCTGGGCCGCATGCCGCGGCCTGAGGTGAGCCCTTGGGAGTGAAGCCCACCATGCATGCGGCCAACGTCCGTCACAAGTCCATGCAGGCGCGCTGTCATTCGGCGGCACACGGTGGCAGCATGGTGCACAAAGCAACAAGGCGCTCAACGCCTGGCCCACTTTCTGGGACGGCACAGGGCGTCACGCGCGGAGTAGTCGCGTGCACTGGCATGTCTACCAGGAGCTGCTCCCCATGCATACCAAGGGGGTGGGCTACTGCCACGAGGGGCTTGTCATATCATCTAAGCGAGATAGGTATCTAGCGCCTTGTCACCAGCTGAGCTTGATGATGTCTCACCTGCATATTGCAGACTCTTGATTTTGGCAGAGACAGCTTAGCAACTAGTTCAAGAAATTTTGCACTGATATCAAGCTATGCATGGCTTAGACTTTGCTATGTCTATGAGCGGGGGTTCTAAGTGGAGCTGGCAACAGCTGTGGGTCTGAAAGTTTATCAACGGACTGCACCAAGGCATGCGTGTGCGGACAAGTCATGTGCTGTACTGTTCCGGATGTAAAATGCGCCCTGGAGCCCAACAAGATGCCGAGATAGGGATGCATGCGAGCACACAGAAAGCGCAGGGATACAAAGACTCAATATGACTGAACAGCACCGCCTCAGGTGCGTCACAAATATGCAGCTCCTGTCTCCTTTCACATCAGACCACGTAGCAGCTGCTCGCACGCACAGGCAGAGGCTCTCAGCGCACAATCCAGGGCTTGCTTCAACTCTTAGCCCTCAGCAGCGCCAAGGATGTCTCGCTTGAACGCGCCGCGCCGGGTGCCCTTGGTCCTCCGCTTGTGGAACTCCTCGTTCAGCACCGAGCGGACCTTCTTGGCCGCCTTGACCTTGAAGCCCTTGCCCTTCCGCGCTGCCAGCCGCGCATGCTTCCTGCCGGACCAGGCCCCGGCGTAAATTGCAGGCTGTCTGGGCACAGAGGTCACAGACCCACACCTCACTCGTCACCGAGCTGCGGGGCGCTGCAAGGTACTTGATACGCATCTTCAAGTAGAGCCACAGAGCGTAGCGAGTGCCACAGCACGCACGGCACGCACAGAGCCAGCGACCAAAGCACCCTGCCAAGTGTGAGGCACCTGGCGTCCGCCCGCGCGTCCACCTCCATCTTCTCCGCCGCGCCAGCCTGAGACGGAGGCTCACTTGTCCCCAAGCCAGAGGCCCCGTCAGCGCCGAGGCGCCCCGAGCGCCCCCGCTCCTCCGCAACGTCCGTGGCCATGTCGACCGGCCGCTCAGCCGCGGCCTGCGGAGCGCACCGCCACTCCTCAAGCTCCTCGCCTTACCACGCCACGTACCCTTGACAAGCGCCAAGGAACACGCAGAGCAGGCATGTCTGAGAACGAGCAGCCACACCTGCTTCCTGCGCTCGTCCGCCTGAGCCAGCGTCTGCGCCATCTTGGCAAAGCGTGCCTCCTCACCAGCCTGAAACGGCTCTGTGGCTTTGACGATAGCCCTGTGCAGGTCACAGCCTGCTCAGCTCTTGGGGCAACTGTACTACTGCTGTGCCGGCCGCCGCAAGGGGCGGCTCGACCCCTTGCAACACACCATGTGCACAGTGATAAGCTGCAGACCGGCGTGCTGCTCACCTGCGTGCGTGTCTGAGTGCTTTCTGATTGTTCGAGCGCAGCCCCTTTGCCATTGCACTGCGCTTCTTTTCTCTGCTGGCAGCCGGCGCCTGACCGCTGTGGAGGAAAGCTGGTACAAGCTGGAGCTAGCGGGTGAGCTGTAGAGCCCTGGCGAGTGCACTCTTTTGCCTCAAGACTTCCGTCAGAAGTGTCTTCCGTATGTATACGGTGCGTTGGACTCCCAACCTTCTGTGCTGGCTGGGCCGTGTACCATCAGCCAGTATGCCTAGCTGACTTGGCATGCGGTCTATCACCGGTGGCTGAGGCCCATGATGAGAGGGCATGCGCTTACTTCCCACACACGACGCTTCCTCCGGTGATAGACCTCGTATCAGTCGCACCTGCCGTGACAACCGCACCTGCCGCAAACTACCCAGGATACTGCAGGACTGGCATGTATCAGGCATGTAACATACCTGCCGTTTATAGCACCTCAAGGTGCCTCTCGCCAGCAGATGCTTTGGTAGCAGCCACAGGCCGCATGCATGCAAGCCAGACAGACTGGATACTGACGTACCGTGCCGACAAACACCTCCAGTGCTAGTGCCTACCTGCGCTACTGGTGCCTTGCACAGGTTTCCACCAAAGTCTCTACCTACCCAGTCTGCGGCGGCCCTGCCCCACAAGTCTCCACCTTGATGGCTCCCAGCAGGCACGGACGCGCACTAGCGCCCAAGGTGAATGCTGGGACTTTGGCAGGACAACGTACGAGCCAGCCGGGCACGCATCAACATAGTGTCAAGAGCCAACAGCCCAAAGCTGCACTGGTCTGACGAACGTAGGCAGCACCTCACGCCCGCACCTCGAGCCCGCAGCGCCGCAGCCGCCGCACAGCGCCGCAGGCTGCCTGCGCTGCCTGACAGCACGGCAGCCCAGCAACCCGTGGCGCGGCAGACAGGCCGCGACGCTGCCGGCAGAGCACCGCACGGTAGGGGCGGCGCTCATCAGGGCGGCGCCCAGGCGCTGATGCGCTCGATGTCCGCGCGGCAGATGGGGCAGCCGCTGCCCTTCGTCCTGACGGTCGGCGCGCAGACGGCGCAGGTCACGTGGTGCCCGCACGGCTCGAACTTCGTCGCCACCGCGCGCTCCATGCACACGCAGCAGTCCTCGCCCTCGTCGTCGCCGCCGTGCCAGCCGGCGGCGGCGGCGAACGCGGCAGCGCGCGCTTGCGCGCGCGCCTGCACGTTCGGCCTCGGCGGCGGCTGCGCCTGCGGGCGATGACGCGAAAGTTGCAGGTCGCGCAGTGCCAGAAGCCCAGCCCAGCGCATGGCAGCGCGGTCTCTGTCGCGCACTGGTGCGGTCGCTGCACTGATTTGCTGGCTGTGCTAAGGCGTTTGGGCAGGCCTGCACAATGACAAGTCCGGGAGAAGCACCGTCTCCTCTGCGCAGTCTTGCCCTTCAGGCAGCAGGAAAGCCGACGGGCCCCAATTACGCAAAAGCCTGGGAGCAACCGGGAGGGAGCAACCGGGAGGGAGCAGCCAGCAGCGCACCCGCTGAGCAGCATGGTCCGCCCGGGGTGGCGGCGGCGCCGGCGCCGGCGCCGGCGGCATGCGCTGCTGCGCCGCGGGCGCCGCAAAGGCGAACAGCGGCGGCGGCGCGGGGCGGCCTGCGGGAGGGGCGCCACGGCCGCCGCGGCCGCCGCGCGGCTGCTGTGGCGGCTGCGGCTGCGGCAGAGCCCCGCCGCGCCCGCCGCGCGGCTGCGGTTGCGGCTGCAGCGGCGGCTGCGGCTGCGGCTGCAGCGGAAACCCGCCACGGCCCCCGCCGCGCCCCGGAAAATGCTGCCCGCCTGCCGCCGCCACAGCTAGGACATCACTCGCACACCACGCAGCTGTGAACCCTTGCGTGCTTGGCACAGGAGGGACGTGTGTGTAGCGGAATGCCACACCGCTGCGCAGGCAGCCTCAGGTGCTGTCGCGGCAACGCCCTGCTGCGCACTGCGGGCGCCACAGGAGCTGCAGGGCGGGCGCTGCCAGGATACGCAGTGTGACAGTGCATTGCTGCCCCTCCCGATCTATGTGACCGCTCGGCTTGGGAAGAGGACAGGTCATGGTGGTGGGGGCACACAGCGTACGTGCTGCACCGCCGGGCACAGCATGGCATGAGGTTAGGTTTAGGGTCAGGGGCAGCGCTGGGGGCTGCATGAGATGACACGGCAAGAGCGCTGCTCACCTGCGCGGAGCTGCCCCTGCGCCGCGCCGCCCACCGCTGGCACTTGCGGCGCGGCGCCGACTGCGTTTGCGTGCGCGGCAAACAGCGTCGCCATGACGTTAGGCGCATAGCTGCCGTTGGCAGCCGCCGCGCCGGGGCGGGCCGCCTGCGGCGGCGACGGCGGCGCGCGCGCCTGGCCCGGCGGAGCTGGGCGCAGCCCCGGAGCCTGCACGCCAGCCAGCCAAGGCAGCCTGAGCAAGGACACTGCTTAATGAGCACCGCTCGCATAACCGGGGGGTCCCCACAGGCGGCGCTCTGACCTCTGTTGAGTCCTAAGCTCATGCATACGTGCCTCAGATGACAGCCAGATGACAGGACGCTGAACCATCAATACATATCACCATTACGCGCACACCATGGAGGCAGCTCCCCGCGGGTTACCCCGCACGTGTGACGAGCGCGGGTGAGCATGCGCCACCCGGTGCGGCAGGGGCACCGCCTGACAGCGCTCCCCAGCTGGTCAAGTGCAGAGTCGTTTGTGCTGTGCCAGCAAGGCATTGCAACGGGTTCCTGGGCCCGCCGCGCAGCGAGCGCACCACGGGGGCCGCGGGCTGCCCGGCCGTCGAGGCCCCATCCTGGTTCATCTTCAGCAGGACTTGCGCCAGGCGAACCTTCTCGCGCAGCTGCCGCAGCACACGCGCGTCAGGCGCTTTGTGGCGGCAGAGGAGGCGGCCGCATGGCGCGCGCCGCACTTACCGGGAAGCAAGCCTGCACAGGGCCCCTGCACGTGCAGCAAGCAGCCGATGCAGCAAGCAGCCAATGAACGTGCACGGCGCGCAGGTCTCTTCGCCGCTTCAAAATATGTCAACGACCCTCTAAACCACAATTCAGCATAAGGATGCATGACGCATATTGCGGCGCCTGGGCAGCGCACACACACACAGCACAGTTATAGCACTCGCGCAGCATGGCTCAGGGCTGCAGCATGGCTCAGGGCTGCAGGTCCGACTCTGCCACAAGCTCCCACCGGCTTCGCGAGGGGAGGGTGCATACACAGGCGTCTGCAACCACCGCGCCGCGCCAGATCGGCCCTTGAGCGCGGACAGGTGCGTGCGCCCGCAGCGCGCCTCTGCTCGGCTGCAGGGTTGGGCGGGCGGGTGGATCAGTCGGGCCCATTGGGGAGAGGGAGGGGGGGCACGCCGTGCTGATGCCGGCGGGCAGGCCGGCCGGGTCCTGCACGCTCGTCACAATGCATGCCACGCCCTTGCGGATGGCCGCCTGCAGGCGGCCCAGGTCGCGCCCGCGCATGGCCCGGTCCAGGTCCAGCCACACCTGCGCGCGCGCGGCCACGCGGCTTTGATCCGCCCTAGATTTGTCCTAACCCTATACCTCGCCCAGACAGATTTCCTGCAAAGAACAGCGCTACGGCGCGCAGCGGCTGCCGCGCCCGTGCCGGGCGCCGTGCGCCGCGCGTGCGGACCTGAGGACAGACGCTGTTAGAACCCACCCTGGCAGGCCGCCTCTCCGGGTCGGCCTGCGGTGCACCGCGGCAGCGCTGCACCTCGCTTTCGCCCCAATGCCTGGCAGCGCCGTGCACAGGCCCCGCCCGGGCGCCAGCAGCCCCGGCAGCGCCCACTCCCGCAAAGCTGACTCACCGGCTTGCGGCGCGCGCGTGCAGGCGCCTGTGCAGGCGCCTGCATGGCGGGCGCAGGGGCGCACCTCCAGGTGCGGCTGCCCTGCAGGCGGCGCCGCGCCGGCGCTGGGCGCAGCGCTGCCGGACGGCCCCGCCGCGCCCGCACCCGCCGCGGCGGCCGCGCCCACTGCGATTCGGGGCCCCCCATCGCCCTCAGCGCAGCGGCCATGGGGAGCGAGTGGGGCGATTGGACCAGGCATGCTTAAGGAAACGCGGAGTGTGTGCTCAACACGAGCTACTCCGCATAGCACGCACGCTACGCCTGCGCCAGATTACGCCCAGCGCTAGAATGGTGCTTCCTAGCACCGCGTTGCTGGCTACCTCACAATGGAACACATCTGCATCCATGTCCCTTCCTCCAGAATAGCTGAAGCAGGAGGCAGCTCTCAGAGCGCACTGGGCTCAGATGCGGGCGGGCCTCCAGCCGCGGCCGCACCGCCTGCTGCCGCGCTGCCAGCCGGCCCTGGGAGCAGCCCCCGCGTGCGTCCTGTCAAGGTCCATGGTGCTCAAACATGACTGGTATGTGCCCTGGCGACCCCTACATTGTCCTCTTCCATGGAGGCATGCACATACCACACACCATGAGCGCATGACCACTAGATTCGATCCGGGCCGGGCGCACTGCTCTGCTGCCCCTGCCAGGTGTCGGAGCTCGCATGCATGGAGCGCGCCAGGACACGGGCACAGGGCCGCGCCTGGCACGCCAGCGCTGCCAGCGAGCGGTCGCCGGAGCGCCTCCAGGACGGCGTTGCGGCGCTGGCCTGCCACGGCAGCCGGCGCTGCTGCGGGCGCCGGCGGGGCCGCCGCTGCGGGCGCCGGCGGCGCCGCCGGCGAGGGCGCCGGCAGGGGCGCCTGCGGGGGCGCCCCTATCGCCGCATAGTACGCGGACAGTGCGGCGTGTGTCAACTCCGGAGATGGCACGACGAGCCCTCCTTGCCGCGGCACCGGTTGCGCTGGCGCCGGCGCCGGCGCAGTGTCGCGCGCCGTGTCTGCAGCACGGCGGGTCGGGCTCCATCAGGGCCATGCACCGCAGAGGCTGCCACGTATGCAGGGTCCATGGCAACACACCCAGGCACCTGTTCACCTTCCGCAGCCCCCCGCCCGCCGGCGGCTGTCGCCTGGTGCGCGGCCAGGCGCCCTAGCAGGCCTGCTGAACATGTTTTGCGAGGGTTCTGTGCTGCCGGCGCTGGGGACCCACCTGAGCGGTCTGCATCGCCGTGTGAAGTGAGACGCGCGCAAGCAGGCAAGCAGGCGAGCGCACCGCGCTGCGCTGCTCAACCGTGTTGCGCCCAGGTTTTTCCCTGTGCATGCCGCACGGGTGCCGCCTGCCGGGGCGTTTAAATCAGGGCCAAGGCTCCCGCAGCGGCCAGCCAGGGGCGGCGCACCCACAGAGTCGCTCGGCGCCGGCGCGCTCGGCTCCTGGGCGTCGCCGTCCTCGTCGGCGTCCTCGTCATCGCTCGGCGGCGGCGCCGCGGCCGGCGCCGCCGGCTCGGCCGCCGCGCCCTTCTTCTTCTTCTTCTTGGCCTTCTTCTTCTCGCTGCGCTTCTCGCGCTTGGCCTTCTCGGCGGCCTCGCCCTCGATCA
>JAABUV010004122.1_pt1 | contig 17662 bp, 8 predicted proteins | sample 5559971 | NCBI WGS metagenome assembly JAABUV01 (sample SAMN10711881, study PRJNA513362) | rock metagenome | isolation source: Antarctica rocks | place: Antarctica: Victoria Land, Knobhead nord | collected 2015-12-19
CGCGTATTATAAACGCGATATACTAGTAATACTAGTAATACTAGTATAAGATAATAGAAATACTACTGATATAAAACCTTTATAATATTATAGGATATATATAATACTTCTATACCTATACCCGCCACAGGGTCTCTTACGAGGCCACGTCCTTATACTCCAGCCGATTCCGCTCCGCGCGGTCTAGGTAGCCTAAGTCTACCTACCTTAAGGTAGTTATAATATATATAGATAATAGTAGTATAATAAAAAGATAGTAATATTATAAAGCTAGCCCTTCCTTCCTCTTAATAATTAAGCGTAAGCTAGATAGTATACTAGGTATATACTACTACTATTACTACCGTACGGCGGCGAGGATACTCTAGTCCCCTTCCTAGGTAGCCCTTATAGTACGGCTATAGGTAGTAGGTACCTAACCTGAAATAGGACGTAGGTATTAGACTCCTTACTTAATAGCCTATAAGCGTAATAGGGCTACCGGTCTAGTTAGCTAATAGTACCTATTATCTTTTATACGTATATACCTTAATAGTAGCGGCCGATATAACCGCGGTAAATATACCGGGTATCCGCTACCTTACTACTATACGGCGGGGGGATGCTTAGTTATACCTAGGTAGTCCCTATAGTATAATAGTAGGTAGTAGAGGCCTAACCCGTATAAAGATACGTGGATATTAGCCTTCCCACCTAATAGTCTATAAGCACGCTAGGGCCGCTAGCCTCCTTACCTAGTAGTACCTAGTACCGATAGACTAGTAGGTAAGTACTAGTTCTATTACCTCCCTTTACGTATATACCCTCCCCGTTATAGACGTTATAACCGGGATTATAAGGAATTATCTATTATAAGGATTTATCCGTTATATTAAACGGATTAGATTAAGAATAGCCGGTAGAGATAGAAAAGAGAAAGGGGCTAGGCCCTAGACAAGGAAAAGGAGTTTTACCTATAAACGAAACTTTAGTGTAATAGGTAGTAAACCCGACCCCTCTACTACCTCCCTAGTAGTAGGCCTACTAGGGGGGGGAGGGAAGGAGCTATAAATAGTTAAGAGAACTGTAATTATCAGGTGGAGTTTTTATCCTTATAGTAGGGTTTCTCCCCGAATAATATATACGTAATACGTACCCTTAAATAGCCTACCCTTATTAGCTTTTTAGCTAGTATAGGAGTATAATTAATTAATTAAATTAATTAATAGTAGGAGGTATATAATTTACCCTTATCTTAATATAAATTAATATTAACTTATATTAAGATCTCTAGATTTAAGATATTAAAAGTCTTTAATAGTCTTAATTTTATATTATAAGCCTTATACTTATAAAGTTTCTTATTATAAATATTATAGCCTTTATTAATAGAATTACTATTATATAAGTAATATTAATAGTAGGAGACCTATATAAAAGGCTTCTTTTTAGTTAGTTTAATTACTCCTCTTACCTTCTTATAATACTAGAAATTATCTACATATAATTAATATAGCTCTAACTCCTTAAGTATTTATACTAACTCTTTTTCTAAAATAAATAGGGCCTAACGCGTCGCTTAGATATCTACTAAAAGATAAAGAAGGGTAGATAAAGGCTTAGAATACTTAGGGGGTATATTCTATATAAAGGAGTCTAGGGTAGAGGCCTTTTATTTAAGGGGAGAGGTAGGAGGTAGAGGGGAGTTAGATTATATAGGCTAATTCTACTTATCTTAGCTACTAGGTACTAATAATAGTATACCCTTAATAATAGGTAGACTTAGCTAATTATTATCTTATATTAAGTCTACCTACTTTATTAGTTATTAATAATATAAGTTAATTAAGTTAAAAAGGAGTCTTTTATATCCTTTATAATCTAATAATATATAGGCTATTCAACCTATATTTAAGAGAGATAATAGTAAGGTAGGAATAATATCTCTATATATATATATATTATAACTATATAAAAGGTAGTAGAGAATAATAATAATAATAAGGTAATATTCTTAAGTAATAATAATAATAGGAAAGGATAATAGTAAGGTATATAAAATATTATATAAAGTTAAGTAGGTATATATTTATTTATTATAAGGCTTACTAATAAATATAGCTTAGGTTAGGCTTAGTTCCGCGTACGGCCCTACGTAATAAATTTTAGGAACGGCGCAGGTATAGAAACTCCTATAGTATCGACTCTGAAGTCGTTACTAGGATCTAGCTCTAGGAGCCTAGCCTTAGCTGTAGATATAGTACTAGGCTATAAGTTTTAGTACCCCACGTAATTCTATACTAAAAACTATTAAAAGTCGTATTATATTTAATAAATAAAGAACTTTAAATAAATAAATTTTCTATCTCTTTACTTAATTATAAAATTCTATTAATATTATTATAAAAATTTATAAAGTACTAGTAAATTAGAGATTCTACTACTTTTACTTTCCTTCTTATCTATTAATTAAAAACTTTATATTATTTCTAGAAATTTTTATAAGATATAAATTAACTTATTCTAAGCTAGATTTAAAAAATTTAGAAGTTCCCAATTAAGGGGAAAAAAGATATAGCTTAGTGAGAAGTACGACTTTAATTTTAAAAAGTACGGATGGTACGAAGACTTATGATCGGGACTATAAAAGACCTTCTTAACGCCGCTAGCTCTTCTCCTACTTAAAATTTCATATTCTCCTCCCTCCTCTTCTGTATCCTTTATCTCGAACTCGGCCTGTATACAAGTACGCTATCTTAACTCTGCTGAGCGTCGCTCGCTCGCGACCGTGGTCAGTATATCTTTATATCCTGTCACCCTTATTCGACTTGACCTGCACTAAGATTACATTAAAGGGCCAACGATCGGTCGCCGGGCGCCAGCCCGAATCCCTATCTCGCCTTAGAGTATAGGTTCGTCACGTTTACAGGCTTTCTTCCTCGTCGCCCTTGAGTCGCGTAGCCTTCCACGGTTTTATCTACTCTCCTCAGTAATCTCGAGTCTCTCGCAGTTTGACTCCCAACGTTGCATCTACCAGCCTATATACACAAGCTAGACGTTATAGCTGTTGCGGATGCGAGCGAAGTGCCTTCGGCTCAAGGTTGCACGTACGCGATTTCAACCACAAGAACAAGACGCTCCATGAAATATGGAGAAGAGGAATAGCAATTTTGTAATATAATGAATGATGGGGTCTTCATTTCTTGAATTTTAATTCAATATCTTATTTGGAAATTCAGAGGCTGGCGTTCCCAAGCCCTTCGAGGCCGATACCCGAGTTCCTTTACCTTCTCATCCTCAACAATTTAGCAAGCCTGGATCCGTAAGCATCTAAAGTGAAGTCTACTCCAAGTTATTAGCTCCGCCTTCCTTTTGATTGGTGCTAGATTATCTCTCGCCAGCTAGGTAGCTCGTGTAGTATGCATAGCACTGTCAAATACATTCAAATCGCTTGTCTAGTATAATTCCATTTGGTCATTAGTCATTTAGGTAAACGCTAGATTCGAGACACTATCACAAAGTACGTTATTAAATGCAAACAAGTCTATGGATGGATTGTATTCTATCCTGATGAAAATAATGATATACACAGTCAGTAAATATGGCTTTCATATCTGAGCCGATAAGGATTGGAACATTGAATAACAAGAGTGACATACCCTATCGACCGATATGCAGCGAAATGCGATGGACCTTATGCAAAACGCCACTATGCTTTTACCAAAATGCTCAACAGTACAATGCTATGATGCCAGGCAACCATCCACCCACTAATGCTGGGAAAACCGAGACACAACTCAATCGTCTACCTTAGCTCGCGAGCATGTCTTAAGCGGCAGCCGAAGCACTCGCAGCAGCAGCCGAGAGATGAGGCAGTGCCGCCGAAGCGGACGCAACAAGAGCCGACAACGACGATCCGCTGCCGTCATTGACGACATGTTTCCCACTCAGCAACGAGCTCAACGACGACCCACTGCTCGTCGTTTTCCCATCCGCCACCGCCTGCACAGCTTTCAACTGCGGCCCAGCGATTTTGCCAACCGCAACCGTTTGATCGTCACTAATACCACCCGACGGAACATGCTGACACGCCAGCTCGCCCGGCCCATCGCCAGGAGGTGGTCCCCCAGCCGAGTGAACAGCTCGCTCGACACACCCGCCTTTGAAGAAACTCAAGCCGAAATATGCGGTTTGCGTCGTTCTTAGTTGACCTTGGAATTCGCTCTGGTCATTGTCGTGGAACTCGCCGCCGGACACGATCCCGCAACCGTCTTCCTGGTCCCAGAGCTTGGACCCGCCTTCGCCGGCCCACCCGTTGATGCCGTAGATCTCGAAACTGGAGTCGCCGAATCCGTCCTCGTCGAGGATCCAGCAGCCGGCGCTAGGGACGGCGGCTGCTGAGGAGTAGGCGGAGGCGGAGGATGCGGAAGATGCAGATACGGATTCGACTGATGCGACGGATGCGGAGGAAATCGAGTAGGCGGAGGCGATGGACGCGACAGTTGAGATGACTTTGGTAGCGCCCGCGCAGGTGGGGATGGTGTTGACGGCGTAGTTGAAGTATGTGGAGGTCGCGCAGGAGACTACCTCGCCGCCTGACTCGGTTGTCGTGAAGCCCGGGACTGAGGTCGTTGGGAAGGGTTTGGGTGATGTGGTGTAGCCGCATTGGTTGTAGCTGGTTTGACCGGATGTGGAGGCCATGGTTGGGTAGAAACCGGGGAGTCCGTCGCATTGGCATTGTGGGGGGGCAGGGCCGGCGTCTGGATCTGCGAAGGGATAGCACTCAAAGGTTGTTGTAGCGCTGGGTGCCGTGCTCGATCCAGTTGCGCTTCCGATTGACGTTGGGCCTGGGCCTGAATTGCTTGCAGTTGGCGTTGCTCCAGCGGAGGCAGAGGCAGTGATAGCTGCACTGGTACCTGATGTCGCTGATCCGGTCACGGAGACAGAAGGATTAGCCGAAGGATTCCGTGTGCAGGCTGGGCCATCACGTTTTTGAATGTTCATAGCATTATTCGGCCAGGAACCGGGTTCTGGAAATGTCAATGCGTCAATGTGGTATTTGTTATTGAAGTTAGACACAAATGATGACCAGTTCTTGACAACCCCTTTCGACTTGTCAGGGGCAGCTTCAACGTCAGTCGAAATGGCGGCACTGATAGCAGATGCGGTTTTCGTGATCAGAGCATTCTGACTGGCGACCTTGTTGGTGATGTATGCTTTGTAAGCATTCGCCCATGTCGCCTGGATTGGCTTGCTATTCCCGTCTTCTATCGGGTTACTGCAGCCTTCTTGCGCAGTGATCTAGGCATCGATACCCAGAAAGGCTGAATAGATCCGAGCATTGGTATCCGAGAAGAGACCAGAGACTTTCCCATCATTGGCAATGTCCATGACGACGGCCAAGTTCGTGAGTGCCTGCACGGCTGCGTTGCCATTTGGAAATTTCAGATCGGCACCTTGGAGGCCAGGATTCCAGAAGGAACCTTTGAGCCGGTTCAAGGCCGAGTCCATCCCGAGGAAATCGGGATTGGTCAATGAAGGTAATTGACCGAAAACCCTGTAAACCGTCAAGAATTAGCATTGATGATCGAATAATCAACCACGCTAGTTGCCGAAATCACCAAGTGGTTCAAATGCCCACCAGTGGCAGATGAGGGTAGAAGGAACGGCTTACGTGTTCAGTCTGCTACCAGGCGCATTAGCAGTATCAGGCTGGTCGAATAGGTTGGAAATGACTTTGCAGCTTCCGCCGTCTGCGGCGTTTTGGGATTCGAAGAATTCATCCAGGATACTAACTTCATCTGCAAAATCGGTATTAGGACGATTGTTCTCACTACCGGCGAATGCGAAAGGGTTGAGTACTTACAAACATGATCAATGTTCACAGATTTTCCCTTACCACCAAGGGACCAGGGTTGCTTAGCTTTCCCAATATCGTCTGTGCTGAGATAAGCCCAACCAGGGGCACCACACTTAGGAGATTGAGTAGGAACAGCCCAGTACGTGGCAGTGTGGTAGAATGCAGCCAGCTCTTGCGCTGGATTTCCCTCATTGTTAGCAACAACACCAGGTCCAGGATAAGGTGGTTTCATCGTGAACTTAGCGACGGGACATTTGCCTGAAGCAACTGCTGCGGTAGCGACAGACGCGTAATTGTTGCCTCGTTTATTATGTACAAATCGTCCTGCCAAGGCCTGCCTCTTCATCAGACCGGAGTCGTCATCAAGGGGATTAGGTGTAGCTTCAGGTGCATAATCATAGGTAATGCAAGAGTCGCACGCTGAACAGCTTGATGAGGAGGAAGATGAACTTGAAGCCGACGATGACGATCCAGTCGTAGTGGCCGAAACGCTTGAAGGCGTGCTGGCAGACGTCTGGGTTTTGGTTGCTTCTGTACTTGATTGGTCCTTGTCTGTTTGGCTCTCGTTGTTCTCAGAGTTATCTGGGTTTTCGGGGTCTGTGCCCTCAGGTAGATTGGCAGGATCTATGTTCGATAATCCTGGCGGCTCAATGTTGAACCCTGGAGGACAGAAAGATATCCCAAAGAAAGAAGGGCAACCACTGCCACCTGATGGAGGACGGATGGGGCTTCCAAAACCAGGAGGGCCAATTATAGCACCTGCAGTTGGAAGATCAGGCGGGTGAATAAGTGCTGTCCCTCCTTTACCGATGATTACCGAACCGAACACGGACGTGATTGAACCTTTAGAGTCGTATTCTGGGAACGTAATCGCAACGACTGTGGGTGTCTGGAGATTTGTATACTGAGAAATCACTACCGCATCGTAAGTAGCTGTTGTAGAAGCGTCGCTCAATGTTATTGAAGCCACAGGTCCAAATCCGGGGCCAAGTCCAGCAGCAGCTGAGCTCGAGGACGCCACAGAGCCGGTGCCACTGCTTCCTGTATTCACGACCGATGAAGACGGTACGCTACCACTAGCGCTAGACGCACCACTGGATATTGGTGCCGACCCGGAATTTGACTGTGACGGGCCTGTGCCAAGGGGAGGCGACACGGTTCCTGAGCTACCTGTTCCTAAGGGAGGTGTCACACTTTGCGAGCTGGCAGTTCCCATGAGAGACGAGAGAATGCTGGAACTTCCAGTCCCAAAAGGTGGGGTTACTGTCTGCGAATTACCTGTTCCCGAGGGAGGCGTTACGGTCTGTGAGCTGCCTGTCCCTGAGGGGGGCGTCACACTTCGCGAGCTACCAGTTCCCACAGGATGCGAGACAATTATGGAGCTCCCAGTCCCAATCGGAGGCGTTACTGTTTTTGAACTCCCAGTCCCCAAGGGCGGAGAAACAGTCTGCGGACTGCCAGTGCCTAGAGGAGGCGAGACTATATTTGAGCTGGGTGCACTCGAAGACGGTAAGATGACTGTCAAACTACCTGTACCTAGCGGAGGAGAAACAGTGTTCGAATTGCCTGTCCCCGATGGAGGGGCCGCTGCATTTGAGCTGCTGGTTCCTGGTTGAGAGGTCACAGTGGCAGAATTGCCCGTCCCCAAGGGTGGTGAGACAGAACTCGAAAGTCCCGGAGCAGATGAGCTATCCGAGGTTGCTACGGCGGAGAGACTGGTACTGGAAACCGGAGCTGAAGTTGACCCAGTGATGATTGTGGATCCATTAACGAAAAGGTCATGTTGGAGGTCAACCGAGACTGGCAGCCCATCGATGGAAACTGCCTGAGAGCCAGGAAGGATGGTTTGTGTGGTATGAAAAACAATATTTGTGGGATCAACAGCGAATAGTTCAGTAGAAATAGTGATGGTGTCTAAAGATTGGACTGGAGTCTGGGCGTTGCTCTGGCTGAGCCAGAGCACGCATACTAAAAAAGAATGCTGAAAACGATGCATAGCTGCAACCCAAAGAAAGGAACGTACTAAGAAGACAGGTACTTAGGGAAACACTTGAAGTTCAGTTCACAGCAGGACTGGATATAATATACAAGACGTAAGATGACCGACATGAGGCTTTGACAATGTTGTGCCGGACTAAGGGTTGGGTGGGAATTGGCCCTGGGGGTCACATATTAGACAAAATGAAGCATACACCAAGAAAATTTAGCATCCTGCGACGCTGCCAATATTTGGAATTGAGGCTTAGCGCATGAAGATTCGAGAGGAGTGAATATCATTGGCTGGCAGCTGGTTTTGGATTGCCGCTGACGATAATGAAAACTTCCAGGGATCAATCTAGTGATATCGTCATCTCCAAACGGCCCCCAATACCACACTGACCCAACCTGAGAAAGGCAAGCCTTGCGGTAAGGGAGATGACCGTGGGTTGCCGTAAATTGGTACTACCTACAAACTATCAAAATGCAGCCAGACTCATTCTGCACTTCAGATTTGGAATCAATATCACCACGAAAGTATCATTGCTGTTCTCCAAGCAATGGAAGTTGGGGATATCAAGGTTGGGAGACCGGAGCTGACTCGGCAAGCTCGGCACCGGCAGGGCGGCGTAGATCTTCCGCTAATAATAGTCTGTTACATGTAATTTTAGCCTCAGTACTACTACTATTCCCACTTGCAATTTCGGTACTTGGTTTGAGCTTGATTGCTGATTGCTAATGGCTAACGTGAAACATAGTGCGAGATGAACCCCAATTTCCGGCAACTAACAAGCAGTAATACTAGTGCCGGCCTCGAGTCTCCTAAGGTATTTCAGGCACGGTGCCACCCAACTGCAGCAAGCAAGCCGTGATAGCCTGGCCCCGTTTCAGCCATTGCCTGTGCCACCTCGTAAATTCTACGTGACCGAGATTATCATCTGTTCTCTGCTTCGGGCTCATATCGTCGATAGGTTTGATACATTTGACGGTATTCCAGCTACCCTCTCCAACTTTCTGCTCCACGCCCAGCCATCTTTCACTACGAACTTGCCTGGGATGAGGAGCTCGTTGTTCTTTCTACAAAATTGCAAGCATCACATATGTTCTTTACATCCCAGCGTACTGTTGGTGGGACGCAGATGTAACATATCTTCAGATGTGTAGAGAGTAGTTACTGTTGGGGTTGCATGTAAAGTGGGAAGGAGCTCACCTTGATCCTAGCTGCGCTCCATAACGTATAATAGTTGCAAGAGCACTCAAGTAGAGGGAAAGACTGTCATGCTTACGAATAATATTCACCATCAGGATTTGTTGACCTGAGGCTCCCGCACATAGTACACTCCTTCTGATTGGTGTTTCAACCACCACGCTTCAGAATTTCTACCTTCTCTATCTTTTGTGGACCTCCATTACTGCTGGGAATGGGTCGATCAGTCATCTATTGTACAATCTGCGGATGTCCATTCGAGGATCCCTACTATTCAGATGGTATGGCAGGAGATTTCGACGTTGATATTCTCCCTCCTGAGCAGACCAAGGTATGGGGCGATCCACCTTCTTTCGGCCTCATTTCTAATACCTACAGTGGCTGAGTAATTTCAGAGTGATTGGAAAAACTTGTTTCAAGTCAAGACCTCCAAGCCAGTATTTGACCTAATACGACTCTTGTTTCCCTGAGTGCATACTAATACTTGGCTGCTAGAAGCGGTGAACACCACGATTCAAGCTTAGATTTCGAAACTTCTGGACCCGCGAGTAATGCGGAGTTCCGTTCAGTTTCTATTAAAGGCCAGAGTTCAGGAGCGTCCGAGTGGTCATGCTTCGACGGCAGAAAGTGGAAAGTCTTCGAGAAGAATGACAATGGCGTGGTTCTCTATCCTATTCACGATGCATGCTTATGGATAATGGATCGAGTCGCTGCTCGGCGCTCACAAAATAAGCACGATACTGATGGCACTCTACCAAAGTGCGCAACATTAGAAGCTCATTACGAAGCACTATTGCGCCTCCATGACCGCAATACTGAGTATCCATATGGTACTGATATCGAAGACGAGGTGGCGAAGATTACTGCCTATCCCAGCGAATATGGCTCGTATAAGCTCGAATGGGAGCATCAGTACTATGGCGCTAGCAGCTTCGCAGACGGATCGTGGTGGGCTTTTGAATCTGGATGGGAGGTAGCTTCTTGTCGGGATCACGCTGTAATGACAAGTTTTGCTGATATTAGACGATCTTGCAGTGGATATGCGCGGAGCCAAGTACGATTGATGGACTCACTAAGTATATTCTTGGTCAACTGCACTCTAATTCAGAATGTAATAACCCATCACCTCCCTGGCAGCTTTCTCCTCAACGATCGTCCAATCAGAATCTGCATGCTCTTGAGCTACTACCAATCGAGATCATTTCTAGGATAAGCTCGTCATTGCCTTCCTCAGCAGCTCTTGCCCTTCGTCGAAGCAGCAAGACATTAGCTTTCAAGCTGCCCATCGATCAAGGCTTTTGCCGCGATCGCCTCATTTCGGGCGACCTGATCGACTACCTCTGGGACTTGGACCGAACTGAGTGCTATCAAAAAGACAAAGAAGGCTGCTGGGACTGGAAGGCATTGGCACAGAAATTGAAACAAGCGAAAATCCTGAGATCCGCTCTTGGAGTAAGCCTAAGTGGTACTGATAACGTTGGGCCTATGACTGTCTTCGAGCAGTCGAGCCTGGGAGAGACCGACTTCAAAGATGCACCTGGAGGGTTGCAGAATCGATGTCGGATCGTTCAAATCGTGAAGGACATTGAAAAGATGGACAGGATCGAAGCTGAGGAGCCTGTAGTCGATGGAGAAAAGCAACGGCATCTTGGATTACTCTGGGCTTAGCTATCCTATTTCATGGCAGGGTACCGAACTCGAAAAGGAATCCGCAAGCTTTTGGTAAGCCCCTGAATTCAGGATTCAACTTGGCAGGAAATGGGATCTCGTGCTCTAGGAGGATATGCTGCACACGACCTGCAGGAATTTAACGACTACATTCAGCTATTCTGGAGATCGAAGCCGAGTCTAGCCTCCCAGGAATGGCAAAAAGCAAAATCAAGCCTTCCGCAGCATGTGCGAAACATTTGTCATTCGACGGGTGGCTGTCAAATTCATATGCGCCTTAGCTGTCCATGCTCAATGCGAATTTTGGGAGGCATACGTGGTGTACTGATTACTGAGCTAAATGTCCCTACTGAAGCATTGGGAACGGATTGGTGAGATTCACAGTCTACATGTGGGCTAAGGCAATCTGACAGCGTGTAGGGAAAGCACGAAAGAACTTTGGAAACGTGCATCATCCGGACCGGTTCAGCTATTCACGAAATTCTCTATTGGTACTATACCACAGAAGAAATGAGCTTACTGGAGAGGGAGAGAGACGACGTGCAGGGGAGCTATCTTTGCTGGCATGTGGTCATGTAAAGTACTTTTACATAAGCGTCCAGGAGCCTTCTCGCAGTTCGTTTTAGACTATGTCTCCGTGACTGGGTATGCAGACCTGATTGATAGAAGTCGGATGACATATCTTCCAAGTGCAAATTGCGTCGATGTGTGACAAATCTTCTCATAATGGATTGCATTGATGTGTGAGTTGTACGGTGGATCAAGGTTCTGCGAGTAGGATATTCATTGAAGAGTAACTATCTACGAGCAAGGCTAGAAGACCCCCAAGCGGTTTACTAATCCACCCTAGTTTATATTATACGGCAAAATCCTCCTCGCTAATTACGCTATAGGTCTACTAATATCGAGTGCCGCTTAGCTTTAGCCTGGTAGAAGAAAGGATATAGTAGTATAAATATAGCGGTAATACGTCTTTATAGAGCGATCTGGAGAAGTATTTTTAGACCCTAAGATTACTTAAGCGCCATCAGGCTTTAGTATATCAGTCGATCCAACGGAAGATTAATGCGAATCATATCTTATAGTGTTCCTGAAACGGCCAAATATTAACCCTCTACCCGGAACTCTATAGGTTCATCGATGATCTTAGCACAGGTTTCGCAGACAAAAGTTCCGGCGAAGTATTCCTCCCTCTCCCTCTCTCTATGGACGGCGTAAATCTAGCGTAGGTCGCCTATAAAATAACGTGGATACCCGTGGAATTTAACGCCTTGTAGGCTAACGAGAATATAAAAAAAATCACGTAGGTAGACCCTAGAGACTTCATAAAGAGGAAGCAAATCTACCCAGCAACAGGCTCGAAGCTTTTCAGACGGGACGATTCTGGCCAAGACTACCATAATTACGAGGCAGGCAAATCACTAAATATAGTTCCTCCACCAATAGGCAATAACGATAACGACAATACCGCTTCTCCTACGGCCACAGCTGTAAGCCAACCGCAATCCCTAGCTAATCTAGAGTGCGACCATACCAATACTTACAGTCTCGCCGATACCTAGAGTCTAGCAAATCAGCTTACGACGGCGGGTACCGACCAATGCTATACCAGTCGGGGTAGAGATTACGCAGTAGTCAAGGTCGCTAATAGCGTTACGGCTAATTTCTATAGACCCACTAGACATTCCCAGCAGTGCACTGATTACGTAAAACCCGGAGTCACGATAAATAACTTAAACATTATTTGTCAGAGAAACCATCAAATTGGTGGTAAAGTGGCTATCCCATACTTAGACGGCGTGACGTTAGAGTTACAGGCGAAACCAAGCACTTAGAATGGGTAGGACTAAGTGTGTCTGAAAGGTTTGTTCGGTGTGTCTGAGAGGGTTGTTGGATAACCAAGTTGCCAATCTGGTCTATTGCGGTTGCCATTTTCTGCTTTTTGAGAATGGCGAGAAGTTAGTGTAGTGTTCAACGTGGAGCTAAATTGTTCTGATAAATACAATGGGAAAGGGCGTTAATGAGACCTCTAAGCTTATCATACCTCTCCTCTACGCGTAGTTCGCATATTGACGGGTGGACACTTCCTATTATGTGAACATATCTTGTCAGAACGTAGGAGCTCAGGATTTTCTAGAGTGGACCCTTTCAAGAATTTTTTGGGAGTCACGAACGAAGTGTACCGTGATTGGGGGCTTTCCCCTCGAAACTTTTCGAATAGTTCTATATATACTATATCTTGTCACTAGGACCTACTTAATCGAGTATGATCTCGCTACGAGGGAGCCGACGACCTCGAGCGCGGATCCTAACGGCTAACCTCCTTAGCGCGCTATGTTTGTTTATAATTTCAATTAGCTTCAAATAATATAAGTCTGCATGGCGCAGCGGCTTCGGGGCCTAGTGCTGCCTGTAGCCACCTTGTAACCGATTATCATACATCGGTTCGAGTCTGGGTGCGATCGGAAATAAAATCGGCCAGATAAAGCTCCCTAACGAGCCGATATTCCCTACAGCGTCGAGCTTAGGATTTTGCAATTTTAGATTCGGGTGTTGTATCTCTGCTTTCCCAATCGCACGTTTCGTTTCAATGTTTGCTTCTATATCAGTTTTAGGTATCGTCAAACAACCTTCGATGCTTACTTAGCACTCATACACTAATATACAATCCTATCATTATCGTAATCGCTCTTGTTTTTATCAGCTCGACCTTTATAGATTCTGTTAAACGCTAGGAGTATGATAGATGATAATGGCTGGAATTATATGTATGTGTAGTATGTAAGACTAAGATAACATGACAATAAGATGTTGTAGACGTGGCCATTTGCTTAGGGTCTTGGCAGAAGGGCTTATTTCCAACAGATTCTCTAAATCTAGCACGGTTAACAGCGGGAGTTAGAACCGCTAGTTATTAATCTACACGGCTTTTATAAGTATTAGATAGGTTTTATAGTCCTGATTTCAAGCGATTATTTAATATTATTTAATAGTTAATAGCTATATTAAGCTATAGTATTTACTAATTATATAGATTATTAAGTTAGTAATTTAATTATTAAATTACTAATTTAATATAAATAATAGCCTAATTAGGCTATTATTCTAATATCCTTTATAGTTAATCTATTACTTACCTATATTTATATCTATTCTATCCCTCTTATAACCTTCCTCTACTATTATTAATAGTTATTTTATACCTCTTAGGCGTACTCTAAAGTCTTCTAAGGATATCCTAAATACTAGTACCTTCGCTATTACTATTACTAGTACGCTAGATCCTCCTTTTATATCCTTATAACTAAAGATCTTAATATAACGCGATAAATATATAATTACTATATATCTATATAATTAATAGGAAGATATTATTACCGGCCTTTATATAAATATACCTCTTATACCCTAGGAACCTCTTAATAATAATAATATCCTTCTCTTATATTCCTTCTAACCTACCCCGCGGAAGTCCCCTCGTAAAGAGAAAGGTTATAGGAAAGCTAGGCTATATAATATAGAGCTATTATAGTATTTAAGGAGGTATAAGAGAAGAGGGATTAGGAGCTTAGATATCTTATAATTAGATAGTTATAATAAGAAGTATAAGAGAGGTAGGTAGAAGGGATAAACTATATATAAAGGAACGCTTCTTAGTATTAAGGAGATAATAATACTTATTAATTATATACTTATTAAAGCGGGTATATATAGACTTTCTAGTATAAATTTATAGTAGAAGGATATATAATAGGACTTTAAGATATATACCTACTATTCCTACTCTTAGAATAGTTATTAATAAAAGGTAGTAGTACTATTTAAATAGTATAAGTATAAGAAGGAATATAGTAGGAGATCTAGGTATATAATAACTAATAATAACCTTATATAAGTACTAAATTAGTAGTAAATAATAGCTAATAAAGTTTAGGCTAGAAAATATAAAAAGAAGTAAGATATAAAAGATAAGAAGGAGAAAAGATAAGATTATAATACTAAATAAGATATACTCTTTACTTATTAGGGTAAAAAGGCTATAAGAGAAATAGAGAATACTAGTTCTAATGAAATTCCTTCCTATAAAGAAAATAATAAATAAGACTCCTCCTTAAAAGGCTTACCTATTATAAGGGTGCTACGTAATAACGTGGCTATCGAGTACTATAAATAGTACGTGTACGTATATATATAGAACTCTCTACTCTTATTAATAGTAAGACTAATTACTACCCTTCTCTTTAAGGGGAATTCCCTCCTTTATATATTATAGATAAAGGGGTAGTATAGTACTACTATATACTATAGACGCTACGTTAATAGTAGTACTATATTCCTAACTAGTCCTTATAATTATCTCTCTATCTAGGCTCTTAGGCTCTAAGAGTATAAGAGGTTATAATCTATAAAAGATACTCTTATAGTAATAGAATATACCTTTAATAAGAGTATAATAATATAATTAATTATAAGGCCCTTTAAGCTAAGTCTTAAGGAATTTATAATTTTATTAAATTATAATAATCGCGGACGCTACTCTTATATATAATCTTTATATTATAATATATTCTTATTATACTTCCTATTATCCTTTATTAATTTATTATAAAAGTATTTAGAAGTCTTAGTATTTTAAAGTAAATAGGAAGTTATTACTATTAAGGATTTACTAAGTACTTAAAGCGTACCTTCTTTATATAACTTTAATATTATTCTTCTAATTATAATATCTTTATTTTTTTATTAATTATACTAAGTCCCTTCTAATTTTTATTTTTATTATTACCCCCTTTATACCTTATTATACCTCCTTATAATCCTATTAGTTACTTTATAAGTAATCCTTAATAATAAACTTACCCTTACTACTAATTAAAAGAAGGCTACTACTACCCCCTCTACTTATAGTAGTACTTAACCTCCTTTATTAAGTTACTTATAGCCTATCTTTATATTATCTTATATAATATACCTCTAGTATACTATATTTTAAAGTAAAGAGTTATAAGTCTAATATTTTTAGTTAAGGCTTTACTTACCCCTTTAATAGTATACTTTATATACGCGCCTCCCCTAGCTCTACTAGATATAATTATTATAAAGATCTTAATATTAAATATTAATAAGAAATCTCTACCTCTACTTACCGCGCTTATACGCGCCTTCTTTAGTCTTTAAACGCTATAGCTACTTTAAACGCCGGCTCTAACCTCCCTTAGCTTACTAGGTTCTAGTGAACTTTTAATAGACTTATTTAATAGTACTATTACTACCTCCACTATACCTCTTCCGCCCCCTCTACTACTACTACTCCTACTAGGGTAGACCCCGCTATTACTAGCTAGATTATAAATACCCTTAAGGGTATTCTTAATATCCTCTACTAGCGTATATATATTACTCTATCTCCCCTTCTAAAGCCTTATTAAAGCCTTACTAATATAGTATAAAAGCGCCTCCCTCCTATTATAAAAGAAGAAGAAGAGGATAAAGAGGATAACCCTATTATTAGTAGTAGTAATAGAACTACGCCTAATACTACTACTAGTATAATATAACGGCCTTCTCTTATAACGCCCTTAGTAGTCTAGTTATATTAGGTATCTTTTCTTTTTTATTAATAATAATAGAAATTATTTCCCCTCTTATATAATATAAACTTTATACCTTAGGGTAATTCTACTTAAATCTTTCTAATATATTTAGAGTATTAACTAAGTCCCGCTTATATAGCTATTAATTATAATTATAAGACTAACCCTTCTACTTTACTAAATATTAAGGTTTATTATAGGAGATTTTATAATTAAGAATAGCTTTAATTTCCTATTTATCTTCCTTATCTATAAGCTCTACTTATATAACTTCTATAATACTTTTACTATTACCCTAATATAGCTTTATAAGTAAGACGTAAAAGATATTATATATATAAAAGGTATTAGGTAGTTATAACCTATATACCTAACTATTAATATAATTAAGGACCTTAAAAGGCCCTAGATAATACTATAATAGTTTTTTAATTACTTATATTAATCTAATATACTTCATATTTAATAAGATATAATTACTTATATTATATTATCTTTACTTTTACTATTTATTTATATACTCCGCTTATATAACTTATATTTAATATAGGTACTACTTTAAACCTTCCCTTTATTTTTAAAGTAATTTAACCCTTTCTTATATTAATAGGACTTCTCCTAATAATAGCTTTAAAAGCTTTATATCTAGCTTAGGTAAGTAGTTATAAAGCGCTTTATATAGAGGTAACCTAGTATTAGTATACTTAGTATAATTATATATAAACTCTATTAGATAAAGTAACTCTACCTAGTTATCTTATCTCTAGGTAGAATAGTAGCGTAGATACTACTTAAGTATACTATTCTATCTCTCTATTTAACTATCTATTTAGGGATAGAAAGTAGTACTTAGCTTTCTTTTTATATTAGTATAATAATATATAACTACTTAGAAGCTACTTATAAATACTATCCCTTAATTATTAATAATACCTTCTAACTAACTAAACTTTAAAAGGATTTTATAGTATAATAGGTTAGTAATACTAATAGTATTAACTATCTTAGTAGTAGGTAAATACTTTACTACCTTAGTATAATAGTTTATAACTACTAGGATTATATTATAAATACTACCCTTTTATTTACTTAGAGGGAGATCCGTAATAAAATTTATTATAATTTCTTAAAAAGGTCTTATAAGTATTAGTAATAGTAATAGTATACTATAAATAGTATACTTATATAGCTTTATTAATTAATATATTAAGTATTCTTATATATAATTATAAATATCTTATCCTATTAATTTCTAATAGAACTTCTACTTAATAAGCTCCTACGTATACTTCTATAAGTAGTAGCTAGTATAAGGGTTATTATAATAAAGCTTTAAGATTTCTTATCTAATTACTTTATTACTAGGTATAAAAACTA
>JAABUV010004123.1_pt1 | contig 17654 bp, 20 predicted proteins | sample 5559971 | NCBI WGS metagenome assembly JAABUV01 (sample SAMN10711881, study PRJNA513362) | rock metagenome | isolation source: Antarctica rocks | place: Antarctica: Victoria Land, Knobhead nord | collected 2015-12-19
CAGTCAAATGATGAAGATCAGTGACATTTGATTGCATTCTGATTCGAAATGATGATAAATGTCAAAAGAAACTATGAGACACATGATCAGAAGCTTCTAGTCATAGTAGCGATGTTTAAACACTGACGACACTATGTGAAAAACAACTATCATACTGTTGAATTTCTGACTGATCATAATAATCTGAAGAGTTTTATGAACGTTCAAAAGCTAAACAAAAGACAAGTCAGATGAGTCATGAGATTGTTGATCTGCAACTTTGAAATAGCACATAGATCAGAAAAGATAAATTCAATCAATGCATCATTAATATGATCTGACTATAAGAATAAAAACATTTCTGCAAATCATTTGCTGTTCACTTTGCAGCGAAAGCTGACTAGAATAGAAAGCTTAAATAACTTTATATTCGTAGTGATCAGAGAACTATACTGTATACAAATGATTAATGATGTCAAAAAGATGTTCATTCACAGTATAAATATGAACAGATATTCAGCAGAACATGTTGAGAGCAGACTGCAAGATGAAACTCATTGATGAACATGAGTGATTAATGATGTTGAGAAGACGTTCGTTCATAGTGTCAGTGAACAAAGATATTCAGCGAAACATGTTGAAAGCAAATCGCAAGATGAAATTTACTGTACATGAGTGATTAACAAAGTTGAGAAGATGTCTGTTCACAGTATCAGTGAAAACACAAGTACATGTTCAGCAGTGCATGTCAGAAGTATGCTGCTGAAAATCATGACTTTAGCAATGCAAGAAATGCATCTAGACGAAGTACATTTCTTGAAAGATAAAATTTCTCAATTTGAATTAACAACTTCAAAGAGCACAGATGTTGAAACGTTGATTTATAAAGATCACAACGTAGCTGAGAAACAGCTTAATTCTGTTGCTGAAACTGTTGATTGCAAATAACTCGTTTCATGTGCAATTGTTAAAGTACTGATAATTCATGAAACAACATACAACTTCAGTAGTAAATTCATAATTAAGCTCATCACAATCTTACAGCAAGAAGATGAATTTGTTGTAGAACTAAAAGCAGACAAAATGATGAGTATACAAAAGAATAACGTCGAAGCTTGAATATTGAATAGTCAAGAAATGATAGAGTACAATGAATCATTGTATGTTTCAGAAGATTTTTCTGTCAGAGAAGAGTTATTGAAATGTCATCATGATAATTCATTAGCAAGACATTTTGATGCTGACAAGATCAGTAAGTTATTAGATTGCAAATATTACTGAAAAAGTATGATCAAGAATGTTAAAGAGTATATAAATACTTGTGACATTTGTCAAAGAGTAAAGATAAAACGTCATCTATCATATGATGAGTTGAGATCGTTATCTTGATTCACAGATTCATGAAAAGAAATCACTATGAATTTCATAACAGATTTGTCGTCTAGTAAATGAAAAGAAGTCGTGTATGACTCAATTCTCATGATAGTCAATTACTACATGAAGATGATGCGTTATCTGTCTATAAAGAAGATTCTGACTGTTGTAAAGTTAGCAGAGTTGTTCTTTGAGCAGATTGCTTTAAAATATGAGATATCAAATGATATAATTATCGATAGAGATAATTTATTTATTAATGCGTTCTGATCAAAGATCTGCTATCATGCGAAGATGAAACAACGACTAAGCATCATCTTTCATTCGCAAACAGACAATCAGACAGAATGACAGAATCAAACGCTGAAACATTATCTACGAGTATATTATTCAGAAAAGCAAGACAACTGAGCTACGCTTTTACTTGTAGTCGAGTTCATGTATCATCAGACGAAGCACTCTTCGTTGAGCTGTAGTTTCTTTGAAGTCATGTATGACTATAAGTCAATCCTTGACATACACATTAAAAATGATGCTATGAAAGAAGAAGTGTCAGCAGCAAAAAAACGCGTTGAAATGCTGCAAGACGTGCAAAACACGTTGATGTAACAATGATAAAACGCGATCAATGCTCAGACAAAATACTATAATCAAAAAGATAAGTCTAAGTTCTTTAATGTTGATGATTTAATCATGCTATCAGCAAAAAATCTGAAGCAGAAGAAGTCAAGCAAGAAGCTATCAAATAAAATGATAGAGTTTTTTCATATACAAGAATTCATAAACAAGCAGATGTATTATCTTGATCTTTCAATCATTTATAAAGTTCATTCTGTCTTTCATGTATTTCTTTTAAAGTTGTATAATCGTAGACTAAATGATGACTCTATACTCAATTATTTTGTATTCAAGCTTATTGATGATGAGTAAGAATGAAAGATAGAAAAGATTTAACAAAAGCAAAAAAGAAAGAGAATCTTATATTATAAGATACAATGAAAAGAATATTTCATGAAATATAATCAATGAATATTAAGCGAAGAAATGAAAGAAGTCTTGAAGCTTAGAGAAGCTTTCAAAATGAGACTGAAAGATGAGCGAAAAGTATAGTTACTCACTTTCAAGCATAAATTCATGATTAGAAAGAAAGAAAATCACTGTATTATGATAATTCTCGCTCTTTAATGAGACAATCACGTAGAGATATTAACATTTAAACAAAAGAAAAAAACACAGACAGAAGAAAAAAGCGCAGAGATGCAAAACGCGCTTGACACAAGAGCATAATCTCAGCATAATCACATCAACTTCATCAGTTATTTCTTGCAAAAAATGTAATCACAGTCTTTTTCTTCTTCTTACTCATCTTGAGATTCATATTGAGACGTGAAGTGAGTGAATCAAGAGTGAGCAAATTCATTTATAAATATATCATGTCAGTTACAGAACTGTAATCAAACGATATTGAAATGTGATAGAACATATAAAATAATGAAATGCATCAAGTGCATCATGAGCAATGTCATTAGCTGTTATTGCTTCTTTCAGCTGCAGCTTCTGCACATCAAACAACTCAAACTTCATTTGCAATTTGTAAAGAGTGACAGAGACAGATTTTAGCACTTTTAGTGATCAATATTTCAAATATTCATTTAATCTCATGTCTCAGATTTGCGTAACTTTTAACTGATGCATATTCATAAAAGCATCAACATCTCTAGAACTTTTAAGAGCGCAGTATGTTTATTTATTATTTGATTCAACAAATACAATCTTGACATTTATAGCAATTAGAGTTGTAATGTCAAATAATATCATTGAAGTTTGTAATTCACTGTTATCTCTGCATGATCTTTCTTTGTTAAAATCATCATCAATGATCAAGCTGTTAACTGCATAATTATCATACATTGCAAACATAGCTTTAATGTCACACAGACTGCTCAAAGTGTTCAGTGTATCTTTTGTTCTTTAATAATCAATGTCATCATAGACATTTTGATTGTTCTTCTCAATATTGTTACTCTTTTCTTATTGTGCATTTGCATCACTTTTAGTACTATGTTCTTTCATGACAGCATCTGCAACATAAGCGCTTGCACATTCTTAAGCAAGATGTTCAAAGTGTTCAATCAATGCATTTGCATTACTATCAGTATCATATTTTCTCATGTAAGCACATGTGACAGAAGTGCTTTCGCAGTATGAAGTAAAATATTCGCTTTGTTTGAATCCTTTGATTATAATGACTATTGTGCTTGAGTTCTATTCTTCTTTAATTTCTTTCTTTTTGCAAGTTATGTTCACAATGCTTTTCTTTCTCATCTTGCGCACGAAGCTTTCATATTTCTTCTCGTCGCTTAGAATCTTGTCTGTCTTGTTTGCTTTATATCACAAAAGTTCATTCTTCTTCATGTTTAAAGCATTTCACAAGTCATTAAACTTTCATTCTTAATTGATCTTAATCATTGTTGACTTGACATTATTTTGTTGTGCTATCACGAGCTCATATTCATCGCTTTGCAATATGATACATGATTGATCTTTAGTTTGTGATGTAAAGTGAGATCTTTTGCTAAGAATTTGCTTCTTGCTGACTTAAGCATCATCAGTCGACGATTCATTTTCTGTGTTCGATTCGATCAATCTCTTCTACACAACGTCAATGATTGAATTTAGTTACAAGTTGCAATATCTACAACTTTATTTAATAACATTACATTAAAGACAAGTGATGTTAGTCTTGAAGATTGAAAGACGAAAATGCTTTCTGAACTCAAGAATGTTTTCTTATAACTTGTGTTTGAATTGAGTTGCACGTCATTTTCTAACTTGTATAATGAGAAATCATTGAGACAATCAATGTATACATTGAGTACAGCTTGAATGTTCATAATTGCTTCGATATCATCATTATTGATCTGTTGCTTGATACAACATAGCAGAATCTTCAATATTAATTGTTGATGCTTACGAGCTTGTTGATTTCATGTCACATTGACGTGCATTCATGTCGCTGCATGTTATCAAGTTCAGCTTCGCTTCAATCACTTTAGTCATTAATATATGCAAATGTTCACTTACTTTTCACATTTGATTTCTTAAACTTGTTTAATTTGTGCTCTTCTGATTCATATTTTCATATACAATAAGTGATCATTGTTATTGCGATGAGAATGACATTAGTAGAAAGTGAATCAAAGAATATCTTCAAGTATTCTTGATATGCTATCTCATTTCTGACTTTGCAGTAAATCTTCTGAATCAATATGTTTGCTATGATTCTTACGCAGAATCTGTCTTAAGAAGTCTTTTCACATTAGACGATGTTGCAATCTTTGATTAATACATATCTTTTCACACGCAAAGTCATCATTATTTAGCAGACTTTTTATCAAATTCTTTTGCTCTTTTCTTGTGAATTGCTTCTGTCAATCATATTCATTCTCAACTATGATTCATACTTGACTCAGTACACTAAATCATCACGCTTCAAAGATGTTGTACATTTATCTATTATGAGTTTTATTTGCAACGAAAGATTTGAGCATATTATCTTTTGAGTCTCTTTCATCATTGAAATGTTCTTTACTTCAGAACGTTTGTGATCTGACTTTTTGTTTAAATGATTTGAAATATTCTTTGATGCTTTTCTCATTTTCTCATTAAGTCATTTCTTTTTGAAGTCTGATCATGAACTGCTATTGTTATCAACATGATTACTCAATATTCACGTAAGTAAATAACGAGTGCAAACTTCAACAATCAACTCATGATCAATGATGAAGTTGCATTTAGTTTAATGTGATGTTTTTTCTCATAAATATGATGTTATTGATTCTCAGTCTGCATCATTGACATCATCATAATCAAAATCAATTTTAGTATGTTTATTATTGATTGATTGAAAAGAATTAAACTATTCAATGTAGCATTCGTCAAGTTTTTGAAATGTCGTGATGACTTCATGAAGATACTTTCACTGAATGCTCTGACAGCATTTGATTCTGTCTTTTTTCAAATTAATCATCTATTCTTTTGAATTCTTAAGCAAATCATTACTTCAAGAGTGACATATCTGTCTTTGTTGAAGACTTCTTTCACAGAATCACTGTCGCTTGAGTCTGTTATGATTTTGTTGTCATTGTGAATCTCTGTGTATTCAACTGCGCTGCGCTTTGATGATGATAATGTCTTGAAGTTGCTCATATGATGACATTTTTTCTGTAATGTCACTTAGTATCTTGATAAACTCATCATCATAAAAATCAATGTACTCTCATGTTGCATTCAAAATGAGAATCATTTAATGTGACTCAACAATGTATGATCATCAAGAAAATTTATGCAACAAATGATTAAGAAGAAGAATAGAAGAGAATGTCAAATTGCAAACGATTTTTTCTCATGATAAGAGAGAAATTTATCTTATTTTGAGCATTAAGAATAGTTCATTTAATCTTGATAAAAGTTCATTGAATCTTTGTCAATGTTGAATGAATTATAAGTCTTGTCATTGATTCTTGAGATTTCTCAATTATGACATGATCTCGCTATGTCATCTTATACTGAAAGTTTTAAGCATGAACATGTTTTCTATGAGCATTCTACATAATTTCTTCAATGATCAGTTGCTTGAATCAAGTATCACAAGAGATCTGAAATCTACAATCATTGTTTGCAGCAAACTAAATTGTAGAAAGAAAGTGAATAGACTCTTCTGCATGCATTTCTTTCAATGCTGTTTTTCATTCATGCTCATTACTGATATATATTCTTGCGAATTCAGCTTGATTGTATATCATCATATCTGTGACATAATCATAATTCAGCTCATTCTCAATCAACTTTATAAATCTGTAATATTTCATGTCATTGATGTGAATCAAGTTCTTCACTGATTCACGTTTAAGAAAATCTTGTGATTTGCAACATGTGCTACAATTGAGATTGCGACTGATTTATATTATGAAAATTTTGACTGATCTGACTGATACTGATTGAGATCTCTTGAGATCTCGTTCATCGCAGACGACATAACTTAAGAAATGTAAGTGTGTTTTCAGTTAAAAAAAATGATGAAGAATTGTACTTGAGATTGTCTTATCATGTTTCTCTGACTTTGAGTCATCTTTTTACATTGTAATTTGATCGCTGTGTCATGAATATTAACATAGAATCACTTCTTGATCTTGCAACATCATTGAATATAATATGAAACTCGTGATATATGACTTCAAATGTCGATCTGATGATCTCTTTTGACTTGTTTATATTTAGCTTTCATTTTATAAGCTGAAGAGATTTCATCTGATTTCATATTTGCATCTTCAATTACATGTATTCAGACTCATCAATGTTGAGTTCTTCTTTCACTTTGTTTATCAATCATTTGTAATGTATATACTCTTTACATTATATCTTCAACAATGCATTCATTATATTAAAGAGAAAACTTGATGTTTGTTGAATATTTTCATGTCTGTGACTAATGACTGCGCTTATCACAAAAAACTTTAGCATCAGCAATTCATAACTTCAGAATTTGATTGATGTCACACTCGCTGCATCTTGTTCATGTGATAACTGATGTCAGCTTTCAGTGATCTACTTACTGCTTAAGCTCTCAACTAAATTTATGAAATACATATCAATTATTTAGAATCTACTACTGAGTCACTCACACTTTTTTATAATACAATCGCTCGCGATCATCAAGTTAATTTTCTTTCAGATTAATTCATTAATACAGTTGACTTTGATTGACTGACTTCATGATATTAAATTTGTAACTGATGATACTCTTGTGACAAGCAAAGCTTTGTTTGCTATATATATTTTATAAGAACAAAGCTTTTATAAGATTAAACTTTGACTTTAGTTTTCATCAGTTCATAGTTGAGATTTCTGTTCATCAAGAGAAATTTGATTAAGCAAAGTCAAAAGATGATTATAGTTCTTAGTTACTTAGTCATATAGCATCGTTGACTTTAATGATTCTGTATATGCTCTGAAACATAAACATAATACATATACATTGTTTGATTTTTGTCTGCAATGAGATTGAATCAATTTCAAATACTTTCAGCTTTCACATTTGAAGTAGTATTCTGCTATTCTTGTTTCTTTATGCAAGAAATTCTTCTCATATATCAAATTGTATGAATCTCAATCGTTGAAGTTATTAATGTAGAAGAACTTGTTTTTATTTAACTCGCTAGAAATATCATTTGCTGATACAACATGCACACTTTTCAGAATTGTATGCAAATGAAAAAATCGACTAACTTCGAGAAAACAAGAATTTTTGACATTATCTTTAAATCAGTGCTTTATCTCAATCATTTCATGCACAGCATATTGAGTTTTCTCATTATGAAGTTTAAGTAGTTCAACGAGAACATCATTGTGTCGTAACTCATTATTCTTGTTGTCTTGATGCAACAAATCTATAATGAAAAGAATAAGTCGTAGCTGATCAGACAGTCAATCATTTAGCAAAGTTGAGACTTCAGTTGCTTCTTTTGATCTCTTCTGAATCAGAACATAATCATGTCTTCAAACTTTCTTCTTTCTCTGTCAGTTCAATAAGCAGTATACTTTATCACTGACAAGATTTTCTAAGTTATTAACATCTTTTTCATCTTGTTTTCAGCATTGAAGTGATTCATGAACGCTTACGTAGTATGATTTTACTCAGATCAAGTCTTTTTTCTTTTGATTTAACTCTTTATCTGATATGACTTTCTTGTTGACTATGTTGCAACACTCATGCATGAAAACTGTTAATACATCAAGAAGCTTCTTTATGTTCAGAATCTTAACTAAGATCAATGCATAACATCATAACTTTGAATTGAGTTTTGTCTCTTATATTTGATTGCATTGTTCATAAATGAATGCATCTTGAATTTTACGAAGACTAAAGACATGACTGAATCATGTTATCATAGCAGTCAATGCATGCTTATTGATCTTGCTCTGTCTTGTATCTCTGTGAAGAAGAATATCTTTCATCACAAGAAGATTCAGATGTTGAGTATTGTGATGCAATAACTGTCTTTGAAATGTTTTTCATTTGTTAATATGATCGAAAAAGATCTTTGTTAAATGCTTGTATGCAATCTCACTGTGCTTTGTATTAAAATTATCAGCACTATCATATCTTTGAATCTAACTTGCATAATGTGTCATTGCATGTAGTTTTGAAATGTTGAAATGATCGATGTCTGTATCTGAACGCTCAGATTGCAAATGACGAAAAACATTCTTTAACTTGTTTAATCAAAAAAGTGCATGTTCAAGATATCAAAGAATTTCTTCATCATGCAAATGATACTGAGCAAGTATCATGAAGTTTATCATTGCTTGAGCGAAGTGAATTGCTGCAAATGTTCTCATGATCAGAAGCGATGCAATGACTAATATAAACTGACATACAATTGACTTTTGATTTGCATCAGTTCATTGCTTAATCGTACTGTACTTGACAAATTTCTTCATGTCTTTAAATGATAAAATGACGCGAAATCTTTGATTCAGCTGAGCTGTTTCTGATGCATTGTTTAAAGCTAATCTGATTTCTTTTCTTTTTTGACTTGTATAAACACTCTCGTTGATGATTTGATTAAGTCATAACATCAGATACAAGATGATTCTCTTAAATAGTTGATGTAACACATTTATCATCATTGTCTTGTGAATATTGACAAACATATATGATCATGCAAAGTTTTTCACTGAATGTATTCAAGCAAAATCATTCTCAATCATATTGTTCTTTCTTTATTGTTTCTGTTGATTTCTAATGAATGCATTCGTTTGAATTGATCATGTCTTGTCTAGATTTTCGTGCTCATGAGATGATACTTGATAAATAAAACATTGTTGATTTATCTTGATGTTTGTGATTAATACTTATTTCTCGTAGTTCATTATGAACTTGATGATTATCAAATAACATTGTCTTATCTTATTATTTACACAAAGAACAGAAATGTCATTTTTGAACATAGCTTCAATGATTGTTACATGTGAGATCATGTATTAATACATGATGATACATGTTTAACATATGCTTGAGTATGATTGATAATATCATGTGTCAAATCTTTGACTTGATATCATCATCATCATTGTCAACTATGAGAAGAAATCTCAGAAGAATCAATCTCGATCGTTTTTGAGCATGTCTTGTGCATCGATTTAGATTTTCTATTGTTAAATATATAAATCATGCAGATAAATCATCTTGATGCTCAGTCAAGACTGTTTTATCGATGAAAATTAACAGTGATATCACGATAGCATCATCAGAAAGCTTTTTCTGCGTTTCTCATCATCAATCAGCAGTATGCATCTTGTCGCAAACTTGAGAGTTGTTGACATTATAATGTTGAACGAGTGCGTAAATCAGCTCATCTTGAAATGATGAGTGACTCAACAAGAATCAAAGTGTCTTGATAATATCACAATACAAAATGCAGTGCTGCTCTTCTTGAACTTCTTTGTAACTGAATTCAACTATGAATGTTCAAGAATATCACTCATCATTTTCAACATCATATGAAATCTGATGTAAAAGTATCAATCACTTGTCTGCATCATGAAAGCTGACATGTTGATGTAAGATTTGCAAGCATGAGTCTTGAAAAAATTAATTAACACTGTCTTTGATAATCTTCATTTGATGAAGTTAATGAGCGAACGCGTAATCTGCTTTGCATTGAAATGAATAGTATTGATTGTTGTTTATGTTCTTGATCATTTGAGAATTTGAACTCAATGACTCTGATACTTTCTTTGACACATCAACTGTTGTTTCAACATCATGATCAATTATCTTGATGAAGATTTCAACTTGCAATGCTGATGATGTGAAGAGAAGTTCAGTCTGAAGTTGTATTGTTTCAATTCTTGATGATATTTGTTTCATATTCTGATTCAAATCAGCGCTATTCATCTCAATGTTCATGTGCTCTTCTGCAAAATCATCTATTAACATATATTCTTGATTCTTGTTTTTAATGTTTATCTGAACACTCTCATCATGAAAATCATTTGAGTTTGAATCTCATTTTGCAATCTCATGATTATGTCAGATGAGCTGCATTAAATCGCATGATGATGATTCTGATGATGATAATAACTTTCGTCAGAGAATCTTTTGCAATCAATCATGCAAGTAAACATAACAGTGATGAAGATGATGTTCAAGCTCATTGATGTTGTTTATCTTCATTTCACATGAAAAGCATATGTGCTGCATTATTTGTAAGTCTTTGATTAGTGTTTTTATATAACTTGTATGAAGCAATGATGAATTGTAATAATTCTTTACGCTCAATTGTTTATCTGTGCATGAAATGTCAGTAACAAGATGAATCGAAAAATGTCAATCGCAAAGTCAATGAATCACATTTATTCAGAAGTTATCAACTTCAATTTGAACTCGATAATTAAAATATGTAAACTATATTTAGCTAAATCATAAAGAAAACAAAATCAATCACTTGAACAAATATTATCATTATTCTCATGATCTAGCTATTGTCGCTCAAGATGTGATCATCTAAATCTCTTATGAGATGAGAGTAATGATTGCTAAAGTGCTATATATCTCAAGTCGAAGCAATCTTCAGAGTTTACAAACTTTATCTTGTCATCATCATCTATCTCGCTCTTGTCATGACTTGATGAGCAATCTGAGAAATATATGACTATGCATCTATCTTCTTCATCTTCATTTGAAACTCTCTGATAGCATGTCAATTATGCTTAAACTCATCGTTGCTTCTTCTGAGCTTATTATAAGTACAAAGCTGCTTAGATTTTATAGTCATCATTATCTGATGTACAATGAAGATTGAGAAAATTCAAGTATCAAAGATTAAAGACTTGAACTTAGATGAAGAGATTAATTGATCGACAAATATAAAGATGAGTTCATCAGTTAAATAAGTGACAGTAACAAATGAAGATGATTGTTGATGATGAAATGATATTGAAGATGATGTAGTTTTGTTTCAAAGAGTCTTTCATCTGATGATTCTTCATATGACGTTGACTGCTTGTTTGAGTGACAACAAGAATTTTGATACATTTGATGATACATCTTGATTGAACTTGTTTATTGCTACTGTCAATAGTTAGATCATGAGTTCAATTACAATGTGCATATTAATGAATCAGATGTTGTTGCATACATCAACTTCAATGAGAGCATACTTGATGATGTTGCACTATAAACAGTGTCTGCAATGAACTGACTGCTTGATGAAGACTTCAATTTCATCAATAAATCTTTCTTTCTTGAGAATGAATGAAGTTGTTCAATGACTAGATTGAATGAAGAGTTGTTGCAGTCAATCTTTTCATCATCTTTTATGATTGCTGTTGCTCAATATCATATCATCTTCAATTCTATTACTTCATGAGAATGATTTATATCTTGATGATAACAGATGCAAGTGAAGTTTTTACACTGTTCATGACAACATCATCAACAAGTAAGAAGATCAAGTATGTATGACTCGTCTCTCTGAAAATGCTTCTTATGTTTGTTCTTTAAACACTTTGCATGAGTGATGTTGCTGATCTGAATGAAAGCAATCAGTTAGCTGATACACAGAAGAAGCAACTCAAAATGATAATTAAGATTTCATTTCTTAACATTTATATCTTTCTGTCTTTTCTTGATACTTTGAGCTTGAAAGAAGTTTCATCATTTGTGATATAATTGCTGAGATCTTTGCGAGTTCATAAACTGATCAATTCGATGATGAATTCTTTCTTGTCATTATTCTGTAAATGAAACAGTATATTCTTCAGATCTCTTCAATGTCTTTATCATCTTGATTGATTGATTGAAGTAATGAATAATAGTTTGATTGCAAAGCGAAAAATGCATGTAGTTTCAGTTGATACATCAGTTGAAGATCAAACGAGATTGATTGTTACGTTAAAGCTCAAAGTCAAACTTGCTTGCATGATTGAATACTTTTGTATCTGAGTCGTGTAAAATCTCTCTATCATCAAGTACAATTGTTCAGTTTACAATGTAAGACAGATCATATACATCTGAATCATCATCATGAAAGTCTACAGACTTCTTGATCATGTTCTCATTTGTCTCTTCATCATATATTTCAGAATCAACTTTGTTCTTTCAACTGTTATTGTTGACACTCAAGATCTGCTTGAATCGATGCTGTGTATCATGTTTGAGTCGTGAGTTCATATTAGTAAATAAGACAGTATCTTTAAGAAGATACTTGATGTTTTTCAAATTAGACTGTTTGTTTCACGACTCTGTTTTATTTATTTGCTTCAAAACATTCAATATTTTCTTTACGACTGCTTTTTTGACAGATTCAAAAGATGAATGAAGTTCAAAAGTAATACTTCTTCATCTTTTAACATGTTGAGTAGTGAAAGCTTGTTTAGCACTAGTCGTGATGTTTCATATGCATTCAGTTGACATTATCTTCATGATAGTGTCATTTGATGTTTATTAAGTCACAAGTAATGCAAAAAGTGATTGAGAAGAAAGTGAAATTATGCAATACGTTTGAAAAATTGAAGTGCGTAAGATTCAATGAACTTGAATAATGATTCTTTGAATCTGCTTTAATTTAAGAATGTCATTCTTTAACATCTTGACTTGAAGAAAATTTCTTGACTTTCTCTGTTGTTGAATCAACAACGACATCACATTTCAGTGATTCTATGATGATCATCATCTCATCTTTCAATTATGTAAACTATGATTTGCATCATCAAATGCTTGAATGTAATCTTCACAACAAAATGTTAAAGCTGTGCTACTCATGAGAGACTTCAAACAGAGTGCTTATCTTCATGACTGTATTCAGAAAGCGATTGATAATAATGTGAAAGTTATGCAATTATCAAATGAGTAGATGCAACATGTCTTGATTGAACTACATGATTGATCTACTCACTGACAATTAATGAATCGCTGTAATTTGCAACGCTCTTATGAAAGCGCTTGCTATCACATTCTCATGAATCACAACAGTGAAAATGACAGACAGATTCGCTCAAAAGCATTATGACTTGCAATGCAATACTAATTTTATTAACAGACATCATGATGCTAAAAGATGATCAATTATGCTTTTTAAGCAAAGAAAATCTCAATTCAATATAAATGATTAACTATCTTAACAGATTCTGATCAAATTACGAAGATATATATCGTATTTTCACTATGAATTGATTTATTCATCTCGAAGAACGTTCTCAGTATAGTCACAAAAGTTAATAAATGATCATTGCAGAAAGATTCAACATGAAGAATATGCAGATCAATGAAGATGTGACTGAGATGTTTATGATGCAGCTTGTTTGCTCATGTCTCAAAGTGAAACATGATAAGCGATAAAAATGCAAACAATATTCACTGTATCATTTCTTCTATATCATTAGCTTGAATATAATGAAGAATACAGTGTAAATAAGCATGATTCAATAAAAGATGAATAACAACTTTGTTGTTTTATGAATGAAAGATAATCATTGTATCAAAATTGAGATCAACACTTCTATCATTTTAATTATATTTAATAGAAGAATACAATTCATCAACAAGATCTTGCTCACTTTATTCAAGTGTGTGCTTTTTTAAGAAACTCAACTTTCAAGACATAATAATAATTAAATCAGAATCATTCTCATCTTAAAGACTTTCTATCTTTCATCACAATTAAATAACATTCTCTATTCAAGCTACGATCATCAAGATCAATCTTTCAGCTTCAACTTACATCAGTCTAGAATTTTACATTCTGCAACATTATCTCACTTTCTATGTTTCATCACAATCAGATAACAATCTCAATTTGAGCTGCAATCATCAAGATTAATCTTTCAGCTTCAACTCATATCAATTTAAAATTCTACATTCTGCAACATTATTTCACTTTCTATCTTTCATCACAATCAGATAACAATCTCAATTCAAGCTGTAATCATCAAGATCAATCTTTCAACTTCAACTTACATCAGTTTAAAATTTTACATTTTGCAACTCTATCTCACTTTCTATCTTTCATCACAATCAGATAACAATCTCAATTCAAGTTGCAACTGTCAAGATTAATCATTCAGTTTAAATTCACATCAGTATAGAATTCAACATTTTGCAATCTCATTTCATTTTATCATTGTACATTTTACAATCTCACTGCTTCTTATTGCTTCTTTACATTTAACAGCTTAACATTATCTCACATCATTATTCTATGTCTTTCAACAAACATCTCATCATGATGTTAAAGAAAAGTTCAAAGCGACATCAATAAATAAAGATGCAGTGACTGATATCATGTATTACACATCTTAAGCGATGAAGCTTGAAAATGACAATTTCACTACTTTCATTTTGAATGATGAAAAAATGATGCAGAAAGCAGATTTAACTGAGCATCAAAGCATCAAATCTGTCATCTTTCAAGCTAAGATTATTTTTGAAATCAATAAAGTAGTTGAATCAGCAATTGATGCATTCAATTCTTTGAATGAAAATCTTTACATTACTTGCAAGATTGTGACGAAGATTTTGATGAACTGAACATTCAATATTCACTTTGACATTAAATTACATCAAGTCACATCATTGCTATTTGAAAGTTATCTTTCTGTTCACAACATCTTACATAACTGAGTCTTTCGCTTACATTCAAATTCTGACATTCACAAAGTTATTGTTGCAAACTATTCAAACATGTCTTTGTCACATACTTCTTATTTTAAATTCATGTTTTTCACATACAACATTAATGATTCAAAGATCAAAAATCTGTGTCAAGATGAATGAATGACTTTTCTTGAATTTATCTTCAAATCAATCTCAACTCATACTCAGTTGATTCTGCTTGAGAATCATGAAGATTCATCAGTTCTTCAAAATATAAAGAACACACTTAAAAAAGTCTTCAATTTGTCAGAAGATTGCACAGTTAAGCTGAAGATCTTCATCTTGATGATTGAACGAGATACATTTCTGAATCAGTATCAAAAATTCAACAGTAGCATCAGAATAAAGTGAGACTTTTCAGCATTCAACATGTGATTCAATCAGTTTAAAAATCACAAACATATCATTCAAGTAAACAAGTGACTTTAAAGAAGAATCATTTGACTATTTATCTATCATATCGATGCATTTATTGCGATGACAAAAAGTGCTGACTTATCAAAGATTTCTTTAAATTACAGTCAATGAAGACACAGCGAGCACTGATTGCGAAGACTCAAACATTACTTTGCAAGTTGCATGCACTCATCACATTTGTGAAAACAAACAAGAAGTATGTTGATTTGCTGCGTCTTTTCGATCACTTCGACTATCAATTTGACTTGAAAAATCACTTTAAAGTGCAAATCAATGATAACAAGTGAACTGTTATCATTCTTGTCAAATCATTTATTTTCTTCAACATAATAGATGTGAGCATAGTTCTTCATTGCTCTTTCATCAAGACAAATTGAAGCTCAATCGAGTTGAAGTTGATGTTCAATCTTCGCGAGCATAAGTAACAGAATGATGATAAAAAAGTACTTCAGTATTGTCTTTTCAATGCATCAAATGTGATCTCAGTTCATTTAATCATGTCTGACAAGTTCAACAGAATTAAAATAGCGACAATCAGAATTCTTAATTCTGCTCATATTAATGAGAAATATTATGAATACAACGATCACTTTCATGATATTATACTGAGTCAGAATCTTTGTATCAAATTCACATCAATTCTCTTTGAAAACTTGAATCTTTTGACTATTCTTGCTGAGTGAAATATCAAGCTGAATAAGTTTCAAATGTTAATCATGCAATATCTTCAGAATCTTTCTAACGATTTTAATCTTATCAAGAAACTCTTTGAGATTGAAAAGACATTGATGAATGTCATTATCACAATGTTACTCTTAAAGCTGAGCAAGAAAGTCAAAGTGCTGAGTTCATTCAACAATACAGCTGATACATTCATTCTCAAATTGAATGAACAGCTTCAATGACTGAAAAACAAAGACATCATTCTGATAAATAAGAAGATCATTCATTTTCACTCGCAGTTCATTGAACGTCAGATAGTTGCTCAAGACAGTCACACGTCTCACTCAGTAAACAACGATCTCACTCGATGATGATGAAATGTTTCTCACGAGTTATCTGATGTCTTCTATGATCAGCTGACACATTAAATTATCGATCAAAGCAAGAAGACTTTACATGACATTAAAAATTGTTGATACAAATTGCATCAGATCAGTCTTGACACTTTGCTTCTAAAAGTCACAAGTTTGAGCAATCATTCGATGAATAAGACGCAATCTCAGAGTCAACAGAGTGAACAGAATGACAAGCAGCACAAGACACAAGATTCTTTAATTGTACAAATCAACAATGAAGAAGTCAATATGACTTACGAAGATTTCAAGAGCGACGAGAATTCATTCAATATGAATTACGAAGATCTTAATTCTTATGTCACACGTCAACTTTTGAAGCGAGATCACGAATTTAAACGTCATATGCTTCAGAGAATTATCAATATCAAGCTCAATAAAATGAACAATGAGACTGAGCGTGACGCTGTTATTAAGACTTTCTGCTCATACTTTCAAAGAATCGAGATGAGAAAAACTCTTGACATGAAAGATCAAGAATTCTTTCAGCGCATTGAGATTGAGTTAAGTGTGAATATTCTTGAGCATGACGTGAGCGCTGTTGTCTGCATGCTGATCAACTTCGACACTACTATGCTAAAAAAATTCAAAGAAGATTATACTGTTGTTCAGAAAGTCATAAGAGTTGAGAATGTAAAAATCTTTATTATTATGATTCACAGCAACGATTCAATGCATATGTTTGATGATAATGAGCAACTTCGATCAATGAAAGAAGACATCAAGAATAATTGCTTCATGCATTACATAAACAGAAGTTTATTTGAACATTTGATTATGCTTGAATACTTTCATATGCTTCTCATTGAACAGTATCGCGCAATTCTCATCATAGATGACATTGTATTCACTGTCTGATACAAAGCTCAGATGCAGTTCTCAGTTGACTCTTCACTTCAACTTAATATGATTATCATAATCATTGTATTGAAGAGCTTTTGCAAAATAGAATGATCATTGACATTTCTTAACGTTAATGAGATCGACATAAGAATCAGTGCATCTTAGTTCAAGCAGAATGAGATTGAAGTCATTGTAGCAATTGAGCTAGTCAAGATCTACACTGAAGTTGAAATATCTGTCAAGAA
>JAABUV010004124.1_pt1 | contig 17651 bp, 11 predicted proteins | sample 5559971 | NCBI WGS metagenome assembly JAABUV01 (sample SAMN10711881, study PRJNA513362) | rock metagenome | isolation source: Antarctica rocks | place: Antarctica: Victoria Land, Knobhead nord | collected 2015-12-19
CCTCCGGGCCATCTTGACTCGCTATGCTTTCAGGGGATAGATCCTTCGCACTGGGAAATGTGCGATCAAAGATAGAGCTAGCAAAGCCTCATACTATTCTTGCTTTGCCTCGTCATTGAAATAGCTGACAGTGTCCGATACTGCCCTCTAGGCACCCGCGTTTCTATTTTGCATTCGTTGTTTGCATTTCACTCTTGTAAAGATCGCAACTGTGATTTTATCGTACATATATCTTTTATCTTCAACGCAATAGTGGGAAGTTGTACCATGGTTCTGCGTCAGCCAAGATCTGTGTGTCACTCCTCGAACAAGGATTTCTGTTACTGATGCCGTCCTGCATTTTCCTATCCTTCTGCCAACTCCTCTTCGTCTGGTGATCCTCTGTCTCGCGCAAAAAATATAACTTCATGTGTGAAATGCGCTATCGCTGTAACGCCGCTTTTTGACCAGCTCTGGTGGAGCTCTCCAATTCCAATCACGATGGCGACCGTCCAACACGACGTCACGCTATATAACAACTGCGAGTTCACTTCCGGAGCAAGTCCATTGGTTAAGTCATTCTGATGGTCCTTTAGCTACAATCACTAATTTTCAAACCTCATATGACGACTATGACAAGGTTTGCGACTTCACTCTCAAGAATTGCAAAAAACCTTTCCCCTAGTCGATCAGCTTTCCAGTGCATTTGGTGGAGGTTCTTACGGTACTCTAGGCTTCTCGAATGAATCTACGATGATTGACGGCAACGGACTCACAATGTTAGACCAACCCATGGTCATACGATAGCTGAGAACGAAAAAGTAACCATGGACCAGGACCTATCCCACTGTCAAAAATGCATACAATGCTTTCCAGTATTATACCGGAAATGGGGCATGCTTGACTCCTCCTGCGTCCGACTAAAGTTACGTCTTCGGCATGCAATGGGACCGCGATATTCAGCTAGGCAGCACGATTTATCAACCAGTCACCAACGGAACGTTAAGTTCCAATATTAACAACATAGGGGAAAGGAGGGGTGCAACCCTTTCCATCCAATTTCTATAATCACATCATGTCGAATTCAACCCTCCTCACGGCCTACAGGCATGGTGTTCCTTCCGTGAAAGTTCGTGTCGGTGCTCTCACAGCAGAAAGCTACAACACTATCTCGAAACCTGGCGTTTACAGTACGACCCGTGCTCCAATACCTGCCACTCCAACCGAAATTCCAGCATCAGGTCAACTCCTCAAGGACCGGCAGTACCTACTTCCACGTCACCGCTATATCCGAGTCCAAATTCAGGAAGCGTACAGGAGTTCAGTCAGCATCTCAACCACCCGGTCAATCCAACATCCCTGCCAATTCTTACGTTAGGGACACCAATTCGCAGTCCCGTAACCAGTCAGCGACTCCTCGCCAATATGTGCCAAGCCCAGGATCAAGGACCCTACCCTCCACGAATGTTGGAGCGCCGCCATCTGTCCCATCTGCTGCTTCGTATGAGCCAGGGGTTTTACCGCCTTTAAAAATCGGATTCTCAGTATATACAGCGAACTCCAACTAAAAGTAATACATCGACATAAATATACTTGTACCCGGTGCTCAACCAATCACAATCGGCAATGCGCCTTACTCTTTGGCTCTTTTGGTAATTGAGCTTGTTGTTGGAGCCAATACCATTCCTCTCAGTCTTCCAGCTCAAAATGCAATAAACCAGTTAATCCCAAGCCCGCCACTCATCACAACTGAGAACCAAGGATACACCGTGAACTCAGCTTTGAATTACGTGGTTGGCAGTCAGACTTCAATTCCAGGCGGTCAAGCAATTACCATCAACGCTGTGCCATACTTGCTTGCTCCCTCTGCCACTGTCTTCCTCTCCGGCGGCAGTACCATAAGCTTCATTCCTGCTCAGACAATCACCAACTCCCATACTTACCATAGACGGGCGACCTCAGACTGCAAACTCTGCTTCGCAATTCATCACTGCTAGCCAGAAATTGAGCCCGGGTGGTCCTGCAATAACAATCAATGATATGTCATACTCTGTACATAGCTCATCCAACGGCCCTCATTTCTGGAAACAATATTATCCCTCTCTACCCAGGAATTCCGTCTGTCCCAGATGTACTCACGATCGCTGGCAAGACCTATACCCTAGATTTAACTTCCGGATATTCCAACGGCTCCCAAACGCTCATCCCGGGCGCTGCTGCAATCACCATAGATGAGATCAGATACTCTCTCGCCCCAACTGGAACTGTCTTGATATCGGTTAGCAGTACTATCCTAATAGCATCCGCATCGTCTTCCCTGCACGGCCCCTTATCAATCGCTGGTGGTCTTTATTCTAAAAAACTCTGCTTCCGGATACATAACTGGCTCCCAGACGCTCACTCCTAACGGTCCCTCCGTCACCATCAACTCCATCCCATATTTTCCCTCGACCGGGCCTTCGGGCACAGCGCTTATAGTTGGTACTAGCACTTCAATCCTCTCGCCTTCGGTGCCGACAGACGGGGCCGGAAGGGTAATCACCATTGTTGAGGCTACTTTTACAGCAAACAGTGCTTCCGATTTTGTAATCGACGGTCAGACGCTTGCTCCTGGAGCCGCAATTACGGTGTCAGGGACGGAAATTTCACTGAGCCCAAAAGGTACGGATGTCGTTCTGGGTACAAGTACGGAGAGTGTGGGATTGGGTGGGATGATAATTAGTGGGTTTGGGGTGGGAGCTGGGTTGACCGTGACAACCGGTTCAGGAAGCGCGAACGCCAGTGCTATTCCCGTAGGCTTCACGGGTGATGCCAGCAGACTTTTACAAAGTTGAGCCCTTGCTCACTTTTTCACCATTGATTTCCCAATTCTTTAACCCACTTTCCATCATCTTGTTCACTCAATATCTCCAATTCACCGGCCTTTCCCAGACCCATTCATCTTTAGCCTTCGCCGCTGTTTGATTAAAGGCCGCAAATCTTCCTGTGCTTCTATCTCTTCTGCATATAGTTGTATATACTACAACCCGCCGACTCAGCACGATCTCTCCATGATATGTGCTTCATACTATACAGTCTTACCTCGTTCTTCAATCAACCACGGTTACGGTTAACCTAGCATCCAACGGGCTGCGGTAACAAATACTGATCGAACAGCTTCTTCACCATAGGTATTCGTGAACTGGCTTGATCGCTTCTGCTGATTCTTTATGCTTCTTCGGAAGAGCACGGCAATCGGTAAACGCTTGAAGAGAACCCACAATCTTACACAATCTCTTGCAAATAAAATGGTGATTTAGCCAGAGAAAGACTGCTTAGAAAAATAGGGGCTAAATAACACATACATTATGTGCTACGAGATCTATTAGAATGACCGAGAAACAACGCGTGCGGTGTGACCTACCCCTCAGGAAAACTGGCTTCCTTGCTCTAGCCTACGGTCTGTCAATTTGCCAATGAGGAACGGTGCAGCAGAACGTGTATCAACTGTCATAGATTAACAAATCTTCCTTACAATAAAGAATTCCAGAAGACTCCCAGATATAATCTCTACACCCTAGAGGCCTTATATGCAGATATCAGATACGACTTCGAGAGCTACGTCTTTTAAACTGAACCCGCTCTGACTCACTTCTACAGTGGCGTTGCGGTGGTACGCACTGGTCTTCAGTAAAGTGAACAGGCCAGATATCTGGATGAGTTTAACGATCCGAAAGGCTAGCAGAACATTCTAGTTTTGATGTTCGATTTTGGAGTCTTGGTGCCAACAAAGGCATTCGCGAAATTCGAGTTTCTGTTCAGCTAAAAACTGCATGCCACTTCGACGGCGCATTCAAACCGTATACCGCCACTAAGATAGCCCATGGCGGAATACGAGCTATTCTCTAGTCAATCATAGTTCTGCTGATCACTATCATCAGAAATTCAAGCACCTCACCTAGTGAGACTGCTAGGCATGAATTACTTCTTCAAAGGAAAGACGAATTAGGACGACCTGTAACAGCTATGCCATTCTTTCCCCAAGTAACGTGCGCTGGTCCTTGGTAACATTAATATTTATCGGTTATGGCGTGCTCGAAGATTTCACATTTTGAGATAGTAATGCGGATTCGGAGCATACTTGAAAGAGAATATACGGCATTATGTCAGACTAGGCCGCCAGCCACAATACAGCAGCGGGAGATGTCCTTGTCAGATCTTCTCCAAGTGCCGCCAATCAGTCGATGTCAGTTCCCCAATATCAACGCGAGGATATCACCGGAGCATAAAGAAACCAACTCTTGTATATCGACAAGCCCACAACGATAGGATGTGTTCTAAAATGAATCTTCAGCCTGCACCTTGCCAAGCATGTGAGGCTCAGATACCCCTCTGAGAGTACCTGGCCCTTCTTGTGTCTGAGACCCTGACTCTCAGACCGCTCCATGTACAATACCAAAAGAACCTCCTGATCGATGTTTCTGATAACACTCACAAGACACAATTAAACTTTCTATGGATTTTGAAAGCTGAGCCACGCAGCTGAATAACATGTTACACCACATTGTATCCTTGACATGAAACTCTTCTAGGCCATAGAACGGCAAAGGCAGATACTAAGCTTTCGCTGGCCGATACCATAAGGCAGCTCCTTCGGATCAATGAAAAATATGACGCCCACGTTCAAGAACAGCAGTTATATTAACGATCTCTAAATCGTACGACAAGCACGTTTATCGACCTTTCAGTTTGAATAAGTTGAGTTTCACTAAATAAAGGGCTCAATATTGGTGAGGAGCTTGTCATATTTGGGCCTAGGGGAAGGTCGGGCTCAACAAATACCCGAGCATTTCTTGTAATTAACCTGTATCCCTTCTTACATAGCTACTATTCGATTCTGATTTGCTCCTGACTACCAGTACTTTTTGCCTTGATCACATTTCTGGCGACAACTGCAGGATTTCGAACCTACGCCCTCAAAAAGATTGCCTTGGGTTCCGAGTCGCAAGAAAGCCCAATCAAAAGCATATTGAAAGTGTGGCTTTTCAGTGGTTTTCTCTGGTGCAGAGTGATCCGCGACGAGTTTCATAAAGAAAGAAGCAGCCAGTCAACAATGATGAGAGTGCTACGTGTCATGAGAGGAAATCACCCCGAATTGAGCTTCTGAGGTCTGTCTGGTACCCCCTTCGAGATTTCCCTGAAAACCTCCAACATTACCTGCAGGTCTTGGAAACGCCTGATAGAAAACCCGATGAGGATCTGAGTCTGCCGACAGAGAAAAATTCCAACATCTCAATTAAAAAGCTATCGGGGGGTATCTAGCAAGGAGAAGCAGTGAAGCTAAGGATACCCAAGGATTTTGGCAAGCGACGATCTTCAGAATCACTTAGCTGGGATAGACTTAAATAAATCTTTGCTCTTCTTAAATGAAGCCAAACCTTGATCGGTACGAATGGCGAACATAAAGAACTGGATCCCAAGGATTTGACGGAAGTGGGCTGGATTTAGCTTTTTTCTTAAAGACGTCAAAATACGTTCCTTCAGGGCACTGAGGTACGTGCTTGTGAATATCATCATTAAATCATCAACTGATCTTTCTTTAGTAGATCGAAATTGGCTCCCGTACGTTAGAGGTAGGCATTACCGGATCCAAGAGTGATTAGCCTACTGGATCGGTTCGTTCATTGTCGGAAGTCCTTTGGACTGGGACTGAAAGTATGGCCCGCAAGTAATCGTCAAATGGGAAGCAGGTTCATCGACAATTTGCTGAACCGGGATGAACCATCACTTATCATATACTGGACAAGTTTCCACCTTTAATATTCCCGACCTACTTCGACCTCGTCGACATTGAATAGAACGGCGAGAAGGTAGTTACCTGTGTGATAAATCTGCGCTAGAGGCAAGCAATAGCAGGAGGTTGTTATCAGCTTCACGGATCCGAAGGTGTACTTCAAAATTTGGTGGTGACCAAACAGCAATGCCACCCAACGCAAACAAACACCTCGGGCGAGGGGATTTGGTCAAAGCCGCTCCAAAACCCAATCTACTCTCCACACAGATCCCCACTCAAAACTCCGCTCAACTCTCCACTCGGATCCCCAACCAAAACCCCGCTCAATTCGCCGCCCAACTCCACTCTCAACTCTCCACTAGGTTCCCCGGTCAAAACCCCAAAACAACCCAAATTTTTAGGAAAACACCGCTAGGAAACCCTTCGTCCAATATGCTACAAGACCTAGACAATCTACGGAACCAAAAGGTCAATATTCAGAAAAGAACCGCCGAGGAGGATCCGGACATTGAAAACCCCAGTCGCCAAGCGAAGAAGGCACGCGTCGGGGACAAAGAGGGGGACTCAGACCCAAGTTGCCCTCTATATTGCAGCTTCAAGCAAGCTATGATACAAGTAATGGCTTCTATTAATGCCTTTAAAATTGCTATAATATATTTACTCGGAAGTGCTCAATGGTTCATAACCAAAACATGAACTTACCTGCGCTGGTTCAATCGAAAAGAGACTGCTACTCTTTCACAACCTTCTCAGGGTTCATTTTCAAGCAGCATCCGATAACCCTAACGACGAATGCAAGAAATTAAATACTGCCATCAAGAAGCGGAACCAGGCAGGCCGCAACGGCCCAGAACTAGGAATCAGTGATGAAAATCCAAGAACTCACAGGTAGGCAGTGAGCAGCAAGAACGTACGAAATGATGACGATCGATTACCAATGACCACTCGAAGACATTCGATGGCTTACCTTTGAACAATAGTACACTTGATCTGAACGACAACTATGTATAGAATCTCGAGCCACCATTTTCGTCTTTAGAACCAAGCACTACGCAAACTTAGTCTCACGGCTAAGATGGGAAGATACAACCCCTGCCAAATCCGACGCAGTCTTTTCAGTAAAGATATAATCATCACAGCATGCGCTCAATTTAGTACGGAACTTCTGCCGAGTCGATGCAGCAATTTCCCAATATCCCATGCATAAAGATCGACAAGGTCAAGCGAATCATGAAGTCCTCAACTTTCGAGGGCCTCCTTGCTGTGAAGGAAACATCGAAGTTCGACAATAAGATTTTCGTTTGAAAGACCGAGATCTTTCGTTCTTGCTTTTATACAGGCGAAAGAATTAGAATCGAATACGAGGAAGCTGCGAGTCTTGTTAAAGCCACGCAACGACTTGTGCAAGCCCCCTTCTACCTTAAAACATTGCGGCAACCGGAGAGATACGAACTCAAGACTAGAAACTGAGACTTAACTATCGAGCTTCATCATGTTAGTCTTGTAAGTTGCAAGATTTGTGTTCTTTTTATGGGACTCGAAGCAATAGTCTTCGACTTACAACCACGAGTACCGGTGAGAACCGTGAAGTGGAACGTCTTTCATGACTACAGATATGGATTTCTTGAAGTTCTGTCCTTGCTAGACATGACAGGTTCTTGACAAAGGACTCAAAGCCAGTACTTATTATAGGTGGCTTTCTAAGCAAATCAAGCAGATATCCGTACGCATGAAAACATTCTTTCTAAGACTAGGTCTCAATAGCAAAGCCACGGGGAACAAAACATTGAAACTCTTCGAGAAGGGACTTCTGCCGCCATTCATGTGCCTAGCGGCAGGCTTCCACTGCCGTCTTGAACCACTTCGCAACAAATGCATTCAGAGCTGCTACCCTAGAAGACCAGCGTGGTAATATTGCCTCAAGCTAACGACCCAGGCCTTTACGGAAACGATCCAGACAGGTACAGTTACGAGCAAATATGGGGTTCTCAGCAGCCGATGTTTTCTATCAAAGAATTCAGCAAGATCGATAGAGGTTCTGGTATTATCAAATCGGGTGAACGTCTTGATCTACTCAAATCATCGAAATCAGATGTGATAAGCATGAGTCCTACGCATTCTTTCTCATTCATAAGGCGATAATTTGGCACGAAACAGAGCATGAGTCGTTCTTCTTACTCTTTATTCAGATCTTGTCCAACGATCATCTTTCATCGACTACCCAAATCAGTATTACAGATTTTCAGAGACTATCTTCGCTCTGTTCTCTTTCATCAACCCGTTAACAATCACCTTTTTCTATGACCCCGTTCCATCATATTCTACTTCATCATCCACATAAACATGCACGCACCGCTTACCCTGTCAAAAAGCACACCTTGCGTTATCTTCATCAGACCGAGATTACCTATATCTCGACCTCACACATGTCCTTCTATCATGCTAGAATAAATCGTATATATTCCTTATACATTACATATAATAATGACAACGTTTCCTGTATTATATCTGAGGTCCTTGAATATTAGGGAACTAGAAGCGTTCGAATCTGAAAATAACAACAAAGGTATACCAATCTTTCCTCGTATTCCTTCCCAGCTATTGATTATCCTTCAAGCTGCTATTTGCTCCCCTTCTCATCTACTAATCATACTCAGCACTGTCGACCGTCTCTGATCAGAGCCTTCCAACGAACTCATCACATTCCCAACAAGCAGTCGATCTCCACCGCCAAATCGCTTGGCTGAATCAATACTACTTCCTCAGAATTACTTGGCTCGGTCCCATAACATAGCCTTAACAACATCAGTGCAAGACTTTGCAAGGTTTATTTATCAGCACGAATGTTACCTCTTGAGAGTGTGACTCTTGCCATTTGGAGGGTGAGCGGAGTGGTTAAAAGTCATATGCTCGCGAAGCAAAAACGCAGGAATGGCTCGATATCATCAAGTACGATAGCCAGCCTTTACACCTAACGAAAGACCAACTGTTTTCTATCTCAAAGCAGGTAACGACAGCTGGTCTGTCACACGTACGAATCGTCTTGCTGGCAGTCGGGTAATGTTTTGGTGTCCGACAACGGCTCATGTTTACGCTTCTTTCGATGTGGGTACTTTACCCAATGGGTGATCTGTGGTGAACAAGCCAGGTAAGTCTTGTGCCACTGCTGGAATGATCTCAAACCTAGGGTCTCAACCAAGGAACGTCTGCCGTAGATCGGTAACTCGATCTGCCTTCCAAAATTCGTCGTTCGTGTTCTCCTAGATACAGAACAATATTCCATATCACGAATCCTTACTTTACTTCGTCTTCGACTAGTTTTTGGAGGTTCTTGTCCAATATATATATCCATTTCAAGTTTCCTTGGTCTTTTGGGCTTTTACAACCAAGTTGCATCGGGACTTTCTAGTCCTAGACCTCTTGGGGTGAGCATGATCTCGAGAAGCCGACTGAACATACTCCACCTGATCCATTCAGGGGCAAATATGTTCACCCTGCGTTCTTGAAAAATACCATAAACTCAAAGATTTCTATTGAGTCGCTTCTGCACCTCTCTTTGACTTCAGTATGACGGTCGGAGACTTAATAGAGATCAGACGAATTCTGTTTTAGACACGGCCAGCTTTCAAGGAGCGCTTTGAGGCGCGCTCTGAATTGGTCTCCATCGTCCCTGGATTCAATCCAAATATTGGATCTTACATTAGCCTTCGGAGCCGAGAAATTCTCTTAGCTATCGGGCATCGACTCCGTTTGAACCAATATATATTATATGTGTTTGGGCAAACCCGACAGCCCCAGGCGGTCTCCAGGGCTAAATTTTGCCCCGGAAGCCGCCCTGAGGTGTCAAGCACTCCCTCTATCTAAGCGACTGAGTCTATGGAGTGGGTGGGTGGGGCAAAAGCGCGTTTCTGGCTGAATCTAAGGGATGGAGAAACAGGAAGAGATGAAGGGGGAAACAGGAGGAAGGACGGCCTATTTATTCCCCTTTTCCCCGCTTAATCTCCTTGTTCTCTAGCGGCCGACATTGGCCGAGCTAGCCGGGTAGCAACCACCTCCGCTTGCCGATAGCCTCCAGTCAAGCTGGCCCTTATTGTACTCATCGCCTGCTTGAAGCAACGAGGAAAAGGAGATAGACATGAGCCTGATCCGGCAATGACTACAATGATACTCTGGTATTTGTTTCCTACCGTATTTTTGTTGCCTGCCCCTTTTACCACACTAAAGCACGACTAAGCAACCGCGACGCTAAAGGACCTTGTTGAGAGAGGCACCAGCAGCGTCCGCTTCTTCCACTTAATTAACAGAACGGTCATGGCCCAGGTCAAACTCGCCCACCGATACACTGCACAAGGAAACCTGATAAAAGTGAAGTTAGACACCACCCTCGAAATAACCTGAAAGGCAGCAGATCACAACCGTCTCACACGACAATGGTAATGACAGAGAATTGGATGAGGCGGAAATGCTGCAGATACTCAGAAAGACCGAACTGTTCACCAAGAGAAAGTCAAGAATGGCGACCGCTTACGACGCAGCTGAAACATCGCCAATGCACAATGTCACAGTAACGTCAATGAAAAACCAAACCGAGGTCAAGCAATAAATCTCGACCGTTCCCGAGTTGTGTGAAACTAGGCTTGAGCAATATTGAGACTGATGGTCTCTGTTTCTGAATCAAGATAACTTTAGTCTTCAAAGATACAAATTAAATAAGAAGAATGCGAAATGTCGAGATGACATGAAGACGATCAAGAAAAAAATAGAAAGCCTGCGACATTAAATAGCAGGGCAAATGGCGACACTCAAAGAAGTGAAAGACTTTGGAGAAGACGCGCATTTCTTCCTATTTACAACAAACCTCGCCAATAAGACCTTCCGTGCTGATCGGTTGCTCACTGCGGTGATTTGCTTGCCTTGCTCAGCTTGCACAAATTTCCAATAAAATTAACCTCGGTTAGCCCTTCGCTTCATTCACAAAATGCCTTCATATGCAAACCCTAAAGGCGAGGAATATAAGCTTGCTAAGCATCAGAGCCTCTTTCTCTGCAGTGGCCAAAACATTCTGCAGAGAAGTATATCTGGTGGCAATGACAAAGTTGGAAAGGAATAGTAGGATGAGGAGAGAAAAGGGGACGAAGAAGACGATAAGAACAATGAGGATGATGAGGACGGGGCTCGCTTCCGTGAGGCGATTACGTCTTACTTCGTCCAATTGTGTCAGCACGATTATCAACGGGACCCAAAAGGAGAGAAGCTGTTGAAGGCGGTTGAGATGATGATGTTGAGATGAGTCAACTTAGAACTCTACGTTTACAAACTTCAACTATGATGATATTTCGTTGAATTGAATGAAGATGATCATCACGCAAGATCTTGTCATTGACGACGATAAGTACAATGCATTGAAGATGCACATTAAACAAATGCTGAGAGACACGAAATTACTAGAAACTTCGCTTGATAATAAAACTGAAAAGAAGACAGTCAGAAAGATTGTCACAATCATAAATGCTGAACTTTCACATTTGCTGATAGAAGAAAGTTAAGCAAAATGAAAAGATGCTTGTCTTGTAGAATGAGTAAGATGAATCAACAGTAAAAAGAGAGGTAAATCAACAAGCATAAAGACAGAGAAGTTCGCTCATCTGATCAAGTAAGAAAAACTCAGCTCAGTCTTATTATTCATCAAGTCAGTTCTGAAAGCGAGATTTAAGCTGTACTGACATTGATGAGAAGAAGATTAAGAAAGATATAAAAGCAGATTGAAATGTAAGAGTGAAGAGCATGATGCAAACTCTACTATCTGTACAAGCTTTAAAGATATAACCACGAGCACATGAGAGGCGCTGGCGTGTTTCCGAGTCGTGTCATCCCATATCAGCACACGATGACGGAATCAGGATTCAGGACACTACTTCAGGAACACCGAAAGAGGTTTGCCTCTTAGTTTCGGTCATGGTAATATATCAACACTGAGACAATTCTCGTGAGCATGAATGTCGACTTACTGAATGCTAGCGCTGAAATTCCTTCTATCAATTTGCTACCTTTGTCAATTTTATATGTCAACCAAAAGCTTCCAGAAAACTTGTTTGACAAAAACAACCGGAAAATGCTTCAAAGCGCATACGACTCTTAACGAGCTGCGGACCACAACATGCGTGTGGAAGACAGCCAAAAGTATAAGGCCCTCTTAAGTGTCTGAATTTGCAAATACTTTCAAAAGCGTTCCGAGTGACGAGATTACTCGGTTTCAAACATTGGTCGCGACAGTCTATCAACATAACAGCTATACAAGCACTAGACTCACCCTTTCTGTCGTCATGGGCCAAGGTTTCAACCTACATCCTCTGCAGTACGGTGGTCCGAAGTACCGGAGAATGAGTTCCTACACCACAAGTTTGTCACAGACGTCGTGAGCAGGTTAGAAAAGAAAAGCGAAGCTATAGAGCAATGGAAAAAGGACCGGTCGTATCCATACCCTGATCAACAATATACATCGCAAAGAAGAACTTTCGCGTACGAGATGAGAATCAACAAGCCAGAGCTCATGATCCGATTTCGAATGAATGCAAGTAGGAATACTCTAGCGCATAGCGGAAATCTCAACATGAAGATCGAAAGATGCCATTTCGCAGCAGTCGCAATAATACTCGCCGCTGACTATGATCGGCTCGAAGAAGATATTTTGGAAGCAGATTGTGAAAGCTTTGATTTAAAGCATTATGCATATAATAGATCTCGTCATCTACTTCAGGAAGCGAAAAATGCCAACTCGAACGCTTAAGCCGAATTCTTGGAGAGGTGTTAACCTCAGCACGTCGTTGCTACCTATTGCTATGGACGATACCCCGAGCAGGAAAATATTGAACAAGTCTCATTCAAAAACGAAAGTTGTTCCCTTATATCAGTGGTATATTATATGGCTGGACTTCATGAGCTAAGGTTTCTTGAATTCAGCTGGAGAAACGCTGTGGAACGAAACTTCAAGTCATATTCTTTCATTCTGATAACTAATTCCAATCTTTTACTTTTACTTTTTCACTTCTTTTCTTTCAATGTTTAAACGCTTTCTATTCTTCGAAAAGCAAAAAGAAGACATGAATCTTTCAAGAATATGGGATTCTCCCTTCTGATTCACAGATAATGTTCAAAAGAAACGACTGTTCAGAGCGATTCCCTCAGCTACAGTATTTAAGAGCATTGCCTGAAGAATGACTTGACCCACCCCACAACAGCGATCTCCTTCAGCGACTTATAACGCTGCTGACGCTGCACCAACCCACGAGACCTGCCCTCAGCCTTCATTCTTCTTTCGGACCTTTTCCTTGACATCATCCAGCACCTATTTCTCGCTGCAGCAACAAAACTTCTTGAGAGGCTCCGGAAACCACCTCGAACAACCACAGAAGAGGGTTTCAAGACTTACGGCTAAGAATAGCTGGATGAACTGGGATTTCAGCGTAGAAAGCTATCAAGGAGGAAGTGAAAGAAGTTTAGAAAGACCAAGGAAGCGCGAGAAAAAGATGGCCTGTTCTGGTATCGGAGAGTCTGAGACTGGCATGAGCGAACGGGACAGGTTGTGGATTATTCAATAAAAGGGTTGAAGGATAAAAAGCATGAAGATCTTTGAGGTATCGCCAGCTATAAGAGTGTATATCAGCAATATAGGTGGCCGAATCATGCGCTTTCTAAAACATTTCCCGCAGCTATCTTGAGACCGTGATCCGGCATCAAGACCATGGGAGGTCAAGAACACAATGGCTGAAAACCCTCGTTATCATTTCCGTGAAGAAAGCTGCAGCTACAAGAGATAATGATATGTCGATGGAAGGTGACATTCGGTGCATCCCACAACTTCCCTGAACTCCCCAAGTAATTGGTTTCATTAAAACAACATGACAGCTCGCCTATTAATAACCTGAACCCATGCAGAAGCCATCAACACGGAAGTCATTCTCTCACAATGACACTGACTAAAGTGAGTTCTATGATCTCTCTATATCATCTGAGACATTTCATTAATGATCAGCAAAAGTTAGTAATAGAGAACCTCTTCCAAGCCAATTGGAGGAAAGCACAACCGCAGCCGTGCTCAAGCATCGAGGATAGTTGAGCACAAGTCCAATGTTCCATTCTCAACTGATCTCATACCAAAACACAAAAGTCTGAAACGACATCGACCGTCATGAAAATTCCCAGTTCGGAAAGGCATATAATGTCAATAAAACAAGAGGATAATAAGCGGGCAATGCTCAATCACCGCTCAACCATAACCATTCCCCAAAAAAAATCCCAGAAGAGAAAAAATTCCCTCTGCCGTTCAAGACGGAAACAACGAGTGTTGGCTAAAATAGAAATGCAATTGTCGAAAAGTAACCCAAAAAGACATGTGAGAAAGAATCAAGGGTGAGGCATCAATATGATGTGCGAAGAGAAAACACTATCTCTTAAGATGGCAAAAACCACCGACGCTGATGATCGCGTTTGAGAGGCTTCAAGTACACAATCATGAGCGGACAGACGATGACAGACCAAGCCCTCTGGACTGCATTCCGCAACCGATGAATCCAGTGATTGTAGCCCCTTAACGACTGAAATGTGGTCTTCGAGAACACCAAACCAGCAAAATCCTCACCAAATCTCAACCCTACCATTTCTCAAAATCTGCTCCCTTAAAAAAAGGATTTGGCCAAGGTCTAGCATGCTCTTGCTCTTCCCTCACGACCGGAGTCTCTTACAGGCTCCGTAAATGTAATCATTCATCGTCATCGACTTTCTGGGTCCCTCAAAGTCACCAACGCACCATATGCTCAAACGACGGGATCGATCTAGAAACCGCCGAGTGCGGAACAAAAGACAAAGTGGCCACCGCCCTTCGTTCGGGATCTACTACTCACAGAGATAACCCCATCAGGCCCAGAGAACGACAGGCAAGAAGGCCCGCTGTCATCGAGATCCGAGGACGAAGTGGAACATCAGACGCACATGTGTCGCTCAAACCACCCTTTCTTTCAGCCCTCACCACTTCCGATTGCCGAATAATTCATCTCGCGTGCGCCAATGCAAAGGGCATAACGACAACGGCGACATATCTCTTCTTTCTAACCTTCTTTATATCTCCAAAAACATCCTCATACCAGAAGCAAGCCGTCGAACCTTGGCGCTCGTTAAAAGCAGACGAACATACAATGGCATCCCTGCCCACCTCTGCGCTCGTGCCTGTGGATTTCCCGAGTGGGTCATATTGGAGAGCAAAAGGGATTAGAGCGGTAAGGTTCGCAAAGGAGCCTAAAGAGCCGGCCTTCTCACTTTTCGATGAAACCATCCGGGTTCTAGCTAGGTTATCCAGAGTGTTTGCAGTGCCAGTAGGGAGGTTTCAAGACGGGGAAGGTGTCGATCCATATAAAGAACATAGAGGATTCTACGACCAGCTTACATCGGAACTTTAATCACAATTAATATTTGCGAGGGTAGGGGAAATAGGCGTGGAGGCTGTGCACAGAGGAAGATGATGGAGATGGAATTGCAGCATGGGGCTTGTGGGTTTGTTTGTGCTGATGATGGTGAAGGGGGGAGGCGCGGTAGCGTGGTATAAAAGGAGTACAGCAAAGACAGGAAAGGCACAAATGCGTCAAGACAGCACGCGCACGTACGAGAAGGATGGAAGAAGTCATTAACCGTACTAGAAGCATAGGTGGTTTAGTCTCGCGATTTCTTGAAGCTAGCGGATGGTATGAGAGCAGTGCTGGAAAATCTGTGCAAAACAATCTTGCAACGCAGCAAAGTTGGATACAGGCGACTTATAAAGAGATTGCTTCTGGTATTGTTGAAGTAGTAGAACCATTCTGTGGCTTTGACTAACATGCCTCCTTCTGAGCGGATTTCTTTCAAACACCTTTTTCTCTTTTCGAAGACTATCAATTAAGACAGACTTTAAGCAAGGACGTCTCAATACGCGTATCCGCTGTATTAGGTTCATTTGACTGAATATCGGCAAGTTGATCTAGATAATTGGAGCTGAAGTTCTTATTAACATACTTCAGTATTCGTCTATCCTTTAGTCGAGTTTCCTAGGTCTCCACGTGGTACCAGCAAAGCGGAACTCTATGGACGAGCTTTATCGAGCTGTTTTGTATCGTCGATGCCTATGCATTCCTCAAGGACTCCATGCGAGGCTCCTATTTCGAGATCAAAATTCTGAGACGGGCTTTGTGCCGCGATGGAACCCTAGCTTTGGGGCTGCACCAACCTTGATGTCATTGCTTGACCCTTATGCTATAGATGTTTCTGGGCGTGAAACCCAAATAGACGAAGCCGTGAACCAACATGACTCGCCCCGCTTTTTAGCATTATTCGTACATTCTGGGTAGAAGATTTCTCTGAAGGCTTCAAAGAGCACGATAATGCTGTAGAGTAGAGAGACGGCGTAGTAAGGAAACAAGTGGCGAGTAATGTAAGATATGAACGAGGTTAATTGGCCTAAGAGTATAGTCAGTGTCCAGCAGCAGATCCTCTTTACCTCCATCTCAACCCAGCAACATCTTCGCATCCAGAATATCCCTTCCCAACCAAATACCAGAACTTCTTTACAGCCCTGAACACATTCTTACCTGTTATCAGCACCCCCAATAGATCGAAATGCAGCGTGTCTTTACCTCTCTAGTCTCGATAACCATGAGTGTCCTTGCTATTACACAAGATCCATGCATCGGAATCGAAGGGTGCTGTCGTGATAAGAAGCTACCATATAATCTCAATGCTTTTTCGGACGTTGACCACTTGTAGACGGTCAATGCTGTAGCCAGCGTTGCAATTCACCATGCGGTAACATTAAAGTATGCGAGTAGAAAAGGAACATCCAAGATTCTCATGTGAGAGTAGCTTTCATGATCGACATGCTGAAACTGAACGAATTGAGCAATGTAGGGTCTGGTAGTTCAGAAGAGCAAGTAGGCATGATTTGCTGTGGTTATTTCTGAGGATCTTCGTACCCGAACTCTTTCTGCGTACTTCTTCTTTTCTATCCAGACTTTGATGATAGGTCACCACTCGAACCCAGCTAGTCCATCAGTCCTGCGGCAACTTGTACAGAAACCCCTCGTAGTATCCCGGCGGAGGTGCATTATGAAGAAACACAATGCTCGTACAAAGATATTGATGCACCGGCAATGTTAGTGTTCCGGCGATATGTTAAAGAGTGCTGCATGTAGCTTCGAGCTTTCATTCTGCACCCCCACCGCTTATCATGTCAATCATATCAAACAATACTCTCTATACTATTAAGCGAGACCGAGAATCCCCGTAATCTGACCGAGTAAAGAGTAGCAATCGGATCACATCTAACCATGCGAAATTACCAGCTGTCGGGATGGGAATACTACTACTCGGTCTTTGGTTTGCGAAACTTGTGTTGCAGCGGAGAGATGTAGGTAGTCGGAGGCAAAGAGGCTGCATTCAACTTAACATACATGAGTGCAATTAATGTCTATTCGTGCTAGCTGATAGATCTGTATGAGATGGCGGGATGATGATGTGTTGGCTCGTTTGAAGAACGTTGGTTGGAAGCCGCGGTGTTGAAACTGCAGAACTACAGTAGGTATCCCTTCGCTTGACAATCGCGCAATCGCTACACACAAAGTTCTTGAACGGTCACCCAGAAAGCACAGCCTTTTGATTCATATGTTAAGTCTGTTACTCGCTATGTGAAGCTACTGAAGCTATGGGGTATTGCCAATTCCGAAAAAGAATCCTATGCAATTCGTTAAAGGAAGCAGTTGCAATTGCTACTGCCGAGAAAGCTCCGTAACACCTCGCTTTCGTCAAGATCCTGCCATACCTCCAGATAGCTCGCCGTGTCAAAGTGTAAATGCGACCCGACAATCATTTTCGTTGCTTC
>JAABUV010004125.1_pt1 | contig 17647 bp, 20 predicted proteins | sample 5559971 | NCBI WGS metagenome assembly JAABUV01 (sample SAMN10711881, study PRJNA513362) | rock metagenome | isolation source: Antarctica rocks | place: Antarctica: Victoria Land, Knobhead nord | collected 2015-12-19
CGCTGTCGTTCATTCAACTGCGGCAGGATCGACGCCAGCTTGCACGCCAGGACTCCTTGCTCATCCATCTCTGGAGTATAGCCGATTAGCTCCTTTTGTTCAGGTTATTGTGGCACGAGTCCATAGTCAGCACGCGCCTTCTCGGCCGTGTGATCATGCAGGCGCCGCACGTTGTCGTGGCGCACACCCACCGCACACACAGGAGTAACGTATGGCTGAACGCGAGGGTACGCGGGGCGACGATGGGAACGCCGCGCGGGGCGACGGCCACGACCGGCTGCCGGGGCCGCTAGAGCGCGCGTCCGCCGTGCCGACCACGGCGGAGTTGTGCGCTGTCAACGAGGGGCTGCTCATCGCTGGTCTGCGCGAGCAGGAGCTGGCCACGGCGCTGGAGGCCGAGCGGGCGCAACTCGCGGCCATCCTCGCCAGCATCGGGGACGCTGTGGCGGTGGTCGACCGGACAGGGACGCCGTTACGGACGAACGCGGCCTACGCGGCGCTGGCCGGCGGCGACGGCGCGATTCCGGTGCTGTATAGCGAGGATGGACAGCCGCTGCCAGCCGCGGCGATGCCGTGGGCGCGCGCCGCGCGGGGCGAGACGTTCAGCCTGCAGGCCAGCCTGTTGCAGTCGGATGGCACGCGCCGCTGGGTGGAAGCGAACGGGCAGCCGCTGCAGGGGACCGGCGCGGAGCAGGGTGTCGTCGTCATCCGGGACATCACCGCGGCCAGCCTGCATCGCCGCCTCCAGGACGAGTTCCTGGCGACGGTGTCCCACCAGCTGCAGACGCCCCTCACGGCGGCTCGCGCCGCGCTCATTCTGCTGCAGGCCGGCGCCCAGGACCAGCTTGGTCCTGACGAGCGGGAGTTGCTGGAGGTCACCTGCCATAACATCGAGCGGTTGCGCGTCCACATCGCCGACCTCCTGGCCGCCAACCAACTCGACGCGGACGCCCTGCACGTCGAGCGCGCCGTGCTCGACGTGCGTGGCATCATCGCGCCGGCCGTGGAGGGTGTCCTGCCCCTGCTGCGCGAGAAAGGACAGACGCTGGCCCTGGACCTCCCGGAGCCGCTGCCGGCGCTGGGCGATCCCCGCTGGTTGGAACAGGCGCTCGTCAACCTGCTCGCCAACGCCCATCGGCACACGCCAACCGGGACGCGCATCACGATCTCCGGCCGGACTCACGCCACCGAGGTTCTGCTCGTCGTGCGCGATACCGGCCCCGGTGTGCCCGCCGCGGAGCAGGACACCATCTTCGAGCGCTTCCACGGCCGCGGCCAGGCGGGGGGGTCGGGCCTGGGGCTCGCCATCGTGCGGGCGATCGTCGCACGGCATGCGGGGCGCGTGTGGGTCGAGAGCACGGACGGGGCGGGCGCGGCCTTCCATCTGACGCTGCCGCGCCCCCAGACGCCGGACACGGCGGGAGGGAGCGCATGACGCTCACACTCCTCCTCGCGGAGGATGACCCCGCCATTGTCAAGGTCGTGGCCTATGCCGTGCGGATGGCCTGGCCGGACTGTCGTATCACGGTGGCGACAAACGGCGCGGACGCGTTGCACCGGTTCGCGGAGGAGCAGCCGGACGTGGTGGTGCTCGACGTGATGATGCCGCCGCCCGATGGCCTGGAGGTCTGCCAGCGCATCCGCGCGGTCTCTCCGGTTCCTATCCTGATGCTGACCGTGCGCGCGAGCGCCATGGACAAGATCCGCGCGCTCGACCTCGGCGCCGACGACTACCTGACCAAACCCTTTGACCCGCTCGAGCTGCTGGCGCACCTGCGCGCGTTGCTGCGCCGGGCAGGGGCCACGACCCTTGAGGCGGCCGCGCCCCTGGCGCTGGGCGATGTCGCGCTCGACCCGGCGCGGCACGAGGTCCGGGTGCGGGATGACATCGTCCCGCTCACCTCGACGGAGTACCGCCTGCTGGAGGAGTTCATGCGCCACCCCGGCCGGGTGCTGCCGCACCAGTACCTGCTCACGACGGTCTGGGGGCCTGCGTACAGCACGGAACTCCACTACCTGCGCGTGTTCGTGGCGCGGCTGCGCCAGAAGCTCGGCGATGACCCCGCCCATCCGCGCTACATCCAGACCGAGTGGCACACCGGCTATCGCTTCGTCCCGTCCCCCGACACACCCGACTCGCGGTAAGGATCCGGGCGCCTGAGCCCTGGCCCGCGGGCGCCGGGGCACACCACACCCGACGTCACGCGTTGAGCGCGCACCCCTCCCCGCGACACGGGCAGCGTCCGTCAGCCGCCGCGCTGTCCGTCCGCGTCCGTCGTGCCGGATCTCCACAGGCCGCCTATGACCGAGCCGCCCTGCGCCAGGCGCTGGATCACCGCGGGTCCACCACCACACACAGGGCACGTCCGGCCCTGGCGTTGATTCTTTTTGATCTTTCGTGATGCGGTGTTGAGGTGTCGTGACGCGTCTGTTGATACGCGCCGACTACACTGGTCGATAGGGGGACGGCGTCGCGTGTGCCCCTGTGCATCCCACTATGAGGCTGGCCAGGGAGGGTAAGGATGACACGCCTTGACGACGCGCTCCACACCTTGGGTCTGCCCGGCACGAGCGAGCTGGAGGGCACCTGGGTGACGCTGGCCGGCGAGCGATGTCGGGTGTATGTGATGGGAACCAGGTGGGGCCAGCGCTATTACACCTGGTGCGACGACCCACACGACCGGACGGTCGAGATGTATGCCGACCCTATGGCGGCGCTCCAGGCCGGCCTCCGGCGCGCCGCCCGCGGTACGGCCCCGGCAAGACGAGAGGGGGCACAAGACAGCGCGGGACTCCGCGCGTGACAGCGGCCGCTCCGCGCGTCATCGCGCCGGACGCGGTCATCCATCAGGCGCCCGCGCCGCCGAAGGTCGCGCCACCGGCGCGGCGGCGCCACACGTTGACGAGCGGTGCGGACAGACACGGCGGCGGCCCGCGGTCACGACCGGGGCCACAACACGACCGAGTTGAGGTGGACCTGGGTGACACGACGGCGCCCGGTGCAGGGCGAACAAGCGGCCGCTGCACCGCGGTGGACGCGCGGCCGGTCCGCGGAGAGAACGACTGTGGATGCGGGGGAGCAGCCAGAGGGAGCGGCCAGTCACGCCGCTCCGGCACGTCACAGACGAGACAGACGAGGAGGAGGAGTATCATGGCAACGGAACTACGGAAGCTGAGCGACACCGGCGAGATGGTGGCAAGCCCCAATGAAGATGTCCGGGGCCGGAAAGTCCTGGATGACACAGGGAAGGAGATCGGCGCCGTCGATGGCCTCATGGTGGACGACGAGAAGAAGGTACGGTTCCTGCGCGTCGAGTCAGGCGGGTTCCTCGGACTTGGCCGCACCCGCGTCATGATCCCCGTCGAGGCGATCACCCGCGTTATGCCCCACGCCGTGTCCATCGATCGAGCACGGGAGCGCCTGCGCGGCGCGCCACTCTACGACCCGGCGCTCGTCGACGACACGGATACGGATCAGGAGTACTGGGGTAGCGTCTACGGCTACTACGGCGTCGCGCCGTATAGCGAGAGGGGCATGGGGTTGGGGTATCTCTAACCGCGGTCTCCGTCCGGTGGCCGCGCCGGGGAGGGGGTGGCACGGCGGCGTCTCGTGCGCCCCGACCACGCCCATCCACCGGGAGGATCGCCGCTGGCGTCCCGGATAGTTGTAGAGTTGTAGACTGGATAGTTGTAGAGAGGAAGCACACGATGACCAACAAGAGGAGCAGCGGTTGGGCCACGGACGAACCGATCACCCAGGCCATTGAGCGCGAGATCCAGGCCAGGAGGCAGTCGCACGCGCCCCCGATTGATGTGTCGGCGCAAGGTGGGTCGGTGACCCTCACCGGCCATGTGGCGAACCAGGCCACCAAGGAGGCGCTCATCGCGTTGGCCCGCGCCACGCCTGGCGTCATCGACGTCACCGACAACCTGGTCATCGGCGGCGGCCATCCCTTCCTGGACTGGTTCTTCCCAGGGCGGAATCCGAATCAGGACCTCGACGACGTGGATAGGTAGGGAGGGCGGCCAATGATCAGGATGGTGACCGCGGTGGAGGTCGCGCCCGGACACGAGGGCGCGTGGGAGGAGGCGTGGCGCGCGCTGCGGGACGCGCGGAGCCGCTACCCTGGCTTCCGGGGAGCGAGCCTGTTGCGCGACAGCACGCGGCCGACGCAGTACCTCGTGCTAAGTGAGTGGGCGGAGCACGCCCAACTCGCGGAGGCAATGCGCGGGCTGGGCTGGCTAGACCGGGACCAGATGGCTCCCTGGGCGGTGGAACCCACGCGCGTCTACGACGAGATCGTGGAGAGCGTGGGCGACACCACGGAGCGGGTGTGACGCCGCGACGATAAGAAAAGAGGGTTTTCCATGACACCCGTACACCTGCTCCTTGCGACCGATGGCTCGGAGTCGTCTCTTGAGGCCGCGCGCTTGGTCCGCGATCTCCTCAACCCCGCGGCCATCGCACGCATCACGATCGTGGCCGTGGCGCCGACACTGACTACTAATTACTACTTCGGCCCGTACAGTGTCATGTTCTCGCAGGAGCAGTGGGACGCGACGGCCGTGGCCGTGGTGCGGACAGCAGAGGATGCTATGCAGCGCACGAAGGAGGAATTGCACACCACCACACAGGTCGACACGCTCATGCGCCGCGGCTCACCCGCCGAGGAGATTGTACGGTGCGCCGAGGAGAGTGGCGCCACACTGCTCGTGATGGGAAGTCGCGGCTGGGGGGAGATGCACGCGGTCTTGCTGGGGAGCGTGTCGGAGCGCGTGCTGCATACCGCACCGTGCCCCGTGCTGATCGTCCGACCGACCGGGAGAGGCACGACGTGAGCGCCTGGTGACCCAGGGCGAGACAATCAAACGGGAACGGCAAGAGCGATGACTGGACCCGTGCGCGACGACCTCGCAGCACGGGTCCATGAGGTTGACGCTCCCCCGCGCGCGCGAGGATTCTTGCTTCACACCCCTCAAGTAAACCCAGTCGACATAGAGAATTTCGATCTCGATTCGATACCCCCGCTAACACATCGTCACCGCCGATGGAGAGTGACGACCAGGACGACCAAACGCTGACCCAGGATATCGCCAACCTGAGCGGCGAACTGGGGGATGACGCACCAGCATCGAGTCTCGGCCGTGCCCCCAACCTACGCCGCGACATCGGTGTGTCGCCTGCGCGCGTCCTGGCGCTGCTCGACGAGGCTGCCACCCGGATCGCCGGCGCGCTGAGCCGCCAAGTCGACGATGACGTCGGCGCGCGGGTGGACGCGGCGAGCCCGCCAACTCGTACGCCGCGTGGTCCGTGTCAAGCGCGCCGGCCGACCACCGAGACACAACCGGTGTGGCGCGCAGTTCTCGACGCGCTGGGCCAGGTGCTCACCGTCGAGAACGTCAACGCCTGGCTGGCCTCGACACGCGCCCTCGACCAGGACGGTGAGGCGCCGCGCGTCGTTCAACCGGGAGTGGCTAGCGCAGAGGCTGGCCGGCACGTTGCACAAGATCGACGACACGAGGTACGAGAGGAGCCCATCATGTTCAGTATGAGAGGTGAGCACAGGTGTTGAGTGACCAGCGCGGCACGCAGCCGCGTATTGACCCGTCGGCGCGACGTACGCCGACGGGTCAATACGCGGCATGGGCTCGTGCGTCCTCCCTGTGGGACACCTCGCCGTTATTGACTTCACTCATACATGCAGTCCCCGTGGGACGAAACAGCGTGCCGCATGTCGTCAATCCGGCCGGTTCCAGGCGTCAATGTGCACCGAACAGGGCTAATCAGCCACCAAAAGCGTCCCATGCCGATAGATGCTATGTATCAAGTCGATCGTGGCGAGGCGTCTCCCTGTGGTGGTCGGCCTGTCGTCAGCTTTGCGAGGTTTTCCTTTGACACTCCCACGATCTAAAGCCGTGGGCTTTACACCGGTGTTTCTGTAAGATGCACACGGTGTCGTATGCACGCCACGCGTGCGCGTCCGGAGATGAGCATGACAGCGATGCGCGTCCGCCACGCACGACAGTCTTCCCTGGTGGGCCTCATGGTCCGGCCTTGCACGACGATGAGGATCGGTCGCGACCGCGCGATGAAAGGCACGGCATGGACAACGAGGAGAGCCGCGACACGGCTGAGACGCCGCTCAACCCCAACGCCACGCGCGACCACCTGGCCAATGAGCGCACCTTCCTGGCCTGGGTCCGCTCGTGCATCGGTATCCTGGCCCTCGGCTTCGTGGTCGCCCGCTTCGGGCTGCTCATCCGCGAGTTGGGGCCGCATGCCCCGCGCCGCACCCCCCTCGGGCTCTCCACCGGCTTCGGCGTCGCCCTGGTTGCCTGCGGCGCCGTGCTGGTCGTGCTGGCGACGCTGCGCTACCGCGCTACGACGCGCGCGATCGACCGGAACATTTACCATCCCTCCGCGGGGCTCATCCTGGTGCTCTCCGGCGGGTCCGTCCTGGTGGCCGCGCTGCTGGCCGCGTACCTGCTCACGACGACCTGACACGAGGGGAGGTGGGACGCGCCCTGCATCCGGTGCGCGAGACAGACGCGCTCCTCGTGCGGGCGCCGCGCCCCCCCTACACAGACCACGACACACCGACAGAGGAGGATGACATGACCACCTCCACCGCCAGAGACCCGACCCTGGCCGTCTACCAGGACGAGCCCTTCAACGCCGGCACGCCCCTCGCCCTGCTGCGCCGCAGCTTCACAACCCTGAAGGCCCTCTTCTACGCCCGCAACCATGCGGCCATCCCCTGTGGAGAGTGCGTCATTGACATTAAGCAGCACCGTCGAGAGGCGTCCCTCCCGTGTTTCCGCGCCACGCGCACGATGCGTTATCCTGTTGGTAGTGTATGAGTGCGTAGGAGACACGGCGATGCCCGAGTATCAGTCCAGGATGGACCGCCAGACCTTGTACTTCACTTTTCTCGTCGTCGCCGCCGTCCTCCTCTGGGAGGCGCTCCCCCTCGCCCGCGCCTGGATCACTCCCTACATCTTCGCTATCCTCTGCGCCCCCCTCTGGCTCGACCTTGCCCGCGCCGACACTCCGCCTCCCGCCCGCCGCGCCTATCTCACCCTCGCCCTCCGCGGCTCCCTCCTCGCCCTCGCCCTCCGCGGCTCCCTCCTCGCCCTCGCCGCCGCCCTCCTCCTCATCCTCCAGGGCGCGCGCTAACCCCACGCGCCCCGCATCCTCGGTCGCCCACGTCGCCGCCCACGTCGCCGCCCTGCCCGCGCCCCGGCGTACCCTACTCCCAGCGGGGTAGCGCGTGGAGAGGGAGCGTGACGACGATGCAACGCCAAAGCCGGGTGTAGGCCATCCTGTACGTCGTCATCGCCGCCGGCTTCGCCCTCGCCCGCCTCACCCACACCCGCTGGCTCACGCCCCTGTGCGAGCGTGCGTCATTGACATTGACAAGGCATCGAAACAGGTCACAGCGATCCATCAACGATTGGTGCGGCCGTTTGCCGTACGCGTGTGATCGCGCCAGAACGCCACATCCTCTGCCGGCAACAGTCGTGCTCGTCGCTTGCTCAGAAGCAACCACTGTCAATGACGCACGCTCGGACGGATGCAGACAACCCTATCGCCAGCTCCGAAACGCCGTCCCCACGGGCATGCGACCCGTGCAGACACGCCTTGGACCGGCCACCGCAGGTCGTTATATGTCGCCCTCATCGGGCATCACGGTCAATGACGCGCGCGCGCACAGCCCTCTGCCACGGGCGCACCATCCAGGAATAGGAGCAGCGTGGATGACAGATGATCGAAGCGGCAACGGGGAGACAACCGCCCAGCCCCCTGTGCCGTTCCCGCATGTGTCACGACCCCTCGCCGCCGGCCACGCGCACCTTGCCCCGGAATAGGCGGTACATGAGGGTGAAGTAGATAGCGGCGAGGACCATGCCGATGCCCCACCACACCAATCCCACGGATTGCCCGTAATGCGATCCCGACGCGTTCTGCACGGTCAGGGTGTGGCCGGGAATGGAGGAGGGCAGGACGGCGGGATACAGACCGAAGGCGGCGCTGGCCAGCATGCCCACGAGGTAGGCGCTCGACGCGGCGAAGGCCGCCCGGTCCGCTCCTTTGCGCGCGTAGTACCCTATCCCCGCGAGCCCCCCCAGCGCGAGGGCGGGGAAGATCACCCCCCAGGGCCGCTCGCCGAAGTGCCCCAGCATGGCCGGCCGGATCACGAACGTCGCGACCGTCGCCGGCACGCTCAGGACAACCGTGGCCAGCCAGGCACGGCGAGAGATGCGCCGGGAGCGCGCGTGCACGATGCCCTCCGTCTTGAGCGCTACCCAATTGGCGCCGTGCGCCGTGAGGGCCGCGAGCGCCAGCAGCCCAATCAGGATCGTGTACCAATCCAGGATGCCCGTCGCCCGGCCGGACGGGTTGAAGTCCGTCCACAGCGGCTCGAAAAAGTAGCCATCCCGGTTCAGCGGGACGCCACGGATGACGTTGGCGAGGGCCGCGCCGTAGAAGACGGCGAGCAGGGCGCTGCCCAGGAAAAACGCCCCATCCCAGAAGGCGGCCCAGACCGGGTTGTCGATGTGCCCGCGCAGCTCGATGGAGACCCCGCGCAGCATCAGCAACCAGAGAACGATGAAGAGGGGCAGGTAGAACCCGCTGAAGCTGGAGGCGTAGAGCAGCGGGAAGGTGAAGAAGAGGACGCCCCCGCTAGCGATGAGCCAGACCTCGTTCCCGTCCCACACCGGGCCGATCGTCCGCAAGATGGTCGTGCGCTCCTGGTTCGTCTTGCCCACGCTCAGATGGATCACGCCCGCGCCCAGGTCGAACCCGTCCAGTAGCACGTACATGCTGAGCATGAACGCGACCAGAATGAACCATAACGTTTGCACTGTTCCCCTCCCTATCGCTTAACGCGCCGCCGGGGCCGTCACCCCTGGCGTCGCGTGTCTATCGCCGACATCGCCCGCGGCGCCGGACGGTCCGCGCAGCGCTTCGGTCACCACCAGCACCACATAGAGCAGTCCCAGGAGCAGGTACATGCCGGCGAATCCGATCAGCGTGAAGAGCACCGTCCCCGTCGTGATCGTCTGCGATGAGCCCGACGCCGTGGGCAGCACCCCGTAGATGATCCAGGGCTGGCGGCCGAGCTCGGTCGTGAACCAGCCGGCCGTGTTGGCGATGAACGGGAACGGCGTGGCCAGCAGCAGCAGCCACAGCATCCACCGCGTTGTGAAGAGCCTGCGCCGCCACAGCAGGAGGACGGAGAGACCCATGATGCCGATGAAGATGGTCCCCAACCCAACCATGATGTGGTAGCTGTAGTAGAGCAGCGGGACGTTGTCGGGACGCCGATTGGGCGGGTAGGCGTCGAGCCCGCTGACCCGCGCGGCCCACTGGCGATAGGTCAGGACGCTGAGTACGTTGGGGATGACGATGGGGTTGTCGAGCCGTTGCCGCTCCATGTCCGGCTGGCCGATGATGACAATCCCCGCGCCGTTCTCGGTGTGGAAGAGCCCCTCCATCGCGGCCAGCTTGGCGCCCTGGTACCGCGTGACCTGCGCCCCTTCCATGTCACCGCTCGGGAACAGCTGGATGACGCTGAAGATGACGCCCACGATCACCCCGACCGTGACGAACATGCGGCCGTAGTCGCGGTGCTGGCCGGCCAGCAGGTAGTAGGCGCCGAGCCCGGCCATGGCGAAACAGCCGGTGAGCGCGGCGCCGCTCATGGTGTGCATGTACTGGGCCACGATCCAGGAATTAGTCAGTACGGCCCAATAGTTGGACAGGTGGAGCTGATTCCCGGCCACGGTGTAGCCGACGGGGTGCTGCATCCAGGCGTTCGAGGCGATGATGAAGCCCCCCGAGGCCCAGGTACCCAACCACACCATCACGGCCGAGAAGAGGTGCATCTTCTGCCCAAAGACCTGTTCGCCGAACAGGAAAATGCCCAGGAAGGCCGACTCCAGGAAGAAGGCGAAGGCGCCTTCCATCGCCAGCGTCTGCGCGATGATATCGCCGGCGTAGGTGGAGAAGCGCGCCCAGTTGGTCCCGAACTGGAACTCCATCGGGATGCCGGTGACGACGCCCATGATGAACGTCACGGCGAAGATGCGCGCCCAGAAGCGCGCCGCGCGGTTGTAGCGCTCGTCCTTGCGCCCCAGGTGGAGGACCTTGAGGATGACCAGGAGCAGGGCCAGGCCCATGGTGAGCTGGGGGAAGAGATAATGATAGGCGAGCGTGAAAGCGAACTGCAGCCGCGACAGGACGGTTGGATCATTCATCTAAAATCTCCCAGGAGACCCCCGCCTTCAGGCGTGGGGAGGAATGGGATCGCCCCTTGGGCGAGGGGCCGCGCCTCCGCTGAGGCGAGCGGCACAGCGCCGACCGTGACCCGGCGATCCGTGGTAAAATAAGGCAGCGATCCGCAAAGGCACAAGCCGTTGACCTCTGGCGGGAACACCGTTTCGTGTGGACGTTGGCGTTGACCGTCCGGCCTCCGCTGAGGCGACGCTCGGACGAGGGGCACGATAAGCGGGGAGAACCCGCCAGGCGGCGACGCAAGGGCCTGGAATTGTGTCTGATGGGGTCGTACACCTCCGGGTGGCGGGATGCGTCCCGTTGTAATGCGGCCTCGTGGTCCGTGGGTGTGTTGTTTGGACCAACCCGCTCGCAGGGCTCCTGAAAGCCCCTGGCTTCAGCCATGGGGTACATTACCGTCGGACCTCCATTGGCGGAGCATGGTCGTGTGGGGCGCGTGTGTGCGACGACTCCGGCCGGCCGACCCGCGCTCCGTCGGTCGGGCCGGCCCTGTCGGTCTCAGTATCCACGGTCGTGGGTGCGCGCGGCAAGCCGCACGATTCACGCGATTCACCTTATCTCCTAGGCCGCTTGATGCGGCGCATCCGTGGTAACATAGCGTATCGTTTCGCACGGGCACAATCCTTCCCCGCGCGGTGGACCCGGCGAGCGCGGACGGTTGTGGGGCAACGGACGCGCGATGCGTCTACCCAGAGGGGTTCAGGAGGGAGAGCCTGCGGGAACGGCGGAGACATGGTTCCTGTCTCCTCTGGTAGGGTGGTGTCCTTTGGGAGCCGGGAGTATCCCCGGTGGTCATGCCGCCTGCAGGTCCGCGCCGGGATGTCTGTGGGTCGAAGGCGCAGGGCTCGGACAAGCCTCTGGTTTCAGCCATGGGGCTCATGACGCCACCTCCCAGACCCCGTTCTGCACGTCGACCATCCGTCGGTAGAGCCCGTGCGCCGCCAGGAGCGCGTCGTGGCCGCCACGCTCGACGATGCGGCCGCGCTCGAGCACCAGGATCTCATCCATCCGGTCCAGCGCCACCAGGCGGTGCGTGATCAGTAGCACGGTCCGCCCCTGCATCAGCGCGTCCAGGGCGTCCAGCACCGCACGCTCCGTGAGCGGATCGAGGTTGGCGGTGGCCTCGTCCAGGATGAGCAGCGGCGCGTCCTTGAGCAGCGCGCGGGCGATCGCCAGGCGCTGCCGCTCGCCGCCAGACAGCCGCAGCCCGTGCTCCCCCACCCAGGTGTCCAGGCCCTCGGGCAGGTCGCGGACAAAGTCCGCGAGCTGGGCCTGCTCCAGCGCGCGCGCGAGGTCGCCGTCGGTCGCGTCCGGGCGCGCCAGCAGCAGATTGCCGCGCACGGTGTCGGTGAAGATGTAGGTGTCCTGCGCAACGACGCCGACGGCGGCGCGCAGGTCGTCCAGCCGGTAGCGCCGGATGTCCGCCCCCCCGAGGCGAATCGTGCCACGCGCGGGATCCCAGGCGCGCGCAATCAGTCGCACGATCGTACTCTTGCCCGATCCGCTGGGGCCGACGATGGCGATGCGCCGGCCAGGGTGCAGGCTGAAGGTGATCCCGCGCAGCGCCGCGTCGTCATCGTCGTCATCCCCCGCGCGCGCCACGCCGTCACCCCCCTGATAGGAGAACGTGACGCCGTCGACGTCCAGCCCCGCGCCGGTCGGGGCGGGGAGCGGGGCGGCGGGATCGGTCACGACGGGCGCCGCGTCGATCACCTCGAAGATCCGCCCGCCCGCGGCGAGCGACCGCCCGAGGGACTGGAAGGCCGGGCCGAGCGGCTGCACCGCCTCGAAGCTGGCCAGGATGACGAGCGCCAGAAAGCCCAGATAGACGCCGTCGATGGCCCTGGCCGCGACAAGGGGAATGGCCAGCACGAGCAGCGTCCACATCGCCAGGTTCATCAGCAGGTCATGCGCGGCCTGCCGTGCCCCGCCGACCAAGGCCACCCGTCGCTGCACCCGCGCCAGCGCGCTGTCGAGGGTCGCGACCCCGCGGCGATAGCGGTCGGGGTGTCCACAGGCCAGCACGTCCTGCACGCCCTGGAGGCCGTCCACGATCTCGGTGTGCAGCGCCGCGCGCGCCGTGAGCTGCCGGCGTCCCAGCCCCCGGCTGAGGACACCGGCCAGGAGCGGGACGCCGGACCCGGCCGCCGCCAGGAACGCCAGCGCCGCCCACGCCAGCGTCCGGCTGAACAGGGCGAAGAGGCTCGTCGTGAGCGCGGCGATGGCGACGGCGACGACCAGGGGCGCGACCACCCCGAGGTAGAGATGCTGCAGCTCCTCGACGTCGCCCACCAGGCGGGTCAGCATGTCGCCACTGCGATAGGCCAGCAGGCGGGCCGGGGCGAGCGGCGCGAGCCGCGCGTACACGCGGATGCGCAGCACGGCGAGCAGCCGGAACGTCACGTCGTGCGCAACCAGGCGCTCGGCATAGCGCGCGACGGCCCGCGACACGCCCATAAAACGCACGATGTAGATCGGCAGGGTGAGCAGGATCAACAGCGGCTTGAGCGCGGCGGCCGCGATCAGGTAGGCCGCCATGCCCAGCAAGCCCATATTGCTCGCCACGGTGGCGCACCCCAGCAGGATGGCCAGGGCCACGCGCCGGTGGACGGGCGCCAGAAACGCCAGCAGGCGGACAAAAATTGTCATACGGGGACCGCTATCTCGTGATAAGCGCCCATCAGGCGCGCGTAGGGGCCGCCGCAGCGCAGCAGCTCGGCGTGCCGGCCAACCTCGACGAGCTGGCCGCTCTCCAGCACCGCGATCTGGTCGGCGTGGTCGATGGTGGCGAGGCGGTGGGCGATCACCAGGACGGTGCGGTCACGCATCAGCCGCTCCAGCGCGCGCTGGACGTGCGCCTCGCTCGCAGGGTCGAGGCTCGAGGTCGGCTCATCCAGGATGAGCAGCGGGGCGTCTTTGAGGAAGGCGCGAGCGATGGCGAGGCGCTGCGCCTGCCCGGCGCTCAGACGGGCGCCCCGCTCGCCGACGGGCGTCGCGTAGCCGCGCGGCAGATGTCCGATAAACTCCGCCGCCCCCGCCAGTTCGGCCGCCCGCGCCACGTCGGCGTCGCTCGCGTCGGGGCGGGCCAGACGGATATTGTCGCGCACCGTGCCGTAGAACAGATAGGGACGCTGCGGGACCAGCGCCACGAGGGCGCGCCACGTCTCCGGCGGCAGCGCGGCCAATGAAAGACCGTTCGCCGTGATGTCGCCGCCCTGCGGGTCGATGAAGCGGAGCAGCAGGTTGGCCAGGCTGCTCTTGCCGGCGCCGCTGCGCCCGACGAGGGCGGTGCGCGTGCCTGCCTCCAGCGTCAGCGTCACGCCGGCGAGGGCGGGGCGCGCGCCGCCGGGGTAGGTGTACGACACGCCGGTCAGCGCCATGGTCAACATCCCCGCCGGAGGCCGGGGGGAGGACGCGCTCCCCTGCGTCTGAAGGGGGGCGGGCGTCCGCACGATCTCCATGATGCGCCCCGCTGCGGCCTTGCCCTCCATGCCGGCGTGGTGGTAGGTCCCGAGGTCGCGCAGGGGCCGGTAGAACTCGGGCGCCAGCAGCAGCACCAGGAAGGCGCGCGCGAAGCCGATGCCGCCGTCCAGGAGGCGCACGCCGAGGGTGACGGCGACCAGCGCGATGGCGACCGCCGACATCAGCTCCAGCACCATCCCCGACAGGAACGCGTAGCGCAGCACGGCCATAGTGCGGACCCGGACCTCATCGCTCACCCGCGCGATCCGTGCGCGTTCAGTGTCGGCGCGGCCGAACAGCGTGAGCGTCGTCACGCCCTGCACGGCGTCCAGGAAGTGCGCGCTCATGCGCGTGAGCGCCGTCCACTGGCGATCGATTTGCTGCTGCGTGTAGCTGCCCACCAGGATCATCAGGAGTGGGATGATCGGCCCCGTCACCAGCAGGAGGACGGCGCTGGCCCAGTCCAGCGGCAGGATGTAGGCGACGATCAAGAGGGGGGCGCCGGCGCTCAGAGCTATCTGAGGCAGATAGCGGCCCACGTAGGCGTCGAGTCGCTCAATACCCTCAAGGGCGGTCGCCGCCAACTCGCCGGTGCGCTCGCCCCGCACGTAGGCGGGACCCAGGCGCAACATGTGGGCGAACAGACGCGCGCGTAGCGCGGATTTGACGCGCAAGGCCGCCTCCTGCGCGACCGCTTCGCGGACCCAGAGCATGCTCGCGCGCGCGACGATGACGCCGAGCAGGAGCGCAAGGGCAGGGTGGAGGCGCCCGAGGCCGCGATGGTCCAGGAACACCCGGTCCACGATCTGGCTGAGCAGGGCCATTTGCGCGATCGTCGCACCCGTCCCGATCAGCCCGATGATCACGACGGCGACGAGCGCGACCTGAGCCAACGGCGCCTGCCGCAAGAGTTCTCTCACCACGTCCCCTATCTCCCATCGGTATACTACTACCCGCGCGTGAAGGCCGGTGAAGATTTGTGTAAAGAGATGATAAAGCCGCGTGAGACAGCGATCGCGGAACCGGAAAGTGACGCCCACACCGGCAGCCGCGGCGGGATGGAGTGACACACACACAAATGGCAGCTAGATCGGCGCGCGGCTCCGGCTCACGGCGCCCGCTCGGGGCCGCTGGCGCGCTCGCCCGGACGTGGGACGCCCGCCGGCCAGAGGCCGGCACGTCGCCGATGGCAGCTCAGGTACGCAAAACGCCCGCCCACGGCGCGGATGGCGCGGCGCGCCCCTTTCGGGATGACGAGGGCCTGCCCCGCCCCCACGGGGTGATCCGTTCCGCCCACCGCGACGACGCCCGCGCCCGCGACGCCGACCAGCAGCACATCGACCTCGTCATTCACATGCGCCACCACACCATCGTCGGCGTCGAAGACGAGGAGATTGACGTTGAGATCCGCGCTCTGTCGCGTCCAGATTGGTCCCCGCGCGGCGCTCCCGTGCGCCAGGATGGCGAGATCCGCCACGCGCGCCCCGTCGTCCGCCTCCATCACCCAGCCCCCCTATATCCACCGCTGCCGCGCCCCATGGGCCGCATGGCTCGCGCGAGATGGCGCTCCCCTGAGTGTAGGGGCGGCCCGGGTTGCCCTGCTGTGACTTTCGTCACAGCGACACGCATCCAGCCCTGGCATGCTACCAGTGAGATGCGGCCACACAACCACATCTGGCGCGCGTGCAACCGGCCCCCCATCCGCGCCGGAGTCACCCCACATGCCCCATTATGACAGATAACAGATAGAGGAGGAATGTTCGTGCCTATGCCGGTCGTCGTTCGTGCCTATGCCGGTCGTCGTTCGTGGCGCCGCGGGTCTCGCACCGGGAGGTGCGCACTGTTCGCCTGCCAGCACAACGTCTATTCTACAATTAAGGAAGGAGAGCATTCTCACCCATGACCTACGTGATTACAGAACCCTGCATCAACGTGAAGGATGCGTCCTGCGTGGCCGTCTGCCCCGTCGACTGCATCTACTCGACCGACGCGGACGACATGTACTACATCAACCCTGACGAGTGCATCGACTGCGGCGCCTGCGAGCCCGAATGTCCCGTCACTGCCATCTTCGCGGAGGATGAGGTCCCTAGCCAGTATCAGCGCTTCATCGCGCTCAACGCGGCCTATTTCGCCAAGACCACGTAGAGAGCCGGCATGGTCTGGGCCGGATTCGTCCTGTGGCTGCACCTGCTGGCCGCCATCTTCTGGGTCGGCGGGCAACTCTTCCTGGTCGCGGTGGTGCTGCCCGTGCTCCGTGAGCGCCTGCCCGAGAGTGAGCGCGCCCTGATCGCCGGAGGAGCGGGCCGCCGCTTCGCGCTCCTCTCCAGCGTGACCCTGGCCGTGCTCCTCGTGACCGGCCCGCTCAACGCGCTGGCGCACGGCGTCTCCTGGACGATCCTGTGGCGGACGGAGTGGGGCCATGTGTTACGCGCCAAAGTGGCGCTCGTGCTCGCCATGCTCATCGTCTCGGCCGTGCATGGCGCCTATGACGGGCGCCGTTTGGAGCGTTTCGCGGGCGCGGTTCACGGCGATGCTACCCTTATGGCGCGGCGGCAGCGGCTCCAACGCCAGTCCGTGCGCTTCTCCGCCATCAACCTCGGGCTCAACATCGCGATCATTGGCTTGGCCGCGTGGCTGGCCATCCTCCCCTAACGCGAGACGGCGCGCCTCAGATGCTCTGATCCGTGTCCTGGTTGAGCAGCGCGCCCAACGCCTGCGTCTCGACGCGCAGGCGCTGCCGCGGCCCCCGCGTGAGCGCGCCCCGCTGCTCCAACTCGCGCAGCGCGCGGCTGACCACCTCGCGGGCGGTACCCACCCGTGCGGCCATCTCCTGCTGGCTCAGTGTCACGACGCCGCCTGTCCGCAGTCCCTCCTCGAGCAGTAGTCTGGCCACGCGCCGGGTGCTGTGATGGAACGACAGGTCCTCGACCAGCAGGGTCAAGTGCCGCAGCCGCCCGGCCAGAACGCGGATCACGTTCGCCCTGATGCGCGGATTGGTCGCCAGCAGGCGCGTCATGTGCGACACCGGCAACACACAGACACTCGTGTCCGCTTCCGCCGCCCGCGCGCTGGCCGGGTTCGAGCCACCGTCGAACACGGGCACGTCGTTGAAGGTCTCTCCAGGCCGGAGCACGATCAGCACCTGCTCTTTGCGGCCCGTCGCGGCGGTCTTGAAGACGCGTACGCTGCCACGACGCACGACGTAGAGCGCCTCGGCCGGCTGCCCTTCCAGCAGGATGAATTCGCCGACCTCCAGGGCGCGCTGATGGCAGCACGCCCTGATCTGGATCAACTCCTCGACTGGCAGGCCGCGGAAATAGGACACGCCGCCCAGAAACTGTAGGTCATCGTCATCATGCACAGCACACCATCCGCACCCTCCGCACTCTCCACGCAACACCCCACTCCGGCCTCGCCCTCATCCTCTCGTCGCACCCGGCGCCGAGCGTGGCCCGTGCGGCACGCCCACACGACGGAGGCGTGTGGCGCGACCCCCACTCCTCCCTGATCCGGCTGCAGACAGCGGCAGGGGGGTCGGGACCCCCCTTGGCCGCGTTACTCGTGGCCGCGGGCGCGCTGCTCGGCCAGGAATGCCGCCGCCTGCGCCCGCCGCTCCATGCCCCGCTTGGAGAGAATCGTGCTCACGTCGTTCTTGACCGTCTTCTGCAACACGTAGACGATGCGCGCGATCTCGCGATTGGTCTCGCCCTCGGCGATTCCCCGCACGGCAGGGGCTGGAGGGGATACGACGCGACCGCCCTAGTATTACAACGAGAAGTGAGGAGGAGTAGGATAAAGGAGATGGAGCGAGCGGGCTGAGGGTGGCAAGAAGGGGGGAGAGGAACATGCAGGTGCAGGATCAGCCGCAAGGTATCACCGCTC
>JAABUV010004126.1_pt1 | contig 17644 bp, 18 predicted proteins | sample 5559971 | NCBI WGS metagenome assembly JAABUV01 (sample SAMN10711881, study PRJNA513362) | rock metagenome | isolation source: Antarctica rocks | place: Antarctica: Victoria Land, Knobhead nord | collected 2015-12-19
GACGACCCCTGACCAGCCACGAAGTGATCGTCCAGACCATCGCCGCGACCACCACCACCACGGGGCTGACCGTCCAAGCCGAACTGGATCACACCCTCTACCCCAAAGGCATCAAAATCCCCGACCTTGACATGCAAAACCTACAAACCACAGGCACTCTCACCCGCGACGAATTCCACGGTGAGTGGAACTACACGCTGCACCCGCAACCCAACGACACGCCCGACCTGAACCAGGTTAATTAATCACCAGTCCTAAGCGTGTTAATCGGCCCGACCCGGCGCTGCCCTGGCACGCCCCGTGCGGTAGCGCGGATGGCGGTCGACTTCGGTCTGCCGGTGGCCGTGTACTACGGTCTGCGGGCCGGCGGGGTCACCATCTTTGCCGCGCTGCTGATCGGGGCCGGGGTCTCGGCGATCATCGCTGCGGTGCCGTGATCCGCCACCGGCGCCTGGACGGCATGGCCAGCTACCTGGCGGTCATCATGATGGGTGTCCAGACCTCGACTCACGTCACCTGACCGGCGGCGTCGCAGCCGGCCGGCGAAATTTCGCTGGGTGAGACCCCGAAGAGGGGTGGGGAAGCAGCGCCTCGCCCCAGCTGGTCGCGGCGGCGGGTCAGGTAGGCGGTCTCGGCGGTGTTGCCCGCCAGCTCGATCGCTTTCTCGTACGCCGCTCGGGACTGTTGACTGCGGCCCAGCCGGCGCAGCAGGTCGGCCCGGGTCGCGTGGTAGGCGTGATAGCCGGCCAACCGGTCCTCGAGACGGTCGACGGCCGCCAGTGCCACCCCGGGGCCGTCGAGCTCGGCGACCGCGATGGCCCGGTTCAACGCGATGATCGGGGAGGGGTCAAGGCGGACGAGCTGGTCGTAGAGCGCGACGACCTGCGACCAGTCGGTGTCGCGGACGTCTTTTGCGGAGGTGTGCACGGCGTTGATCGCCGCGAGGATCTGGTACCGACCCGGCGCCACTCCGGCGGCGGCAGCGGCCAGGCGCTCGCGCACCAGCCGATGACCCTCGGCGACCAGTGCCGCGTCCCAGGCTCCACGGTCCTGCTCGTCGAGGGTGACCAGTTCGCCGCTCGCCGAAATCCGGGCGGTGCGGCGGGCCTCGCTCAGGAGCATCAGCGCGAGCAGCCCGGCCACCTCACCGTCGGTCGGCATGAGGGCACGGATCAGGCGAGTGAGCCGGATCGCGTCGGCTGTCAGGTCGTGACGTACAGGGTCGGTGTCAGGGCCGGTCGCCAGATAGCCCTCGTTGAAGACGAGGAAGAGAACAGCAAGGACGCCGGAGACACGCGCCGGGAGATCCTCCGCGGAAGGCACCCGATACGGAATGCGCGCCGCCTTGATCTTGGCCTTCGCGCGGGTGATCCGCTGCCCCATCGTGGCCTCCGGCACCAGGAAGGCACGGGCGATCTCGGGCACGGTCAGGCCGCCAACCAGGCGTAGCGTCAGCGCAACCCGGGTCTGGGCCGCGAGCGCCGGATGACAGCAGGTGAAGATCAACCGGAGCCGGTCGTCGTCGATGGCACCGAGCGGCTCCAACGGGTCGACGTCGTCCACCATCTGAGCCGCCCTCTGCTTGTCGTCGCGCTTGTTCTCTCGCCGGATCCGGTCGATGGCCTTGCGGTTGGCGGTGGTGGTCAGCCAGGCGCCGGGATTGGGGGGACGCCGTCGGCCGGCCAGCGCTCGACGGCAGTCGCGAATGCCTCGGCCGCCGCCTCCTCGGCGATGTCAAGGTCACCGAAACCTCTGGTCAGGGTGGCGACCACCCGGGCCCACTCGTCGTGGTGTGCCTGGGTGATCGCCTCCTTGACCTGGGTCACTGGAACGGTCGGACCTCGACCTTGCCCTGGCAGGCCTTCGAGCCCTCGGCCGCGAGCGCAAGCGCCTGGTCGAGGTCGCTGGCTTCGATGACCCAGAAGCCGCCGAGGTATTCCTTGGACTCCAGGTACGGCCCGTCGGTGACGAGCGGGGAGTCGCCCCGGCCGTCGACAACGGTTGCGGTCGTCGCCGAGGCGAGGCCGTTGGCGTAGACGAAGTGGCCCTGGGCCTGCAGCCTCTCGTTGAACGCGCCGGTGTCGGCCATGGCCTTGTCCATCGTCTCCTTGTCGGGGTAGTTGCTGAGCTCGTCGGTCTCGGCCGGTCCGTAGACCGATAGCAGGTACTGCATATCGGATCATCTCCTCTCGTTCGGGGACGTCCCTCGATGGGCGACCCTCACCCAAGCTACGAAGAGCTCTGCCCCGATCCGACACCGCCTCCCGAACATTTTCAAGGATCTTCGGCAGGCCGTTCGTGAGCGGTCGACTGCCGCGGGATAGGTGGCGCCGGCGCGTCAGCGCCCCGAAAGACACCCCTCGACAGCTTGATGAAGCCACCGGCGTCCCGCAGTCTGAGCAGCGGAATCCCTGGCAGGCCGGCCGGTGCTGCGACAGCGGTCGTGGACGTCACCGGGAGATTTCGCACTGCAGTGAAGGCCAACGGCACTCATGCGCACGGTAACGGTCAATCTGCCGACCGGTATCGGTCTTACTGGTCGGTAGATCGCCCATCATTGACGCTCAGCGTTAGATGTTCTCCAGGTCTGCGAGAAGGCTCGGATGCGTCGGCTCCCACCCGAGCGCTTCCCGGGTGCGAGAACTGGACGAGGGCTGGTCCATCCCGAAGATCGCGCCGAGCGGGCCGAAGTTCGCCTCCGGCAATGACTCGACCGGCAGACCCAGCCGCCGGCCGATGACGGCGGCGATGTCCCGCACTGCGTCGCCCTCGTCTGCGACGGCGTGCCAGGCGGTGCCGGCCGGCGCCGACTCCAGAGCCAGGCGGAACAGGACTGCGGCGTCGAGCGCGTGCACGGCCGGCCAGCGCTGGGCGCCGTCGCCCGGGTAGCCGGACACGCCGATCTGGCGCGCAATCTGGGTCAGCAAGCCGGCGAATCCGCCGTTGCCCTGGTTGTGGACCGTGCGCGGCAGGCGGATGGCTGTGCTCCGGACCCCGCGTGCGGCCAGGCCGAGGATCGCGTTGACCGTGCGACCGCGCCCGCCGACCAGTCCGTCGGTGGGCAGCGGGTCGTTCTCGGTGGAGATCGCGCCCGGCACGGATGGCGTACCCGAGACGGTGACCAAGGGGCGGTCGGTGCCGACGAGGGTTTCGCCCAGTGCCAGAAGTGCCGCCGTTTCCTCGGCCACCGCGTGGGCGACCGCGTCGGCGCTGCTGAAGTCGTTGCTGAAGGCCAGGTGGATCACGCCGTCGGACTGCGGCTGCGGCGTCGCCGGGGCGAGCGGAGCGATGGGGATTGTCGCCGGGGCGAGCGGAGCGACGGGGAATGTCGTCGTTGACTGCTCAGTCCTCGTCGATCGGCCAGAACGGCCGGACCTCGAGACGGCCGTGGTGGGCCATCGGGTGCTTGGAGGCGATCTCGATCGCCTCGTCCAGGTCGTCGCACTCGAGCACGTCGAATCCGACCACCCACTCCTTGGACTCGGTGAACGGCCCGTCGGTCACCAGCAGCTCACCCGACCGGACCCGGACCGTGGTCGCGTCCTCCGGCGGCCGCAACCGATCACCCATGACCCACTTGCCCCGGCCGTTCACGTCCTCGAACCAGGTCTCGATGTCCGGGGCGGCGCTGGGATCGGTGTCCGGCTCGGTATCGGTGGCCACGAACATTAGATACTTCATCGCAGATCTCCTACTCGTCAGGGGCTGTACGAACCCTAAGACGATCGGCGGGTCGGCGATCCGACATCTCTGGCCTCCTGTTTTGGCCGCGGCGGACGCCCGCGGCTTGGCGTTGGGCTCCGCTGGCCGGGCGGGCGGCTTGAGACTGATACATCACAGCGGGTCGAGGCGGGCCTTGAGCAGGCAGAACTCGTTGCCTTCGGGGTCGGTCAGGACGTGCCACGGCTCGTGTCCGCTCTGGCCGATGTCGGCCGGGCGCGCACCGAGCTTCAGAAGGCGTTCGAGCTCGGCGTCCTGATTGCGGTCGGTGGCGTTGACGTCGATGTGCAATCGGGACTTCCCCTGCTCCGGCTCATCCCCGCGACTGAGGATGATCGTCGGCTGTAGACCGCCGAACCCTACGGTCGGCCCAATTTCCACCGAGCCGTCCTCCTCGCGATCGAGCACGACGAAGTCCAGGACCTCGCACCAGACCGCGCCAGCACTTCAGGTTCGCGGCAACCGAGCACGAGCTCACTGATACGACATGCCATCGAAATCCTGCTCTCAGCCAGGGAACTGTCGGGGAGACCACGCGCACCGCGCTGGCTCCCAGCGTGAAGAACAATCTCGAGATCGTACCGAGGAGGCGAGCACGGGCGAAACGATTTTCGGATTCCAGCCAACGTCGCAACGCCTGACGTCAGCAGGGTGTTGGCCGAGCCATCAGGTCCGAGTCATCTGTCTGCTGAACCCGCCCGGCCTTGTGGCCGGTTGGCTCGCTCAGCTGAATCGGAGCGCGTAGAACGGTCATCTTGCTGACGGAGGTCAGACGAGTTCTGCAGACCTGGGGAGTGCGGGCGCCCGAGCCAGCCGACGATCTGCCGTCACCAGCGGGAGGTCGAGTTCAGCAGCAAGAGCCACGTAGGAGCCGTCGTAATACGTGAGATTGTCCCGCAAGCTCCAGGCAGTCTCCGCTATAGAGCCGGAGTGCGGATGCCGTTCGTCGATGGCATCCCGGACGGCCCGCAAAGCCGTCAACCCGACTGCGCACCGATCGCGCCGGTGCGCACCAGTCGCCTCAGTACGTTGCCCGCCTCCGCGTCGATCAAGTGCGGTGCGTGGCAAACGTTGGACTGCAACCAACCCTGGAGCATCTTGGCTTCCGGTGACCTTCCAGTCATGGCAACGATCAGAGCAGAGGCATCGATCACCACCTCGATCACCTCCGGTCGGCGTCGAGCTCTGCCACGATTCGGTTCTGGTCGACGCCATGCTCGTTCTCCAAACCGGATCTCACCGAGTCCCAGACCTCCTGTTTGGTGCGGCGGTCTGCGAGCTGGATCAGCTGATCCCGCAGGTAGATCTGCATCGACTGACCCGCGGCGCGGGCGCGGAGCCGGATCTTGTCGTAGGTCTCCTCGGGGACGTCTCGGATCTGGATGGTGGCAATAGCGCTACTTCAGCGCTGTGGCTTTGCGCACGATCGAGACAAGGTCAGCTTCCGCTCGAATTGTGCTCGTCACCCAGCCAAGCTGACCAAGGTGAGCTGCGTGGGTGGCTGAACGACACCTTGATAGAGCCGACCGGGCGACCACTCGGTCAGCCGCTCAATGCAGCAGCCCACAGGTCCGGGTTGGGTCGGACCCACGGCATGGCGCCTTTGACATCATGCGGGTTCTCACCCAGCAGCATCGAGTACCTGGCCGCGATACTGGGCGTTCGGCTCATGCCCTCGGCGCAGTGCAGCAGGACGCGCTTGCCCTCGGCCCGCAGCGCCTGAACGGTGCGGGCGGCGTCGTCGATGACGAATTCCAGGTTCGCGTTTGCCGCCGGACCGTCGTCGACCAGCCAGAACTCGACGTGCTCGACATCCAGGACCTCCGAACCCATTCGGCACAGGCTGATGACCGCGTCGAAGCCGCCGAGCGAAACCGCGCCCGCGTCGCCGACGAGCACGCCGGCGTCGTGCGGATGTTGGGCGACCTTCCCGGACGTCAGGTTCGCGTAGTCCATGTGCGGGATCGTGGGCCATCGATCAGGGTCATCGCCCACGACGGTCTGCATCCCCAGGATGACGAGATCCCGGGCGTGCAGGGCCGGGTAGCCGTGCAGCATCCGTCGCCACCGGGCCGGAACGGCGGACGCGCCCCAGCGCGCGCCCAGCAAACCACCGGCGATGGCAGCGGTCGTGTCGGTGTCGTGCCCGGCCCTGACACAGAACTCCAGGCTCCGTTGCAGGTGCAGCGGGCCGTCGGCGGGGGACTGGTGGATCGCCCACCACGCGGTGAGCAGGGCGTCGACAACCCAGCCGTTCTTCGGAAAATCCTTCGGTGAGCCAGTTTCGGCCCGATCCAGCAGCGGGCCCCAATAGTCGGCGGCTTCCGGGTGACCGTCCAGGTACTCGCGCACCCCGTCGAAGTTGCCGTTGAGCACCGCGTGATGGATTGCGTACGTCCACATCTCGCAAGCCTGCGCAGCCTGCGGGTCGTCGTGCGTCAACTGGCTCACCTTGCGCGCCGCGTCGATGGCGGCATCGGGGTCGCCGAGGTAGGCCAAGGCAACGGGTGCGGTCCGCATCAGAGACCCGTTGCCGCCCTTCAGGCCTGGTACCCGGCTGGCGGTTCGAGCCATCGCGGCCGCTGAGCTATCCCGCTGCGCGAGCACCTGACGAGTCTGATTGCCGATGTCGGTCGGGGAGGAGTCGTACCAGCGGATCCAGTTCGCCGCGACCGCGTCGAGCCCGGCGGCAGTCCGTAGGTCGAGGCCGGCCGCCGTCACCTGAGCGATGCCGATCGCCATCGACGTGTCGTCGGTCACTCGCCGGGAGCGAAACCGAGACCACCTCCGACCATCTCGATCTCGACATCAGCTGCCGGGAAGGTGAACTCGTAGCAGGCCCCGAGGGCGTCGCCGGCGGCGGTGGCCAGCAGTACCCCGGCCGCCCGGTCGTTCTGGATTGCGGAGAGCTTCATGCGGGGATCCCATCGTGGAGTACGGAAGCGTGCAGGATATGGTCGTCGAGGCTGATGCCGCGCAGCTGCAGCGAGCCGGCAGTCGCCGATACGGCTCGCCCGAGACCGCTCGGACCCGCGACGATCGGTTGCAGCGCAGCAACACTACGAATGAACGCACGGGCCGTGTGCCCCGTGGTCCGTACCAGCGGAGCGCCGGCGGCGTCGCGAGCCGCGGCCTCCAGGATGCGACGCCAGGCCTGGCCCAGCATCGCCGAATCGGAGAACAACTCCATCAACCGGGTCCGGCCGCCGATGCCGATCAGCACCCCGCACTGGCCGGGCAGCATCTCGAGTCCATCGGTGTTCGGTGGCCCGGCAGCGCGTTGTCGTTCCTGCGCAACGCGTTCCCACACCTCGCCCTGCTCCGGATTGCCACGCACGTAGGACGTTGCCCGCCTGGAACCGGCCACATGCTCACCCGCGCCGTGCCAGCGCTCCTGCTCGACGCAGCGCACCTCGACCTCGCTTTGCTGCCACGGCGCCAACAACGTCGAGCGCAGGACGAATCGGTCCTGACGACCGCCGACCAGGACGTCGCCTTCGAGCAGGAGCACCGGTAGTTCGGCTGCGGTGACCTTCAGCCAGGGCACCTTCGGAACCTCGAGCTCTCGAACGCTGACAGACAGCTCATCGGCCAATTGGATCGCCGGGCGCGGCTGAGCCGGTTGCCAAATCGGGAAGAGGCTGAGCGCTCCCCGATGTTGGCCGGCTCCCAGGTGCAGTTGCTCGCTGATCCTCATATTGTCTCCTCTAGTTCGATTGGATATGCGCTAATAGTAGGCGTGGATCTGAGCTAAAGTCAACCGTCATGTGGCGAGACTCCAACGGACATGTGCTGAGCGACTACGACCAACCCTCCGTCGCGGCTGACGTGGCGGTGTTGACCTATTCCGATGAACAACTGAGGGTCGTGGTGGTCGAGCGGCCGGATGGCGCGCTGGTACTGCCGGGGGCGTTCCTGCACATCCGGGAGCGGTTGGCCGATGCTGCCGCACGGGCGTTGCTGAAGGCCGACCTGTCGGGGGTGGACTTCCGACAGCTGGCGGTGTTCGACGACCCTGACCGGGACGACCGCGGTTGGGTGTTGTCGGTGGGTCACATGGCCGCGATGCCGCTCACGGAACTCCCGGCGGGGGCCAGGTTGGTCGACGTCGTGGAAGGTGCGGTCACCGAATCTTTGCTCTTCGACCACGCGCTGATCGTCGAGCGGGCGGTCCAGGTTTTGCGAGAACAGTATGGCGGCGCGGTCGACCCGAACGGGCTGTGCGGCAGGCAGTTCACCGTACTCGAGCTACGTCGTCTGTACGAGGCCGTGTTCGGTCACCCGCTCCCGAAGGACAGCTTTCGCCGGTACGTCCAGCACCACCTCGAGGACACCGGCGAGGTGAATTCAGACGTCGTCGGTCGACCGGCGGCGGTGTTCCGCAGCAAGGTGGATTCGCCGCTGCCGCCTGCTGCTCGCTCCTTCTTCCTGACGGGCGGGCGCTGACGAGCAGCGCCGCGGGTCAGACGAGTTCGGACCGTGCAGGGGAGTCCGGGAGCACGAGCCAGCCGCTTGACACCAGCGTCCTGATCGCACTGATTTGCCACCCTCGGACAGCGAGCCGGCAATCAGCGCTGCGGCCCTTGCTGAACTGCATTTCGGAGTACTCGTCACTCCAGACGGACCCGTCCGGGCCGTGCGACTACGCAGGCTGACCATCGTCCAAGCGGAGGTTCACCGCCTCCCCGTGGACGAGGCCGTGGCCACCCGCTACGGGCAGCTTGCGGCGGCAGTCGTCGCGGCGGGACGCCAGCCGCGCGCTCGGGTGATGGACATCCTCATTGCGGCCACCGACCCACGCACATTCCGCACGGCTGTACGCACGCAACGCGGGCGATCTGTTCGGGATCGAACATCTCGTCGAAATCGTCTCCGTTTACGTGTCTGCGCGGTGCTGCCCGTCGGTCGGGCACTCGCTATTGACCTGCTGGGTGGGCGGAAGGAGCTGCCGGTACCACGAAAGTCAGTTCAAAGTCACTATAGTGTTACGTATGGATCTGTCCGACCCGATGGCAACCGTGGTGCCCTCCCTCGATGCCGCGGTGCTCAGGGTCTTGCAGGGCACCAGCGCGCCGCTGACCGGCGCAGAAATCCATCGGCTCTCCCGAAGGGGTAGTTACGCCGGGGTTCAGAAGGTTCTCGCAAGATTGTGTGACCAGGGCGTCGTCCGGCGGCAGTCGGCCGGCAGGGTGGGGCAGTACAAGGGGAATCGATCGCACCTGGCGTGGCCGGCTGTCGAATTGCTGGCGGGCATCTCGTCATCTCTGGTGTTGCAAATCCGTCAGGAGATTGCAATGTGGAAGGTGTCGCCTGTGTCAGCACTGCTCTACGGCTCAGCTGCCCGCAGCGACGGTAACGTCGAGTCTGACATCGATATCTGGCTGCTGAGTAACCATCTCGACCCAACCATGGAGGAGGTCTGGCAGGACCAGGCGTTCGCATTGTCAGTCGACATCCAGGACTGGACCGGGAATCACGCGTCGATCCTGGAGTCTCGGGTCGAGGAATTGGGTGCGATGGTCAAGCAGGGCGTGCCGATACTTGAGAGCCTTCAACGAGACGGAATCCTGCTGGCTGGTCTTGGGCTGCGAGACCTGCTGCGGTCGGTTCGATGAGCCCGGCCACAGGGCGGACCACGTCGGCCACTCCTGGCGATGGGCGACGACGGCTCGACGTAGCTCGTCGATACCTGGAGATGGCCGAAACTGTAAATGACGACGACGCTGATCCAGTGGCGCGGACCGTCGCAGTAGGACTCGCTGTGCTTGCCGGTATCGCCGCATCCGACAGTGCCTGCACATTCAGGTTGGGGAGGTACTCACGCGGCCAGGACCACGCGGAAGCGACTACCTTGCTGACAGCCATCGAGCCGGGAGGGCAGCAGGCGGCACGAGAGTCCTCCTCGGATTGAAAGATAAGGCCCACTATGGCTTTGGTGACATCGGCGCACCCGAAGCCAAGCGGGCGCTGAGGAATGCGACCAACCTGGTCGCCTTCGCGCAAGCACTCCTCCGCTGAGCAGTCCCCCTGTTCTACTCCGCAATCCATCCGATCGTGTCGATCCTGACGGAGCCGACCTCCGATAGGGTCCGAGCCAGGTTCATCAGCGGGGATGACGGGGGTGGGTGATTTAGTGGCGCAGATCGACTTGATTTCGGCGGTACTCGAGTTGGCGGATGGTGACCAGAAGGCGAACCAGGTCGAAACTTTTTTTGCGAACTCGAGCTGCAATGCCAGTTTCGCGTTCTCCTTGCGGAGCCGAGCAAGCTCGGTCCGCTCCGACTCGGTCAGCGGTTTCTCCGCGGCCGGTTCCCCCTGGGGTTGAATCTTGCTCACCCATTTCCGTATCGACGTGTCGCAGATGCCCAGCTTCTTCGCCACCTCACCGATCGTATGGGCGCCATCGAGGATCAACGAAACCGCGTCCCGCTTGTACTCATCGGTGAAGCTCCTTCGAGTCGAACCCATCCGTCAGTCTCCTGTGCTCAGGAACTGCGACAATCTCGTTGGGTTGCCCACCGAAGCGGGAACGGTCCACTGACGTCTGCGGGGTGGACCCACTGACGGCGGCGGCGGTGAAACTGGCTGCGGCAGAGCAGAAGTACCCTGCCAAGGAGTTCGAAGGACAAGCACCCGGGTAGACGGCAAAAAAACGACCGGATCAGCGGACTCCAAACTGTGATGGGGTTGAATTCTTGATGTCAACCCGGATATCCCGGGAGCTACTCGGGGACAGCCGTCAAACCCCCGCGGCCGGGGTCTAGAGATTGGTTACATCGGCAAGCTGGGCCCAACCAGGGTCGAAGACGTAATAGTCGACTGATGCAGCCGGTTCTGGATGGGGATCACGCGAGCTTGACCGGGATCCGTAGCGAACTCCACGATGTAGAGCCAAAATTCGTCGCCAGATTCGAGATTCTTGTCGACTTGGTGCTTCGAAACCGGGATGCCGCGAGCCGGCCAAGCTCCTGTAGTTGCCTTGACCTCAATCACCCGGTGACTGGAGCCGTCAGGCTCAGCCGATATCACGTCGAAACCCCTGTTGTTGTGCGCTTGTGGCTCAGCTGTCCGGCCGAATCTCGCTTCGTAGGCGACCACCTGCTGAACGCCATAATTTCCTATGTGCATGGCCTCGGAATCCATGCGTTCGGCAATGCGTGCGTCATCCGAACCCTGAGCAACGACATACGAGAAGTAGCGGCTGTCTCGCACCTCAGGCCGTTTAGCGGCTAGACCACCTTGGCACGCTGTCTCGCTGCCCCATGCCGCGCCAGCTGAGTCAATATGTGGCCGCGCAGCGGGTTGCGTCGGCGGCCCGGTACCCGGCCCGGGAGCTCGGTTGCCCGAGGAATGCGGCCCTGGTCGGACGACGATGGGCTCCACGTTGTATATCACTTCACTATCTTGGTCGATGACTGCTGCTGTGTCGGGGTCAGTTTCATCGACTTCCTGCGAGGCGTCATCTGCTTGGTCGACCACGACGTACCGGTCCTCTTGCCCGAGCTCGCCGGGCACCCCAACCTGAAGCGCCTTAGAGGCGGCGAGCAAGTCATCGTTCGAGAGGTGGCGAGCCCGTAGGAAGTCCTCTCGCACATCCTGGTTCGAGGTGAGCACAATTACGAACCCATCGCCCGACTCCACGTCGAGGTAGGCCGCCAGACGGAGCGCCAAGCTCGGCCAATCTGGATTAGAATCAACTGTCTGAACGTAGACAATTCCAGCCGCATCGACAAACACAGATGATGTTTCATCGATGCGCGGTTTGAAACCCTCAAGGGTGTACTTCAGCACGATCTCGCTGGAGCAGACGACTTTGAGGTCGTTCAGCCTATGCGCCAACTCTAGCCGCCGTGACGGGACCGCCGTGGCAGCAAGTGCAATAAGCGCGGGTGCTGCTTCGCGAAGACGGTTGTCCACGCGACGCTCGACGTCAGATTGTCGTTCGCCGTAAATAGGCTCGACGCAGACCTCATCGTCGAGGACACGGATATCGAGAGCATTCAGCACACGGTCGAGGTTTCTATCTCCCGCGTAGATAGCGGCCGCATCCCCCCATACATCCTGGAACACCGGGTCGTTGACAAGAAATGGGTGACGGTCGAAACATAGGCACCGTCCTTTCGCGAGATGAGAGGTACGGATCCGGGAGTCAACTGCATTGCGTCGGCCATGTCTTCTATGCGACGCAAAATCCACAGGCCGCTGTCCACAAGCCCATCGGGTACGAGCTCCCCCTTAGCTCCGTCACGTTCGAAGTCGAGCAGGACCTGTACCAGGTCAGGCGTGGAAAGACAGGCATTGTCCAGCATCCCGAGGTCGGTCGCGAAGTCTGATCCAGGACGCGTCAGACCGGACGCTGGTACAAGAAAGTGATCAATTACTTGACGAGGTACTGCCTGCGTCGAGCGCCAAACGAGGTCTGGCGACGTCAAGCATTGCTCGCCACCACGCTCAGCCGGCACCCATTTCTCATGACGCAGAAGGAACATGGCAGGCGAGGGAAACGCACGCTTCCTCTGCTGAGGATGATGGGCGCTTGTCACGCATCGCCAAATCGCTTGAAGTAGGCACCCGCGGTACGTCGCCCAGTGCTGTGCGAGCAGCTTCCAAAGTGCACTGAGTCGAGGAACTCTCAGACTTCAAGATCTCGCCCAGACGATCGAGAGACGGTGCCGATTCGAGTGTCTGGCTGTACGGGTGGGCCCCTGACAGACATTCGCTGGCGATACGGTAGTCAGTCGACATGCGCCAGCCTGCGTGCTCAGGGGCTATTGGGGATACTTTGACTACCCGCGGGCAGTCGGAGACACCGAGCCAAGTGAAGAACTCCAGGTCGGAGTCGCGAGTCTCACCCGGAATCATGGCAAGGAAGTCGTGTTCATTGAAGGCTCCATAAATTTTTTCGAGTCCAGCCTCGGGTAGCCAGTCTTCGCCAAAGTAGAGGCCGCCGGCCCTGCGAAGACCGCTTTCGCCAACTGAATCCTTGCGGGCTGGCAATAGAGTACTACTGACTCTCTCCCGGATATCTTGGTCGCCTGCGTTTACGCGTCGAACGCGGTCGTAATAGGTGCGTAGTGCCCGCAAAGCAGATTGACGGTCATCGTCTGCTCGGTCCGGATCAGAGAGCCGGGGCATCAAGAATTCTGCGACCAGCGCACGCCACGTCAACGGCTGGACACCGGCGTCTTCTAGCAGCCTGTTGAGGCCTTCGATCATCGGAAGTTTGGCGATCGGCAGCTCCAAGTGCGGCGGGAATTCCGTCTCGCCTCGCTGCGGAGGCAGGAAGGCCGCCCCCTCGTTCGGTCGGACCCATTTGCCGCCAGGGAGGCTGACACACTGTGCGAAGGACAGGTAGGCGACAAACGGTCGGGGCGTTGTAGTCGACCAGTCGACGAGGAAAGTATAGAAATCCTCGACGTCCGCATCGACAGGAGGTTGGAGCGTCTTCAGGATTGATTCTACCGAGATTTCAGGGACTTCCAGCCTGTCAGCGAGCAGCTCGCGGATAGGACGAGATAACTCTGCAGCAGGAATTACCGCAGTTGGCTGCGCGTCAATCCATTTGTGAAGCGTGATGGGGTCAGGCACCGTTGCCGGCAGCAGCCTCGCAGCCGAGGGAATGCGCATAGCCGTATCGCGACACGGGACGAGTTGTTGCTCGCGGAGAAGGTCAAGAATCTTATGCATTAGCTTTTCACCCAGCCCACTCTCGCTACCGTATGGCGCCAGCACGTCGAGTACCCCAAGCCCGTTAAACTGCTTCAACAACTGGGGGACACCAAGCAACGAAACGAATTCAGCGAGCTGGTCGAGGAGCCAGACGTTGTATGGCTCGGCTTGAAGAGTCTGGGATAGTCGACGACGATCCAGTTCCATTTGAAAATCGGCGTTCAGAATCAGCGAAATACCGGTGTGTTCCTCTGTGGGAAAGTAGACATGAAGAGGCTCGGTCGCGCCGCCTACCGGCGCGCCGTCAGGCCCAAGAGGAACTGCAACCGCCAGACGTACAGCCTCAACCTCGCCCCAAGCGCCTCCCAAACTGGCCACTAGTTTGCGGTCTGAGACTATAACGTCGCGGCGAAAGATAAGGAAGTTCTCGGTGCGGTCGCCGGACTGAACGAGGAGATCCTGATAGCCCTCGTAAAGGTCGCGGACTGCCTCGGCAACGAAGTCATTGGACGTACCCATCAGTTCAATGGATTCCGTAGCATCAAGGAACAGGAGGAGTCGCGGCACGACCGCCTCGACGAGATGGTTTTCAACGATGGTGCGATCCATAGCCTCGCGAAGGGGTAGCCTCACGATGGTCACGAAACCTTCGGAGCGCAGTAAGTCGACGGCGTCACGATCGTCGTCGAGGTCTTCGGGAGTGATCTCAAACGGGAACGCATAATCGGGAAGACGCATATCGGGTCCGATCGGCCGGCTCTGAATCGCCTCGATCTCGCCCCGAAGTCGCGAGGCATCGAAGCAGAACATTAGATCTGCGGTGATCACCTGTGGTTTTGCCGTAATCTCTGCAACGGACTTGAAGCCCAGACCCTTGTATCCAATATTTTTCCGTGGATCCTTCGATGACCGCGCAAGCCCGCAGATCGCTCGCACCTGATCGGTCCCAAAACCAGCGCCCTGGTCGGCGACCAGAAGGGCAGACTCCGTGAGCACGAACTTCACGCGCCCCCCGGACGATCCCAGGCTGGCAGCAGCGTCGTTCGCGTTCTGTATTAGCTCCAAAGGGTAGCGACCCGTGTACTGGTCTCGTACGATTTCGGAGGCGGCTCCGCGCTCGTCAAGTGCCTTTAGTCCGATGTCGACTCTCCCCGCCGCAACGTCATCGCGGAACGAGTCGAGTCCCCCCTTTGTGAGTCGTCTAACCAGCTCCGCTGGCGTCCCAGAGTCATCCGTCAACATCAGCGCAAGCCGAAGGCGCGACGGTTCGGCTGCACGAGGGTGTCGATGCTGTCCCGGGCGGGGAGGTCGAGGCAGTACGAACCTCGTAGCGGGCTAGGAACGCAGAGTTCTTCAAACATTGGTAACTCGAGCAAGCGGTGCGTCAGTCCCAGGTGTGATCGGAACGAACTCCGCTAAGTGACCTATGGACAGTGTCCCGCGACAGAACGCCTTGAGGATGCGTTGGTGCGTCTGGCGCGGGAGAGACCTGGTGCCAGGTTCGCCGAGTGGGGTGCCCGGTCGGGCCGGCGCTTCGTCGAGCAGATCGTCGAGTCCTGCTCGAGCGACCAATAGCAGCCCGTGCGTCGCGCGCGTGCAGGTAACGGCGAGGCGCCCGAAGGCGGAGTTAAACTCATCGAGTTCTTCGGCGCCGGAGAGCGGGTGGATAGCAATCGTGATCGCGTTGGTCTGGCCCTGCCAGGAGTCGACAGTCGAGGCCACCAGCACTCCATCGGGTAGGTCAAACTTGGCGACCAGGCGATCGACAACCTCGGTCGCATCGTCTACCGCTTGGTTCCTGGTGGCCAGTAGAACGATGAGCGGGTCGTCGTGATCGGCTTCTGCCGTGACGCGCAGCGTCCCCTCTGGTCGCCCGAGTCCGTCGTATCGTCGCGCGACGGTAGCGAAGCCTCTTTGCAAGAGCGGCGCGAGCAAGTCCTCGACGACTCGCAGCAACGGTGGGTCGATATCCGGAGCGTCCGGCGCGGGCAAGCCCTCGACCTCGAGCAGCGTCGGCGTACCCGTGGCAACTGCTGCCCACAGGGACTCGGCATCACCTTCTAGATGAGGAAGTTCGATCGACCTGTCGCCGTCGGCAGCGACACAGTCGAGCGCGTCCCAGTCGCCGTAAAACGCTCGCCAGAGCGGCAGCTGGGCCGCCGTGGGCCGCCAAACTGCTGGCAGGTCGACGACGAAGGTGGTCGGGCTGCGTTCGTGCGCGGTTGGCCAGGCACGGTAGGGGTTGTAGCCGGGGTCGCCACGCCAGGGATTCTGACTCGGATCGATGGGTGGAAGCTGACCGACATCACCCACGCCGACCGAGATCGGTGCCAGCCCCTCGACCGTGCCGTAGCGGTGGAGCGGCAGCTGCCAGGCCTCGTCGACGAATAGCACGTCGAACGGCGCGGAACCGTTGTGAGCGGGGCCGAGGCAACTGAGAAGGCGGCTTGCCTCCCCCTGGGCACCGAGTTTATGAGAGACCCCGACGATCACTGAACAGCTGATGGGAATATCTTTTGCGCTTGACGCAACCGATGCGTTCGCCAAGACATCGGCAGGTAGGTCAGGTATCCGGTCGGCCTTAACGAACAGGCAGACTTTGTCCGGCCCGAGTGCCTTTCCCAGATCCGCGGCCAATGGAAACACTTGCTTGTTGGCGAAAGCGGTCACTGCCACGCGAGTGCAGCTGGGGTCGTCGAGGGATTCACGAACCATCCGGACGAGCGCGTAGGACTTGCCGGCTCCGGCGGCGGCGCGAAGCAGGATCTTGTTGGGGCCAATCGCTTGGCTCAGGGCATTCGCCAACGCGGAAATGGCCAGCTTGGTGGCCTCCAGGTTGCCTGCGGCAGCTTGTTCGTGGTGTCTAGAGTGAATTGTTTCGTGGGTTGGTGGAGTGAAATGAATTGGCATGGCGATCAGTCCAGATCGTCGATGGTCAGACCAGCTGGTGCCGGCACCGTGGGAAGGTTGGGCGCACCGTCATTGGGACCGACGTCGAAACGTTCTTCGTCTACGAGTGGTGGCCACGTTTCTGGATTGAGCTCTCCGCGCGCTCGGCGAACGGCGAGTTTGTCGGCCCACTCGGCCTCGGCAATGAGGTGTGGTTTGCAGCACCACTGATGGCCTTGCGGGTCGGCCGCGTAAGAACCCGGAAGACAGGTCGCTGTTGGTGCGGACTTCTTGTCGAGGGCAGGACGAACCACTGAGACCTCGTGGCCAGACTTGAACGCTGTCCCAAACCATTCGGTGTCGGCTAGGACGAGTTCGTCGCCGACGTTCAGCACGATGGGCAGAAGGGATTGCCACCGAAGCCCGGGCTCGAACTCGTCCGACCTGAGGAAACCCACGGGTAGCTGACCAAACTTGAAGGACCCGGCCTGGATCTTCAGGGTGGTCGTCGATGCCTCGAGGAGGGCACGGTCATTCACGTGCAGCGCCACGACCCTTGATCCGTCGACTAGCCGCCTCGATTTCACCTCGAGTCGCAAAGGGCTAAGGCTCAGTACGGTGGCGAGAGCTAGTTCGCGAATGCCGGCGTCAGCCGCGTTCTCGCGGGCCAATGAGGTGTCGGCGAGGACGGCCAGCTGAGCGGCACAGCGACGGTCGGCGTCCATCATTTCGACCTGAGCGTTGCGCCAGTTTCGATACGTTCGAGAGAACCGCACCAGGTCAGAGGCTTGGAGTGCGAGACGCCGTGCCCAGACGACTTGGGCGTCACCCTCGAGGGTTTGGAATACGGGGCGAAGTCGTGAGTCCGCCAGGTTGGCGAGCACGCCAATGGCATCTCCAAGGGTCGCGATTCGGTAGTCGAGCGCCGCGCTCACCAGCGAGATATAGGCCGCAGGCTCACCTGCGGCGGCAGTCTTGAGCTCCTTGAAAATTAGGTCGGAACCGACGTTCGAGAGCTTCGCACCTGGCGTTTCGTCCTGCCCTGCGATCTCGTCAGAGACGCGACGATGATCCAGGGGTGAAGTGGCCGTGGCCCACCGCACGATGTAGTCGAGACGCCCCGCATCGGACGCTGGGCCGCCGGTCACTAGATGAGTTGCGAGGATGCTTCGAAGATCGACAATGGGATTGCGGAGGTCCATCGCTCGCGCTCGGTCCTCTTCGAGCAAGAAACTGACAGCTAGTGTCCTGCGCCTGAGATTCGTTTCAATAACCGTCCGAGGGATTCGAGGATCTCGTCGGCGGTCTTGGTCCAGATGAAGGGCTTGGGGTGGGTGTTCCAATCTTTGATCCAGCCGCGGATGTC
>JAABUV010004128.1_pt1 | contig 17634 bp, 12 predicted proteins | sample 5559971 | NCBI WGS metagenome assembly JAABUV01 (sample SAMN10711881, study PRJNA513362) | rock metagenome | isolation source: Antarctica rocks | place: Antarctica: Victoria Land, Knobhead nord | collected 2015-12-19
AGGCTGGAGCGGGCCATCGAACTGGTGGACTACCATGTCAGGAGGAACAAGGTGGCCAAGGCGTCGCACGACAAGACCTGGAAGAAGAAGCACAAGAAGGTCAAATTCCTGCGGCTGTAGAATTAACTCCGAGGCCGCAGAGCCGAAGCGGTTGCTGGCTGGAGACGAGAGGCTGAAGTGACATCTCCCATGCCGCGAGTTCTCGCGTGGGGCAAAGTCAGCTCAGGAGGTAAATGGCGAGACATTAATCCTGCGGCCCGATGGTCCCAGATGCCGACCGAGCCGTTTCCGTCTTAACGCAAGAAGGGCAAATTCCGCCCACGCTCTGGCGTTGATCTGAAGCCGTCATGGGAATGTTTTCAGGCCGGTCGCCTTCGCCATCGACGATTTTCCTTACCTGCTGCACGAATGTCGGATGGTCGACGGCATACATGCCGCCACGCGCCCCTTCGTAGCCGCAATTCCAAGATGCCAGCGCCTGACCATATCGGAAAGCATCGCGTAGATCGCCATCTGTCATTCCTCGGAATCCGTCGAAACCCCCTCGACCGGCCCGGTTAATGAATCCGGCAGTACACCAGTCGCCCGAACCGGCAGTATCGCGGATCGATTCGACCGGGAACGCCTTCATATCGACCCATCGTCCCGCCCGACCGACATGGGAAACCCGTCGATACCGCAAACCTGACTCGCCGAGCGTCTCGACCTGCAGTCGAGGGACTCCCTCAACCCCGATCTCGGGCAGCTCCCTCAGTCGCTCGTGGGAATATTTCACGACGTGCGAGGTTTCCCACGCCTGGCGAAAAAGGAGCGGGTTGCCGATACTCGAGGGCTCGAAGACAACCAAGGCTCCTTGATCGGCGAAAACCCTGGCGAGGATGATCCCGCCGGCCGTCGCGCGATCGAAGAAGTAGACCTGAACGCTCCCTGCCGTGGCCGCGATTTCCTCGGCCACGGAGGCCAGCACGGCCTTGAATGCCGGGAACTGTGAGCCGCATTCCGGGCATCTCCAGGAGAAGGAGTGCCGAGGTATGTTGCCGCTGCCCTTCGTGATCCGCTCTACGATCACGGGCGTGCTGCCGTCTTGCGTCTGGCTGATGGACTTGTTCGAAAGACCCCAACGCTCGAGGTCGGCGAGGATCAAGTCGGCCGCCGCACCGGGCCGCAAACGAGCGACCGGCTGCGACTCCCATCCGAGATAGCGGAGCGCGATGAGCACGTTCCCGCACGTGCCGCCCGCCCAATATTCCGGCGGTGCGCCGCTCAGCTCGCTCAGGACTATGTCGAGCGCGAGAAGGCCGGAGCCGACCACGGCAGGGGTTCGGGCTTTTGCTGGCACGCGGGCCTGCTTTCCGGATCGTTTCATGTCCCGGCTCCTTCCGAATTGTGGGGCGATCCATACGCCTCACCATGTAGCCATAGATGGACGAATTCACCCTCTGGGCCGGCAGTTCGCGAGTCGAGGAGGCCGAAGTCTACTTCGTAACCGATTGCCTCGACGTACATCACCGTGAAGTTTCGCTCCAGGGCGGCCATGAGGGCGCCGAGAGAAAGGGCCTTGCTTCCCACGGGGGAAAGGATGATCTGGGAACCGCCGACCTCCGAAAAGACGCGACGACGAGCATCGTCGATACGCAAGATTGTCCTGTATAAGTCGACCGGGCTTTTCTCATCCGCGTAGACGAGGTCCCTGGCATCCACGAGCCAAATGTCTCTCAGTTCTTCCGCATATTCTTCGATCAGCTCGTCGGAAAGTCGAGGCCGGGCGGCCGGAAAAGGCAGGATCGGACAGACAACGGTATCGGGCTGGGCGTTCCGGAGTACTTCGTAAATCTGCTTGAGGATCGCTTGCCTGCCTCGGCTAAGTTGCGGCATCCAGAGTGTCGCGGCACGCGATTTATCATGGAGCCCCCAGCCGCCCCGAAAACCATGGATGGGGGCCGGGAGGTCGCCGGGTATGGACCGGATCGCATGGTCTGTCGGAGGCTCATCCATGACGACGACGTGGAGATTCCTCGGAGAGCCGCCCTCGGCGCGCATCACGCTCCCGAGGAGATGGCGGATCAGCGGAAAAGCAACCCCGAGCGACAAGGCGCTGACATCGACGAAGATGTCGGTGAAGCCGTCCAACGGGACCTCGTTGACCAACGAGACGGCATTCCGGCCGCCGACGGCCGCGTTGTCCGTGGCGAGGACCTGTATCTGACGAATCGAGGCGTCGGGCATCCAAGCCTGGAGGAGCGAGCAATTCGCCTCGGCCCTCCTGACCAACTCCTGATGCGGGCTGGGCCGCTCCTCCCGGATGAAGAGGCCGCGGATTCTCCCAATCGCAACTTGTGTCATCAACTCGCATATGTGCGTGGAACGAGGGTCAAATCCCCCCCCGGCCACGAGCAGCACCCGCCGGTCTTCTTGGGCCAAGTAATCGCGGATGAATCCAGATGCGTGCACGCCCCGGTGATAAATGCAAGGGTCCCAGCGTCTCGACTCGCTCATGACGGCTGCTCCTCGATCATCGCGGCCAATTCCCTCGCATCGCCCTCGATGAATCCGCCCCGCTTCAGCGAGAGGCCATGGAAGAGGATGACCATCCCGCCCAGCTCGAGGAGGCACCACAATTTCGAACCTTGCTTGTAATTGGGCACCAAGAGGACGGCGTTGTAGGCGACGGCGAACTGGAGGACCCTCGCCAAGTCTGCATGGTCCTTCGCCAGCCTGTCGAAATCTTCCTGAGGGACGCCGTAGGCATTCGGCGTGAGCCAGCCATTAGGCTCTTGAGTAACACTCACACATCGCTTTCCAATCTCCATAACAAGATGCTTGACTTGCTGGAAATACGGGAAGGACCATTTATTGATGATCCATCCCGCTCGTTGCCGCAAGAGTCGGCTTTGGGCCCCGGAGCCAAGCTGGGGGCTTTTGGATCGGATAACCTGGGTAGCTACCGTGTCGACGAGCACCGCCGAAAGCTGCAGGAATAGCTCGGCATTTTCCGAGCTTGAGTCGCAGAGGTCGTCGATCCCGAAATAGAACGGGCGGCCATAGCGGTGCAGCAGATGGAGCCGGGCTGCCTCGTGAACCCCCGAATTGGCGATGATCGGCCGAGATGGCTCCGGGTCGGCATCGAAGAGTGTCGCGCCTCCCTTCCTGCGGCGATCGTATCGATGCAGCAGCACCATCAACATTGCCTGGCGGAGATCGGGCGGGACGGGTCTGCTGCCCGGAAGGAACTCGTCAACGATTTTTCCCAACTCGACGCGGCGAGCGTCGGTCACCTTGAGGCGCCGTTGTGCGGCGTCGACCATCTCCCCTAATTCGCGAAGTGAAGACGGACTGATCGATTCTTCTTGATCGCCCAGCAAGTCGGCGAGGACGATCAGCCGCCTCGGCCCGAGCAAGGAATGCTTCTGGAGGTAGCGCCCGGCCATATCCTTGGCCATGCGACGAAATGCCGCGCGCTGCTCGCGACGTGGGCCGCTACTCTGAAGCAGCACGACCTCCATATCCCTGCTGGCTGTAAGGCCGGGGAAATCCGCCCTCTCCGATCGGTCATCGGTGACGGCCGCCAAGGCCTCGTGGGGGAGGAGAATATCGAAACGCGCGATCATCCAACGCGCGATCCGCAACTCTCGCCGCGCCAACCAATGCTGGAGAGCCCGGAACTGACTCGGGTGAAGGACGTGGGCGTCGTCCAGGATGACGAGCGGATGGAGCGATTGGATAGATAGCTCCTCGCCCGGCGCGTCGATCACGATCCGATCGATCACGTCAAACGGGCGATAGGCTCCCGTCACCGCGGGGCTAAGCTCCTCCTCCCGCGGGGCGATGAGCGCCCCAATGATCGCATAGGCGGCGGCCTCGACCTCCCTGGCCCTTGCCATGATGCCCTCACCACCGGTCCCACCGATGGCATCGGCCGCCGAGGCCGCCTCAGGTCGCGGGATCACCCGCACACATGCCAGCGGTATGCCCGCAGAAGTGAGGTGGCGGAACCAGGACAGCACGGCCCTTGCCTGGACGAAGGTGGTTAGAAGGCCGATTTTGAGCGAATCATCGTACGGGAATTCCCAAAAATCCCGGTAATCGGTCTCCATAGGGAGGCGGCAGCCGATGAGCGCCGGCCGCTCATCCACTATTGCACCGCATTCTACGAGCGCCCCCGCTAGCGCTTGGTAGCCGGAAGAACTCCGATTACGCAGCAGGGCAGTCAACGTCGGATATTCGAACAGCCTGGCTAGAGTCGTCTTGCCACTGCCAGGAGTCCCCTGCATGAACAGCAGGCGATCGTACAGCGCGCCCGACTGCCCTCGGCCTTGCAGGAAGAAGGTGACCGGTTCAGGGCTGACTACCGCCAGGAAGGCCTCATCATCCCGCAATAACTCGCTGGCACGTTTCAGGAACGGGTTTTCCATTTCGATGCGTTCCCCCTTAAACGTGCCGTTGACGCCTGCGAAACAGCGGACGCATCGCGTGTCTCTCATCGTCGCCCGGGGTTTCCGCCCAGAGCAATGCAACGGAATTGTTCGGCGTGTTGTGCTCGAGTATCAGCGGCAATGCGCACTTGCCGAAGCCGAGCCGAGCATCGTGCCCGCCGAGCTTCATGTGCTTCGTCTCGATCGAATCGTCATAATATCGCTGGGCCAATCCGACGAAATCCGGGTGGGTCGTCGCATTGATGGGGATGTCGGCCGGAAGGACGGTGCCGAATGAAAACCGGATGTCGTTGAACCAGTCGTCGACGCCTTGATCGGCGAGAGCCTCTGCCTGTCGCTCTCGCACGACGTGCTCGGCTCTGCTGGTGCCGATGTAGTGGTGCACGTTGAAAGTCCACCCTCCCTCGAAGTGCGTCGGCAGCACATCCTGGACGTCCTTCCAGAAACGAGCCAGCTTACCCTTCCAATTCCTACCCTCCTTTCGGAGGAGGGTCGTGCCGCTGGCGATGAAGTCGTCGATCAGGAAAACCGACGCGAACTTAGCCGCGCCGTCCTCGAGATCCTCCCGAAGGTCATCCAGGAGGTCGTCCCACTTGTCCTGATTGATCCGAGGGGCGGTCACCACTTGCTCCGTGCTAATCGTGCCCGCATTAGCCCGGCGGAACACGTCGATACGAGCGCCATCACTCAGCTCGACGAATAGCGACTGGCGGAGTAGTCTCCGATAAAGTTCCGCTGACGCTGCGGAGGCCCAAACCCGATAGGGCTGAATGCCCAGCCTGACTGACACGTCGTTCTGGAGACGCCATTGAACGGTCTCCGGATAGAACTGCTCGACCAGGTGGTTCATCTCAGCCGTGCTGATGTAGATCAGGGATTTTCGAATCATCTCATAGGCAGCGGGCCTCTCCCCCTGCTGGAACTGCTGGAGCCAGTCGGCGAGGGATTCAACAAATCTCATTCCTGCCAGAAAATCCTGATAACCGTCATATTTCATCTGGGAGATGAGTCGTAACCAGGCGAATTCCTCCCGCGCCTGATCGGTATCCCAACCCATGATCTCGCCGAGCCGCCCGAGTATAAAGTTCTGGTTCATTGCCCGGCCCTTTTCTTGGACTTGAGCCTCAGCCTAAGCCCTCGGTGCGTCGCCTTGAGGCTACGCAAATATCCGAGCGTCGCCTGTGATCCGCGGTGGCCGCCAGGGGCCAGATTCCAAGCCGCTTTGGGATCGGGGGAAGTCTCATCTGCGCTCAGGGCGTGAGGGCTATTCAAAAGCGCGTGATCGTTGCCCGGCCAGCGGCCCCGGTCGCCGATGCGTAGAACGGCCGCGTCCCCGGCGTCGGCCAGTTGTCGGACTTTGTCCACGACGAAAAGCTTACTCGACTCCGGCGTAACAATATCAACCGAATGGCCGGATCTCAGAGCAATAGCCACGTTCCCCCGCATGCCGAGCAGGGTTGAATGGACATATTCCCAAATTGGACCCGGTGAGACGCCTTCCGTCGGGGCGAGCGTGATCTGCCGACTCCGGAGCGTGATCCGAGCAAGCTTCTTGATGAAGGGATCGGCGGCCAACAAGTCCGCCACCTGCAGCAGCCCGGGGCCGACCGTCTCCGCGTGGTCCGGGCACGAGTCGTCGTCAAGGATGCCGATCTCGGCGCCGTTATAGTAGCCGATGACGACCCGCTTCCACAGTTCCTTCGGCAGGGACTCCTGGAGCGATCGCCGGACAGATTTCCCGCGTCCGGTCGCGATACCAATCCAGGCACCTTCCTTCAGGAGCCGCACGAACTCCTCGGCCATGATCGGAGGGAGCGGCCCGAATCGCTCGGATTCATGGCAGAGCGTCCCGTCGTAATCCAGCGTCAGCCCGCAATAGACGGCCTCGGAGATCGAGGAGCGAGCCAAACGATACGCCTCTCGCCAATCACCCAGTCGACCAGCTTTCTCCATCTCAGAGGCACGTGCCCGGGCCTTCCTCTCGATAGCCTGCCTTTCGTCCGAAGGCAAGTCGATCGCCTCCGAGGCTTGGCTGTAGACGTTCATGTGGTAAATCTCCCGACCGAATCCCGGAACGCCGGGATCGCCCGGATCGATACCCCTTGCCCTTCCCACGCTGGCAGAGAGGTAAAATCCACGAACCATGGCCGCGATGCCCGCCAGCCAGCCCGAGTGGGGCACATCAAGGCGAACGATCGGGATGTCCGAGGGGAGAAGCCCCAGGATCGATTCAGCGACCCTGCGGTCGTCGTCGGAGAGGATCGCCAGGATTCCAGAGTCGCGGCCGCGCTTGGCGATCCAGTGATGCCTGCCGTGGGCAAAGTGGCGATAGTCGGCCACCTGGACGGATCCGAGCGCAGCCTCGGTAAATTTGGATTCGATATCGATCGCCGCAGGAAGCGTGGACGGACCATGCAAGACGATCAGAGTCTGCCGGCCCCACAGCCCCTCGCAGCGACGATCGACCGCGGTTGAGTCATTCCACGAGCGGTCGCCGATGAGATCTTTGAAAGTGAGCGGGAACTCACCGTACAGGCCAGCGACCGAAGCATAGGAACGAGCGAGGAGCACGGAGAACGCCAGGAGCGAGTTTACTGCCAGGAAGCCATCCTTCCCTGAGGGCATGTAGAAGTCGTGGAAGTCAACGAAGCGGTATCTGGAAGCGAGCGCGGAGAGCGGCGAATCAGGAGTGGCGCACCAGGCCATCAGGCTTCGCGGCTCCTCCGAGACCAGATGGCGAAATGCGCCGAGGACGTCCGGATTTTTCCCACCGGCCGTCGGGAGGAAGACGGCCAGGTCCCGCAAGTTCACCGGCGATGCGATCACCTGCAGCGGCGTCATCGCCTGAGCTAGCTTGTTTGTGTGCTCCGCGTGAAGGGCGCAGGCGAGGTGGGCAACCGTAAACGACCCGCCTGATCCGACAGCGATTAGCGGTAGATCGCTCAGGGCCCGAATCTGACGAACAATCCCGTCCAAGGGCTGCTGGAGAGCCCATTCGAAGGTTCCCGAGAGGGAATCGAGTTCTGCCGCAAAAGGTTTGCCCACAGACATTTATCCAGTAATGATCCGGTTTCGCCAGCACATCGAAAACACCATGCTGCCACCTCGAAATCAAGCGGCGACGGTCCTTCACCGCCCGCCGACCGTCAAGGAGGGGGCTCTCGCCTTCGCGTATGCCCATTGTATCGACCATGCGGTCCTTCGACTTGGGTGCACCGACACAAAAAGTGGATTTTTGGACACTAATACAGAAATGTGCCCTAACCGCCGCCTGCAGAATGGCGGGGCGACCAGCTTCGGCCAAAATTTGCGATCCGGTCAATCTCTGCACGTGCAGAGATTTGGTCCGAAATCCTCGAAAAACGACGAGAATTGTCTGAATTTCTGGAGAGCACAATCGCCCGGTTTCCCGACGCAAATCATTTCTGTTTAACCACTTAAACTGCGTCGCCGCACCAGCTCGACACGCTGAGGGTCGCAGGTTCAAGTCCGGGATTGTCTCATTCCCTATTTCGAGCGGTTGACAGTCTTTGCGTCAGTTTCTCCGGATCGATCCGGAGCAACGTCCAGAAGTCGAAACTGGGCAGTTTCAGGCCCAGAGCTTGGTACGGGCAGGCATCCTTCCGTGGACCGGAGCGGAACGGATAGCTGTTCCAGTAGAGCCGTCTCAGGTCGAGCATCGGCTGCGTCATCCGCTTGTGACGCGACTGCTGCATCCGGAGCACGCTGTTCATGCACTCCACCGCGCTGCTGGCCCGGAACGTGTCTCTCAGCACGGCGGACACCCGGTCGAAAGAGGCGCGTTCCGACTCGTTCAACTCGCGGTCACGCCCCACCACGCGGACCAGTCGGATGAGCCGGTCCGAGGCCGGCACTCGGCCGTGCCGCAGCCACCATCGCCAGGCCATCGCCTCGCGCCACTCCGGCCGCGGTTCGACCGACTCCAGCCGCCGGTGCATCCGGTCCAGGAAGCTCACGCTTCGAGGGTCGTTGAGGAAGTTGCGGACCTTCGACCACTCGGGGCCGGTCAGGCCCTTCAGCGCCGCGGCGATCTCGGCCGCGGCGCGGGGGCGGTCCTTGAGTCGGCCGGCGGGGTCGAACAACTCCAGGGCGGCATGGCAACGGCCCCAGGCCGATCCCAGACGCTCGGCATGCTCGAATGAGGCGATCGCCTGGCCCCACGCGGCGCGGGCGGCCCCGGCCACGCCCCGCGCATCGACCCCTTGCCGTCTCGACCGGGCGACCTCGACCTCGGCGGCTTCGGCTTCCTCCCAGGCCGCCTCGGCTCCTCGCCAGTGCCGGGCAAGGACGCGGTTGGCCTGCATCGCGGTGTGGAAGAGGTCCAGGCCGTGCTCCAGGGCCGGGGCCGACGGGTCGTCGCGGCGGGCCGCGGCGATGCCCGCGACCGCCTTGGCGATCCCCTGGGCGGCGTCGGAGACGGCGAACTCCAGGCGGTCCAACGGCGTCAGGCGTTTCTCCCAGGTCTCGGCCTTGCGGTCGGCGGTATTCTCGCAAAAGACGGCGGTCATGCTCGCCGGCTCGATGCCCACCAAGGTCGGTCGCCCCCAAAAAAGATCTCGTCCACCGCGAGGGTCTGGACCCGGGGGATGCACGCCGCGTCGAGCGCCTCCAGGACGGGTTCGGCCTTCCTGGACTCGTCGGCGATCCAGCGGCCGATGGTCGAGTGATCGGGACCATCCTCGGGTTGGAGGATACCGAGCAGATCCTCGATCTGGCGGGTGCTGATGCCCATGGGGAAGGCGGTGACGGCCAGGCGTCGCCGGGTGTGTTCGTCGAGCACAGCCGTCGGGGCCGGGCAGGTGGTCTGGCGCGGGGACGAGGTCGGGATGGGAGGCTGCAACCGCCGCACGAGCTCTCGGGCGTGCTGATAGACGGTCTGGCGACTACATCCGGCCTGCTCGGCCCGGCGAGTGACGGCCCCATAGCATCCCGAGAAGACGGCGGCGGCGTTGCGGACGGCGGTCTGGAGCGATAGCGTGGTCACGGGGGAGGCCCTTCGCGGTGCTGGGGATCTTGGTCGTGATCCAGTCCACCACGGGGCGGCCTCCCCTTCAACTCAAACTGTCAGGCCGCCGAAGCCCGATTTGACCCGATTCGCGACAGGGCCCTGCATTTCCACAGGTTTCACAAGGCAAGTCTCAGACTGCAAAGAACTTAGGGAAAATCTCGCGAGAGCCGCAGGGGTATGGGCGCATGCAGGCACGCGAGATCGTGCACGCGTGGCGTTGGCCCATGAGGATATGGTATTCCGCGTCGTCTCGCATGACTCGGCCTTTGAATACGTCTCGGGCACAAATTTGAAAATCGGCGGCAAGTCGGCGTTGTTGCGTGGAGTAGTTGACGGGCGTTCTCTTTGGTACAATCCGGGCATGAGCCAAACACCCAAGAAGTCCGCCTACCGCGTCACCAATTGGAAGGACTACAACCAGGCGTTAGTCCAACGTGGCTCGCTGACCGTCTGGATCGACCAGCAGGCCCTCGACGCCTGGCATCACCAGGGGCCAACCCGCTGGGGGGCCCAATTCACCTACAGCGACCCGGCCATCCAGTGCCTGCTCACCCTCCGCGCCGTCTTCCACCTTCCGCTCCGCGCCACCCAGGGGATGGCCCGATCGATCTTCGATCTCATGGGCCTGGCCCTGGAGGTGCCCCATTACAGTACCCTGTGCCGACGAGCCGCCACCACCCGGATCGACCTGCCCAGGCACGCCGAGGGGCCGGTCCACCTGGTCATCGACAGCACCGGGATGAAGGTCTACGGCGAGGGGGAATCGAAGCTCCGCCAGCACGGCTATTCCAAGCGGCGGACCTGGCGCAAGCTCCACCTGGCCATCGATCCGGAGAGCCATGAGATCCTGGGGGCGATGGTGACCGAGCCGGGCGTCACCGATGCCGAGGTCGTCCCCGACCTGCTGGGCCAGGTGGGCCGCCCGGTCCTCAGCGTGGGTGCCGACGGGGCCTATGACCAGGAGGAAGTCTACCAGGCCGTGGCCGGGAGCGGGGCCGTCCCGGTGATCCCGCCCCGCAAGGATGCCAAGATCAAGATTCATGGCAACACCAAGGGTGATCCGCACCCGCGCGACACCAACCTCCGGGCGATTCGCCGGCTGGGCCGGGCGGGATGGAAACGCGAGAGCGGCTACCATCGGCGGTCGCTGGCGGAGACGGCGATGGGTCGGATCAAGGGGATCTTCGGCGGAGTCCTTCGGAGCCGGGAATGGCTCCGAGAGGGGGCCGAGTTGGGGATCTGCTGCCGGGCGTTGAACATCATGACCCACCTGGGGATGCCGGTGAGCGTCAAGCTCGCGTGAGGCCCTCATCAAAAGGGGACAATGCGTCCCCCGCGACTTCGTGCAACAACGCCCCAGGTCCTCACCGAGTCCGCCAAGCTCGCCGGAAACTGCCTGCTCGTCATCAGCCTCCCCGCCTCCGACACCTCCGGTGCCAGCCCCTCCCGCGCCGACGACGTCGAGGTCGGCGGCCAGCGCGGCCGCGAGGCCCTCGATCGCCTCCGCAACGTCGTCGGCCGCGTCGAGTCCTCCTGGAGGCCCGCCACCGCCGATGAGGGCTTCGAGATCGTCCGACGCCGACTCTTCGAGCCCATGGCCGGCCCCGCCCAGTTCAAGGACCGCGACCTCGTCGCCCGCGAGTTCGCCGACTTCTACCGCGCCCAGCACCAGGAATTCCCCCCCGAGTGCCGCGACGCCGACTACGAGAAACGCATCAAAGCAGCCTATCCCATCCACCCCGAGATCTTCGACCGCCTCTACGCCGACTGGTCCACCCTCGTCAAGTTTCAGCGCACCCGCGGCGTCCTACGGCTCATGGCCGCGGTCATCCACAGCCTCTGGGAGAAGGGGGACAAGACCCCGCTGATCCTCCCGGCTAACATCTCCATCGACGACCCCCGCGTCCAGTTCGAGCTGACCCGCTACCTCTCCGACAACTGGGTCCCCGTCATCGAGAAGGACGTCGACGGCCCCAATTCGCTCCCCCTCCGCCTCGACGGCGAGGTCCCCAATCTCGGCAAGTACTCGGCCTGCCGCCGGGTCGCCCGCACCATCTACCTCGGCTCCGCGCCCACCACCACCGCCGCCCACCGCGGCCTCGAAGACCGCAGGGTCAAGCTCGGCTGCGTCCTCCCCGGCGAGTCGCCCGCCATCTTCGGCGACGCCCTCCGCCGACTGGCCGGCGCCGCCACCTACCTCTACGCCGACGGCCCGCGCTACTGGTACTCGACCCAGCCCACCGTCACCAAGCTCGCCGAGGACCGGGCCGAGCAGCTCAAGCGCGATCCCGACAAGGTCGCCCTCGAACTCGACCGCCGCCTCCGCGCCGACCTCCGCAACGCCGGCGACTTCAGCCGGATCCACCCCTTGCCCCAGTCCGGCCTGGACGTCCCCGACGACCTTGACGCACGCCTCGTCGTCCTCCGCGTCGACCACCCCTACAGCAAGGAAGTTGGCAGCCCCGCCGAGGCCGCCGCCAGGGCCATCTTCGAGTCGCGCGGCAACACACCGAGGCTCTACCGCAACACGCTCGTCTTCCTCGCCGCCGACAAGACCCGCCTCCAGGACCTCGACGAGGCCGCCCGCAAGTACCTCGCCTGGGAGTCCATCCTCGCCGAGAAGCTCGTCCTCAACCTCGACCCCCAGCAGGTCAAGCAGGCCGAGACCCAGCGGATCGCCGCCGACGGCACCGTCACCGCCCGGGTCCCCGAGGTCTACCACTGGCTCATCGCCCCCACCCAGAAGACACCCCACTCGCCCGTGGAGTGGCAGGCGTTCCGCCTCCCCTCCGGCCAGGACCCGCTCGCCGTCCGCGTCAGCAAGAAGCTCAGGAACGACGAGCTGCTCCTCACCGGCTTCGCCGGCACCCGCCTCAAGATGGAACTCGACCGCGTCCCCCTCTGGCGCGACGACCGCCACGTCGCCCTCAAGCAGCTCGCCGAGGACTTCGCCCGCTACGTCTACCTCCCCCGCCTCAAGGATTCCGCAGTCCTCGTCGGGGCCGTCCGCGACGGGGCCGGCCTCCTGACCTGGGAGGAGGAGAGCTTCGCCTTCGCCGACGGCCTCGACAAGGCCACCGGCCGTTACCGGGGGCTGCGCGGCGGCCAGCACGTCGCGCTGGTCGACGCCGACTCGCCCGGCCTGCTCGTCAAGGGGGCCGTCGCCCGTGCCCAGTTCGACGCCGAGGTCGTCAAGCCGCCCGTCGTGGAAGTTCCCGGCCCGCGGGTCATCGGCGGGAGCCAACCGACCTCGACGGGGCCGGGACCAAGCCCAGGGCCAGGATCGGGAACCACGCCACCGATCACGCCCAAGCCCGAGCCAATCCGCCCCAAGAGATTCCACGGCACCGTCACCCTCGACGCCACACGCCTCGGCCGCGACGCGGGCCGCGTCGCCGAGGAAGTCATCGCCCACCTCACCGGAATCGTCGGGGCCAGGGTCACCGTCACCCTCGAAGTCCAGGCCGAGATCCCCTCCGGGGCCTCCGACCACGTCGTCCGCACCGTCACCGAGAACAGCCGGACCTTGAAGTTCACAACCCAGGGCTTCGAGGCCGATTGAGCCCACGACGGCCCCCCAGCCGCAGGTCGCCCGGTCGGCTCGATTCGCCACCACCGCCCACGACCGTCAGGCCCCGTCCAGCTCGGCCAACGCCGCGTCCCAACGCCCCCTCGTCCAGCTCGGGTCCTGCCGACGAACCTGCGGGAACGGGTCGCCCCGATACCCGGCCACCGCCATCGCCGAACGCACCTTCCGCGCCACCAAGGCGTCCTCCGAGAGCACTGGTCGAACCGGCGGCCGGAACGACGACGACGCCATCGCGGGCTGCTCCGGGCCCCGCAGGAACGCCTTGATCCGCGCCTGGGCACGGTCCTCGTCCTCCTGCGTCACGTAACGCCACAACTTCCCGCGCACCAGGTACATGAACAGCCCCGCCGGGTTCTCCTTGCCGATCGCCAGGGCGTGCTCCACCGCCCCTACGAACCGCAGTCGGTCCGCCTCGCTTACCGTAACCAAGCCCCGGGCCACCGCCTGGCCCAGCAGGTCCATCAGCCGCTCGGTGTCCTTGAGGTCCTCCACCCGCACATCCTCCAGCCGAGCCGCCAGCAAGCCACCCGGGGCCGCAACCGGGCCAGGGGCCGCCGGGGACGGTCTGGAGGTCGCCGCCGGTCTCGTCGGCGGGGAAACCGCCGCCGAGCCCGTGGCGGGCCTCGTGGACGTCGTGGTGAAGGTCGGCGACTGGGCCGGGGCCGGCGGGGGCGGGACCATCGGGACCGGCGGCGAGGGCAGGATCATAGGCCGGGCGACTGCCGGCGGGTTGGGGATCGCCAGGATCTCCGTCCCCCCTTCCTCCCCCGAGAGCTGAACCCCAGCGGGTCCGCCGGAGGCGGGGTCCTGGTTTTGAATTTCCTCCTCTCGGAGAGGATTGCGGTCAAGAAGAGGGGGTGCGGATGGCGCGGCCGGGACGGGAGGAGGGGGTGCGGAACGCGCGATCGGGTTGGCGGGCGGTTTCCAGCATAAGTTGACGCGATAGGCCCGCCCCCAGCGGTTCATGGCCCGTTGGCGGTTGTTGGCGTCGGCGTCGATGATGAGCCATCCCAGCTCGACGAGTTGGTTGCGAGCGGCGACGACCTGGCGTTCGCTGACGCGGAAGGCCCGGGCGATCCAGGAGGCTTTGAACCGCCCCCAGCCGTCGGGCCGGCCTTTGCGGCAGGAGAGGCATCTGAGGAGGGCGCCGATGGCGACGGCGATCATGGCGGGGGTGGCGCGTCTGGCCAGGAAGCGGAGGAGTGTCCTGGGGATGACGAGCTGACCCTTGCCGCGGCCGATGGAGTCGGCGAAGGGCCCGAGGAGGTCGTCGGGGAGGGCGGGCAGGGTGGGGAAGGTGATGGTGGATTCGGACCAGGTGAGCAGGCCGGCGGCGACGAGGTTGTGGATAAGGAGGCGGGCGCGTTGCTGGGTAAGGTCGAGAAGGCTGGCCAGCTCGGTGAAGCCGTAAGCGGGCTGGGTGCCGTGGCGGGCAAAGGTGCGCCTTTTGACCATCTCGATGGAGGCGAGCCAGGCGCGGAACTCGCCGATGCCGATTTCGAGCCCTTGGCAGGCGAACCAGGCGGCCAGGAGTTGGCCGACCGGGATGAGGACGAAGCCGCCGACGATCGCCGTGGTCGTTGGAGGCGTCGGGAACTGCGCAGAAGTACGGACCATCCCCCGGACCTCCCGAGTCGGAGGTGGGCGCACGGCGCGCAACAGAACGATGGCGCCGCGAGCCGGGTCTCGGCCCGGGCTTGGCGCGCACACCGAACGCTGCGAATCACGGTCAACTCTTGACTGGGGATTGGGGGGAGCCTAGATTGGGGAGTGTCAAAAGCCCCTACTAGGTCACGCTCTCATCGGGTCGCCAAACCTTCTGAGAGGCCCTTCAGCCCGCCAAGGCCGATCGTGACCACCGGAACAAGAGAAATCCTCGCCGTGACGGCGGGGGTTTTTCCATGGTGGATCACTTCGCCGTCGCCTACCTCAAGTTCACCTCCGTAAACGCCTTGATGACGGTCGCCTTGGCCCACGTCGCCGTGAGGGTGTAGAACCGCCGTCGGGGACCGGACGATCCCCAGGAAGCCATGATGGCAGCCGCGGCGTCGCCGGGCAAGCGGGGACCGATCCCGGATGGGGCAGACCGACGATTGCTCCGGATCGACCGGGAGAGGACCCTGGTCACGCCTCCGCCTTCGGCTCGGAATCCAGGAGCCGCCAGGAAGGCCGCCAGGAGCCCCGCCACGTGATCCGCGGCCCCCTCAACTCCGATCCCCTGCCCAGCGCCTCCCAGGCCCGCCTGAGAGCCGCTGGGAGTCCCGGCTGAACCTCCCATTGCAGCCCTGCAACCGGCCGCCGACCACCAGCTCGACCGCCAGGCCGCCGCCCCCCCGTGCGATTCCGCAACCGGCCGCCCACCAGGCCGCCAGGTGCCCCGCCACGGGTCTCCCACGCCCCCGGCCCGCCCGATCCCCCATTGCCGTCCTGCAATCGCCCACAGAGCCGCCTGGGCCCCCAGTTCAAATACCGGTTCTGCCGGCATTGAGCCCGCGGCGACCACCGCCCCGACGGCCGGCTCGACCACCCCCCGGCGCAGGACAGCAACCGGCCGACCACCAGGCCGCCCGCCAGCTCCTCGGGCACCAGGCCGACCACCAGCTCGACGACGTTGCAGCCCTGTTGCCCACATTTCCCAGCTTCGATCGATTGCGGGCACTTTCCCTTTTACAGGTAGCTATTTAGGCCGCGGCGGCGAGCCGATCGAAGCCAGACCGGTCGAGCAGGGGGAAGGGGCCGAAGCCGGGACGCCGCGCGCGACGCCGAGCCGCTCGGCGTGCCGTGGTGTGATTCCCACGGCGCGTGCGGTGGCGATGGTGGCGGGGATGAGCATGGCCGGCCCCAGGGTGAGACGATTACGCCTGATCAAGCATCGGCCTTGAGCCTGTCGAGCAACTTCATCGCGTCGCGGTCCGAGACGACCAATCCGGCGGCCGCCAGCTCCTTCTTGAGCCGGCGGTAGCCGAGCGCAGGTTTGCAGCCGAGGGTAGCACGGGCCGCCGCCTCGACGTCGGGGGCCGTCGCGGCAATCTTGGCGGCGCGGGCCTCGTTGTGGGCCGCCAAGGCGTCCAGGCTGGACGGACGGACGGCGACCGGGCCGGCCTTGCGGGCGGATTGCCAATCGCCGAAGCACTCGACGATCCGCAAGTTGCGGGTGGCGTCGGCGTGGGCCCACCACTGGTCGTCCTCGGCGAGGAACCACGGGGACCAGCTGAGCGCACCGTTGATCCCGAAAGGTCCGACCCCGCCGACCGCCCCGGTGGGCAGTCTGGCCCCGGTGTCGCGGTCGCGGGCTATGCCGTCGTAGAAGGCTTCCAGGAAGCCGATCGGCTGCACCTCGTTCCACCAGAAGTCGCCCGGCTCCGGCGCGAACCCCCAAGCCGACCCGGCCAGCAGGAGCCGGAGGGCCGACGGGTAATTCCCGCTGGCGACGCCGACGTGGAGCTGGACAGAGACCGGGCGGTCGATATCCGAGAAGGGGTCGCGGCCGTCGAACACTAGCATCTTCTGGTCGGCGAACCTGGCCTTGCACAGTGCCACGGCCTTCTCGCCGAGGACGCCGACCAAGTTCGCCTCGAATCCCAACCCGGTCACCTTGTCGGGCAGGTTCGTGATGCATGAGTCATTCCCGACGGTCTCATCACGCGAGTGGGAGACGGGCTCGACGCGGATCGATCGCAGTCCGCCCGACATACCTGCCATGCGCGGCTTGAAGAGCCGCGAGAAGAACGCCTGGGCCGCCCGCACATCAGTGAGAATGTTCTCGGTCCCGTGCCGGGCGTGGAATTCGGCATAGAGACGCATTCTGGCGAGCTGCTCCGCGGTGGCCCGGAGGTTGTAGCGGACGATGTGCTTGCCTGTCAGAGTCTCGGGCGAGCACGGGCCCGCGACGAGCCGTTCGTGGAGGGCGACAACCGCCCGTGAGTGGCACCACGGGCAGATCGCGGTCCGGCCGCAGGTGAAGTCTTCCTCCATGAAGTCGTCGACGCGGCAATACTTCGCCCCGGCGGGGCGGCAGGAGTTCAGGCGAATGAGCGTGCCGATCGGCGTGTCGGCGCGGGCCCCAATCCTTCTACCTACCTCGCCCAGCACCTCCAGCCCGGCCGTCGGGTCGATGCGGCCCCAGAGGCGGCCCAGCAGGCCGCGGTGGAGCAAGTCGAGCGTCGTGAGCTGCACCGCCGCCGCCCGCCGCTCGGCCGGCAGGTGGGCGACGCGGGCTTCGGCCCAATCGAACGGCTTCCGAGAGATCGAGCGGAAAGCCTTCGACCGGCGGTCCCGCATCAGCGAGCCCAGCAGAACATCGCGACCGAGGTGGTCGACCGGCCGATTTCCGACCGTTACGAACTCCCAATTGCCGACATGGGCGATGCGAGCGTCCAGGTCGCCTGTCGGGATCATGCCTTCGTCCATGAAGCTGCCCGGGGGGATGGCAGGTGTCGGAAAGGCCATCGACGGCGGGCCTGATACGCTTTCCGGAATAAATCTGCACCCTCTGTCGGCAACCACGTTGACCTGGCAGGATGAGGCGAACGATGCCTCAGCTCGGGAGTATCCTCCGTGCTCGTTGCCGACCATCACAGCCT
>JAABUV010004129.1_pt1 | contig 17633 bp, 33 predicted proteins | sample 5559971 | NCBI WGS metagenome assembly JAABUV01 (sample SAMN10711881, study PRJNA513362) | rock metagenome | isolation source: Antarctica rocks | place: Antarctica: Victoria Land, Knobhead nord | collected 2015-12-19
GCTCGCGGCGGTTGCCGCCGCGTCGCCGATGAACAAGCAGGCGAGCAGCGGCTGGGACTTCAGCATGCTGCCGAGGTGCGCGTCTCTTTGTGATCATACAGGCGGCTGCTTGTCTGTAAGATCAGCCTAGTGGCATTCAAGGCAGAGCATGCATTGTTGGTTGGGGTTCAGACAGCGCTGTCACACGCCTAGCCGGGCAGGAGGGTGGTCGTGCAGCCACAGACCAGATAAAGGCTGGTACGGGCTGCATGGGCGGCCCCCGATCTGCCAAGTGACCGCTGCTCTCTCACGGTGTGCCATGGGGTGCAGCGTCGGCGCCGCTCCTCCCGCTCCTCATCTGGTGCTGGGCGGCGGCGGCGGCGGCGGCGGCGGAGGGCGCGGCAGGGGCGCGCCTGCCCGGCCCATCCCCGGGACCGGCCGTGAGGGGCCGGCCCCGGCCGGCGGCGGCCGCGATGGCGGCCGCGGCGGCGCGCGCCTCTGGCCAATGCTGCATGACAGCGGCGAGGGCATGCCGCCTGGCGGCGGCGGCAGCGAGCGCGCGGGCGCCGCGTCCGCCGGGCCGGCGACGCCGCCGGAGCGGGAAGCGCCCGGCGCGCCGGGCGCGGAGGGCGCGCCGGGCGGGGCCGCGGCGGGCGCGGGCGCGCCGGGCCCGCCGGTGCTGGACCGCAAGTCCATCCGCGCGCAGCTGTCGGTCGCCTGGCAGGCCGCGGCCAGGGCTTCGCCAAGGGTCTCGCCTCGGGGGCCCCTGCCCGCGGCGCCGGCGCACCCCGCCGGCGCAGGGCCCTCGGGCGGCGAGGCTGCGGGCCCTGCCGCGGACCCTGCCAGCGAGCTCGAGGGCGCGGCAGGGGCCGCCGCGGACCCTGCCAGCGCGCTCGACAGCGTGGCAGGGGCGACCGCGGATCCTGCCAGGGCGTCAGCGGGCGCGGCGGGCGCCGAGGCGGCGCGCCCGTCCCCGCGGGCGGACAGCGCAGCAACTGGCGCGGAGGGCCGGGACGGCGGCGCTGCGCCGCCACCGCGGCACCCGCAGCCGGAGGTGCCGCAGTCGCTGCCCAAGATGGCGGCGAAGACGTGGTGGCTGCGCCCGGAGGACGTGCAGTTTGACACGCACCCGGACGGCTCGCGCGTGCTGCTGGGCGAGGGCTCGTTCGGCCGGGTGCGCCGCGGCCGCCTCCCGGCGCCGTGCCCGATGCGACACGCCCCAGGATGCAGGGGAGGCACGGCTGAGCGCAGAGGAGTACGGGATGTGCACAGAGGGCAGCGGGCAGGCCGTGGCTTTGGGCTGTGGGGCAAATGAGACGGTCTCCTGCTCCTCGATGAAGCCCCCGAGGCGTGGCCGAGGGAAGGGAGTGATGCTGCGAGCGGCCTGCTGATATGTCGCACGGACGGCCTGCTCACCTGGCGCGTGCATGTCTAGCAGCTCAGCAGCCAGTCGCTCGCTGCTGCTTGCATTCTCCCAAGCTCAGCGCCCAAGCGTTCAGTATCGATTTTAAAAAATTGCAAGTTCAGTGTCTCTAATGCCCTGGGCCGCCGGCGGCGCAGGTGTACGCGGGCCGGCGCGGCGGGCGCGAGAAGGTGGCCGTGAAGGTGATGCAGGTGCCCGCGGACCACCGCGAGCGCGTGCTGCGCGAGTTCAGCCAGGAGAGCCTACTGCTCTCCATCTGCTACACCGACTTCGTGCTCAGCTTCCGCGGCGCGCCCCCGCCGCCCCGCGGCGCCCGCGCCGGCGCCCCCGCCGCCGCGCGCCCGCTGCGCCGCCTGCGAGCGCGGCCTCTGCGGTGATTGTGGTCAGGGTGTAGGTCACACTACCCAAACCTCCGCATTCCGGGCGGCGCCGTCGCCTGGTTGGGCGACACATGGACGCGCCCAAAAGTGAACAGTGGGCTCGTCCCGCGCAGCGCACGCGCGGCTGTGCTGTGCTCGGCGCGCCGCGGGCCTGACCGCCGGCCGCGTCCCGCCCCCGCGCCGCGCAGGCATGTGCTCGCTGGACGACCGCGGCGAGCTCTGGCTGCTGACCGAGCGCATGGACTACAGCCTGTACCACGCTCTGCAGCGGCGCGGCCTGCGCTGGTGGAACGGGCGCGCCGCCCGCCCGCCCGCCGTGGCAGCTGCGTGAATGCCGCAGGGCACTTCAAGGCGCGGAAGGGCTGCACGGAGCGACTGCACGCTTGCACGCCGTGAGGAGCGCTGCAGTCTTCAGAACGCCGAGGGGCTGCGGCCGCGTCTGAGCAGCAATGTGACCCTAGCTCTATAACTCTCAACCCCCAGCACTTGTGAGCATGTATAACTGAGGAGGTGCACTGGATGCTGGCGACAACCCAGCTACCGGGGGAACACTGTCCCGCCGCAAGCGCCCCCCTTGCTCAAGCCTGGGCTTCAGGCGCGCGCAGGGGCTGCGACATCGCCATGGACGCCGTCGCTGGCCTCAACTACCTGCACGACCTGAACTGCGCGCACCTGGCGCGCGCCCGCCCGGTAGCGCGAGCGCGGCATCGCGCCCCCCCGCAGCGGCTGAGGACTGAGACATCGCTCTTGAGCGGATGGCCTGTCTGGGGCGTTGGTTCTGCCTGGCAGTGTGCCGGAGGGGGAGTCGCCAGCAGCGTCCTCGTCCAACTGCGCGTGTGCACTCAGACCAGCTGCGCCGGCTTGCCGTCCCTCGCGAGCATGCATGACTGCCGCGCATGGCGGCCTGCGCGAGCGCGCCGTGCGCGGGCCGCAGGACGTGAAGTCGCCGAACATCCTGATCCGGGAGCAGGTTTCAGGCAAGCGCCAGGTGGTCGCCAAGCTGGGTGAGCGGCCCCGGACCGGCTTGTTTTCCGCACAGCTGCATGGCATTGGACTGTAGGGTTATGGTAGGGCATAGAAGCAGGGAGCGCGGTACCTGCCTCAGCACCGCCACCTTTTGTGAGGCCTGAACGGCATGTGGTGAGCGGCCGGCTGCCTCGCCGTGGATGCCAGGCTGGTTGCGTGCGGAATCGCGGCCACACGCATCCGCACACGCAGCCGTGCGCTCAGCGTGCCTGACAGGGCCTGAGATTGGGCCGCGCGCGGGCCGCGGCAGGCGACGTGGGCATGGCGGTGCTGTTCTCCAACAACTACGTGGCGTCGCTGTCGCAGAGCATGCCCGGCACGTTTGTGTGGGCGGCGCCCGAGGTGCTCATGGCGGGGGTGCGCGCACGGCCCCGCAGCAGGCCTGCCAGGTTGCGGCCGTTTGCGGGCACACTGCCGCTAACACCCTGTCCTGCGCGACCATGGACCCTCTGTACCCTAACCCTTCACCCTGTGCAGGCCATCACGACGAAGGCCGACATCTTCTCCATGGGCATCGTGCTGTGGGAGATTGCGGCCGGTGCGCGCCCGTGGCCTGCGCATGCCCTACCCTACCCTATGCCCGCACAGCGTCGTGGCTGGCGCTGCACCGGCTCGGCTGGCTGTCCTGCGCGCTGCTCTTAGGAGCGCGGCGCAGGCGTCGAGGCACCCTGGACGCTGACCCAATGTGCCTGCTGACGCCCCCCACCTGTACCTGAACCGCCGACAGCGTGCAAGCAGCTTGGCCATGGAAGGCATGAGCCCTGTCCAGTGCAGACCTGCGACCGCGGGCAGGGTGCCGAGCTTGCAGAGAACATGCAGCGATGCAGCTGGTACCAGGTCCTGGGCAGCAGGGGACGTTGGCCCTAGAGCAGTCCGCTGCGCGCAGCGCCCACACGCGCAGGCCGCACGCCCGGCTGCGTCAAGCGGTGCCGGACATGCTGACGGCCTGCCGCGCGCGCAGGCGAGACGCCGGTGCGGCGCGGCAACCTGCGGCGGCTGGCGCCGCGCGAGGCGCCGCCCGCGCTCCAGCGCATCATCGACACCTGCCTGGACACAGACCCCGAGCGCCGGCCCACCGCCGCGCAGCTGCTCGCGCAGCTGGCCGCGCTGGAGCCGGCTGCGTGAGGGTTTAGGGTCGCAACGGCGCAGTCAATGCTGCCTGGACCGGACAGATCGCAGGCCCCGTGCGCTGGCCCGCCGCTGCTTGCGCAGCCGGCTGCGCTGCAGCATGGAGGCCCAGAGTCTGGATGGCCTGGGGTCTTAGGTAATTATTGGGTCCGAAATGCAGGTTCCTGAGTGGCGCCCCTCTGGGCGCCCCGGGCGTTTTGCAGGCCACTCGCAGTGACGTGTCGGCCCACGTGTGTTGTCTAGCGTGGGGCATGGGTCTCAACTGTATATATTGGCGGCCTTTTGCCTTTGCATTCTGCAGTGGCAGCCACAGTCGTCTGCCAGCGCTACTCTGGCCACTCTGGTTCCGTCCGAGAGTCGGCGTTGTTTGCGCGCATGTGCCTTGGGCTCTGTGTGGGCAGCGTGTGCCGCGCAGCTGCAGCAGACCAGGTCATAGATGTAGCCGACCTCCACGAGTGCTTACACAGCCCGCTGCAGCGCGTCCTCCAGACAGCCCCGCCCGCTCCGCCCAGCCCCTAGTCGAACAGCGAGAAGCCCATGTCCTCGTCCTCCTCCTCCTCCTCCTTCTCCTCCTCCTTCGCCTCCGCCTTCGTCTCCTCGGCCGCGTCGCCGCCGCCGCCGCCGCCGCCGGCCGCCGCCTCGGGCGCCGCCTCCACCGCGAACGCCGACGGGTCTGCCAGGAACGCCTTGACCTGCGCCGGGCCAGCCCGCGTCGCCGCTCCGCGCCATGAATCAGGGATGCAGGGGAGCAGACCCATACAGCCTGGGCCTGCGCAAGCCCATGCAAGATTGTCACTCAGGGACCTGTCAAAGCTATGCAAGAAAGCGAGCTTGCGGTTGAACCTTGCTGAGTCGCCTGAGCTCGACCTGACCGCGCCACTTGCACACAGGCTGGACGCGCGACTGAACGTACACCTGGCCCCCTGTCTGAACATGAGCCCAGGGCCAACAGCGTCCGCGCCCCAAGCCACGCCGGCTGCGCTTGCACTCGTGCAGACCCTCCCAGGGGGGGGCAGCAGGGCCTATGTAACCACCCCAGCATGCCTGCAACCCTAACCCACATCCGCCTGCTCACGCCCCTGGACACGGCAGCCAGGCCGCGCCTCTGCGCCCGACGAGGGGCTGCAGTCTGTCAAACCGAGCATGAGCTCTAAATCCTCAATTCATGCAGGGGGTGCATGGGGGCATGCGGTTAGGGCTGCAGGTTAGGGCAGCCGAGCCGCGCCTTCTCGGCCAGCGGGAAATCGTACTCGGTGGCCACGGCGACCGCGAGCACGTTCTTGTAGCCGTGCACGACCATGTGCGGGATGGACGCGAGCGTCGGGTGGCCCAGCTCCAGCGAGGCGGCCGCCACGTTGGCGATCGCAGCCGACACGCTCTTCATCAGGTCCTCGTCCTTAATGTCCAGCACCTTCGGGTCGAACAGCGCGCCGCCCTCGAACACCTGCGGCGCGGGCCGCGCGCGCGTCGGCGCGGGCGCCGGGCGACGCGCGCAGCTGCTGCTCGGCCCGCTCCGGGCTGCACAAGCGCACCGCTCGTACGCTCTCAGTGCGTGGCAGCCAGGCTCATGCACGCGCAATGTTTCGCAAACACCTGCTGGACGTCACGTGCCGCAGTCACACCACGGACATGGCCTCGCAGCACGAAATCCAGGCCGCCCCCCTCCGTGCGGCGCGGGCGCGTGCCTGCTGCACCACCAGGCCGTACGAGAAGGGCTTGATGCCCAGCTTGGCCAGCAGCGTCGCCTCGCTGCCGCCCACCTTCTCGCCCTTGGTGATGAGCGCCACATCCGACACGATCTCCACCGTCCCGCGGTTGATCTTGGTCGGGATGTTGAGCGCCTGCGCGCGCGCAGGAAGCGTCGCTCGGCGCCGCGCCGGCGCGGGCCGCGCCCGAGCGCTGGCGGCGCGGCGCCCGGCGGACACACGCAGAAGCGGGGCAGCCTGCTCATACTAACTGGCCGTTCACTGTGCAAATGACGCCCTCAGCTGGTCAGCCCTGGTCACTTCAGAAGCGATGGTGGTAACACAGGTGGCTGATGCAACCTACACGACGTGCACACGGCCTGAGTGAGTGGCCAGCGCAACGCTTATAAAAACCCCCCCACCCCTCGCAAGCTTGCACGCCTCGTACTAAACAGGCATCAGCAGTCAATTGCAGCTGCACCGTGAAGCAAGCACACCGAGCTCGCGGCTCCCAAAACCCTGCAAGCCGCAGTTCCCCGGTTAGGGGCCAGGCGGCGCGCCTGGAAGAAGGACGTCTGCGACGGGTCCAGCCCGGTGTTGCCCAGCGGCACGACCACGTCGTTGGGCGCGACCAGGCCGACGCGCGCGGGCGCGCCCACCTTGAACTTGTTGATCTCGTCGCGCACCTGCGCCGCGCGCGAGGGCGTCTGTTACGTAACAGCTCAAGCTGGCAAGCTGCACCACGTAGCGGGCTGCGAAAACAGGCGACTACCCAATCTGAGGTCTTCCCACAGGCTTGACTCAGCGCAGGACCTGCCCTGTGCCAATAAGACCGTAGCCACATCAGTCCGTACCACTACAAGGCTGCCTTGTAGTGGTACGAACAAGGCAGAAGGAAAGTGCGCAGAGAGACAACAGGATGCCACGGGCGGGCAGCTGAAGGACGGCGGCGGGCGCACCTCGTTGAGGTCGCCCTTGGTGAAGATCAGGCCCACGTTGCCGACCAGCGACTCGGAGATGCCGGGCCACTCCTCGTTGCCGGTGCGCTCGCAGTACAGGCGGATGGAGCGCTTCATCATCGTATTCTTGCCCATCAGCACCACGCTCTCGCCATGGTCCCGCAGGCCCTGTTTGAGCAGTGCGCCTCCTCAGTCGTACGCACTCAATGCGGTGCAACAGAAACAGGGCTGAGCGTGTCGTGGCAGGCGCGGCGGGACGCAGGCTGCTGCGCGGGCGCGGCCGCGCACACCCGGCGGACGTCCTGGAACTGCCTGGAGCCCACGTTGTCGGCGTGCACGATGAAGCACTTGTTGTAGGTCTCCAGCAGGTTGCAGAGCTTGGAGTCATACTGCGCGCGCACCGCGAGTCAAGTCGCGAGCTCGCTGCAACACTGCATGGAAGCTCCCGTATCTGCTCAAGCACGCAGTTGCAACAGACAGCAGCAGTGGACGCGCACCTCCTCCTTCTTGCTGAGCTTGCTGGTGGACGGCATGGTGGCTGCGAAGCTGCGAGCTTGAGAGCAGGGCCAGACCGGCTACTCGACCGGAAAGGCAACTTTAACCTGCTCTCCTCTCAGCCGTGCGGCCTGCAGCCGTCTTTTTGCTGTGGACACAGGTAGGTTTGCGGAGGGCCTTATACCCTCGAGCGCCTCGGCGCTCAACTTGGCAAAGGAAGCAAGCAGGTAGCGAAGACGGAGATACACAGGGCATAGGTGGGCGCCAGGGACGTTGGGCACGTGCTTGCGCACCATGGAGTCTGCGGACGAGAAGTCGAAGGCGGAGGCCGCGGACGCGTTCGAGAAACTGGGCGTGTGCAGGCAGCTGGCCGTGTCGGCCGCAGACCTGGGCTGGAAGTCCCCAACAAGCATTCAGGAGCAGGCTGTGCCTCACCTGCTCGCCGGTAGGCCGCCGCGCTCTCGCCTGCAGCTGAAGCACTTTGCGTCGCTATGCAGCGCTGGATAGCGCAGCCTGCTATGTTTGAGCACAGTTCGACTCGCACATCCAATGGCAGTGAAGAGTTTCAGCCTTTGGCCGTGTGCTGTGTGTGCTGTATTCGAGTTCCTGTTCGAGACTGTTGTGCGCTGAGCCTCCATTGCAAAGTTATTGGCAGTAAGACGCAACAAACATTGGCTGCAGGCAAGGACATCATTGGCCTGGCACAGACCGGCTCAGGAAAGACGGGCGCCTTTGCGCTGCCCATACTGCAGGTGCGCAGAGCTTGTGCCGCCCATGCCAAAGCAGTTGGAGGTGCAGTGCCACGCCGGCTGGGGCGGCTTGTGTCCTGCACGGGCGCCGCTGCAGAGCGCCGCGCTGCGGGCGGGCGGGCGGGTTGGGACAGTGTGTAGGGTGCGGGCTTGCTGCGGTGCGGCGCGGCTCTCCGGGCTGCTGTCAGGTGCATACCTGAGGTGTGTTGCGCACCCCGTCTTGCTGAGAGGCTCCTTTACGAAAGAGTCGGGTAGAGCTGCAGGAGCAGAGCCGTGCACCGCAGCTATGGCAGAGAGCGGCCGCGCCTGCTGGCCAGGCTATGGGGCGACGGTCGTTCAGCAGCTGTCTTAAGGTTGTTCAGCAGCTATTCTGAGCTGGGAGGGGTGCACGTGCTACTTTGAGCTGTGCCAGTGGTCAAGTGATGTCGGTGCAAGGGACTGAGGAGTCCGGGCGCGGAGGGGCCTGCTGGGGCAACTGTTCGCGCTGTCCGCGCTGGCACTGCCGCCGGCGCGCGAGACTGCGAGTCCGCCTTGCAGGCGTACAGAGTGTCTAGGACTTTCTGTGAGGATGACTACCTCCCTTGCCATCCTCCTTCCGTGAAAATGGCTCGAGCCGTCCGGGCCACACCTTGCAGTGTGGCCATGGCATGCGAGGCACGGACGCGTGACCGCCGCGCGGCAGGGCCTGCTGGACACGCCGCAGGCGCTCTTCGCGCTGGTGCTGTCGCCGACGCGCGAGCTGGCGATCCAGATCGCGGAGCAGTTTGAGGCGCTGGGCGCGGGCGTCGGCGTGCGCACCGCGCGCCTGGTCGGCGGCATCGACATGATGGCGCAGGCCATCGCGCTTGGCCGGCGCCCGCACGTGCTCGTCGGCACGCCCGGCCGCGTGGTGGACCACCTGTCCAACACCAAGGCGCGCTTAGGTCTTTACTAGGGTGTCATGGGCATGTGGTTGGGAGTAGCTCATGTTCATGTGCGTCAGCAGACGGCTGCAATGCGGTGTGCTGGTGAAACGGGTGAGGTGTGGTATGTCGGTATGATATGACGGTGATCTGCCCATATTTGTCAGTGGCGCGTCACCGTCTGGGAGCCGGCGGTCCGTTGTGTGACGCATGGTCGCGCCTCCCGCCGAGGCGCGCGCGCCGCCGCGCGGCAGGGCTTCTCGCTCAAGGGCCTGAAGCACCTGGTGCTGGACGAGGCTGACCGGCTGCTCAACATGGACTTTGAGGCGGAGATCGACCAGATCCTGCGCGTCATCCCGCGCGAGCGCCGCACGCAGCTCTTCTCTGCGACCATGACCAGCAAGGCGCGGCCTCGGGCGCTGCTTCTTGCTCCTTGCCGCTCCTGTGTCCGGCAGGGGCGCCCGTCGCTGTCTGGTGTGCTGGCTGTGCTGGCTGGCCTGCGCGCGTGGCTTGTGCACTTGCCCGCGGGCTGCCCCTCACGTGCGCCCGCACATCGTCAGCCGTCAAGGGTCTCGCCCGCCCCAGGGAGCACCGGCGCGGTGCGCGGTGTGCGCAGACAGAAGCGGGGTTTGCCGAGATTTCATATGGGTAGAAGGTGGTCATACGGCCTTTACGGCCTCATGGGGTCTGCAGCTGACCCTGCGTCATGAGCCCAGGTGGCGAAGCTGCAGCGCGCGTGCCTGAGCGACCCCGTCCGCATCGAGGTGGCGTCCAAGTACAAGACGGTGGACACGCTGCGGCAGCAGTACCTCTTCATCCCGGCCAAGCACAAGGTGCGCTGAGTTCTCACAAGGCTGCGGTCTCCGGTCTTCTGAGGTCTTGGAAGGTTGAGGTCTTGGAAGGCTGTGGCCTCCTGTCGTCTGTTGATGCAATGTTCGAGGGGCGTGCCTGCGTCAGTAATGATGCAAGCCTGTTTTAGGCAGCCTGGCACATGCAGAAGCGCTGTGAAAAGCAAGAGCTGTAGGATGACCCTGTCTGTCTCTGCTGTAATATGCAGGCCCCATGCGTTGTGCAGTCCGTTTGCAGAGCTGCCTGCAGCCCCTGTTGATATCTTAACAGCAAGTGGAGTGCGCACCAGCGCGACCCCGGCGAGCGCGGCAACGCCGCGGCGGGCGCGCCGCGCGCAGGACAGCTACCTGGCCTACTACCTCACCGAGCTGGCCGGCGCGACCGCGATCCTGTTCGCGCGCACGTGCGACGGCGCGCGCCGGCTTGCGCTGCTGCTGCGCAACCTGGGCTTCGACGCGCTGCCCATCCACGGCCAGATGAGCCAGCCCAAGCGCCTGGGCGCGCTCAACAAGTTCAAGGCCGGCGAGCGCAGCATCCTGGTGGCCACGGGTGCGCCTGCGGCCGCTCCGCGCCACCAGCATCCTAGCGTGCTTCCAGCACGGCTGTCACGCGTCAACACGGCTATTGCCTTCCACCCGGCGGCCAGCAGGAACGGGTTTTGAGCTACTCAGGCAGCTACTACACGCACTGCTGAGCAGTTGGCCACCGTTCAAGCACCTTGCTGGCCCATGCTGTCCTTGTTGCATGGCTGCGGTGGACGGGGGCCCGGGCCCTCACTCGCCATGCGCTGACAGGGAGTGTCCAGTGAGAGTCGGTGTATGCGCCGGGCTCGTCTGGCAGGCTCGCCGCGCGTTGCCTGCGCCCAGCCTGGTCGGCAAATTAGCCAGCAAAGCAGCCCGTGTGGGCGCGTGGCGCCTGCCCGCTGAGGGGGGCCGGGCCGGGCGGCCGCGCAGACGTGGCCAGCCGCGGGCTGGACATCCCGAGCGTGGACGTGGTCGTCAACTACGACCTGCCCAACAACGCCAAGGAGTACGTGCACCGCGTGGGCCGCACCGCGCGCGCCGGGCGCTCCGGGCGCGCGCTCACGCTGGTCACGCAGTGCGCGCCCGCGCGATGCAGCAGGGTCCCATCAGGGTTTCAGCAGGGCTTCAGGCACGTTCAAGCACTACCATTTGCACTGGCACACTGCTGTGGTGGAGAGCCTGCAACGCCAGGCCACTCCGTATTGGAAAATGGGGTCATCAACAGCTGGGGAATTTTACGCTGCTGAGGGCGCCGATGGGGTTTCAGGTATGATGTGGAGATGTTCCAGAAGGTGGAGGCGCTCACGGGCCTGCGCATGGAGAAGTACGAGGTCGAGGCCGATGCCGCGCTGCTGCTGCTGGAGCGCACAACGGAGGCGCAGCAGATGGCCACCATGCAGGCGCGGGGCTGGTCTCTGCTAGCCAGGCCTTTGGTTGAGTAATACACAGCAACCAACCGCGGCAACATTTTGTGCGCGTCCCTCTTGCTTTGGGTGCCTTGAGGGCGACACTGCCGGTCAAGGGTGGTGAGCTCATATGACCTCACCTGTGCTTGAGAGAAATGGGAAAGTGTGGGGTAGCTGTCACTTTAGTGCTAAATTTCTGTGCATCATGTTCGTCATTTTTTATCGAGTGTCAGCTATAATCGAAGCAGCCTCACATCAACATTGCGGCTTTGCTGAGCGCAGCGAGGGCAATGGCGTTGGTATTAACTCGCTGGCCGCTGCGCAGATGCGGGAGGCGGACAAAAACCGCCGCGGCAAGAAGCAGCGTGGCGGCTTTGCGGACGACCAGGAAGATGCTGGGGACAGCATTGCTAAGAGCTACAAAAAGCGAAGGTATTGAGGGCCAACGGGCTGGAATGTGCGGCTCAGCGGCAGTGCGGGCTTGCATAGATGAAGGTGCTGTCGTTGCTCCTGGCGGGTCTGCAAGCTGCTTGAAGCCAGGCGCCTGGTTTCAGGCGCCCCATGCATGTGCCAGCCCCTCATGTAGTCTGTCAGCTTTGTACGTGGTGGCAGGGTGGGGGCTCAGTGTGTCATCTTTATCACACTTGCATCTGCATGCTGCGCATGTTAAATCTGCATCCGCTGTCTGTATGAGGCAGTACCAGGGTGAATTGATGAAGAAACGGAAACGTTTTAAAAATACTGAGGCGGGTCAAGCATCCCACCTTGCGCCTTGATCATGAAATGCTGTAATGCTTGGTCTTACACTTGGCAAATGACACACATGCAGAGTAGCTCTTAGAGCACCATCACATGTACAGACTCGGATGTCCTTCCGAGGGCTACTGTTCTGCCTGATCAACGAAAACAAACACTAGCAAGGGGCAGACGCTTTGACAACGCACTGCACTCCACGGGTTTTCCAGGCAGTTCAAATAACAAAATTGGATGCATGTTTCTGAGCTCTTGCTGCATGCACACTCGTATCAGCCATGCATGTCTATGATTTGTGCCAAGTAATGTATTGGCCATGGAGCCGTTCAGCACATGCATTAAGGGCCACACAAAGCCCGTGTGCTGCAGTTACGTTGCAGGCAGCATGGACGCGGGTCAGCGGGTCCGGCACTACTCGTTCCTCCTCTCAAGCTTCTGCTGAGCGCTCACACGAAACTTGTGACTCAGACTTCAGAGTGCCTTGGACAATAATGCCGCGCTGCCTTAATAGGGACGCACCTCTCTTCGCCGCTGCATGGCTGCCGCTAGCTTCGCAGCCGTGTCTGTATCGCTGCAGAGACAGTCAGGCTGGTCAGTAAGACCACCCAGCATAGAATACCACACAATGTATTGACTACTTCAAGTCACCTGGGCAGTGAGATGTTTGCGCCAGAGCCGCCTTGCTGAGGCACGTCCATGTACACACGGCGCTTGAATTGACTTGCGTGATGGAGCCGCGGGTACGCAATCCCATAGTGCTGTGCGTAGTTCAAACGGTGCTCTGCCTCCTCTATCTGCCAAACCAGACAGCCGTCAGCTGGCGGCCAGATACAGCAACTGAAAAAGGGCGTACTTGCATGCATGCACGCACGCACCAGCTGCGCCACCTCCTTCTCAGAGCTCACGGCCTTATTCTCTCTAAACACTCTCCTTGTCTCTGTGAGTATGTACTCCTTTTCCTGAGGCACACACAGCCTTCACACTGGTGCACCTCTGTGCACATGCGCTTCAGCTGCGAGCACCATGTGAGGAAGGCACCTCTTGGCCACCTTCGCCGCTCCACGTGCGACCAAGCCTCAGGATGGCGCGATACAGTGCCAGAACGCGCGGGCCGCTTTTCATTGCTGCCTGCTGCCTCCCATCAGACCGCAGCGCTCAGTCACAATGCCCGCCATGTGACTCTGTGAGCTTGCCTGAACAAACAGACCATCTTGACGAAAGGCAGGGCTGCGCATATGTACACATTGCAGGCATCAGCAAGTGCTGGTTTACCAGCCCTTCCTCAGAAACACATCTGAAAGCTCTCACTCATCCTACTCAGGCACTCAGAGTAGTCAAGGTGTTGTGGTTGAGCGCGCCACTGGGAAGGCTTCCTGCCTAGGACTTGCAGCTTGCTGCAAGTAATCTTGCACAAGGCCTGGTGCCATGACGGACAGCCTGGCCTTCTACAATCCAGCACAGGCCGGGCACGGCGTTGTGGATGGCGCGCCGCTGGACCTGCTGCTGCTCGTGGTGCGAGCATTGGCATTGATGATCACGCAGCAAACTTGATATGGTGGTCGCTCTCAGTCTACTGTAGCACTATCGAGCTCAAAAGAGTTGAAAAAAAAAGCGGTGTTGCAACAGTGCACAATTTGCTTTCACTGTTATGCGTAGCGGCCCGTTCTGCGCACGCACGAGAGCGCACGCTGACGCAGAGGGCCAGCGCAGGTCTGCCGTGGCCAGGCGCTGCTGGCAGAGACACTGCGCCTCGGCGGCGCGCTGCCGGCGGCGCTCGTGCCGGGCACGCCGGACGGCGCGCGTTTCGCGCCGGTCGCCTTCGACTTTGGCTACTTTAGGGAGGCCGAGGCCGCGGAGCGACGCGTGGAGACCAGCCGCGAGCTCTTGGCGCTCGACGAGGAGCTGCGGCAGGCGCGCCCACGCTTGGTTCAGAGCTGTGCGCTCACGGGAGCACTACGCTGCCGTTCTTTTGAGCGTCTGCGGACTGCAGCCAAAATCAGCCATTCACTGGCTGGATACTTCGCAAACATACATGTGTACAGGTTCCACCAGCCGGCATGCATGCTGCTCTTTCATGGACATGCAAGTATTCTCTCTTATGTGGACTCAGCATGATCCAAGTACAGAGAATCACCGTATATATTCCGCCATGGATCTGGCGCATGCTTTTGGCACAAGTATGCACCTTTCGCCTGTGTATCTCGAAAGTTGGGGTAGCGGGGTCGGCCCAGGCGCACGGCGAGGTGAGCGCGGCGGTGTACGAGTTGCTGCGGGGCGTGGTGGCGCTGCATGCGCGCCTGGCCGGCTTCTTGGCCCAGCTGCGCGCCGGCGGCTTCCTGCAGTGCAGCCTGGCCAGCCTGGCCGCGGTGCGCTGCGACTCAACTATGTCGCTGGCAATGAAAGTGGGCATTGGGAGCATGCTGCCCGCTCCAAAGCATCGCCGCACCCTGACCACCTGTACCCGCACAGTCAAGCGCAAGTAGTTTTTTTAAACAAGGAGAGTGCCGTCCTGCGCCTGCACAGAGCGGCGAGGGCAAGCAGCTGCTGCTGGAGGCAGTGGCGGGCCTGGGCGCGCTGCTGCTGGCGCTGGAGCGGCGCATCCCGGGGCCGACGCGCGAGCGCGCCGTTGTCGCGCACCTGCGGCGCCGGGGCGGCGCACAGGCGAGCAGCGGCACCTGTCTGCGCGGGCGGCTCGAGGCCATGCAAGGCAGGATGTCTCGTTGTGGGTGGCAGTGTGGGGGCAGAGAGCCGGGACCTGGGCGCCAGGGTGCTGGGTGCCTGGCAGCTCCTTGTTGCGCCCACCAATGACAGCGTCCTTTGCTCTGTCGCCCAACTATGGCTGCAATCACGGACGTCTCTGCATGCTTGGTGGTGTGGACGGTGTAAGCATAGACAAGTCCGCTTGCGGATATCACCTGACACGCTGCGGCCCTGAATGGTGCGCGTGTCCTGCACTGCAGGCTGCTGGACCTGCTTTTAATGCAGTTGTCGCGGTTGCGGCGGCTACCGGGGTCCGTCCCGGCGATGGACGGACGCCACCTGGTGAGCAAGCCTTAAAAAGTGAAGGACTTCAAGTTCATGGAGCGCAACGCGCTCCATGAACATGAAGCGCGTTGCGCTCCATTTTCAGTTAGCGAATGCATTACGTGCAAAGCAACGACAAGGTGCCCCTGTGTGACCCCGAGGGTGCGCGTCATTTTACAGCTATGTACGGTATCTTCACTATTTGGAGAGCAATGAAAGTGCCTGGGAAGGAGACAGCAGCAGCAGCTCGGTAAGTATGACAGTGTATGATGCGGGGCAGGCTACCCGGAAGCATACTTTGGCCGCCTGGCGCTGCCGGCCGATGCTGTGATGGCAGTCGTGTCTGCCTGCCGCGCCGACGACATCTACAACCAGGCGCGTGGACGTCGCTCACATGGCAACTCTCAGTAAAGCTAGCTTGCGGGGCTACTCTACACACTCACAGGCGATGCTGGTACGTGTGCTATTGAACCGAGTCTGGCAGTGCAGGCAGTGGGATGTGTGCAGTGCCAGAACTCGACATGAACGGCGTTCATTTGCTCCCCTTGCACTCCCACATGCTGCCTGTGCTTTCAACCACGCTCAGGCACCCAGCATGTCTGTGAGCCTACAGACTCCATGTCCAAGCCCACGCCCCGATCATGCCCCCGCGCAGGCCGCACACTACCCCGCGCCGGAGCACCGCACGGCAGCGCTGGCCGCGCAGGCCGCCGGCCTGTACCTGGCGCTCTGGTTCGTGCCGCAGGTGCTTCACAGCGACGCGGCGCTCATGCGCACGCTTGTGGACCGGCGCGCCCCGGCCCCCGAGTCAGCTTCATGTACATGCTCAGTCAGCCGCTTCGTGTCCCCTGCAACACAGAGCTGCCCTGCAGCGACCCTGCCAGGCCTTAGATGGCCAGTGCAAGCAGGCCGCCTGATGCGCGCAGGCACTTTGCAGACACATTCATGGTGGCGTGGGCGCCCGGCCTGCATGCGGACCTGTCCGTGGAGTGGCGCGGCTTTGCCGCCGCGCGCGGCGCGCTGGCGGGCGGCGCAGGGCAGGCACGCGCTCGCGACGCCGCTGCCGCGTTTGCCGCCGCGCTGCCCGCGCTGCGCGGCCAGCTGCGGGGCTACCTCGCGCAGGGGCCCCTCAGGGTGGGCGCCTCTTTCGGAGTTTAAGCGAAGCGAGTCAAGCAGGTACCCTACTTGAGGCCTTGCTTGCGCGCCACAGAGACGCTTGAAAAGCTTATTCCCTCGAGGCGCATGCGCTTGCGCATCCTCCGCTGAGGCATGCGCGGGCGCGCGCGGGAGTTCCACCTGGTGACGCGCAAGCGCACCGTGTCTTTATTGCTGCGCGCCACCAGCATCGCTCTGCGCGGGTAACCGGCTGAGGCGCAGCGCGCGCACAGAGGAGGAGTACCTGCTGGAGCACAGGACCGTCGTGACCCTAACCCTGACCTCAACTCCGCTGAAGCACAGGCGCGCGCGCGCAGGAGGAGTACCTGCTGGAGCACATGCCTGGCGTGTTTGACGCGCTGCGCGGCGCCAACATCGCGCTGCGCTGGCTCCTGCTGCACACCGCCGCGTCCAACCGCCGCCTGCGCGCCGCCGTGACGGCTGCCGCGCCGTCGCCGGCCGAGCTTGTCTCGCTGCTCCTCGACACTGCGGTCCTGGAGAGCGAGGTGACGGTCCTGACGCCGGCGCTCGCTTGACATCTCCGCAATCATTTGCGCTGGGTTGCGCAGTACATGCACTAGGAGCGCAGTGTCAGGAAACGGCTGGACCAGCGCTCGTGTTGCCAAGCGCATCGCTACATGTACTAGTAGTACCTCCACATCCACCAGCTACCGCGCCCCGCCAAGTGTGCAAGGCACACTGGGCGCTGCTGGCAGCTGGCACACTAGCAGTGCGCGCGCACACGCGCGCACCATGCCGTTCTGGCAGCTGCGGCTCGTTCGGAGTCCCCAAACGTGCTGGGCGCTGCTGGCCGCCAACGCAGCATGCGTGTGCATGCGCGTGCGTGAACCAGGACATCAGGACCAACGGCGGCGGTGGCTGCGCCAGGTCCGCGAGGCATATCGCGCGCTGCTGGCGGGCAAGGCGGCGCGCTGGCGCGCGCAGCTGGCCGACGCTGGCGCGGCGGTGCGCGACCTGGCGGCGTTCTATGCGGCGCTGCGCGCGATGCCGCGCGCGGCGCCCACCGCCGACCTGTCCGACTGGTTCCGCCAGATGGAGGAGCAGGCGCGCGGCGCACGCGCTCTGCCTGGCAGTCGTTGTGTCTGTGTGCGTGTGAGTGTGCATGCAAGTGTGGCGGGCGCTGATATGTATCACGCAGAGGCCTGAGACGCACTTGTGCCAGTTCGCACACGCGGCACAACGCTCGCTGCTGATGAGCGCTCGTGGCGCAGGTCGTTCACGACCTGCGGCCGTCTGTTTATACTGCTCACACCCAGTACCAACACTGACATGCGCGCTCGACGAGCAGGCCCCTGTCGCAACTGGTTTTCTGCACCAACGCGGCAAGGGACACCGTTCCCTGCTGCCAAGGCCACACCGCGCCGCCGGCATTGCGCATGCGCCTGCCTCGGACGCTGACGCAGGCGCCGGCGCCCCGCAGGTGGAGGCCATGGACTTCCGGGACGCAGCCGCGACATCCGGCCGCGCGCAGGCGCTGGCGGCCGCGTTGGACGACGCGGACCGCTTCGCGCCGCCCGAGGCGGCGCTGCAGACGCGGCAGCTGCTGGGCGCCATCCGGTGCCGCCCGGCGCCCGACGCATGCGGGCGTGCTTGTCATGACATGGCACGCTTCGTAGACACATCCTGAGGCCCTGCACCAGACCTTCTCCTTCCGCCGCCTAGTTGATGCAGCACCA
>JAABUV010004130.1_pt1 | contig 17628 bp, 17 predicted proteins | sample 5559971 | NCBI WGS metagenome assembly JAABUV01 (sample SAMN10711881, study PRJNA513362) | rock metagenome | isolation source: Antarctica rocks | place: Antarctica: Victoria Land, Knobhead nord | collected 2015-12-19
CCGGGGCGGCTCACTGCCAACACGAGGTGCATGCGAGCTCGCAGGGTACCCGGGCTGCTGCCGGGGCGGCTCACTGCCAACAATAGATGCATGCGAGCTCGCAGGGTATCTGCGCCGCTGTCGGGGCGGCTCACTGCGACCATGAGGTGCATGCGAGCTCGCAGGGTACCCGCGCCGCTGCCGGGGCGGCTCACTGCGAACATGAGGTGCATGCGAGCTCGCAGGGTACCCGCACCGCTGCCGGGGCGGCTCACTAAGACCATGAGGTGCATGCGAGCTCGCAGGGTACCCAGGCCGCTGCCGGGGCGGCTCACTGCCAACACGAGGTGCGTGCGAGCTCGCAGGGTACCCGCACCGCTGCCGGGGCGGCTCACTGCGAACGTGAGGTGCATGCGAGCTCGCAGGGTACCCGGGATGCTGCCGGGGCGGCTCACTGCCAACACGAGGTGCATGCGAGCTCGCAGGGTGCCCGGGCCGCTGCCGGGGCGGCTCACAGCGAACATGAGGTGCATGCGAGCTTGCAGGGTACCCTGGCCGCTGCCGCGGCAGCTCACTGCCAACATGAGGTGCGTGCGAGCTCGCAGGGTACCCGCGCCGCTGCCGGGGCGGCTCACTGCCAACATGAGGTGCATGCGAGCTCGCAGGGTAGCCGCACCGCTGCCGGGGCGGCCCGCAGTCACCGCGGTGGCGCACAGCAAGGTCTGCGCGTGCATGCGACCTCGCAGGGTACCCACGCTCTGCCTGAGTGGCTCTCGGCGGCCGTGGTGGCGCACAGCAGGGCCTGTGCGTGCTTGCGGGCTCGCAGGGTAGCCACGCCGCCCGCTGTGCAGCCGCAATGTAGACATTTCCTACCTGGCATGATGAGGTTTACATGGGGGGTTTTTTTCAATTCAAACTCGAGCTCCGGGAGCATCGAGGCTCCCAAACGACAACGCCTGACGTGTACCACAGTGTGCTGCCATGGCCGTCAAGTCAGTACGTGGGAGGAGCGTTCCTGCTTGGCAAGCTTTGGCGCAGTAGCGAATGACATGGACGCAGCGAGGAGGCAAGCCGGTGCCCTCAGGCACCGCGCCTGTCAACAAGGAGCCAAAGGTGCACTTTAGGCACGCTCGGGGGGTGTCGGGCCGCCAGAATATATCACCCACCTGTGAGTCATTGCCTGCCAAGCTGAGCTAGCTGGCGCCCGCTGCCCTCCTCTCCGGCCCTTGCTGCCTCCCAAGGGACACCAACTCTTCCACTTCTTCACAACCTCCGACCGTGGTGGCCTCTGCGCGCAGAAGGGGCGAGCGAGCTTCCACAAACACCCAATTGCTGCCACGCCTCCCAAGCCCACTCTGCTCGGCAATAGCCCCTCTCTGCCTAGGACCAGGCGCGCCATATCTGCACTGTGCCGCGCGCTTGGGAGGCGCAGGCCCGCAGCAGCTCGCCAAGCGCGTGCGGCGCCCAGCCCCGCAGACGCAAGCTCGGCGGCCAGTGTCGTGACCCCTCGAGCAGCCACCTCTGCGGCAGAAGGCTCGTGTACGTGCTCTGTGAGCAGCCGGGGCCCGCTCAGCAGTGATGGCGGCGTACTCGACGGACACGCGCCAGGGCGCCCCAGCCCTGTCAGCTTGGGGCTGGATGACGAGGCGCGCCACACGAGCGAGCCGGCGCCCATGCAGCAGCAGCATCCCATGGGAGAGCCGGGCGAGCCCAGCACCTGCATGGCGGCGCTGGAGACTGCGGGGGCCTGCAGTGCGGAGTGGACAGGCTGCTCCGCTCACGAGGGCACCAGCCGCTCGCACAGCGGGCTTGGCGGTGTCCACCAGGTTCGCCTCAGGCTGTGCTGCGCGCTTTGCGCCTGCACCGGCCCGGGTCCTGCGCGGCGTCTGAGGTGCCATGCTGTTCCTAGAGGTGCCCCCCCCCCCACTAGCCTGAGCCCGCCACATCTGCCTTGTGACACTGCCACGGAGCCGTGCAGGGGACCTCTGCGGACCACCAGGTGACCCAGCACGTGCTGCCGCCCGGCCCCGACGGGAAGGCAGGCCCAGAGCCAGCCCGCGCGGCAGTGCCCACTCACCGTGAAGACGAGGGCGCTCAGGGCCTGGCGGCAGCGGGTGTCATGCAGGCTGGTGAGGAAGCGCATGCTGCTGCGCATGCTGTGGCCCCGGAGCGGGCCTTGCCCCAGCATGCGCCCGATGCGGCCGCGGCCCCCGCACAGGTATGTCTCAAGACAGGCTCCGCTGCAGGCTGGTCACACCGAACAACATGGTTGTCCTGCCGTGCACTGCAGTCGCGTCGCTCATATGTGGCACAACCCTGGCGGAGCCGCTTGACCCCTGACTGCACTGCCAGTTATGCCCCTGACCGGCCGTATGCTTGAGAACTGTAAAGCTGCGTTACAGGACAGCTTGGACGCGGACGCGGCGAGCGTGTGCGCTGCAGCGGGCCTGCCGCCGGGCCGCCTCAGTGCACCGGCCGTGCCGGACGCTGTGGTGGTGTCCGGCCTGCGTGCCTTTGCCAGCGCGCCAGACGAGGCATGGCCCTCCTGGCACGTGAGCGCCAGGAGCAGCGCCCATTAGCAAGGCCGTGAGGGGGGCAGGGCTCGGGCTTGGAGAGCGCACTGCTCTTCAGCCTTTGCGGGTAAAGCTCACCTTGCTGAGGAAGCCAGACTCGGGCGCACTTGGTCACAGGCACTGTTTCCATCAGCTTTGCACATGCCGTGGCACTCGTGAGAAAAACCCCTCAGAACATCGGTCTGCTTTCGCAATGCCTGGAAAGACATATTATGGCTTGACTGATGCCCAGGGCATGGTATTGATCTACACCGCCTTGCAGAGTATCGTTTTTCAGCCTTGCATGCACGCATGCAAGCGTGCCATGGGCACATGCACGCTGGCGCAGTCGCATGAAAGGCGCCGCCCTTGCCGCGCGCGCGCTGCGCCGAGCACGCGCTAACAGGCGGGCAGGTGCTGGCGGCAGGCGCTCCCTCGCTCCATCCCCGGGCCTGCCGCCGCGGGCTGGGCCCCGCACAAGCGCGCCGCCTCCATGGCGCTGGAGCGGGCCTGCAGCGGCGCCACCGTCAGGGTGAAGGCAGGCTGGGCAGAGGATGGGGCACTTGAGGTGCTGCACCTGCCCGACCGCTGCGCCTGTCGCCCTGCAATCATCATCGCTACCGCCTTGCGTACATGAAGGGCTCCCGCTTCGACCGGACATCCTTTGCCTGAAGCAGTACAAACCGCGAGGTCACCCTCGGATCGACTCCAGCAGCCAGTATGGGCTGTCGCCAACGGTTGCTGTATATTCCTGCAGGTGAGAATGGTGCTTCAGACAGCGGCTGGCGCTGCGGGCGGGGATCCAGCAGTACTCGCACTGGCTGCGGCTGGATCAGAGAGCGCAGGCGTCACCGATGAAGGCCAAGAACAGGTGGGCGCAGTTAGCAGCGAAAGGCGCATGCATGCAAAGGGCCTGCACCCTACATTGCAATGCATTCCCGCCTTCTGGTGGGCACGAGTCTCGTGCGCACGGACAGGAGGCACTGCTTACCCCCTCAATGAGCGAGGCTTGGTTGTCGTGACATCATACCCCCAGCGCCTGCCCAAGGCACAACGCCACACGACATAACTGACGCCTGCTTGCAGGAGAGCTGCCCAGCCAAGTGGCCTGGTCTGGGCGGACTGGCAGGCGGTCGGGTGACTCTGGAGCCGGTTCATCAGCCTTCTTTCAGGTAGTTGCTTGCAGGCTAGTGCTCGGTTTGGGCAAACATGTAACTCTCGCTCGCCAGCGGCAGAGTGTGGGCAGCGTGCTGTCCTGCCAAGCACGTCTGCGTTGCTGACTCGACAATGCATGCCTCTGCAGCAGGGCCGTGTATGCGGAGGAGGCTGCAGTCGGCAGATATAGCATTGATGGGCAGGGAGCGCGCCACACGGTCGTCGCACTGAAGTGCGCCCTGGTGTCTTTTGCAAGCAGTCAAGCTGCAGCCATCGCTATTGCAACTGTGTACCTTCTGTGCTCTTGGCCGCCAGCAGGATCAGGCCTTTGAGCCTTTTATGAGGCACTTAACTGATGGGTGAGTGCGCGGCAGGGAGGCCCTGGGAGACGCTGCAAGGGGCTCGAAGCAGCTCGGCAGCAGCTCCGCGCCTGACCTGGTGGCGCATATGGCACCCCACTGGCGAACAAGGCCGACAAGGTGCTTAAGCCAATCACAGTGCCCCTGCGTAGTAGGAGTGTAGTCCCCCTGTTGTGCAGCCTCGATGCCGTGGCGGCCCTCCAGGACAGCTCCGGCGGTCCCGCCTCTGGCGCTGAAGGCGAGGTGGTGCTCGTTGCTACCCAGGGGACCGTCACGAGCGGGGACCAGGACGGCTGGATGGTGCGGTGCTGCGCGGACCTCGCGGAGCACCTGAACTGCACGCAGGCCGAGCGCTGGGAGCTGGACGGCGAGCTGGCGGCGCTGCGCGCGGCCGCCGCGGCGGCCCCTGCGCAGGTGCAGCGGCCCTGGGTGGTCGAAAAAATGCCTGTGGCATGGCGAGCACGGGCTTGCCTGTGCTTGACCTTCTTCACACTCGTATATAAATGCCTATATAAAGGCACCAATGCATGCCTGCCCCTGACACAGCTGGACCCGGTGCCCCGCGCAGCTTCAGGCGGCCGCGCCAGGCCGCTGTAGGTGTGTTGGATGGCAGTTTGTCCCGCAGGCCTAGCTCGGGGTATCACGCGCTGCGGTCAGCACAGGCTCGCGATACAGACAGCGTGAGCCATGGCTTGCTGCAGGCCTGCTGCGCGGGCATGACAAGCGGCGTCGTCACCTCGCAGGCCGGCGGCGGCCACCTCGCGGACGAGCTGGCTGCCGGGCGCGCAGCGGTGGTCGCCAAGCCCTGCCCGAGCCCCGAAGGGCCGTTCGCGCTCTCGCTCGGCTCGCCGGCGTCGTCGGCGCAGGCGTCGCCGGTGGCCTGGCAGGGCGAGGCCGCAGCCGATGCGGCCCTGCGCGAGGAGCTGGCAGCCGCGCGCGCCAGTCGGGCCGAGTTTGACGAGGTCTTTGCGGTGCGTTGCAGTCCGGCGCTGCGCGCGCTCGCACAGCCGGTGTGAGTCGGAACGCCAGCCTATGCTTGGGGGCAATAGCCCTGTTTGCCCATGGCACCACCTGTCTGTGTCCTCCTGCAGCTCCGAAATGTGCGCCACAGGGTTGCATGCGTCAGCGCAGCCTCCACCACGGTGTCCGGGCGGCGCTGCACATAGCTGCAGTCCACAGGTGCGTTCAACCCCAGGGCTCGCAGGCAGACGCGCTGCCGGCCGCGCGGCTGCCGCGCACTGAGCGCAGCGCTGTGCATGCGCGCAGCATCAGCCTGAGGGCGAGGCGGCGGCGGGCGCGCCGGCGGCGCGCGAGCTGTGCGAGATGCGCGCGGCGCTGGCGGCTGCCGAGGCCGACGCCTCGGACGCGCACGCGGAGGTGCTGGACTTGCGCGACGCGCTGGCGCAGCTGGACGCCGCGCTGCGCGACAGCCAGGCCAAGCAGTGCGCGCGGCCTGCCCCAGACTGGCGAGCGGCGTGCGCCGTTGGCGCCACGCCAGCTGAAGTGATGTGCACGTGCCGGGAGCATGCCTGCCCAGCGATCAGCACAAAGGCCACGGAGTGGTGTGCGTGAGCGTGCAGTGTACCGTGCAGTGATGCTGGGGTGTGCCCAGGCGCCGCGCCTGCCGCCTTTCATGGGGCTGCTGTGCACAGGCAGCGGAGCTGTTCGCGCACAGGCAGCGGAGCTGAGAGCTGTTCGCGCAGCCAGAGCAGCATGCCTGCAAGGCCGTGAACAGCTCCGGAGCCGACGCGACGAGGCCGGCGCGTGAAGGCCGGCTCCGCGCGCGACAGGGAGGGCATGCGCGCGGCCAAGGTGCTCATGGAGCAGCAGCTGCAAGAGACGGCCGGCGAGCTCATGGCCGCCGAGCGCGAGCTGGCCGCGCGCGCCGGCGGCGAGCCCGCTGCGCTGCACCCCGCCGGCGGCGCCGCCTGCATCGGCCTGCCCGGCGCTGGCGCGCTGCCGCAGCGCGGCAGCGCGGGCGGCGGCGATGAGGAGGCGCTGGTCGGCGCGCTGCGTGCCGAGAACGATGCCATCATGCAGGTGCCTCGGCCTGGCGCACCCGTCTCTCCTCGGCCGGAGAGCGCCAGCACGCAGGTCGGCGAGGCATGCATGCCCCCGCAGCTGTTACCCCATGAAGGAGCTCAGGGCGTGTGCTTTGGCGCGCCCTTCTGTGGACCTCCCAGGGCACGCCGCCTTGCTCTGCTGGCACGCCTGCCGCACGGCCTGCAGCGTTCGGTGGTCCTGCACAGGCCATGCGTGCCCGCCCCAGCAGCCGCGCATGCAGCGCAGAAGGTCTGTAAGTCGCTCGTGGGGAGCGCCGGCGCTTCCCTGTTACAGGGACGGGCGCGGGGCCGGTCTGATGCAGCCCCGGCGCGCGCGCACAGGAGCTGGTGGCCAAGAAGATGGAGCTGGCGGAGCTGTTTGAGGCGCAGCTGAAGCTGCTGCACCTCGTGCGCCACGTGGGGCCGCGGGCGCCGCCGTGCGGCGCGCCCGCCGCCGCTCCGCACGCGGCGCAGTGCGGCGACCTCATCAAGGCCAAGGCGCGCGGCATGTGGTAGCCGCGGGAATCGCGCGTCTCCGGCGCGCGAGCACTTGGGGGCCAGCCGGGTCGTGCGGCGGTGCTGCGACTGTTGAAGCTCAAGGCCTGGCAGCTGTAACACGGCGCTGCTGCGTCGCGCTTTCGCGCCGTGTTACAGCTGGGGCCGATGCTGATGCGCGGCCGCTATGCAATGACTGAGACGCGCTGCCTGTTTTGTTTCAGAGTGTGAAGTAGTGCGGGGTTGCCTGAAACATGTGCAGCTAGGTTTTAAGCCCCCCGCAGTTTCAGCACGGCATAAGCAGCTCACACTTGATGTGTGAGCTGTTTATACGCTGTGAGAGCTGCGCTACCTGTTTTGGTTCTGAGGCGTAAAGGATGCGGGGCTGCCTGGAATACATGCAGCTGGGTTTTCGGGTCCCGCAATGGCAGCTACAGCACAAGCAGCTCATACTTGTTATATGATCTGCTTATGCCAAGCCCCCCCACCCAAGCGTACGCTATGCGTGCGCTCTCGCTTTTCTGCCCACGGCTGAGTGGAACGAGAGCGTTTGGTCTCATCAGTCGGCACTTGGGCTGCAACATGCTTCTGTGCCGTGTCTCCAGCAGGGCAGAAAGCCCTCCCAGCTGCTGCTTAGTGCGGTGGCCCTGCATAGGACATAGGAGGCTCGCACTGCTGATTTCATGGGCATGGGACACCGTCTGGGTGCCAGATGCAGACTGGGGGTCAGGTGGTGCATGTCTGCAGCGGCTGCTTCATTGGCCCTTTGCAGCAGCATTTGCATGGGGCTCAGATGCGGCTCCACTTACACTGACATTAATATTGACGGCACTTGTCACGGCTGTCCCGGGCAGACGGGTGACAGCTGAAAGCAAGGCTTGCCATTTGCCGTCCTCCAAAGACTAGGTTAGATTGGGCATTTCATGCACTCCAGTGTCAGCAGCCAGACGGGCTTGTGTGCCTCGTCATCACCATATGCATTCGGCTGGTATGAATGCATGTGGCAGTGAGGGGTAGAGGAAAGGTGCCACGAACGTGCGCTCATGGCGTATGGCAGAGGTGGCATAGTTGTCAGGTGTCAGGGCACTATGTAGCGATGTGGGGCCTGGCACAACTGTGACGCCGCAGTGCACGTGAGAGCGGCTGTGAGGCGCAGTCATAGTTGCAGTGAAGAAGTGCCGGCTACAGGCATGGCTGTGCTCCACCCTGCCTCGTGTCCTCATGCTAGGTAGTCCATGTCCTCTGCAAGGCCGTTCTGCGGCACACAGAGCGCTGTGTCATGGCATACGCAAGAGCTGTCCTGCGTCGTCATTGTTCTACCTGAAGGACCAGAGGAAACAGAAAGAGCAGGTCCGAGGCGTTAGGTGCGCGCCTCCTTGAAGAAGGCGTCCACTTGTCCCTCGTTCCCCTCGAAGCGCTTTCTGCACCAGCTCTGCAGCGCCCAGACGTTGTCTGCACGACCACCAGCGACGCATTCGTTAGGACGTGCCACACAGACCAGGCGATACGCGCACTTGTGCACGTAGACCAGTGGGGTGGCGCGCACCCAGCCACCTGTTTGCGGCAGCCTTTGCGATGCCCGTCGCCTCCCCTGCAGACAAGCGGACCGCCGGCCGCCACTGAGATGCAGCCCTTAGTCGGTACAAAGAGGTGCTTGGGATGATTCTGATCAACAATGAGGCCTTCTGCCGGAATTCCTCACCACAACGAACCCATGGCCCATTGTGTGCCCTGCAATCATCCCAACCCGTGCCTCCTGCCCCACAGACGCAGCTGGGCTGCAGAAGCAGAGGCGCTGTTAGCGAAGCCAATCTGCTTGCATAGACATGTTTTGGCATCACGCCGCCGAGCCTGAGGGGCGCGGTGCGCATGCAGGTGCCGTCCTGCCTGAGGCAGCTGGGGGGGGGGAGCGTACGCACAGCCTCCAGCTTCTTGGGGTCATTGTCGGCATACTGCGCCGCGTCTGCCTGCGCAGCCTGCAGCTCCGCCTCCAGCGCGTGCAGCGCCGCCAGCTTCTCTGTGCGCGCCGCCTGCTCCCACGCAAGCCCCCTTGTCGGCTCTCGCGGTTGATAAACGTCTGCAGCATGCCGCACACACCGTGCAGCATACAGTCCCACTCGCGTGGTCCGCCTCCCGCTTTCCTGAACACCGGCCCCAACGACCAGCCACCGCTTCCTTTGCCCGAGCGATAGTGCTGACAGCGGTGGCAGGAGGGGCAGCTTGTTCAAACCACGAGATTCGCATAGCAGGTACTGGTGCGAGGCCATGCGCTTCAGCAACAACGCTCGCAGCAAGAGCGCTCGCAGCAAGCTCGGAAGGCAAAGCGGCTTTGCGCACCGTGTCCTCCTTGCCCACGCGCTCCTGCGCCAGCTTGGCGTCGAGCTCTGCGCTGCGCCGCCGCGCCTCGGCCAGCTGCGTGCTGAGCTGCTTTTGGTCGTTGCGCAGCTGCGCAGCGCGCCGCTGCAGGTGTGAGACGCTCGGGCAGCATGACGCTAGAGCTCGCCAGCTGGTGTGCGGCGCGCCTTCACGGCAGCCTCGCTGGGGAAGCTCCAGAAGAAGTTTGAGATGCCTGCACACAGCAGGCCCGCGTCAGACCTCGTGCGGCGGCGTTGACAACGACGCAGGCCTGCAGCTGCCACGCGCCAATCTTGTCCTGGTGCAGCAGGCTGTCGTCCACCAGCGCCTGCAGCACCTCCCTCACAGACTGCACGATGACGCCTTTCTTGGGGGCCAGCTTCTCCACGTCCTGGGCGGCCCGCACGCTTTGAATACAGACATCTTGAGATATAGCTCAGGAATGCATACTCGCGCCGCTGGCCAACCTTGAGCGTGAACACATCCTTCGTCTCATGGAAGATAGATAGCACGGCTAGCTTCTTCTCCTCCAGGGACAGCCCGCGTTTCTTGCTCTGCGCGGCAGGCGTGAGGCGTCAGACAAGGCCTGTGCAAGCGCGCTTGCTCACCGCTGAACGCACCATCGGACCGCTGTACCCACGGTCGCTGCTGCAACCAACTCTCCTGCACAGCTTTGGATTGCTTTCAGAGCTCCAAGCTGGTAGCAGAAGAGGCGGATGTCTGCGCAGGAGTTTGTCGCTGGCGGGCTTGGTCCTCGCCCGGCTTCAACTGTTGCTGTAAATTGATGCAAAGCATACTGCACAGTTTGAGCCTAAAAAGGCTGTTCAAGACCCTCAGCACTGGTGGCGGGGTCCTGCGATCTTATCTCGAAAAAATAAGCACCAGCTTGATAAATAAGGTGTTGTATAGATCAAAGGCAGATGAAGTCTTCAGTGTTCATGGGGGAGCGCTGTCCGTGCGCTACACAGAGCAACAGGTAGGAACGAACAGCTATATATAATCGCAGCCGAGGGTGTGCACGCTTACAGCGTGCTTACCGGTCACGTTGCAACGCAGGTCAGGACCGACGAGCAGGAGAGCCGCTGCAGCCTTGCATAGGCGCGGCAGGCGGCATGCGCGGGTGTATGCCGCCGCAGCTGTGGAGGTGCAGAAGCATGATGTACAGAAAGCCACAGTGAGGATTGGAACTCGGGGCAGCCCATTGGCGCTGGCGCAAGCGTACATGACCAGAGACCTGCTGAAGGTGGGTCCGCGCTCTGCTCGCGCTGTCCTGCACCTGCGCCTGTCCGACGCGGACGTACGTCTGAGGCGCTTGTGTGCCCAGGCGTCCTTCCCGGAGCTGCATGAGGAGGGCGCGCTCGAGATATGCATTATCAAAACGACCGGCGACAAGATTCTGAACCAGCCCCTGGCAGACATTGGCGGCAAGGGCCTGTTCACAAAGGAGATTGACGACGCGCTGCTGGAGGGCCGCATTGACATAGCTGTGCACTCTATGAAGGCGCGTCGGGGCCCCTGCCGCGCGGCCTGGGCGGTGGCTCGCTCCGCCGGCAGTGCCGTAAGGCCACTCCTGCGGCGCACAGGACGTGCCGACCTACCTGCCGCCCGGGACGGTCCTGCCGTGCAACCTGCCGCGCGAGGACGTGCGGGACGCGTTCATATCCAGCTCCTGGCAGACGCTGGCCGACTTGCCAAAGGGGTCGGTGGTGGGCAGCGCCAGCCTGCGCCGACAGGCGCAGATCCTGGCCAAGTACCCGCATCTGGAGGCGCGCCCCGAGCGCGCCCCCGTCGCGGCTGTCAAGCACTTGCCAGGGGTGCGTGCAGGCGCCGCTTGCGCACGTCGCACCCCGTGCGCTGCCGTCGCTGCTCTCACGCAGGGCTGGTGAGGCTTTGCGGGCACCCGCCGCACAGCATCGTGCCCCGCCTGGGTGCTGCACAAGGGGAACCGTGCTGCGCCACCGCCGCGGTGGCGCGCCGCTGCCGGCCGGGGCTGGGGGCTTGCTGAGGCCGCGTGGCGCGCGCGCGGGCAGGTGGTGAACTTCCGCGGTAATGTGCAGACGCGCCTGCGCAAGCTGCAGGACGGCGTGGTCAGCGCGACGCTGCTGGCGCTGGCGGGGCTCAAGCGCCTGGACATGGCGGACAAGGCGACGAGCGTGCTGTCGGTCGACGACATGCTGCCGGCCGTGGCGCAGGTGCGCGCGGCGCATGTGGCGGCTCGCACAGCTTAGCGTGCCTCCTGAGGCGCTGCCAGACTCGCGGACTGCTTTGACGCCGGCGGCCGGGCAGGCCCGGCCCCGTCCGGCCGGGGATAAACCTGGATACACTACGACGGGCTGCTGTCGGGGGCGCAGGGCGCGATCGGTATTGCGTGCCGCGAGGACGATGCGTCCGCGCGCAAGCTGCTCGCGGCGCTGAACCACGAGGACACGCGGCTCGCGGTGGTGTGTGAGCGCGCGTTTCTCGAGGCGCTGGACGGCTCCTGCCGCACGCCGATCGCCGGCCTGGCGCAGCGCGACGGCGCCGGCGGGCTGGCCTTCCGCGGGCTGATTGCTGCCGTGGACGGCAGCAAGATCTTCCAAACCTCGCGGTGCGAGGCCCGCCGTGACCCGCCGCCCCCGATTGCTGCTTGCCCCGGCCGGCATGGCGCAAGGGCGGCCTGCAGTCTGGCCGACGACACGCTGGCTTCACGCCCTATTGCCTGGAGTAAGGGCATAAGCGTCTGGTGCTGCATTGTGGCAAGACATGTGCATGGGTCTGCTACTGCGCCTCGGTTGGCCCTTCACAAGTGCCACTCGCGACATTCTGGCGTGTTTGCTTCGCCCAGCCCAGCTAGCAAGGAGGGTCTGCATCCACACAACTCTTGGCTGACACGGGAGAGTCTGCTAGGCAGCGCGACGCTTTTGAGCTTCCGAATGGTCTCCGCCCTCCCGTGCGAGGGCTTTGGCGCCCTTGTCAAGTGGTGTACCGAAGCGCATGCATGCATGTGCACTTGCGCGACCGTGGCCGTGTGGGCGCCCCAGGGAGGGCGCGTACAACGAGGACGACATGCTGCGCTTGGGCAGGGAAGCGGGTGAGCAGCTCAAGGCGGAGGCGGGTCCCGACTTCTTCGACTGGTAGCGCCCGCGCCGTGCAGGCGCGCGGCGCGGCCTGGGGTGCAGCCCCGCCGGGCCAGGACCGGCGGGGCGCCCGCTGCGTCCGGGGAGCCAGCTGCCTGGGCCCCTGCTCTTGTCTACTGGGCGCTGCCAGGGCTGTGGCACGCGTCTGGCTCCCGGCCTGTCGAGAAGGCCGCCTGTAATCACAGGTCTCCTATGCATGCGGCCCGTGAACGCTTGGCCAGCACAAGTCGTAATGGCGTCCCGACCGGCCTAAACACAGGCTGAGGTAAAACTGCGGCAAAGGCCTGCCGAGCCGCATTGCCATGCATGATTCCCTCTCAACGTCTCTCATGACTTCCTCCCAACGGTCTGATGATGAAGCATCACTCAGTGGGACCCATGTCGCAAGGCGCTGCCAGGAACACCCTGCTAGGGCAAGGTGTCAGACTCTGCGCCTCTGCGAGAAGACGACGGCTTCTCCGCGCCTTTGCGGCACGACCTGGATGGCCTGACAATCGGCGCCGACGCTAGTAGGCGGCAACGGGGAAAGGCTCGCGTGCCCATATGCCAGTTGGAGTCCTGGCTCGCACGTGGGACAGCGCAACCAAGTCCACGGGCAACCTGGCGGGCCTCACCATGTCGCTGTGCGCTGCCCTCCATCCTCGCGCCCTGCGGCACGCCAGGCCTGCGCGGCGCAGCGCCCAACGCCCGGCCGATGGTGCGGGGCGCGGCGCAGGAGTTTCCCGACGAATGCGGACGAGTATGAGCTCACGGAGGAGTGCGGGCGCGGCGTCAGTGCGACGGTGCGCCGCCCGCGCCCGCGTGTGCCCCTGCGCCAGCGCTGAGCGCGCAGGCCCGAGCGGTGCGCGCGGCGCCTGCAGGTCTGGCGCGCTTTCTGCATGACGCTGGAGCGGGAGGTGGCTGTCAAGCTGCTGGACCTGGAGAGCGTCAACTGCAGCCTGGTGCGCGGCGCCCGGCTGCCATGCCGCAGCCATGCTCAGCATGCGCGCCGACGCGCCTCGCGCGGGCGGCCCGCGCCTGGCGTCCGGGGGCGCCAGCGCGACCCGCTGGCGAAGCACGCGGGTGACGGCGCCGCGCCTGCGCGCGCGAGCAGGAGGAGATCATCAGGGAGGCGCAGACCATGCGCCAGCAGGCGCACGCCAACGTCCTGCCGCTGTACTGCTCGTTCGTGCACAACCACAACCTGTGGATGGTCATGCCGTACGTGTCCGGCGGCTCCGTGCTCAACATCATGAAGTACGCCTACCCGGAGGCGCGCCGCCCGTCGGGCCCGGGGCACGCCGGAGCCGCCCGGCTCTGCGCACGCGCGGCGCCGCCTGGCGGGGCCTGCCGGGACTTGGTCCGGCGTGCGGGCGCCGGCGAGGGCTGCAGGAGGGGCTGCACCTGCCTGCAAACGCAGGACACACAGCCCTGCAGAGTGCGTCCGGCAACCACGCAAGAAGGAATCTCAGCGCCGCCACTCTCACCGTGCGGCGGCAGGGAGCGCATCCTAGGGCCGCCTAGGGGGCGCCACGGCCCTGGCCGTGCGCCGCCACGGCCGGGCGGCTGAGCCACGGGCGCCCGCGGCGCGCAGGGGCTGGAGGAGCCCGTCATTGCCACCATTCTGAAGGAGGTGCTCAAGGGCCTGGACTACGTGCACCGGCAGGGCAACATCCACCGCGACGTGAAGGCGCGGCTCGGCCCAGGGCGGGCTCCCAATGCCTCTGCACCTGGCTGCACGCCACGCCGGCCGAGGGGCAGCGGCCGCGCGCTCCCGGCGGGGGCCGGCGGGGCGGGCGCCGGCGCGCTGAGGCCCTGGCGGCCGTGCGCGCAGGCGGGCAACATCCTGATCGACGCCAATGGCCAGGTGATGCTGGCCGATTTTGGCGTGGCGGCCACCATGGAGCGCGGCGGCTCGTGGGGCAACCAGAACATGGCGCGCAACACGTTTGTCGGCACGCCGTGCTGGATGGCGCCGGAGGTCATGGAGCAGACCACTGGGTGCGCGGCGCCGGCCGCGTCCGCGCCTGCCTGGCTCGCGTGCCTTTCGCACTGTGGCCCACCGCCGCCAGTCTGCTCCTGGGCGCGCCGTGCGGGGCCGAGGCGGCCGCTCGCGCGCGCAGGTATAACTCGCTGGCGGACATCTGGTCGTTCGGGATCACGATCCTGGAGCTCGCGCACGGGCACGCGCCCTTTGCGCGCTTCCCGCCGATGAAGGTGCTGCTGATGACCATCCAGAACCCGCCACCCACGCTCGACTCGGCGTCCGAGTCCGCCAAGAAGCACTTCTCCAAGGCGCGCGGCCGCCGCCGCTGCCGGGTCCCGCAGGGGCATGCCCTGTGTGCGTTCGCCCAAATGAACAGGCCCTGCCTGCGCGCGGCGCCGCGCCCGCGGAGGCCTGTGTTCCTGTGGCCCGAGCGGGGGCCGGGTCGGCCCCGGGCTGGACGATCACAGGCCGCTCTGGGCCTGGCGCGCGCAGGCGATGCGGGACATCGTGGCCAAGTGCCTGATGAAGGACCCCGGCCGGCGGCCCACCGCCGCGCAGCTGCTGGAGCACAAGTTCTTCAAGGCGCGGGCCCGCCGCGCCGCCCGCCTGCGCCCTTCCAGGCGGCGCGGCTGGCCCGCGCGCCGCCACCCCAGGCCCCTGCCGCCGCGCTCGCGCGTCTGCCACGCGTCTGGGGCGCGGCCGGCGTACCTGCATTCCCGCCCTGCTGGCGCTGGCGCGCGCGGTGGTTTCCTGCCTGGGCGGCCGGCGCGAGAGCACTCCTGCACTGCGGCAGGGGCAACGCTGCAGAGGCGGTGCTTTCCTGAGCGCTGTGCCGCGGAGCACGTGTTTGGGACAGCAGCACCTGCTGCGAGCGCATTGTTCGCAGCTGCCAGAGCTCTGTGCAGCACTGTGGCACCGCCTCATGTGTCTGGAGCGTGCGTGTTTTAGGGAGCAGGGAGCGCTGCATGCAAGCGCGTGCGCAGCCTGTGCTCTGGTTATTGCCGTGCACATATTGCTGCCTGGCACTCTCTTATTCCCTATCTAGGGAATACCCCTGTGGTTTAGTGGTTAGAATATCCGGCTTTCACCCGGGGGACCCGGGATCAAACCCCGGCAGGGGTGGCGCTTTGCCTTTTTGCTTTCGCCATTTCTTTTTTGCTGCCATGGTCCACCCCCGGGAGCACGCATGCCGCTCCGCACTACCGGCTCCGCCACAGGGCGTGCTCTGCTGCGCATGCAGACGTCCACCCGACGCGCGCGCAGACGGCGCACGACCCGGCCTACCTGGTGAAGCACCTGCTGGCGGGCCTGCCGGACGTGACCACGCGCGTGCACCAGATGCGGCAGAGCCGCACGACCTCCGGCTCCAACACGGCCGCCGACAAGTGGCTCGAGATGGAGGCCAGCAAGGAGGCGTACGTCAAGGCGCGCCGCCTGCCGCCGCCGCTCGGTGTTTCCTGGCCTGTGCCAAGCGCACCCGCGTCTGACTGCACAGGCGGGAGCATGCTGTTCCGCGCAGGAGGCTGTCCCTGGAGGTGGTGGCGGGACGCCGGCGCGCCACGTCACGGCGCTCCGTAAAGGGGGCCGAGCCGTGCGCGCAGGGCGTGTCGTCCTGGGACTTTGACGTGGCGGAGCTCAAGGCGGCCGCCGAGCGCGAGGAGCCGAGCCTGCCGCCCATCAGCGAGTCCGCCACGCTGGCGCCCGATGCGGCGACCGTCGGCAACGGCGCCGACGCGGGTGCGCAGCCGCTGGCATGCAGCAGCGGGCGTGCGGCGCCGCCTGCGCCCCTGCGCCCGGGCGCGCTCCAGGCGGCAGCGGCCCGTCCTGGGCCTGGGCGCCCCTGCCTCAGCATGTGGCGGGCGGCGCGGCCCCCGAGCGTGCCGCCTCGTCTCGCTGCCCATCTGAAGCCTCTCGGCGGGCGCGGCGCTGCGGCTGTACAGGGCGGCGTGCGCATCCGGTGGCAGGCAGGGCTGCTCCGCTGCTCCACATGTTGCGGTTGTCGCCTCGTCGGATCGGCGCAGGCCCGCCGTGGCGCCAGGGGCACCCAGGCAGCGCCGCGCATGTGCTCGAGCCCGAATGGAGCTCGGCGGGCGCGCCGCTGCGCAGGGGCCTGTGGCACCCGCCGCCTGCCTGACACGCGTGCGGACCCCTAAGCCGCCTGCGCCGCTAACGGCAGCCGTCGCGCAGGGCGGTCTGGGCTGATGGTGGACGTGCCGGGCGCGGCAGGCGCGCGGCCGCCGCTGCCGAGCCCCGCGTCCGCCGCGCCGCTGCGCGCGGCGTCGCCCGGCCCTTTCGGATCCGCGGCGGCGGGCGCGGGGGGGCCCCTGGCGCGCGGCCTGGCGGGCTCGGGCGGCTCCGGCACTTTCTCGGCGGGCGCGCTGACGCGGCAGTCGACCGGCGGCGGCGCGGGCGTGCCGATGAAGCCGGGGCACAAGAAGCAGGGGCGCTTTGAGGTGTACGAGGTGCGCGCCCCCCGGCACGCGGCCGGGCCGGGGCTCACGGCGCACCTGGTGCCAACGGGCTTCATCGAAGCGCTTGTGTTCACCCTGGTGAATCGGTTCGTTCCCCCAAGCATCTGCGGTGACAGCGAGCCCGCTGGCGCGTGGCTGACCTGCCTGGCCTGTACGCGGGGCCATGCAACAGGACGCGCCCGCAGCTGCCCTGCTCCAGTCTCTGGCAGGTCGCTGTGTCCGAGACGCATGCGCTGCGGCGCCGCACGCCGCCCGGCGCCGCCCGGCGCGTCCAAGCGCGCCGGCCGCTGTGGCGCGCAGGAGGGCAACGCGCCGCCGCCGCTGTCGCCGGTCGTGGGCAACGGCGCGGCGCTGCTGGAGGCGGCGATGAAGCCGGCCACGCCGGACGCGGCCGGCCCGCGCTCGACCGCATCGATGGACGGCGGCGCCAGCGAGCCCGCCTCGCGCGCGCCCTCCGAGAGCCTCGAGGCCGGCGCGGCCGACAAGAGCAAGGAGGCCAAGCGCAAGGGCCGCTTCCAGGCGCGCGCGCGCCCGCCCCGCCAGCGCAGCAAAGGCCCCGCCTGGCAGCCTGCTGATCAGCGGCGCGGGGCCGAGCGCACAGTGTGTCTGGGCGGTCAGCAAAGCTGTGAAGCGGGATGCTCTTGCGGCCTCAGCCGCGGCCGCATGACTGGACGCTGCGCGTTCGGCGCCCGGCCCGTGTGCTTGCAAGCAGCTCGCCTCTTTCGTCTCGCGACGCGTGCGGGCGGTGGACACCGGCCGGGAAGAGGCGCTGGGCTCTCGGTGACGCAGCATAGGGCGCGGAAGCGGGCGCGCGCCGCGCCGCTTGCTGCGAGCGCGCGTGACCGCGGCGGCCGCGGCGCGCGCGCAGATCGTGGAGGACGACTTTGGGGACAGCAAGGCGCGCGTGGGCCGCAGCACCAGCGCGACAAACGTGGGCGACGGCCGGCCGGGCAGCTCAGCGGGCGGCGGCGAGGCCAGCCGGCCGGGCGCGTCGGCGGCCGCGCTGCTGCCCGCGCTCAAGGAGGTCGCCAGCGGCCTGGGCGCGCAGTACGACCTCATGAAGGAGCTGGTGCACGCTGTGCAGGCGCGCCGCGCGCCGCCGGGGTGCTGGCCGGGGACAGGACCGGCTCATCAGCTC
>JAABUV010004132.1_pt1 | contig 17622 bp, 17 predicted proteins | sample 5559971 | NCBI WGS metagenome assembly JAABUV01 (sample SAMN10711881, study PRJNA513362) | rock metagenome | isolation source: Antarctica rocks | place: Antarctica: Victoria Land, Knobhead nord | collected 2015-12-19
AGGTATTTGCATTCGATCGGTATGGAGTCTTTGAATGTAAAGTTTGGACAGGCTTCATCTCAAACCCTTCATCATCCAAGGTCAAACCGTCTCCTAGCTGCCAAGTCCAGTGTTGGTAATTTAGATGATATCTTGAACAAGACATGAATCCTGATTCGAGCTACCGAGTTCTGCTCACTGCTCGTCCCAATAGGCTCTCATGGTGCAGATGGGTAGTTCTCATAGTGCAGATCATCATCAACAACAGATAGAAGGAAAAGAAGGCGCCAGGCATCTGCTCTTTGAAGTTTCTCGCCAGAAGCATCGGTCCGGGAATGTGGGCCTGAACCTGCAAGGTCCATAAAAGATTGTGCACAACTGTCATGGTGCCAGGTCATCACACAAGCCTAGAGCATAGATAGGTCGCCGAGACCTTAGGTTCATTGAACCTGTATCGCAGTTCAATGAACCAAGCCACCAACCTAGCCACCATCATCTTAATCTAGCCACAGCAATCCTGTTTCCAACCACCTCAGCTGTGTGCGCGGACCTCTGCAATCTTAAGTCATAGAACTACTGTCTAGCCTTGGTACTGCCCGGTTCATGTATATAGAAGCCGGGCCCTCGTTCTTTCCTTTCGCTCCTTGTCTTTCGTCTTGTACATTACCTGGTGTATTGTCTTGTACCTAGATCCTATCAAGTAATAATAATACCAGTCTTCTATATTGATAGTACCTCTAGCCTAGCTCAGTCCCTGACAACAAGCTTCTGAATGAATAATTCTAAAAGGTGAATGTGAGATTGCTGAGTTCTTGATGAGGCACATTTCATTATCAAGTACGACTTGTGAGGACCTGTGATACTATTGACTACTATAATCTGAAATACTGTTGCCTAATGAGTCACAACTTTACTTGTCCCTCCTGCCCATCTTCCAGATTTTTTTCTGGATGCTCCACCTGCTCCACTTCTGGATCGCTCAGGTTCACACCAGCCATTGTCCACACCACCAGCCATTGTTCACCCCACTAAGCGTTGTCCACGCCACGAGGCGTGGTTCACACCCCCAGCCGTGGTGTACACCAAAAGTGGTCCACTGTCGTCTACACCACAGGCCTTTGTTTACACTATAAGCTGCGGCGATTCGTCAACCTTTCAAAAGATCTTGTAAAGTTGAGGAATCTATTCGCGGCGACTATAAGATTATCTATAGAAATAGAAGCTAATGCAAAGTATTGTTGATTTGACTAATTCAATTTCAGCAAACTCGACCTTTCAATTAAATACTTGTATATTATGTATATTATGTTGAACTTCGTGAGGTCGCGACACTTTGACATTCGTTAGCAACTAGCCAATGATTAAGTGCTCACCATAGGAATATTCGTTGGGAGAGTACTACCAAAGAGAGCGATCTTTAAGGATAAATCCCACAAAAGTTAAAGGGAGTACTCTTCGAGGATAAATTCCACAGAAACTAGAGGGGGTACTCGCCAGTCAAATCCTTCAGAATTTTAGGGGAGTACTCACTAGGGGAGTACTACCCTCAATTTTTGAAGGATTTGCCTGACGAGTCGGCCAGTATTCTCCTCAATTTCTGAAGGATTACCCTTGGCGAGTACTCCCTTGGGTATTTCCGATTCCTTGCCCAGTCGCCACACCTTCCACAACAACAATGCCCATCGAATCCCATCCGTTATTTTGCGTCTACTTTCTATTCTGTTTACCTTTTATGCATCTCATATCTACACGCCGTCCCTGATTTCCGCAAACCACAATTTCAAGGCAACAAATTATCTGCTTCTCCTGCGCCCGTGAACCATGACGAGAGCCCCATGAAGAGTACCACTGCCGTATCCGTGCCCCCCACTTTCGCTCATCCTTCGCTTAGCCTGCTACAGAAGTCGAAGGAGTGCTGAAGGAGCAGTGCTCCCCGCCTTGCTCCTCAGAAGTCGAGCCGTTACTTCTGGGGTGGACGCTGCTGCTGTCGTCAATATCCCGCCCCCTGTCTCCACCTTGCCTTGGTCTGGAAATGGAAGCGTTCATTATCGCAGTGGTTTCGAGTGGGATGTTTAAACGTGCGGTCAGACCTCCCAACTCCGTATTCAACACTCGATCCCGCTCGCTGCGACTTTTGTACTTCTCCCGCACTGCACAGCAAAAATTCCCTTGAGGGATGGGAGAGAATCGTCAATGTCGTGACCGCCCTCAATGTCGACTGAATTCGAGGGACCTGGGTCGTCCCATCAAACTTAAAAGGCGGCAAGACGTACCTCCGACGTACGACTCAGCACTTTTAGGGTCCCGCACTAGCGCCAGGGATGGATACGAGTGTGCACAGGTCCAAGTCCCTGTGGGCGCGTTTAATGACTCCAGAAAGACCCGATCGTGATCGACGAGACAGACGATACTGACGATGACTTGAGCGACCTCGAGTTCGCACGGATCCGATCGCAACCCACGCCTGTCTTCAGACGACTTCCCTCTTCGCGAAACTTCCCGCAATGCGAAAAAAAACAAGCTCAGGCCTATCCAGTAAAGTTGGTGACAGTCAAGGTGCGCCCCCCAGTGCATTTTCTCGCAGATCGTCTTGCTGATGAGGCACACTCTAATGAGGTTCCGACAGCAGATCTTCTTGCTGGTAAAGCCGCAGATCTTCTTGCGCCGGGTAGCGACGATAATTTCGGGCGCCTGAGGGTTGACGAACCGCGATCGTCCAATGCTTGGACGGTTCTAGTAGCAGGGTCCGCTTACACCAAGCCGGAAGTGCCTCTCGTGAGGGCCGTGTTACAGGAGGTAGATCAGGCATATCAAAACGAGCCGGCTTTGCTGGTGGACATCATTCGTCCTATGCTTCCTACCGACCCCCTGGGGTGTAAGAGCAGGGGATTAGCAACTCCTAACGCGGGTGTTGCAACCGGGTGGGCAGTCGACCAAGATGTTCTTTGGTTCGATGGCAAATTGTACCTGCCTTAGTCGATTAGGGCTAATGTCCTCGCTCAACATCATGATGATCTCTTGACTGGTCATTTCGGGGTCGAAAAGACTTTAGAGCTTCTGCAACGCAAATATTATTGGCCAAATCCAAGTAATGATAGCGAAGCGGCCCCCGGAATGCGACAATTGGTACGGAAGTACTGCGAGACCTGTGCAACCTGCAAGCGAAGCAAGGCTCCTAGACACAAACCGTATGAGGACCTGCAACCTCTTCCGATTCCGGAAAGCAAATGAACCGATCTGACAATGGATTTTGTAACCGGCCTTCCTCTGAGTAGGGACTGGAACGGCTCGTTGCACGACTCAATCTTGGTAGTAGTGAATCGCCTTTCCAAAATGGTACACTACATATCTGTAGTCAAGACAGTGTCAGCAGAGGGCCTTGCGGAAATCTGGAAGTGGTTCGGTTGCATGGTTTGCCTAACTCGGTAATCACTGATAGGGGTTTCGTTTTCACCTCGAAGTTCTATTCCTCGCTCTGTTACGCTCTGAAGATCAAGCAAAAATTGTCGACTGCGTTTCACCCTCAAACGGATGGTCAAACCGAGAGACAGAACAGCTCGATGAAGCAGTATCTTAGGGCTTTCGTCAATTACGAGCAGGATAACTGGGTTCCCCTTCTACCGATGGCGGAATTCGCGTATAACAATAGTGTCAATGCGTTCACCGAAATTTCGCCTTTTGAGGTAGTGTTAGAATACTCCCCGAGGATGACTTTCGAGATGGGCTTATGACCGTTCTAAAAGAGAATCTCAGTTAGGCTCAGCAGAACCAAAAGAAATACGCCGATAAGCATAGTAAGCCGATGCAATTCGCAGTGGGTGATTTCGTTTGGCTGCGAGGCAATCCGAACAAGGCGCGATCGAAAACTGGAATGGAAGCAGTTTGAACCTTTCGAAGTAGTTGATAAGTTAGGCAATCAAGCCTATAAGCTTGCTATTCCGAAACGATGACGCATTCATGATACCTTTCACGTTTTCTTGTTGGAGCCCTCTAAGAGAAGGGAGGGAGCCTCCGAGCATCCGAAGCCCAGCTACGAAGCCGATGATATTGAGATCGAGGCCGATGGGGAAAATGAATTCTTCGTCAATGCGATAGTAGACTCGAAGATATTCGCCGCCGGAACAGTTCCTAACCAAGCGGACGGTGGCAAATACGGACTCTATTACCATGTCGATTAAGAGGACTATGACGAATCCGAAAGAACCTGAAAGCTTGTCTCGCATGTCAAGCATCTGAGGGGCTTACTGAGGGCTTTTCATAGAGCCAACCCGACGAAGCCGGATGCATCGCAATTGGACCCCAAGAGGTCCCGGAGGTCAGCAACGGCAACACTCAAGCGCAAAAGGGCGAAGGCTTAGGTTTTTCCTGCTTCTCTATTAGGGTTTTCAGGTTTTCATCAACATCTTCGAATAGCCTCAGTTCTATACTCTTTTGTCCTGCATTTTCATAGAAGGAGCTCAGGTTTTAATGAGATAGAACTAGCGATATTGCAGGCAACCACTTTTGATAGTTCGCCTCTTCTAGGAAGTCGTCGCTCGACCAACACCCAGCATCACTGTAATTTGATCCAGGGAACCATTTCCACCCTCTTTCACGGGCCCAACCTTATCAACGTGTTTGTTATCTTGCGTTTTGATGATGTGAATTGCACCTTGCCCACCCCGAACGTCGACGACCACGGCGACAGTATTCTCAGGAGGATTTACTCGATCGTCGTCTGAGGAGGTCGTCCAAACTAGAGAATAGCAGTCCCCGCAGTCGGTCTGAAATGTATTTAGTATTCGCAGTAAGCAATATATAACGAAAACCATCATACCTCATCCTTGCACTTTTTTACCAGCTCCTCGTCTGTGGAGCTTTGTATCCTGATTTTGTAGCCATCGTTGAAGATATTCAGTGTAACCAATCGAGCGACTTGTGCCGATGCTCTCTCCCGAGTCGCTAGGTCAGGTTTCGGTCGATTGCTGTGTAATCTCTTGGTGCTGCAGTGTGTGAGGCTGATCAGTACGTACGGCGTTTCCTGTACCTGGCGAAAGATGGTGATACTGCCAATATGAGGGCCGTGACTTTCGCCTACACAATACAAGTCAGCTGTATGGACCGTAGGTGGATTTCAGCAAAAGCGCACAGCGCACGTAGAGGTACCAACGGTTCGATGACCTTGACGTTGATGCCCAACGGATATTCTATTGAGGAGATGAAGTGGAAATGGTTTGCGTCCTTTTAGTGATTGAGGCGCAAATGCAATGGCGCCTGAACAACTAGGCAAATATTCAAGTGAGACTTCCATCACGTGACCTTTTGGGACATTACCTCGGCTTTACTCCGTACTGGTCTAGGAGTAGTCGAAGGTGCACGTGACAGAATCCCGGCGCTAATACTAAGCGTGCGGAAGGAGCTTTGATTGGGGAGCCCTTATCCATGCAAGCGCTTTGCTTCGGTCTCAAAACGTGACTGGACAGAATTTGTGATGAAAACATTGCAGATGCCAACGAGCAATATGCAAGCTTGTTAACCACCAACAAGAATGTGCAGAAAGGGTAGATACAACAAATTGTCAATCGTTGATGGGCAACCATGGTTACCTTGATGCAGCAGCCCGGTAGATAAGGGAGGAAATTTCCCTGCACAAGCAGCCTACTTGTATCCGTACCCCGCACTAAGCTCATTCTTCGCTTAGAACTGCTGGGTAGGGGGAAAATACGGATGGGAAAATGTAAGGACTGCGTACACCAGAGTTCCACTTGAGTTGATCTCTGATAGATTGCCAGAAACGGTTGACTTGAGTAGCTAATTGAAAGGTGGTGTTCGGTACATATTCAGACCATGTGCCATTGAAATTGACGCGAAAGAATTTTCATGGGAGGGCTTCCGGTTCAACTCGAAAGTTGTCCATCATACCAGCGACCGCTCTACGTCCCACAGTCACTTAGATTAAAGCGCGGTAATTCAAATAGATTCGAGAAGCAGCGAAGATAGCGGCAAGGGAGAAGGTGAGAGGAGAGGGCGCGCCGGCAGTATGAGGGGTTGGTGTGTGTAGGGTCAGTAGGAAAGGCCCGATGCCGTAGGAGGAAGAAAGAGAGGGAGAGGAAGAACAAGGCGAGGAGTTCAATACACCTCGTAGCATCTACACCCTTAGAGCTTATCTGAGGTCCAGGGATAGCAGATAGATACGGTTTGGCAGATGCAGAAGAGGATTGTTAGCCTTAATGAAGTTCCAGCCTAGAGCAGAAGGAGCGGCAAGATGGAAAATCCCTGATTCTCCTGCACTTAGAGGCGAGCAACGAGGTGTACGTCCTGCTGGCTACGAACCTTCTGCTACTGCTAGCAGTAGTCAGAAGAGCTGAGAGATCTCATGTCGCGTTGAGCCTGACTCAAGGCGACACGAGGGATACTGGGATACGAAAACCACCCGACGCGTACCTACCTGCCAGGCTGACTCGCACTCAGGCCCGAGGTCAGTCTCATCAACTGATGGATGTGATGTCGATCTAGTTACGCGACAGGACACCCTTGGGCTTGACGAACTCGGAGCGTGTGAAGCTTCGGCGTGGGCAGAGCAACGAGGGAACGAACGATCGATGTTTCACCTCACTCGCACTGGGGCCCGAAGCTGCTACTGGGCGTGAAGGTAGCAGTGGATGTGGCGCGCCTGAAACATCGAGGAATCAAGCTTGGTTAGTAAGAGTGGGACAAATACACGGTCAGGGCTACGAGGTTTATGAAAACATCTACTCTTGCAAGACACGGTCGGTCTGTATGAGAGAGATCTTTACAGATAACGCGAAACAGCAAGAGCATGAGAAGAAGTCTCGTGAGACTCGTTAAGTTCGACACGGGCAAACCCAAGAGACTCGTTAAGTCGACACGGGCAAACTCGAGGGACTCGTTAAGGTGAACACGGGCAAACTCAAGAGCTTGAACTGCGGGGCGTAGCATACAATGGCAGCGACTGCGAGACTTCTTGAGGTGCATACATATGGCTCCAAGAACCTTATCTCTTCAAAGAGCTCTGACTCTTGATGAACAGCGGGTCTTTCCTCGTTGAAAGACAGCTGGACAGCCGTAAGTTCATAAAAGAAGGTCGAAAGACACTGTCTGTATGGCTCGAGAGGACGGATGCGAGTGGGTTACGCCCAAAAACACGTGCTGAAGGAGCAAACTGCGAGTGACTCAGGGTGAGAGGCCTCGCTCACCTCAAGAGTCCACCTTCTAGAAAGGTAAAAGTGAGGTAAGGCCCTGGGTGAGCAGGGCACATCGAACCTACACATTGCTCGCCGCCGATCACGTCACCACAGCCCACGCTCCAGCTACCAGGAAGAATATTCAGGTAGCCTATTCCCACGTAGTATACTAATATATAATTTCAAATATAACATGCCGCGTCTTGAAGAGCGTAATAGTATCCTTTACCGGCAGGACAACGACTGGATATGCTTCTTCGTCAGTGGTAAAGATACCGGTCAAGGCGCATCTTGGCCAAAGAATGAGCCACCTTTTCGAGGCAGGGAGGTCGGTCTAGCTATCCATCCTCTGGGCAAGATCTGGGCAAGATCTGGGCAAGATCTGGGCAAGATATCTGGGCAAGATATCTGGGCAAGGAGATTCTCAAGCCGACAAGTGTTGGCAGGGCAAATAGATCTAGGCAAGATCTGGGCAAGATCTGGGCAAGATCTGGGCAAGATATCTGGGCAAGGAGATTCTCAAGCCGACAAGTGTTGGCAGGGCAAATAGATCTGGGCAAGATCTGGGCAAGAGAGTGTAGACGAGATTCGGGCAACCGAACAGAAGTAAGACCAGAGCAGGAAGAATTAGCCAAGATTTGCACAAGAACAGAAGCTTTCAACATATAATAAACAAATCAATGAGTCACGACTGCTTCAAGTTACATTAACCACAGCTATTGAACATTAATGTAACAAAGCGACAGTCCTTTCTGTTCACTTGTAACTCCCTATGTTTGTTACAAATAATTGTGCCAAAGATAATCAAATATTTTGATGTGATGCACAAAGTAACTAGGTAGGTAATAGGTCGCTGATTGCGCCAATTGCGCCAAATTTTGAAGCTTCTGCTAAAATGCGAGTCGCACATTTGCCGATGTACAACGATACTCAACCCCATCATGCCTCGACCAGTTATTCCCCTCGAAGATCACAAGGAAAGAATCCTTGAACTATCTCATAATGGTGTCAAGATATCAGATATCCACCGAATTCTACAAGATGAATATCATGTCAACATAACCCAACGAACTCTGCACAATCGACTTCGCACATGGCAGGTAACCAGGAATACTCGAGCGAACACAAGTGATGAGTTTCATGACCGAATCAGAGAACTCTACCTACTCCGCCTGTCTGACAAGGATATACTTCGGATCCTTGAGGACGAAGGTTCTAAAACCACACGATCCTCCCTCATACGCATACGGAAGAAGCTGGGATTGAAGAACCGCGTTGATTTGATCGATAAAGAGATAGCAGATGCAGAAATGCTGCCTATTGTAGAAGCCGAACTTCGGAAGGGAACCATTGAGGGTTATGAGCGAGATATGCTTCATGCTCATTTCTGGGAGCAAGGTCACCTAATATCACGGTCACTCACGCCTTCAACATGTTGTCTTGCTTTACTAACACATTATAGCACTCGACTCTACGATTTGATTAAGATCTTGGACCCTGATGGTGTTGCTCAACGAAGATATGACTTGCAACGAACTCGAGGCGAATACATTGTTCCAGGCCCCAACTTCATATGGTCAATCGACGGTTATTGCAAACTGGACATGTTTGGATTCGAGATATACGGGGCCATTGACGCATACTCTCGATATATTGTCTGGATCTATGTTGGGGTATCGTCTCATACCAGTATAAGCTGCCTTCGACAGTTTCTAGATTCGGCAAAGGAGACAGGCAAGATTCCGAGAGTTATAAGGTCCGATCGAGGAGTGGAAACAGGCTTGCTTGCTGCCGCACATCATCGCCTTCGTCGAGATCACGAACCGGATATTCTCTTCAAGGACTGCTTTTTCTACGGAACGAGCACTAAGAACCAACGTATTGAGTCTTGGTGGAATCAGCTAAATAAAACGTTGATCTATCGCTGGCGTGTATGTTATCTACTCAACAGCAACCCATCTTCATACTAATATGAGCATAGATATACTTCCACAATCTTCGTGAAGAAAACAGCTTCGACCCTAAGTCATCAGCAGACCGCATTTGTCTTCGTGCTATCTACATGCAGTTCTTTCAGGCAAGGCATCCACGCCTTGCAGTACCTCCGTTCCTTGTATAGCCATCAGATACTTTAGGATTGTCCAATCAAACACATGATCGTATTTGAAGCCTTCGCGTATGAAGAGATCACGGAGAATCTTGCCCGAATGGCTTCCACTTGCGTCTCACGTTTTGAGAGTGCTACTTCCTCCACGCCGTGTAACAAGACTTGTTCTTCCGATCTTCGTCCTTCAAATCCGTATCGATCCTGGAGAGTTTGCGCCTCAGCTTCGAGCAATGACTTTGCAATCTCTAAAGCAGCGCCTTTGCCTCTGTCGTTTGAATACTCCGAACATGCTATACGGCGACGCTGATGCCGTATCCCTTGTGTTGCCCACAGCGGAATGCATTTTTTTGTGTTGATGCAGGTTTCCGAAATGCTCCATTGTAGCACGTCGGCTACCTCGATGGTGTCGCAATGGGTTTTGCCGCTGCAGAGAAGAATTTTACGTTCAACTTCCATGGGCCCGCAAAACATGACTGATTGGCCTTTTCCTAGCTTCCGCATTCGCATGCACGCTGTTTGAGTTAGCAGTGGGAAACAGAATTAAGTGGATCAGGTCATACCCTGCACAAGTCGATCCTTGGTGAGATCAGGCCCCAGAGTCACAACGGCCCGGTAATTCGTCGGTAGCTTCAAGTCCGTCCCTCGGGTATGAGCCTCGTCGAGATACACTAGGCACTGGTCCATCTGCTTCGCAAAAGGGGAAACCATCAGCGATTCCGCGATACCGTCACGGCTCAAGACTGACAGATCGTTACGATCATCAAAGAATACGGCTGCCTGTGCGTCTGATGCCGGAACGCGCAAGAGCCATGTACGTGCGACCTCCTCGTTCTTCCACTCCAAAATTTGAGCTCCCACATCGAGAATTACTCGCACGGACGGCTCCGACCTGACGACTATTTGCAGTAACAATTCTGCATCGAGGCTTTCCTTCCTGGACTCCTGCATGGCGTGCTTAAAAGAATTTTCGGGCCGTAGCAGACAGTCGAGCACTGCAGCATTCGTGTGAAGCTGCGGCGGGAGATCACACTGACTTATGGACAACGGTAACATGTATCTGCTGTCATTTGTCCCACTGAAACCCGTCGTCGGGTGAACTTTCGCTCGTGCGATGTCCCAGCCCGAAGAAGTCAGCTTGTGTGGAAATTCTTTCATCTCCTTCGGAAAGACAATACGTGACATGTAGAAGTCGATTGCACTTTTAGCGAGCCGTAACGAAGGGAAGACCATCTGAGAACACTGCGCAGGATCGCTCAGATTAATGCCAGTCAATTGTCGAAACGCGACTGGTAATTCAAGAGCATCTTGAACCCAGCATTCATATTCCTGTTGGGCATTATCGCACAAAAGCAGCTTTTCGAAAACGGTGTGTAACTACTCGTCCGAAAGGCCACCGTAGTAATAACTTAGACAAGTTAGTACGATGGTGGCATCGGGGTGGCTGAACTCAGCTCGCGTTGCTGGATTATCCTTTGCGCGATATGGTACAGCAAGCATGGTCCGCGAGAGGTCAAGTCCGTAGTTAACGCGCCATCGCTTCTGCTGCAGAGCAAAGGCCAGGACCCCCCCAGCGATCAGGCCTTTGAGAAGAAGTAAGCTCCTCTTCATCGAGTCAACACCAAAAACGTGATGCTGCAATAGCTCGGTCTCGGCTTCGCGCATGTCAGGATCCGTAAGAAACCTAAACAGAACCGCTCGCACGTGTTGGGGGAGATGCGGCACGCGCACTCCCGGCAGACCTTCTTCACACACCTCTCTTGCCACCATCTCCAGAAGTTTATAGGTGGCGGAAAGCTTCAAAATTCGTACACGAGGGAAGCCTCCAGTGCAGACAGGTCGTAGCTCCAAGCCTTGCGGGACAAGTTGAAGGACTGACTGTGCGAAGCGGCTCACAAGTCCTAAGACATGCTCGATGATGGTCCATCGGTCCGGGCTAAACTCAATTGCGCGTTGCAGGCCCATGGTGTAAACAAGCTCGAACCGAACACTCAAAATTTCATCACTTTCGTCTAGGATATCACGCGAATTACCATCCAACCAGAGTTGAGTCTGGGTCAGGACGTTACCCAGCTCCGATTCGCCAGACAGAAGTCGCTCGAGGCCCATCAGCTCAAATGACAGTAGGTGTTCCGGCTGGACGAGAAGTATCCCACCGGTGTCCATACATTCTTCGCATAGGTTTCGGATTTGCCTCGCCTTGTGCACGTCCAACCGGACCGATCGTGAGATCGGCATGTGGAAGATGCGTCTGCCAAGCAAGCCACCAAGCTTCCTCAGCAGCACATGGAACATCTGGGTTGACAGTGGTTTGAGGACAACGATCCGCACAAGCTTCTTTCCATCTGCTAGAGCCGCAGCCACAATGGGAACGATGACGGACGACTTTCCTTCGCCCATGTTCAGCTGCAAGATCGAGTTCGCACCAGACGACGGTGAAATCATTTCTCGGGCAATTTGAACTTGCACTCGTCGGATCAAGATGTTGTTCTCGATTTCGAGGAGCAGCCAATCCGGATATCGTATTGGGTCCCAGCCTCGATGGCCCGGGTTACTGAGTTCGCTCAGCAGTTCCAAATTGTTTCCGATACACGTAAGGAGGCGCTCGGCCCGTTGCAGATTCGATATGGCAACTCCATACTCAATCAAAGCACTTTTCCAGTCGCCGCGCAAAGACACTACCTTACCACCTGCTAGGTGTTCAAGGAGCGAGGTGGTTGACAAGCGGGGCCACATTTTCGCCCGACAAGCTAGCCGACGCGTCGTGGACGATTCTTCCTGAAGGCGATTACAAATCGTCTGATACACATTATCGACGTGGTTCTTGCACAGTGCCAAATGTTGTTTTAGCAGTGGCCGTAGCGCCTTTGGTGATCCGCTGAGTCTGCCATCTGCACTGCCATGAAGCGAGTCGAAGCTCTCCAACAAATCAATGGCGTATCGTTGCTCATGACGACCTAAAGATTTTGACTTCAGACGGTCTAAGAGTGACTTGAGTTTGCCGTGATCCCCCTCATCTTCGACTTGCTGACTGACCCAGGAATCGAAATTTTCAAGGCGAGCCGGAGAAAGGCTGGGAGCAGATCTCCCCATGATGTCATGAAATTCGATATGACTCTGCTTCGGGCAGTAATGGTAGCCGGGCTGCGGAAAGGAGTATAGCGGTAGCTTTTGGTCTTCGGCATTCAGATTGTCTAGTATATTTTGCGCTTTGCCGATATACTCTTTGAACTTGGCATTGCGATACCAGCTTTGAAACCAGATCTGTGCATTCTCTGTGGCCTCCTTCACGGAAATGTAGGTGTTCAACAGAGTGTCTACAGGGTTGCACGACACATTTGGCTGGTGCCATTGGTAGATGAGAGCATCCGCGAAGATGCCGAGACATTCTTCCACTGCCGCTTGGTGCTTGTCTATTCGACGCTCATCAGCGTCTTCCCAAGTCTCATAAGAGAGCTGAGGCAGGCTGGATTCTGGACATGAATGAAACGGCCGTGCCCTGTTTTTAACCACGTCCACCAATTTCTTCCTGTCTGGTTCAAAGCCATGCGATAGTACGAACGACACATAGTCCGGCGGCCTTATTGCACGAAGTTTGGGGACCGTTGCGAAAGCGAAAAGCGTCTCGACAAGTTCTCTTTTCGCATGCTGCGAATAACTCAGGGTGGACAGAAACATCATGATTCTGTATTTATCTTTTTCGATTGCACTGTTAGATAAGGTAGTTTGTAGCGTACACCAATCTGCAGGCAGAAACCGATCCCCACAAACTCCCCTCCTCTCGGTCTCGGTTCTAGTACGCTCGTCATCGTTACTCGGTCCTCGCTGTCCCCCGCATCGACTCTCCGATTATTCTGGTGCCGGAAGTTGAAAGGTGCGGATATCGACAACACCAGAGGTAGCAAATGCAACGGATTCGTAAAGGTCAACAGACCGTCGTTATCGGACAATAACTGGATATCAAAGGCGCCGAAAAAAAATAGTCTCGTGGGAGCATATGTAAACCAAAAAAAAGCCGTAGCTGAACGACCGAAAAACCGGTCAAGAGAAGAAGGCGAAATCGTCTTGCGGTAATGAATTTCCTTATCCAAGAACATTCGCAAAGAGGTCAAACCCTATATACCCTCCCCTCCCTTACCATATCAACCCTCATCCCCATCCCCATTCCCCAATCCATCAAGCAACGATCATGCGCCCCCATTCCCACCCCCTAACACACGTGACACACAGTCTTGTGTAAATGAAAAGGCCCTCTTCCTTGCTTCATACCCACCCACCCCCCCTCAGCAAGGCCAGATCTTCCGCAGGTAGAGTGTGTATCATGTGCTGCTGTGTTTGTGAGTAGATAAGTGAGTGTGAAGGGGGCTGAGACGTGTGGTTGAGTGGAGCCTCGGAGGAGTTTTGCGACGTGGCGTGTTTCAGAAATCGTTGGTTGCGTGTGCAGAGAGAAGAGAGAGATTAGGTAAGCAAGCTGAAGCAGGTTGTTACATACCTTATTCCAGAGGTCAAAAGGGGCGGAATACCGTAAGGGGACTCTTTCTATTGCGAATCATGCGTGTGCGAGGGGAATGGGAGCTTTGGGCGTGCATTGTTCGTGATTGTTTAGTGCTCACCAGCCATGCAACAATAAACCTTCATATTTTTGATCGTGACAATTCTAATCGAGCCGAAATTGCGCGCGAATTTCGTGTTCCATATGAAAGACTTTGATCTAGACTAAAGAGTTATCAGTTCAAGACAGCAGTACGAGGACTGCATGACAGAGCTTTAAATCCTGTTCAGGAGTCAGCTTTACGACAATACTTGACTACAGTGAATCGATTAGGCCTGTCAGCTAGACTACACATGGTGCAATCGACGGCAAACACCCTTCGTGCTCGGGACTTCCCTCGTTGGAACCCCCCCCCCCCCCCTACTGAACGCTCGATGGGCCAAACGATGGTTAGATCGTCAGCCAGATCTCTTTCAAGCTGAACGAAAGCCTCTAGCAGCTGAAAGAAAGAACGCGCATGATTCGAAAGTACTACAGACTCGTTTGAATGAGTTTAACGAGATGATGGTCACATATGGTACTTCGGTTCGACCTACTACACCACCAACTATTGTAGACGATTCAGCCGTTTGAAAGACTCCTAGTAGTCGAATTACTAGTGCAAATCAGTTTATTCATCTGATGAGCAGAGGAGAATTATCAGCTGATGCTCAAGCCAAGCTTAGAATGTTCAAGGCGCTAGAGTCATTACACGTAAAATGAAGTTGCTGAAGGATCAATTAAGTCAGACAACAGTCGCTGAAAATGCTCGCAAAGCACGCAAAAAGCAGTCGGGTAAGGTTCTCAAAATCGAAGGCATCTTGTACGTCAAAGATGCTCGAAGTATGACTCAAGATAGACAGAAATTGAAGGGTCAGAGGCAGAAGGATCGCGAAGTGACCGAGGAAAAGCGGTATTTAAATGGACTAAAAAGGTGCTACAAGGCTACTAAGTCTCATAGGGCTGCTCGCATTAAGTTCGTTCAGGCCTATCAGAAGAAATGGCGGTTTATTCTGAAGGAATTGGTTAAATATCATCATATATATGATGGGTAGTTGAATTCAGCTGTTGCATGGCTGGTGAGCACTAAGTGAAGAATGAGCTTAGTGAGGGGCACGGATAGAGGAACTGTGCAGTAACAAATATTTTGATGGGGTATCTAAATAGGCCATAATGACGGTTTAAGGACTATGAGGGGGGTGTATCTGTGAGAGCTGAGACTTTATAGATTTTCAAAGCAGTGATGAAAAACAGCGAACATCACAGAGAATTCGAATGTAGTAATGCGAGACACATTAAATCTACTCTCGTTCTATTCATTAGAAAGACAGCAAGTCCGTCAGAAGCATCACACTCTTAGCTGAGCGAAAGTGGGGGGCACGGATACCTCTTAGCGGTTTAGATATTCAATGTTTGTTTGGTGTTTATTCATTATGTAAGCAAACATGCTTAGTGCTAGGAAGTAGTGGGGGCATGCTAATTGCTAGTAGACCTCATGATATATCTACCTCATCCTCAATGCCTTAACAACGCGGTGGTAAGCCCCGGAACGAGGTCGTTGCTGAAGCCTTTCAGCAGAGAACTATGCGGAATGAAGGATAGACTGCTACAGGAGGAGCTCGCTATGGCGAGGCTCAATCCTTCGGGCGATGAGGTGCTGGAGGGGTTTCTGGATAGCATCATCGACGACTAGGTAAACTAATTCCTATATATAGAACCCCCTGCAACTACCCCTGTGTATAATACCTCCTTCAATACGGAGTAAAGGGCTGGGCAAAAAACTTGTTTGATACTGTACCTTCGCACCCTATTAAAGTACCGTACCTAAGGTAGTTAAATGGCACGGAGTTTGCCAAGCATGACATTTTAAGCCGGAGGTACCTATGGTATGATACTTGTAGACGTAGTATCTACCTAGGTATTATCTGGGAGACTAGTATTTGGGCGAATCTTTCGCTCGTAAACACACTTAGCCAACTGCACGGCAAAAGATAGCAATTGCGCTAAGCATAGCTTAGAACGTCCCTAATACCCTCTATATCCAACGAGCCAAGTGACGTACTAGGTATCAAACCTAGGATCGGATCCAAGCGTTGATCCGGTCCTGAAAGACGAGTCAGATAGAAGATCCTCATTGGCAATCGATCCAAACGTTGCCAATTCGCCGTATCGAGCTGTTGCAGCCGCAGCTCAGAAGCGCTCAAGAGAGCAAACTGACGCACAGGTCAACTATCAGTAGCAAAGAGACAAGCTGTTGAGACTGACCGTCTCGAGCGTATGCTGCAAGCATCAAAGGATACAAGACTGAAGGCGAACGAGTCACTGCCAATATCAGACAAAGGCAAAGACATCATCGAAAGGTATTTCCCTATTTCGTGTTTTATCTCCAGAGTCGTTCAACACACCTGACATTAAATACTCAGTGATAGTGACGGCATAAGCTTATGCTTTGGTGTTGATATTTCAGAGACGCATCACAGAGCCAATTGTTCTCACAGAATTGTTGTTTCCTTTCTCTCCCTGCCCTTCGGCCCTTCGGGGGCCAGTCATTCACAGCAAATCAGCAGAGGAGCACAATCACGGCAACGCCACCAGGAAGACGTTCACAAGACGTGAATCCGTCGTCCGTCTTCGTTGATATGAACCTGTCAGCCATGCCAGATAGCAACAGGGAGGGCGGTGAACACGATGAGAGTGAGGGGAGAGGTAGGCCAGGCCCCGCGAGGTCACAGCGCGGTGGGGGGGGGGGACGAATGGAACGGAAGTGAAAGGAGGAGATTGAAGATTAAAGAAAACCACGGATGAAAGGCAAAACGGATGGAGAACAAAAATGTCTGTCCCCACTCGCCGATGTCATGCCATGTCAAGATCCAAATGGCACACCACTATGAGTGTCACACTTCCCGAACATTGCATTGGCGATACTTTCACGGAAAACGATGTGATAATGACCACTACCCGCCATTTCGAGTTGAGGAAACCTCTTACACCCAACCCCTTCTGCCAATGTCCTGTGAAAGCCTAAAATATTCCCTCACTAGGCAGGCAGCTATATAGCCAGCTCTATTCCCCCCATGAAAGAAAGCAGCAAGATCATTCCGAGATCTGACAGTGACTACACTTTGTCATCGGCTTGTTGCCAGATTGTCTGTGACTGCTGTTCTATCTCTGGCCGGCGGTCTTGCCTGTTATATATATATTCTCTTCGCTGCTATCTACGAAGGTGACTTCCGTACAATGTGGTAGGCGAGTCATGTAGGTAGCTGAACATGTAGGTAGGCGAGCATGTGGAGCGAGTAGGATGGTGAGCATGTACGAAGGGTGCGAAGGGTGCGAAGGACGAAGGCGTTGTCAAAAATGCTGTTAGCCATCTAATTATCTATACGCAAAGGTAAATGATGAAATTTACCAGCTATTAGGTCTGACTACGAGGTTAATGGCGTATTTAAGTGGTGTTTGGTTGAACCTTTGATTTAATCAGGTAGCTGCGTGTGGTTGACTAATTGGCACTCGAGGACTTGCCGATGTATAGAGGTACGGGTTCTCATAACCCATTGTCGAAGCAGCGATCAAGACTCGTGTTATGGGGAGACGTGTTCTTTGCCGAAGAGGGAAATGGCTCTTGAATGTTCACGAAAATCTCATGAAGCAAGTGAGAACGCGTCTTCTTCGGATTCTAATCATTCTACACAGACACCTCTATCACCGCCCACGGTTACAACCGTGTTGAGATTGAAGAACTGATAAAAATTGCCCAGGAAATTTTCAAAGATGTTACCTTGAACGCTTCACATTCTAGAAAACAGGGCTCAGCATCTACATTT
>JAABUV010004133.1_pt1 | contig 17619 bp, 17 predicted proteins | sample 5559971 | NCBI WGS metagenome assembly JAABUV01 (sample SAMN10711881, study PRJNA513362) | rock metagenome | isolation source: Antarctica rocks | place: Antarctica: Victoria Land, Knobhead nord | collected 2015-12-19
GCGACGGCGCCGCGCGACCCGCTCAGCGCGCCCTGGCCGCCGGCCGACGCGGGCGCGGGCGCGGCGCCGCCTGCGGGCGCGCAGGCGGGCGACGGCGGCGGCGGCGGCGGCGGCGGCGACGGCGGCGGCAGCGGAGCGCCCGCGCCCGCTGACGAGCGCGGCGGGCCGGCGGCGGAGCTGCAGCGCCTGGAAGCGGAGGGCGTGGCGCTCGCGCAGCAGGTAGGGGCCCCGAGCGTGCGCTCTGCCGCCGGCGGCCGGCAGTCGCGCGAGCAGAGCCCGCCTCAAACATGGGGGCCCAGTGTGCGCGGCGCCGCTGTGCTCTGGCAGACGTGCGCCGCGGCCGCGTGTCACTGTTGATGCCAAGCCGAGCAGCCTTCTGTGCCGGGAGCGCGCCTGTGACACGGGCGGGCGCTGGCCATGCGTTTGTTTCGGCGACCTTGCCGGGCAGCCGCCAGGCCGGAGGCCGAGGGCGGCGGCAGGCCGCGCACCCTGGCAACCGGGGCAGGCCGGCTGACGCTGGGCCGGGCGCGGGCGGCAGGCGCGCGCGCAGCAGGAGCGCGCGGAGGGCGCTGAGGCGCTGGTCAGCGCGGCCGCCGGCGAGCGCGGCGCGCTGCACGCCGAGCTCGCGGCCGCGCGCCAGGCGCTGGGCGAGGCGCAGGCGACCGCCGACGCGCGCGTGCAGGTCGGCCCGCGCTCACTCCCCCGCGGCGCGCGCGCGCCGCGCGGACGAGGCCCCCAGGCGTGCGGCGGCGGCCGCGCGCGCATGGGCACAGAGGCGGCCCTGCCGCCGCTCTTTGGCTGCTCGGAGGGAGCCCCTCCTGCAAGGGACTGCGCATCTGCTTGCTGCTATCTGCTTCATCCACGTTAGACTGGCGCATGCATGGCCCTTTGGGGCGCCCCGCAGGCCTCTGAGCTCAAGCTGGCTGTGCAGACCTGGGGCACTGTACAGCACGTGCAGGTTTCCTCAGCATATACCCTACCAGCGCCGCATGAGGACCCGCGCGCGGCGCGCAGGAGCTGCGCGAGCGCGTGACCAGCGCGGCGGCCGCGCACGCGGAGACGCTGCGGCGCGCGCAGGCCATCTGCGCGGAGGCCGAGGCGCGCGCGGACGCGGCCGCTGCGCGCGCCGACGCCGCCGAGCGCCGCGCCGGCCGCGGCGAGGACGAGGCGGCCGAGGCGCGCGCCGAGGCGCGCCGCCTGGAGAAGGAGCTGAAGGCGCGCCGGCCCCGCAATGCGCCGGCCCCACAATGCGCCGGCCCCGCGGCCGCTCCTCGGCTCATGGTTAGGGTTAGGGTAGGGTCAGCAGGCGCAGCGTGCCTGTACTGGCGCGTCTGCTGGGCGAAGGGCCGGGAGTTCGGGGCTGCGCAATGCCGTGCTTGACGCGGGTAAGGCTGGGCGGAGCCGGCGTGAGCAGGCGCTCAAAGCGCTGGGCCCCCGGCGGCGCAGCGACAGAGCCCCTGAGTGGGCCAGGCAGTGCGAGCTGCTGTGCAGTGCGGCTGCGTGGTGCACGCCTGCCAGCAGTGCGGCTTGTGTGGGGACCCATCCGGCTCCCCTCCTCGGCACGCTGGGTCCGCTTGTAGACGCGCGCGACCTGCGTGCGGACCGAGGGCGGAGGCAGGCACGCGGCGCTGCATGCGCGAGGCGCGGCGCCGCCCCGACGGCGTCGTTTCCGGTCGCCGACGCCCCGTGGCGCCCCCCGCGCGCGCAGGCGAAGGAGCGCGGCGCGGGCGAGCGCGGCGGCGCGGCGCGCCGCGCGGCCGAGGAGCGCGAGGCCGAGCTGCGGCGCGCGGCGCGCGAGGCCGAGGCGCGCCTGCGCGAGCGCGTGGCCGCGCTGGACGAGGACAACCAGGGCCTACGCCGGTGCCGCCCCCGAACCCTAACCCTATGCCAAGGACAATAACTGCGATGTAAGGTTCACACACGGAGGTGCGTGGAGGGGCAGGTGCTGCAGGCAGGTCTGGAGGGCTGTGTGAGGCGGAGGGCTGCACAGAGGGTGGACGTGTATGGGTACGTGGCTTAATTGCATTGGTAGAAGGTCGCAGCTCCTGGCCGTGTCCGAGCCGGTGCATCTTACGCGGGGCAGAGCGGCTGCAATGCACCCGCCCTGCGCGCGTGCCCCGCCCGCGCGCCGGGGCCGCGCGTCCCCGCAGACCCGCCGCAGCCCGCGACCCCGGAACCTTCGGGCGCGCCGGCCGCAGGGTGCTCGCGCGCGCGCGCGCCGAGGCGGAGGCGCTGGAGGCGCGCGCGGCCGACGCGGAGGCGGCCGAGGCCGCCGCGGCCGCCGAGCTGCGCGGCGCGGAGGCGGGCGCGGCGGACCGCGACGCGGCGGTCGCGCGCGCGGAGGCGCTCGAGCAGCGCGTGGCCGACCTGCGCGCCGAGCAGGCGCCGCCCCGCGCGCCCCTGCCCGGGCAGGTGCTAGGGTTTACAGGGTAACAGGCGCCGCCTCACACGCCTCCGTCCGGGTAGGTGTTAGGGTTCACAGGCGCCGCCCCGCGCGCCCCTGTCTGGCGCGCCGTGCCGATATTCCGTGCTGTGACACCGCTGGGCAGGAGGTCGGGGCGCGGCGCTCGGGGGCCGCGCGCCGCCCGGCACCGCGCCTGCCCGCCAGCTGTCCAGCGCCTGGTGACACCGCTGCCCGCGCGCAGCAACGCATCGAGCGTGGGGCTCTGCCGAGCGTGGCGCGCCCTGGCGGCGAGCAGCGCCGGCGCCGAGCGCCGCGGCGCGCGCGCCGGCGCGGCAGAGCGCGCTGCCCGCTCGCGGCGCGTTGCGCCTCTGCCCAGCTGCCGCACTTCAACCGCGCAGGGCCAGATGGCGACGTACAAGGAGGCGGCGGCGGCGGCCGCGGCCGAGCTGGGCCGCGTGGAGGGCGAGGTGCTGGCGACCGCGCGCCTGGCGACCGGGCTGGAGGCGCGCCTGCGCGCCGCGCTCGCCGGCCGCGAGGCCGCCGAGACGCGCGCGGCCGCCGCCGCGCGCGCCGCCGCCGACGTGCGCGGCCCTGCCGCGCGCGCCGGCGCCTTTGTGCTGGCAGCGGGCGGGGGGTGCCGCGGGCGGCCGCGCCTGGCCGCCGCGCAGGCAGGGCGGGCCGAGCCGCTCGGGGCGCTTTTGCTGGCGCGCTCATGCGGCTGGGCGCGGCGGGCGCGCGCCTGCGGGCGCGGGGCCGGGCCGCTGGGCGCGCGCTGCGGGCAGTGACCGCGGGGCCGCGCGCCCAAAACTGGCCGCCACCCTACCCTGACCCAGGCGCGCGCGGCGCGGCAGGCGGAGGCGCGCGTGGAGCGCGAGGTCGCACGCCGCCTGGAGCTGAGCGGCGCGGACGCGCGGCAGTGGCCGCGCGCGGCGCGCGAGGAGGCCGCGCGCCTGGACAAGCGCCTGGCGGCCGCCAGCGGCCTGGCCGCCGCGCTGCGCTCCGAGGTGGCCGCCGAGCAGGCCGCGCGGCAGGCCGAGGCTGTCGCGCGCGCGCAGCTGCAGGCGCGGCGCCGCGGGCGGCCCAGGTCGCCGCGCCCAGCCCGTGACCCTTTGCTGCGGCGGCAGCGCCCGGCGCCGCACACGCGCCGGTGCTCTGCGAGGCGGCCGCGCGGGCGCTGCTGGCGCCATCGCGCTCCGCGCTCGCTCGAAGCGTACTCCGTGCATCGGCAGGCGTGCGCTGCCAGGCCGGCGACTGGGGGCCGCCGGCAGCACAGGGCGGCAGCTGTGCGTGCGGCCTGCTGCGCAGCTCCACATGGCAGCCTCCAGGCTGACAGAAGCGCTTCTTACTGTGCGCACGCAACCAGGGGCTGCAGCTAGCGGGGCAGGGCGCTGCGCCCGCCACGCGCCGCGCTGCTCAGCCTGGCGACGGCGGGAGCCCCGCGCCCCTGGGTACAAGATGTAGCAGAAGCGAGTCGGGCGCCGTGCCTGGCGGCGCCGCAGCGGCCTCGAGCGCGGCCGCGCGCGGCGCAGGTCCGGCTGGCGGCCGCGGAGGAGCGCATATCGCGCGCGGAGTGGGAGGCGCGCGAGGCGGGCGAGGCCGCGCGTCGCGAGCTGGCGGCCGCGCGCGCGGAGGCCGCCGACTGGAAGCGCGAGGCGGCCGCGGCTGAGGCAGAGGTCGCGCATGCGGCTGCAACGGCCAAGCTGGGCCGCCGCGGCTCGGGCGCCAGCTTTGGCGGCACGCCGCGCGCGCTGCGCGGTGCGAGTCGCCTCCCACCTGCGCGGCATCTCATGGTCGATACCTGCGCAGGGGATGGCGCAGACAGCACCGGAGCCACGGCCGAGCCCTCCATGTAAGGCAAGAGGCTTCAATCACGATCCGCTGTGGCGCTCAGGCGAATGCAGCTGCACAGCATGTGGCGCCAATGCGCAGCCGGCAACCAGAACCTATTGGTATGGCCACCAACAAGCATGCTGAGCTGCAGCACAGCACAGGCGATGTGTTTTCGTGCTCAGGTCGGTGAGCCGGGGCGTCGTTCTGCACGGCCTCGTTCTGTTGTGGCCCCGCCTGTCGCAGCCGTGCGTGGGGGCGCGCGAGCCGCGCGCGCAGCCCGGCCAGGGCTGGCCCAGGACAGTAGCGCATGCTCTTTTGTGACAGAGCGCACCCTACCTTAAACCTAAAAGTGCCCTGCCGCGCCAGGCGGGCGGCAGCCTGCTCGGCACGCCGCACGCCGGCGCCGAGGCCGCCGAGCGCGGCGGCGGCGGCGGCGGCGGCGGCGGCGGCGCCGAGCGCGAGCAGATGGCGGGTGTGGACATCCTGTACCTCAAGAACGTGCTGCTCAAGTTCCTGGACGCCGCCGCAGCCGGCCGCACCGACCAGGTGCCCCCGCCCTGCTGCCGGGCTGCGTCGCGCACCCGGCCGCAGTCCTGCACAGGCCACCACTCGAGCTTGTGGTGGCGGCCGTGGCCAACGCGCCGACTTGGGGCCCTACCCCTGCCGTTTGGCTGCCTCGCGTGGGTCCTGCGGCAGCTTGCCCGGACGTGCAGGGCAGCAGTGCCAAGCCTCGCACCCCTGCGCTGCCGTGCCTTGCGCTGTCAGACTGAGGGATTGATTGAGGGCCTGAAATCTGCTGCATGAGAGCTGTAACTCATTGCCTGCTTGCGGTCCGCTCGCGTGACAGTGGTGCACGATGTTACACGCGGCTGGAGCTCACAGCAAGGGTTGCGCCAATGCCGCCGGGTCACAGTGGGCTATGGCGCGCAGTGCGAGATCCTCCTGCCGGCGATCGCGGCGCTGGTGCGCGCGTCGCCGCCGGAGTTCAAGGCGCTGCGCGCGGCCGTGCAGGCGCCCCGCACGGGCGCCGGCTGGTGGCCAAAGTAGAGCGCAGCGGTCTCCTTTGGGTATGAGAGGTAACTGTGCAGCTTGGTATTGGCAGGTGGTCAGCTCGCCTTTGCTGTCTCCTGCTTGGGTCACATGTTTGGGTTTCGGTGCTGGCTGCAGTGTTCTGCTGGGCAATACGGTCACGGGGTGAGCGTATTGCCTGGGGACCTGGCGCATGAGGCTGCGTGCTGAATGCAATGCGGCCGGCGTTGTAGCCTCCTGTGTGCCAAGTGAGATCGTTTAGGCTTTTTGGGTGAGCGCGAGCCCCTGCTAGCGTAGTCAGTGCCGCAGAGCGTAGCGCCGGCTCTCTGGGTTGGCAGCATATTTAGGTGGTGAGGGTTCAGACTCTGGTGAGTGGCTCTTGCCGCAGAATAAGTGCGTCGACATGGGTGCGCAGCTGGAGGGCATCACCAGTAGCTGCCGCATTTGCAATGACGCTGTAGTTCTTCGGTTCATTGGCGCGGTCATCACCAAGCATGTTAAGGCCATGTTCTGAGTGCCCAGCAGCACAGCTCCCTGCCGCCGCAGTTGCCGCACAACACGCGGAGTCTATATTGCATGCAACCCCCCATCTAAACGGCGAGTGACTTCAGTATCCAGAAGAAAACATAGCGCCCATGGATTCCTTTACAGAACCTGTAGGTGCGTTGCATGCGCAGAGCACTCCAGAGCCTGCTGCGGGACCAACCAGGCATGGATCGCGCACGGCCGCAGCTACTTGCTGCCCATAACGACATCCGCCTTGGGGTGCCCGTCCACCGAGCGCTCCTCCTTCGGCGCCCCTTCCCTGATCTGCGCTCCCCGCCACACGCGCCCGTCAGTCCGAAAAGCGCCTCTGCGCAAGCCGCGTACGCAGCCCGCGGCTCGGTGGGCGGCCTGCAATCAGAGTTCTGATGCCCAGGCGCAAGGCGCGCTGCCGTACACACGAGGGAGCTGCGGTGCGCGTCCACGCGCGCCTTGTCCTCGGTCTGCCCGCCGGGCGCCGCCTGGCCGCGGTCGCCCGGCACGAGCGCCGCGCGCAGGCTGGCGAGCGCGGTCTCGATCGCCTGCAGGCGGTCCTCCATCGCGAACGTGCGCAGCCGCACCTCCTCGCTGGCGTCCACCTGCCGCGCGCGCGCCCAGCGTCAGGGTAAGATCAGGGACAGTATAGGGTTAGCTTTAAAAGCATGGCGGGCGCCCTGCACGGCGAGCCCTGGCAGCGACGGCCTGGCGGCGCAGACAGCCGCGGGAGCGGCGCGGGCGCCGCCATGCGCCGGCGTGGGAGTGCGCGGCGCGCCATGCAGGTCGAGGCGCGGCGGCGCAGGGCGCCGGTCGGCGGGCCGGGGCGCACCAGCGTCTCGCCGCGGAGGGCCCAGAGGCTGTCCGACGAGATCTCATAGTCCCCGCCCGGCCGCTCCTGCGACAGACTGTCTGTCAGCCTCGGGCACGGCGTCAGCTCGCGCTGCGGCCTTGCCCCTGGCTGAGCCTGATGTGATGCGGGGGTAGGCCAGCGACGCACACGAGCTCGGCAACGGGCCGGTGAGCCAGGCTGAACATCCCTGCGCCGGCACCGCACCCCGGCCCGCCCAGCGCCTGTCAGCGGGTGCTCGGGGCCGCCGCCTGAACCAACCCTAACCCTACCCTCACAGCGCAGCGAGGCGCGCGCCTTGAGGACGTGGACGTAGGCGGGGTACATCACGTGGTGCCGCTTGACCCACCCCGGCAGCGTGCTCTCCAGCTCGTCGATCACCTGCGCCTTGCTGATGACCGCCCGCAGCCCCGCGTTGTCCGTCATCTGCCGCTCCCGGAATAATCTATCACTAGTAAGCCTTCTTCTCGCGCGTCACGGGCATATTTATGTGCGGCACAGGCCGCACGCACTCAGAGCGCGCGCGCGCCAGGAGCCGGCCCCGTTCGTGACACTGGCGGCGAGACTGTCGGGCGCGCGCGCACGCCCCAGGCGCGCTGCAGGCCGCGCGGCGCGCCTTCTGGCTCGCGTTGGTGAGCAGCGCGATGAGCACATTGAAGAGCATGACGGCGACCACGAACAGGAACGCGCACAGCAGCGTCGCGGTCACGACGGGAAAGTGCGTCTTCAGGTACGTGTCGGTGTTGTACTCGCCCGCCGCCGCCACGTTGAACACGGTGAAGATGCTGCGGACCAGCGTTTGGTACTCCTAAGCGCGGGCGCCACGACTCGGCCGCCTCCGCGTGAGCCGCATGCGGTGATTGCGCGCGTTTGCACGGATGCAGCGCGCAGCGCGGGCGGCCGGGCGCGCACCTCGTACTTGTCCTGGTCCTGAGCGTCGGCGCCGGCCCCGTGCCCCCGTCAGCCCGCTGCGCCGGAAACGTGTGGGCACAGCGCGCACAGAGCACAGCGCGCCCGCACCTTCTTGTAGAGGACGTGGAACGAAAACGCAAAGCCCTGCGCGCCGCGGGGTGCTCAGGCGTCCGCGCAGAGCGTGCGCGGGCTCTGTCCATGCATGACGGCTGCCGGCACATGGAGCTGGGCCTCATGGTGGCGTCTGTCACATGGGGTCCTTTCTCAACCCTAAGCTAACAGCCCCTCCCTATCATACCCTATCTGGCACACTCCGTCTGCACGCACCACCAGCGTGAGGAACAGGAAGGCCAAGAAGATCTTGACGTCTGAGATAATGGCCACCAGCGTGTCCACAAACGCAAACTTGGATGCCCGGAACACCCTGCGCTCGCGGGCAAGCCCCGGTCACTCTGCAGACAACAGCTGGCCGTTTGAAACCTGGCGACAGGGCGCCATCAGCGCAGTGGGTCACTGATTGCCGTGGGCAGCGGTGTCCCACATATTCACGGCATTGTCTGGGCGCCAGGCAGAGTCTGCGGCACATCAGCCATGCTCAGCGCGCATGAGGAGAGCAGCCTATGCATGATACAGTATGCAGGGCTGCGCCTGCGCGCACCTCAGGTAGTACTGCAGGCGCAGCCAGAGCAGGATGCACTGCAGGGCCATCAGGATGACGATCGCGTCGGAGTTGACGGCTAGGCGGCTCAGGTGCATGATCACGATGGCGATCTGCATGCAGGGCGGCACCGCGCATGCTGACTCATGCGACGGCATGCTCACAAAGCCACATAGACAGCCCAGGGCAGCGTGGCACACGTGCGGCAGAGGCCTTACCCTGCCCTAACCTACCCTAAACCTAGCGGCCACTCAGCACCCTAGCCTCCCACCGACCCCGGCAGAGGCATCGTGAGCTCCAGCGTCAGCCATGCATAGGACCAGGCGTGCGCATGCAAGGCGAGCATGCCTGGTTGGCGTACGTGAGCGCATCGATGACGTTCTCTGTATTAATCCAGGAGTGCCACCCAAAATCGGAGAAGGTGTGGTACTCTGCGCGGCAGACCGCGCGGCGCCTCACGGTGCGCACTTGCGCGCGCAGCGCGCGCTGGCACCGGCCCCAGACACCCCGTGCTGTGCAGCAGGCATGCCGCATGCAGCAACAAGTTTGTCTGCAAGCTGCAAAAGCACTGGGCTTGTGAGATGTGTGGCAATGACAGCCCGCACGACATGCGCTGACTCCCGCGCAACCGCCGCACCGATGTACATAAAGGGCAGCATGAAAATGGTGGCGATGACCTCGAGCGCCACAGTCCAGCGGCCGGACGACGTCGCCAGCAGCTCGGCCAGGCTCAAGCTCTCATCCTCATCCTGGGGCAGCAGAAGCGTTCCGCGTATCAGCGCAAAGGCGCTGACAGGCCTCCATGCCTGTACTGGACCCAACAGTCTGCCGCGCAATGCACGGCGTGCTTTGACCCGCCGCGCGCCGCACGGCATGCTTTGGCGTTACAGCACCCAACCGCAGAAGCACGGCCCGCCGCCAGCGCGGAGTTTCTTTCCGCCTGCGCGTGCCCGCACGGGGGCGCGCCTGGAACAGCTTCGTGAAGACGGTGAAGGTGATGAGCCACACGGCAAACATGGCGAGCTGCACGTACAGCAGCTTCACAAACACCTTGGACCACTTGAAGTCGACGACCGCCTGCCACGCCGCGCCCGGCGCAGCCAGACGTCAGCACCATGCCCCTCATAGAGACCTGCTGCCAGCTGCTCATGACGTCGGGTGACGCGCATGCCACTCCGATCGACACAGTCCATAGGGGCAAGCCAAGCCCGGGGCACACTTGCAGCAAGCCAAAGTGACACAGCAGCAGCCGCTCCATGCAGCAGCTCGACACAATTCGCGCGCTGCTTGGCACACATGTAAGGAGCATGGCATGCTCCCAGAGCAAAACTGAGAGGCTCTGCTGCACTGACCTGGAGGGGCGGCAGGCCGAACGCGAGCATGGAGCAGCGCCCGGCCAGGTACCGTCGCAGCGTCGGCTGCAGCAGGCCAACATTTTCTGCGGCAGCCGCGTGCTTCACCTACACCGCAACGCCGCGTTGGCAACAGCTGATGCTGATGCATGCAATAGACCAGAGCGCAGCAGCGAGGCCAAGCGACATGCAAGGTATTTGACAATGCTATGCACGAGGCGTCTTCTGTGTCCTGCAGGCCGTTGAGCGCGTGAATCGGCATGCAATGCACCGATAATAGTATTTATTATTCCGGGTGCTCACCGGGATAACAAATGCCTCCACTGCAACAGTCTCGTCCCACGTCCTCTTTTGCTTGCGCCCTGCTGCAGCACAGGCACCTCTGCGCACTGCCCAGACCTCAGAGTCCCTGCGGCAAACACTGCTTACTGGGTGCCTGTATGACCGCACCCTTGCGAGGCTTCTGACGCGCCAGGTATGCGTGCCACATTTGCTCAACGTCGCTCGGGCAGCGCTCCTCAAGTCCGTGCGTGAGCAGGCCGCCGTCCGACATAGCAGAGTAGAACAACTCCTCCTGTTGCAGCAGCATGCCCATCTATAAGACTTCAAGGTGCGGGGGCCAGTCGCAGCGAGGCGCTGCGGCCGCCTGGAGCCAGGGCGCTGACCGGCACTTCAAACTCTCCCAGCTTCTCGGTGCCGTGCAGCTCCAGCCTGCGCAGTGCAAAGACGTGAGTGAGCGTCAGGCGTCCAGTTCAGAGCAGGTAGGACTGGATTTCAGAGCAGAGGTTATGTCTGAACAAATAGACCGAAACTCACCACTTGTACGCCTTCTTGGGATGCGCCGCAACAATATCCTCAAAGCAAAAGTTGTCGCTCACGCCCCCCTCCTCCAGGCGCTGGAGGTCCGACTGGCTAAGGACGCCATCCATGAGCCGTTCGCTGCTCATCTTTAATGTTTTAATGAAGCTGCCTGTCAGGCACTATGCAGAACGTATAACAAGTGTCAGAGCAGTGTGGTCTTGGCGCGAGCTTGTTACACGTGTACGCAGCTGACTCGCGGCTTGCACCAATGCACATGCGCCCACCACTTCACACTTGACAACCTGACAAGGTCGTAAAAACTGGGGAGGGCACAAGGCTATCACGCCGTTCTTTGGCACGCTAATGGTCCGTAGGCCACTACATTGGCAAACTCGAGCAATTGAACAATCGTGCCCTAACTACCCGGCAACTACCAACTCAAATTGAGTTGCAACACATTTTTGGTTTCAAAAAACTCCATATTTTTTGCGCGCCTCCAAAGCGCGCAGGATGCTGGGCAGTGTAACAAGCGCCTCCCAACCAGCACCTAATGCGTCATCATTGCGCACACCAACTTCTGCGCCAGTGCGCTTGCCCCAGCAGCCCGCGCAGCATGACATGCATTTGCCACATCATATCTTCTACGATTCTGACACTCTGGCGTCCCATGCATGTGAGCGCATTCACTCACGACGCTGGGCACGCGCCGTGCGTTCCGTCAAGCCTCCCGAGCCCTCGTGCGCATTAATTGCTGCGCCAGTTGCGCTTCTGCAGCAGCCCGCGCAACACGACATGCATTGCCGTGCAGTGTGCGGCGCAAAACTTTGCCACAGCCGTGCGGGGCAGACGACGAAAGAATACTAATAGGACAACAGCACACCAGTTGTGGAGGCATCACATGCCGCACGACTAGCTATGACACACAGCACGCAATCATGGTCCTACCGTGGCCCGCCCTAAGCATACAGTCATTGGGTGGAAGCAGCACTAGACAAAACGGATGGGAAGACGCAGACGTAACAGTCCGCCAACACCCAGAGACCCATGACACCTATGGCTACAAGCATGCGCTTGTTAACGCGTAACAAAGGCGGCCTTGTCGCGCGTGCCTCCTCACAGCCCCTCGGCGCTGTGTTCGTGCTGGCATGCCAGCAAGTGGCTGATCAAATTATCCAGGCCAGCAGCAGGGCCGCGAAACACAGCGCCCACCGCACTCGGGCCCCGCACAGCAGCGTCGCCCAGGAACAGGGCGCTGCCGGGGCTGCCCTCGCCCGCGGCGGCCGAGCGCGTCAGCAGGCGCAGCTGCGGCTGCAGCACGGCGTTCAGCCGCTGCCCGAGCTCTCCCGCGCTCTGCCGTCCGGCGCCGCCTCCGCTCAGGCTCAACGCGGGGTCGGCTATCAAGCACATCATCCAGGTGTACACAGCATCAGAACACACACCAGTACGTCCAGCAGGTCGGCAGACCCTTCCACGCGCGCCAGCCTGGCACTGGGGCAGACCTGGCGGAATTCAGCTGTGGAAAGCAGCACGGCGGCCTGCGCCTGGCCGGCGGCCGGCGGCGGCACCAGCTTGCGCCAGGCGCCGTCCTCCAGCTCCGGCAGCGCTGCGGACTCCGCGTGGAACGGGTACACTGCCGTGCCTGCTGGCACCGTGGCGACTGGAGCTCTGCAGGCCACCTGCTTGTGGCGGGAGGGGCGTGGGAGGCGGAACCAGGAGCAGGCGCGCACCAGGCAGCGTTGCCGCGGTGAGCACCACAGCCGCGTCAAGCGCGCGGTCAGTGCTGCCTATCAGCACCGGCGCCGGCTGCAGGCCCCAGCGGCCGCCGCGCAGGAACGTGCGCGCCAGCTGCGGCGCCAGCTCCGGCCGCTCGCCGGGCGCGCGCGTCTGCAGCAGGCAGAAGTCCGGCGCGGCGTCCAGCGCGCTGAGCACATGCTCGGCGCACTCCATCAGCGCGCAGGGCAGCAGCGGGTGGTCGCTGGCCGCGGTCACCGCGGCAAACCTGTGCGGGGCGGCCGGCGCGGGCAGCGGCGGGAGCAGCGCTGCCTGGAAGACACGGAAAATCTTGGCCAGGCTCTCCAGCCTGGCGAGATATTGCTGCATCGCCGCGCGCTGTGCGCACACATACGCAGGGACGCCACGTCTCCTTTACGGATGATGAGCAGAGCCGGGCCGAACGTAGTCTACAACTGTGATACCTGTACCAGCTGAGGATGGCTGCACCCAGGAGCCTCCTCTCCGATTTTGCGCGTCGAGTCGCGCTCCTCTTCTGCACTGTCTGTCTGTAGGGCACTTGCAGCTGCCCTAAGTTTGAAGATGAGATTGCAGATTGATACAAGAAAGCAAAGAGTACGCCTGGACAGCTTTGACTTGATGACCATGGCACCGTCCGCGCTGCTTGGCCAGAGGCTGACCCAGCCGCGCCCTGCGGCCTTTGCACCGGCGCGTGCAGCGCGCGTGACCACGGTGGTTGCCGCGCTGCACCCCGATGCTTCAACAAGGTACCGGCACAGTGCCGTGCACATTCGCTCTTTCCCTTGAAGGACTGTGCATGCTTTGCCCTCTCACTGCTTGCGCTCTGCGTTCTTTCACGTGCGATGTTGCTTTGCAGGCAACCTGAGAGGACATTGCGCGGCATCGCCGCGGCGGGCCTGGCAGCCGGCCTGCTGTTTGCTACGCCGGTGCAGGTCGAGGCAAAGATCTCTGACACCCAGGTACGTCTGGCCACACCCGCCAGTCAGGACACAGCGTCGACCCCCGCCTGCTTCTGAGGGAGCCTGCGGCTGCAGGGCGACCTGCTGACGGAGCTGCTGGAGAAGAACGCTGGCAAGGGTGCGGGCGCGCGCCGGGCCGCACCCACGCACCCATGGCCCCTGCTGCAGTCTCTCGGCATACCCCCAGCGCTGCCGTGCCACGGCACAGCCACCAGCACCCACAGCACGCTGTGTGCCATACTGCGACAGTGCAACGCACTGAGGTGCAGAGTCACGACCTTCCTCAGCTCACAGGACAGCTAGCTCTGACAGACAGACGGACACACAGCCACACGACCCGTAACTGCATGCATGTACACGCACAAACCTTTGGCGCTTCTTTAACAGACATGTCGCGGCCGACAGGCGTCCCCGTGCTCAAGGCGCCGGTGAAGGCGCTGGAGGCGCCTGCAGCGCAGGCCAAGGCGGCCGTGCAGAAGGCAGCGCAGCAGCCGCTCGCGCCGGTGAGGCAGGCGGCGCAGAAGGCCGCGTCGGGCTTCGACGGCAAGAAGGCCGAGGTCGAGCAGGCCGTGAAGCAGCCCATTGCCGAGGCGCGCGCCTCACGCGCTGGCCTCCGCTGCGCTCCGCCAGCCATCGGCTGCAGGCCCATACGCCCTGCGTGGACTGCGCCGCGTCGGCGCCGGCTGCGCACTGGCACACGGGATTGTTCCCCATTGCGCGCGCGCTCCTGTTGCTGCGGCCGCTCCGGGGTGTGATGGGACGCGGGTCAGCGCGCCCGCTGGCGCGCAGGTCAAAAAGGCCGCTGCGAGCGTGAGCAGCCAGCTCAAGTTTGACAAGGTAAAGGAGGGCCTGGCCGGCATCGCGCCCAAGGCGCGCCTCCTGCCTTCCCGCCCCTGCAGCCGCTCTCACCCCTGACCTCGGGACGTGGGTGCCAGAGGTTCCCAGGTGGGGCGCTCGGGCATGCCCAGGCGCCCGCCCATGCAGACAGTGCACTGACCACCTTGCTGCAGCCCCCTAAGTGATCCAAGTCGCGTACTCTGCTGTTGAGCGAAGGCGCGCGGCAAGCCGGATGGGGGCCCACGGTGCGCAGAGCGCAGCTGCGCACTGCGAGGAGCGGAGCAGCAGGGGGCCTGGAGGCATCAGAGCCAAGGGGCCGGTCGGACGAGGGGTGCCCTGGCGCGTGAAACAGAGCCTGCCTCTGCAGGGCCTGCAGGGCATCGAGCTGCCGGTGCCCAAGGCGGCGCAGCGGGCCGCCGCCGAGGCCAAGGCCAAGTTCGAGGCGTCGCCGGCTGGCAAGGCGGCGGCCGCTGCCGCCGCTGCCGCAGGCACGGCCCCGGTCGCATCGATGCCTTCTGCCTCTGTTCTGCCTGCCGGCGCGCATGTGGCCGGCAGGACTGTCTTTGCGGGTAGCGAGGAGCTTCCTGCTGCCTGGGGAGTTGCAAGCACGGCTGCCCCTCCCGTCCCAGCCCCGCTCGCGTGACCCGGCCGGGCGCGCTGCGCGTGCAGCCGCGGCGGCCGAGGCGGCGCGCCAGACGGAGCTGACCAAGGCGGCAGCGGCGGCAGCAGAAGCCGCGGCGGCGGCCGCGTCGTCGCTGCCGTCGCTGCCGTCGCTGCCGTCGTTCACGGCGCCCAGCCTGGCCGGCTTTGGCGCGTCCGCGGACACCGCGGAGGCGGTGGGTGTGCTCGCTGCGGAGCTGGCGGGCGCGGCCGCCGCGACGTCGTTCGTGGGCTCGCTCGCGGCCAAGACGCAGACGCCCGCCGCCAAGGCCGCGCGCGTGGGGCCGGCGGCGCGCGCCAGGATCCGGTAGCTGCTTCGTGACCTGCGGATGCGCGCGCGCGGCTGCGGCGTGCCAGCTGCGAGGAGCTGCGTGCTCGTCTGTGCTGCACATGCTAGGAAGCGTGCTAACTGTGGGGTGCCACACCTGTGCATGCGGTGTGGTGCTTTGCTTCTGCTGTGTGCGCGCGTACAATGCCTGGCCTTTGAGCTTATCCAGTAACGCCGTGCGGTTGTCCTGCCATCGCATGCACGCGCAGGGACACATGTGACTCCATGGATAATAATGGAAGCGCGCGTACAATGCCTTGCCTTTGAGCTGTATCCAGTGACGCCGTGCGCTTGTCCTGCCGTCGCATGCACGCGCAGGGACACATGTGACTCCATCAGTAATTTATGACGGAAGCACAAGGTCGCTGGGTCTGGCGTTGTTGGTTACAGGGACCATACAGCACCGAATACAGGGACAAACCAAGCGTAGCATGCACGGCACTGTCAGCACAACAGCCGAGGCGAAAGCGCCACCCTGGCGCTGGGAGCATGGAGCCGCCCTGCCCGCCAAAATCAAATAACCAGCATGGCTGTTCTCTAGTGGGACTGTTCGGGCGCTGCATGACGCTCGCCGCCCCCCGCTACCCGCCCTGCCTGGCGCCCAGGGGGCAGCGCGCACGCGCTGCAACCTGCCTCCAGTGCAGCGCGCACGCTCCGATGCACTGCCGCCTGCCTCCTACCCCTGTAAAGGTTGGTGCTGCCAAACCACCGGCGCGAGTGCCGCAAGCAACACCCGCGCAAAATCTGCTGGCCTACCCGGCCCGCGCGCGCATCCCTGCAAATCCGCAGGGGCGCGACACGAGGCGACACGAAACCCTCCACAACCGCCGCCTGTCCGGCCCCGCTCAGCCCCGGCGCCTGCCCCTCGCCAAACCGGTCTAGAGTTCACACTGACGTTATCAGTTCCCGTGCGGTGCTCGCCTGCTGAAAAGGGGCGCCGCTGCAGCAGACAGCGCGCGCGCATCAATGCTTGCATTCAGCAGTGCCGGGCGTAGGTCGTCAAAGGGCGGGACCTGGCTACAGCGCAGCCGGCGCCGGCCGGCGGCCGCCCGCACGGGCGCCGCCGTGGGCGAGCCGCCTGTGCAAACCGCGGACGCGCGCGCCTGGGGCAAAGGCGCGGAGGAAACCTGCTGGACACTAGATAATTAAAAAGAAAGCCCCGAACCCGAACTCTTGTTGTCGTGTCCCCCACTCCCCCCTCCCTCCCCACAGCGCTTCACATGACGGACCGCATATGCGCCAGGGCGGCGCGGGCAGCCCTCCCAGGCCGGGAGGACGCCGGCAGCCGCCATTATTGTAAAGCAGACACAAGGGCATCGCGCCGCAGCGCGCTCCCAGAGTGGCCCGCTGAGCGCTGTCAAGTCAGCCCAGCGCGAGCGGCCCTGCCGCCTCGGGTCATATGCGGGGACAGCGCGCTCGGCGACAAGGCGGGCGAGGGCCGCCGCGGCCGAGCTCCTTTACGACAGCAGGCCCCGCGCCGGGGTGTGTAGGCGCGGGCGTGCAGGCCGCGCGCCGGCCGGCGCGCTCAGCTCGCGGGCGCGCTCGAGTTGCCGCCGGTGCTGCTGTTGACGGCCGGCCCCGCGCCGAACGAGCCCGGCGTGAGCGTGGACGGCAGCGGCGGCGGGCCGGTCCAGTTGCCGGCGGCGAAGCCGGGGAAGGGCACCGCGCCCGTGTTGGTGCTGTTGGGCGTGCAGCCCTGGGGCGCGGCCACGCCGATGATGGTGGACATGTTGTGCATCTGCGCCACGGGCGGGGGGCGCGTCAGTCCGCCGCTCAGGACAGCCGGCCGCTGTCGACGCCTTGCATGACAGCCTCCTGATCAGGCTGCACCCTCGCACAGCACATGCCGACTGGCGGTACGCAGCGTTGCAAGGGCATCACGCTGCCGTGCCTACCGCAGGGGCTGCCACCAGGGAGGCACAGCTCTGTCCCTGACCTCACTGGCAAGCTGGCGCTCAAGCACTCACCGCATCGGCACGTTCCGGTCTGCGCTTTGGCAGCAACCCTGAAACCCTCTTAGAGGCTGCCAGCGCGCGGGCGCGGGGCCGCACGTGCGCGCCGATGACGTCCATGGTGCTCGTGTCGGCCAGCGTGACCTGGTAGGGGTCGTCGGCGCCGGTGCCGACCGTGTACAGGTTCCAGAAGTTGCTGCCCTGCGCGACGCCGTTCTGCAGCGCGTTGCCCTGGATCTGGGTGTACACCGCGGAGAAGAACTGGTTGCGGATGTCGTTGCCGCTCGCGATCGTCTCGCCTGCGCGCCATAGGGTAGGGTAGGATTAGGGCGCGCACGGTGGATGCTGCCGCATAGCGCTCTTCGGTCAGCTGTGCGCAGGTGGAGGCATGCGAGCATGGCGCAGACCGGCTGAGCTGGGCTGAAACGGCGCCTTCACACGCAGGGCAGCGCGTCAGAGGCCACATACAGGGCGGCGCGTCACAGGCCACATGCAGGGCGGCGCATAAGAGGCCACAAAGTGCTGACGCCAATGGCGCGGGGCGCGCACCGGGCTGCAGCGGGTGCGGCAGCTCGTCGGTCAGGATCTTGGAGGCCATGTGCGCCTTGCCAAACTCCTCCACGATCAGCGGCTTGCCCAGCGCCTGCGCGTCGCTGATGTGCGCGGCGAGCCAGTTGTTGGTGTAGTCCAGCTTCTCCTGCCACAGGTTGCGGCCGTGCGTGTAGTCAAAGCCGTCGTCGATGGTGCTGCCGGCCCAGTCGGCATACCTGCGCGCGCCG
>JAABUV010004135.1_pt1 | contig 17609 bp, 18 predicted proteins | sample 5559971 | NCBI WGS metagenome assembly JAABUV01 (sample SAMN10711881, study PRJNA513362) | rock metagenome | isolation source: Antarctica rocks | place: Antarctica: Victoria Land, Knobhead nord | collected 2015-12-19
CGGGGCCCTCTGGCGGCGTCGCGGCGCCGCCGCCGCCGGCGGGCGCGGCGGCGCCGGCCGAGGCGTCGCCGGGCGCCGCGTCGTCGACCTCCGACCCGGGGCCGAATGGCAAGAAGCGCCTGGCGGGCTTTGGGCGGAAGATCCGCTCCGCGCTGTGCGACCTGCTCACCATAAAACAGTGAGGCGCGCGCACGGCCGGGCGCGCGGACGGGGCGTTGTTAGGGCTGCGGGGAGGCGAGCGCGCCTGCGGCAGATTGTGTCAACATAGGCAGGGACGGCGGCGGTGGGCGCCGGCGCCTGGGCGAGGGTTGGGGCATGACTGGGGCGCGGGGAAGGCCCGCGGGGGCCGCCCTGCGCCCTGCCAGCGCCGGCGCACTGTTTCTGGTTTTCTTTAGGCTGCCGCCGCTCTGCCAGGCTGCCCTGCCCTGCGCGACTTTGCTCTGCAGCACACCAGCGCAGGGCCCCAGCGGCAGCCGCGCGGCGGCGGCGCGCCGCTGCGCATACAGCCGCCCGGGGGCCCGGGCCCGCTTGCGAGCGGCGCCCCGGCAGCGCGTGTTGACGCGCCTGCGCCCTGTTTGTGCCGGGGGCCTCCCGCTCGGCGCGGCGGCGCGGCCCGCCCCGCCGCGCCAGGCTGCGGGCGGATTGCGGGAGGGGAGAGGGCGTCATCAGTCCGGGGCCCGACCAGGCTGGCGCGCCCGCGAGAGCGCGCACGGCGGCCCCTCTTTGTTCCTGGCGCGCTGGGGGCGCTGTTGGCTGGAGGAGGGGGCTCGTTGTTAGCGCGTGTCATGCGTGGAGTGGAAGACATAGGTCCAGCCCAGCGCGCTGCTCCCGGGCGAGCAGCAGCCAGCAATAAAATCCCCTTGCCCCGTGCAGCACGGCGTTTTTCTTGCATATGCACGCCGGCCTTTGCGTCCTGGGTCGCGGAGGATTTATAGATGCCCGGGCGGGAGGGCGCTGCAGGCGGGCCCTGCAGAGGGTGGGGCGCCGCCTTGGCGGCGCGCGTCCGCAGCCTGTTCGCCTTGGGGGGATACGCTGCATGCAGCAACCCGGCTTCACGAAGCCTGGTTGCGTCGCCGCGCGCGCTCGCGTGCGGCCGGGGCGCAGCCATAGGTGCAGTGAAACTAATAAAGTTTGGCAAGCGTGCGGCGTTGAGTGGCCCCCTTGATTGCAACCGTCGGGGGGCGCCCGGCCAGGTGTGAGGGTCAGCCCCGTGCTCGAGCGAGAAGTGTGCCGGGTGTGTGCGTTGTTTACCGTGGTGCTTGCGCTGTTCACGCTGTTGTAACATAGCACCGATCGGGATTTTGCGGCCTGCTGTAAGTACTGAGAGAGCGGACAGCTTCCTTGTCATGTGCACACCGGGTGGTCTGGTCACAGGAGCGCCAGAGCCTGGTCAGGCGCCGCCATGCATGACAGCGACATGGCACATTACTTGGTCGGAAGGAAATATGCTGCACATGACATGCAGTTGCAGCCTTGCCTGAGACCAGAGCAACCCACCGCCTTGCATTTGTGAGGAGCCCGGCCGTCCTTATCTGGCATTTCAAGGGTCGTTAAGTGTCGACCCGGCTCGCGAGCAGCCAGCAAGCCCCAAGTACAGTGCAGTCCAGTTCAGCTGAGTAGGGACACTCTCTCTTACAACCAGCGCTGGGGTCGCACTGACAGAGGAGCACGCCTTCAGGAGCTGCAATGCAGAGGGGCATGGGCCTGGCGTCTTGCTCGGCCCCCGGCGCGGCGCTTGCGGCCAGGACAGGTGACAGAGCCCCGGGCATGCGCGTCTCTCTGTGCCAGCAGCTGGACCTGGGTCTGTACAGCACTGTCGGGCGGCTGGCCTGGGCCAGGCTGCTGTTCCGCTTGTGGCAGCGGCGGGGGCCGCTGCGCGGGGTCCTGAAATGCTGTGTGCCGCTGCTGCAGGCTTCTGCGGGAACGCTGCAGCGTTCAGGTCCCGACCAGCGGCGAGCGCTGCGGCCAGGCCGGCGGCCCTGGCCACCCAGTGCGCACCCAGGCGACCCGCGCCCCGCGTGTTCAGGCGCCTGCGAGCCAGCCTGCTTGCGTGCACACCAGCGCACCTGCTCTCAAGCTACGCGGGGGCGAGGCCTGGCGCCTGGCAGCCCCAAGTGGCATGAGCGCGACGTGAACAGCTTGGCCACCTTGTGGCGCACCCGCCGACCAGCTGACAGCCGCCAGGCCACAGCGCCGCGCCGGCCGCGGGGCTGCTGCCAGCGCGCGCGCGCCTGGCCGGCAGCCGTCCCACACGCCAGGCCGCAGTGTCGAGCCAGTCCCCCGGAAAATCTGCAGGGAGGTGCTGTGCAGCCGGCGGTGTTGATTGTATGGCGCGGGCGCGCAGGGCGCGCTTCCGCGGCTACAACACCGACCTGAGCAAGGTCGCGCAGTTCAAGCGCGACGCGGGCGACGTGGGGTCGACCGAGGTGCAGGTCGCGCAGCTTACCGCGCGCGTGTCGCAGCTGACCACGCACCTGCAGGAGCACCGCAAGGACTTTGCGTGCCGGCGCGGCCTCGTCATCCTGCTGGGCCAGCGCCGGCGGCTCATGAAGTACCTGTACATGACCAACCGGCGCGCCCCTTGCGTGAGCGGAGCTCCGCGTGCGCCCGTGGCGGGCCTGTCTTGCCAGCTCCGGCGCCGCCTTGCAGCGATTTGTGTCTGGACCTGAGTGCTATGCCACTAATTAGCCAGTGCTGCAGGAAGCAATTGCAGCGTGGGAGAATACATGTGCTGTGTAGGTCTTTGCTAGCCTCAGAGGCGCTGTGTAGCCCACTGCAGTCTGCGGTGAGGATGTCGCAACGCTCTGCTTGCACTTGGTTACTGGAGGCACGCGCGTGCTCGCACTGTGGCGCTGGGGGGGACACCGCCGGGGAGGAATGGCTGCATGCTGCGCCGCCGCTCGCAGGCGCCAGCGCTGCTGCCAGCTCCGACGCAGCTGCCGCATGTAGCCATGCACGCCGCGGCGCTGGAGCGCGCCGCCAAGCGTGCCACCCTGCGATCCTGCCACCCCTGACCCTAGGGTTCACTGTGTGGTTGTGCCGCACAGGGTCAAGTGTGACGAGGTGCTGAAGACGCTGGGCGTGCGGCCACTGAGGTGCAGGTCCTGCTAACCCTGACCCTGGGGTTTACCTAAGTGGGCGCCCCGCGCAGGGTCAAGTATGACGAGGTGCTGAAGACGCTGGGCGTGCGGCCGCTGAAGTTGCAGGCCCTGCTAACCCTGACGTTGGGGTTTACCCGAGCGGTTGCGCCGCGCAGGGTCAAATACGACGAGGTGCTGAAGACGCTGGGCGTGCGGCCGCTGAAGATGCAGGCGGCGCGCGGCGTGATGATCAAGCTGACCGCGGAGGACCAGCCGACTGTGCTGGTCGGCGAGAACGTGGACGAGGCGCCCGCAGTATGAGGGTACCTGGGGTTTGGACAGCCCTAGCCCTAATCTGGGCTGAGTGTGACGGACAGGCGCCGCCCGTCGTGCCGGCTCTGCCTGGCTGCGAGCACGCGGCGCAGGGCCTGCTGTGGGCGGCGCGGGGGTGCTTGCGTGCGCCCATGCGCTGGGGCAGCGGCACGGGGGAGGGCGCCGGCCATGGCGATGCGGCGCAGCGCCTTTGCTGAGCGCATGCCGCGGCGGCGGGGCTGGGGAAAGGCCGTCTGATATTGCTGGACGGGTGGTGTCCCAGCATGCTTGGCAGGGCGGGGGCTCTTGTGCGCCAAGCAAGGCGCCTGCCGCGAGCATGGCGCCTCGCCCTTTCCATTTGTGGGCTGCAAGGGCCTGAGTTCTGTACAGCCTCTCAGGCGACAACGGGTTGTAAGCATTGCAGGCTGCTGGCCATTACTTTTCACTTCTACCGTATTCACAATTGTAGTGCCACAGGCGCTCATCCTTTGTTTGCCTGCAGCAATGCTGGACAGATGTTGAGTGCGCCCTACCATCACCACCCCTTTCGGCCTTTGCGGCTCACCGAAGCTCTACACAGTCTGCACTGCACTGGTTATCACGCATTTTCCCTCAGTCACCCATTCTAAGCGTCATTGCAGCCCACCCGGCTTGCCATGATAAGGCTCGCCCTGGCATGTTGAAGCTCAAACCTGCATGTGCAGGCCTGAGGCGCGTTGGACGCTTGCTGATAAGGCAGCATCGGTAATAAGAAAAGCAGTGGAGAGCGGCACAGGGTGTGTGCAGCCCGGGCAGTGCAGCCCAGAACACTCCCGCGCACAGCGCACGACTCAGCAGTCCCCCCCTGCATCAGGCCAGCCCACCAGTGTAAACGAGCAGCGAGGCTGCAGGGAGGCTGGACGCCTCGGAAAACCGCTGCATGGGATCGCGAGCCGTGGCGTGCCCGACTATGCAGGCTGCCGGCGTCACGGAACTTTCAGACAACCAGCAAGCCTGCGCATGCGCAGGGGGAGGCGCCGTGCGCATGCGCGGCCTGATAGCACCCAGGCGCGCCCGAGCGCGCTGCATGCGCAGCCGCGGCGCGCCCACACATGCGCGCTCACCGAGCCAAGCCCGTAGCGGGGGCAGCGCACAGCGCGGGCGCCTGCCAGCCCCCAGGCGCCTCTGTGTGCGGCGAGCGTCGAGGCATCGCCTTTCGGAACGGGGCCGCGGAGTGGTCGCGCGCTGGGCCACGAAGGCGCGCTAGGAGAGGCCCACGATCTGCTCCGTGTCCGGGTCGATGTCGATTTCGTAGAAGATGGGCCGCGTCGGCAGGCCGGGCCTGCGGACCGCGCGCTCTCACCAGTTTCAACCCTATCCCCATGCCAACCTCCGGTCCACGCCCGCACACGCCGCCATCGGCAGGAGGCCGGCACTGGGCGGCAGGCGCCAAGCATGCCAGAGCCGCAGGGGCGAACGGGGAAGGCATCACGCGGGACGCGTTCAGGCCTGAGCAACCAGCATGACGACTCACAGGTGCTGAGCCCATCTGAGCTGCAGGTCAGCGAGCAAGCGCCGCAGCCCGCCCAGCACAGCCGCGCGGGGCAGCGCGGTATGCGCGGCGGGCGCGGCGGGCGCGGCGGGCGCGGCGGGCGCGGCGGGCGCGCACATCATCATCATGGTCCCGACGAGCGGCACGAGGAAGCCGGCGCCGACGGACGCGCGTACGTCGCGGATGGGCAGCACGAAGCCGCTCGGCGCGCCCTTCGCCTCCGCCTTGTCCGAGAAGGAGTACTGCGCCGCGGCGCGCGCCCTGGCTCACTGCAGGCCGTGCAGGTCGCTGCATGGTGCGACAATCCATACAATTTCCATGAGGGTGGTTGCATGACGATGATGATGACGAGGGTTTGGGGTGTAGGTCCGACCCTAAATCAGGATTGAAAGTCGGGCGGCGCGGCTGGTGGGGTGCGCCCTGCATGCGCGCCGGCCCACCGACTCCCACGCCCGGCAGGCAAGCGCGAGCGCCAGGCAGCCCAAAACTGTGCCCGGCGCGCCACACAGCGCCCGCACACCCGGCGCGCGCGCGTGCGCCGGGCGGCCGCGCCTGCGTCTTGGCCATGCAGATGGGCAGCCCGGCGAAGCCCATGCGCGTGTACAGCTCGATCTGCTTCTCGGCCTGCGGCAGGTACTCCACGCTGCCGGCCTTGTACGTCTGCTTCGCGATGACCTCAATCTTCTCCTGCGTACAGAAAAGGAAATAAAGAAGGAGATGAATCTGGCATGCAGATGAGTATGGGCATGACAGCGCGCCCGCAAATGGACCGGCCTCGCTCAGCGTACCCACGCTCAGCGCACCCAGGTGCGGTTGAGCGCCAGGGTGTTTGCGAGCCCTGGCAGCCGGCGAGCGCATGCTTGGCCTGGATCACACTCGCGGTGGTGCTTGCACGCCTGAACCTAGGCCGGCAGCGCGCGCCTCATGGCGAGGACCGGCTGACACTGGAGGCAGAGGGCGACTGCAGGGCGGGGCCCGGCAGCTGCAGGAGAGGCAGAGGGCGGCTGCATGCATGCGCACGCGCGCATGGCTGGTCTGCAGCACAGCCGCAGGCGCTGGAACGCACCTGGACGTGTGGGGTTGAGCGGGTGCGGGCAGCGCAGGTTCAGTGCTGCATATCCTACACAGAGAAAGAGTCCTGTGCGCGCCTTGATGGAGAGCTCGAGCGGGTACAGGAAGCGGAACTCCGCCGGCTGCGCGCACGCGGCCGCCAGCGCGCGGCCCAGGTCGGCCGCGCCCTCGCCGCCACGCGCATGGTGCCAGCACACCACCGCGTCGAACGCGCCTGCGCGCGCCGCCGCGCGCGCAGCCCTCGCGCCGCGCCCCGGACCGTGCCCAGCGAGCGCCAGGCGCACGACATGCGGCAACCAAGGACCAAGAGCCTGTCGCCGCGCCAAGCTGCCGCGCTCGCCCGGGACTGCATCCCGCCGCCGCGCCGCCGGGCAGCGGGGCGACTCGCAGGCGGACATGCCGCCGCTACTGCAGGTCCCTTGGAAGCCTATTTTTGGAAGCCGGGCGATCCGCATCAGCTCAGTACCCTAATCCTACCCTGGCGCGCATGCAGGGCCCGGCGCGCCGCCCGTGCCGCGAGCCGCGCCTGCCGCGAGCGACGCCTCGCGCACGGCGGCCAGCTCGGCGGGCGTGTCGGTCGCAAACTTGTTGACCGCGACGACGACCGGCACGCCGTACGCGCGCGCGTTCTCCACATGGCGCTGCAAGTTGGCCGCGCCGGCCTTCACCTGCGCATTGCGGGCTCGGTAGGGTCAGGATACCTATATCCTAAACCTAAGAAGCATCATCACTCCTCGCCACAGCGCATCCTCAGTGCATGGTCGCTGGGCGGAGTCCCCGCAAGCGGACAGCTCCCGGCGAGGCGGAGCACAGCCTGTGCGCAGCGCGCGTGCAGCGGGCTGGCCGAGAGAAGTGGCACAGGCATGCGTGCGGACCGCGCATACACACCCGCCCGCCAGTGCCTGCACCCATGGGAAAGCAGGACACGCAGGGGCTCTTGCCAAGGCATGTGCCCCAGGACCCATGCCAGGACTGCCTCCTCCCTCCCCACAGCTCAGCGAGCAGCCGCCATGCGCAGGCGGGCCGCCCGCTGCTATCAGCTGCCCAGCTGGACACATGTGCCGCATGAGCAGCCGCTGCGCCCCGCTCGCTCGCCGGCGCCTGCTCCACGCTCGCCGCGCCGCAGAGGTGTTTGCTGTGTCCATTCGATCCCAGCTTGATTCACGAATTCAGCAGCGATACGCGGCAGCGGCGGCGCACCAGCTCGACGTTCTCGGTGCGGTAGGCCGCGTCCAGCGGCTTGCCCGCCACCACCGGCGGGCCGCCGCCGTGCATCTTCAGCGCGCGCACTGCGCGGGGCGCCCCGGGGGCAGGCTCGGCGCCGGAGCGCCTGGGAGAGTGGGTTAGAAAACATACTTAGGTCTAACGTACGCAGCTAGGATCGGAGCGCCTGGGCGCACAGGGGTGCGCCGGGAGTGGCGGGGACTTGGTGCGCGGACGCAGACGTGCGTGCTCAGCTGCGGGCACAGCCTGTCACCCTCGCACGTCTGCCCCCGCAGCAAGCAGCCGCCCTGGCGCCGCAACAGTGCCAGGCACAGCGCCCCGTGGCCGCCGCCAGGTGCTGCGAGGGTGCCCGCCCACATTCCCGCGCAGTGGTGCTTCTGCCAGCGCCCAGAGCAAGACAGAGCAACACGCGACAAGGAGGAGCGCGCGGGGCGCGGCGCGCGCCCGTGGCCACGATGACGGCCGCGCTGGGCGTCAGGCCGCTGTAGCGGCACTTAATGTTCATGAACTTCTCCATGCCGATGTCCGTGCCGAAGCCCGCCTGGCGCGCGCGGGCCAGCCGCGTCAGCGCTGGCACCCTGCGAGGGCGACGGCTGCTGCGGCTGCATGGTGCTTGTCCCCAGATGCACACCAGCGAAGTCCACAGGTGCCGCGCGCGTTGCTTCACCCGTGCATGTATAGTGGCAGACACTATTTCTTTCTTGAGCAGCCGAAAGCATAAGTTTCATGGCATCAAATGGAGGCGTGCAGAGCCGCCGCTCGCCCGCCCTGCAGGGACACTGCCGCGTGTGGATGCGCGGCCGGGCGGGCGCGCCTCGGTGACCACAAAGCCGTCAGCGCCGACCAGCTTGAGCGCGACGCGGTCGGCGACCACGCTGGAGTTGCCGGTCGCGATGTTGGCGAAGGGTCCCGCATGCACCAGTACCGGCGTCTCCTCCAGAGTCTGCGGGCAAAACTAGGTTAGGGTTAGAAAAACGCTCAACTTGCCGGTCGCGATGTTGGCAAACAGCCCCGCGTGCACCAGCACCAGCGTCTCCTCCTGCGGGCGCGGCTAGGGTTCGGGTTAGGGACAGGCTCAGCCCGGGAGCTGCTGGTCGCGTTGTTGGCGAACGGCCCCGCATGCACCAGCACCGGCGTCTCCTCCAGCGTCTGCGGGCGCGGCCATGGTAGGGTTAGGGGCAAGGAATAGGGTAGAATCAGAGTTGCCGGTCGCGATGTTGGCGAAGGTCCCGAGTGCACCAGCACCGGCATCTCATCGTATATGAGTTTCAGCCAGCTAGGGCTGCTTGGGTGGGGAGTCCGCGCGCCTGCATGAGCGTGGGCGAGATCGCGTCCTTCATCAGCACGGTCAGCGCGCCGCCCACGCCCAGGTCGTCCGCCGTGACCGGCTCGCCTGCGCGCGGGCGCGCGCCGCGTCAGCGCGCGCCCCATCCCCGCACCCTGCGCGGCCCCCCGCCCCTGCTGCCTGCCGCTGGCGGTCCTCCCTGCAAGTCAGCAGCGCGCACACATGCGCGGGGGGCCAGGCAGCAGCCGGCCAGCGGCAAGCGAGCGGTGCCGCCAGCGTAGCGCAGGCTTGCTCTGTTCTAGCCCGCGCGACCAGCAGACGCGCGCGCTGAGCGCCGTGCGCGGAGCTGCGCGCGCGGGGCTGCGCGGCGCCAGGTCGCGCGCGCGGGGACGCGGGTGAAGCCTGCTAGGCGCCTGCCCATCTGTACGCGCACACCACGAGCCGCTGCCGAGCGTGCGCGCGTGCGCGCGAACGGCGTGCGCATCCCCGCACGGGCGCTGCCGCAGCTGATGGCCTGACCCGCGATGGAGCGATCATGAGCCTGTGCAGAGGGGCGCGCGGGGGGGGAGGCGCGCCGGCGCGGCTGCTGGCGACCACCATGGCGCCCAGGCGCTCGCGCATGTCGGCCAGCGAGGTGGTCAGCGCGAGCACGGCCATGATCTCCGACGACACGGTGATGTCGAAGCCCGTCTCGCGCGTCATGCCCTTCTCCGTCGGCGCCTGCAGACCCGCGCGAGCCACCTTTTGCGGTCGCGCCCTCGCGCGAAGAACGCAGGCGCGCGCGCGCGCCGCGCCCACGCCCGACGCGCGCCCGGCCGCCCTCCAGGCGCGGGCGGCGGCAGCGCCGCCCGCGCTCGGGTGCTGCGCCTCTGGCTCGGCACTGGCGCCGGGCGGCTGCACACGCGCCTCGCACCCCAGCCTGAGGCCGGATCACGAAATCTCCCAATCACCAAAGAACCCTCACCCTAACCCTGACCACAGGCGCCCGCCTGGCCGGTGGTGATGGTGCGCAGGAAGCGGTCGTTAACGTCCAGCACGCGCCGCCATGTGACCGCCTCCGGGTCGATGTCCAGGCGCACGAAGCTGCAAGCGCGCGGCCGCAGGTTAGGGTAGGGTAGGTTAGGCCCATGCGCTGACGTGCGGCCGGTGTGCGCAGCGAACGCGCGCGCCGTCGCAGCGCCCTCTGGAGCATGACTCACAGGCAGGAGCAGAAAAGCGCAGATGAGCAAACACGCAACGCGGACATGCTGTTCGAACATAGTCTGGGGCATGTGGTAGATGGCACCGGGCCGTGCAGCAGCTGCAGCCGCTCCTGTCAACGCAACCCGAGCGCCGGCCTGACACCACACAGGCTCCGGCCCGTGCCCGCACGCTTCCCGGCCAGGCAGCAGGCGGGCGCCCGCACCGGCTCTGCTCCTCGGGCGTGAGCTCGTCCGGGTCGGTCTTCGGGATGCCCAGCTTGCGCAGGCGGCGCAGCATCACGGGCGCGAACGCGCGCGCGCCGTCGCGCCCCGGCGGGCACAGGCGCCCGTACAGCGCCTTGTCGCTCTGCCGGCCATCGCGCCGGCGCCCGTGTCAGGCCGTCCCGCATAGAGCATGCATGTGTGAACCCAAGCATCCACCAGCACCGTCCGCATGCGGCTTGGCCAACATTGTCCGCATACCCCTGCCCCTGTCGGACTTCTGCTGGCCTGCCAGCCCGCTGCCGCCACCACAACAGCAGCGCATTTGCCGCCCAGCCGGTGGACACCCGGTGCCACACCCGGCAACATGATGCCCCCGCTGGCACTCGGCGGTCTGTTTTGGCTTTGGGAGCATGCGGCAGTGAGGGCTGGCAGTGGGTGCCGCAGCAGGGCGGAGGCAGCGCGCCAGCGCGGGCCTCACAGAGCATGCGTGCTTTCACTGCCAAGAGAGCTTGGCATGGGTTCAGGCAGGCGCCTGGCGGCAGCGCGCCTGCGTGGCCTCGTGGAACATTAGCTTCAATGCCCAGAAGGTAGGGTACTTCAGGGTAGAGGTTAGCCTCTGTTCAGGCAGGGGCCAGGACGCGGCGCGCCTGCGTGGACTCGTGGAACATGCGTGCGTCGATCGCGGCCGCCAGCAGGTTGTTGGCGGCCCCGATGGCGTGGATGTCGCCAGTCAGGTGCAGGTTCATCTCCTCCATGGGCACAACCTGGCGGGGTGCAGGGTAGGGTAGGGCAGCCGTCTCTTCCCAGGCACGCAAGGCGCCCCGCACAGGCTCTTGCCTGTCATTGCCTGTTGCTGCATGCCACGACAACGCAGGCATCGAGGCATGCGCACGGGCTGTCAGGGTTGCAGGATTGGCTGCTGTGGGCCGTGGGCTGTGATATTCCTGGGGGGACCCTAGGACAGATTGGAAGCAGCACAGAGCGCCGCCAGGGTGACGACGCTTGATAAAAAACAGTCGTGCATCGGCACCAGGGCGGCTGCGCAGCGCATCGCGTGTGCGGCAGGTCACAGTAGCGGGGCTGCCCGGCTCCTGCAGGGGCCGCGGCGAGCGGGCGGCGGCCGCGCCTGGCTGTAGCCGCCGCCTGCGGCGCCGCCCTTGATGCCGAACGTGGGCCCCTGGCTGGGCTGCCGGATGACGGTGACGACCTTCTTGCCCAGGACCGCGCCCAGCGCCTGCGCGCCGCCCAGCAGCCCCCTGATGTGGCCCCCGCAGAGTCGACCATCGGCCCAGCAGGGGCTGACAGCTAGGTGCGGGGGCTCAGCGCGCGGGCGTGCAGCCATGGCACTCCCTGGCACGGTGGTACTACCATGGTGGTACTACGGTAGTGGAACGGACGCTGCCTGTGGGGCTGGTCCGATCCGCTTACAGCTGCAGCCTCATCATGTAGAAATGAGGCAGGCGCGCCTGGCAGACGCCCACAGTGGTGGTCGACTTGCCCTCGCCCAGCGGCGTGGGCGTGATGCCGCCCACGACCACGTACTTGCCGTTGGGCCGCTCGCCGAGGCGCTTGAGCACGGAGAGGCGGACCTGCGGGGCCGCTGGGCAGCGTCGCGCTGACCCCTGGGAGGCAGCGGTGCTTGGCAAGACAACGGGCCCGGTTTGTGCCTGTGCTGGTAACGCTTGCGCGGAAAGAATGCACACACCGCCCCGTCTGTTTTGCGCAGGGAGCAGATTGTTTTAAGACTCAACATGCGCACGTGCCGCATCTCCCTGCCAGTGCGGGGCACGCTCCCCTCTGGACCTCAATAAATTACTGTACCCCACAACACAAGAGGAGCAGCAGCTTAGGCGCCAGCACACATACAGCGCACCATCCTATCAATTAATATTGCAATGTTCACTATGGTGGCTGCCACACTTAATAACTTATTAACTGTACTACTCTCTGGCACCTTGCGTGCGAGCTCACTCCAGGCCTGTTTGTATACCACTGGCACCTGCAACGCACACCTTTGCCTTTGTTGTGCCATACGGCTCCAAGTCCTCACTCGGGATGCCCAGGCTGTCCGCTATCTGGCTGATTGGCACTGTGGCCACTGACTGCGCAATCTCTATGTCTGATGGCACGGGGTCCTTGAACTGTAGCTTGCCCATGCTGGCTGCCGCGGAGCTCACAGTGCGGCGCGCAACCAGGTAGGGCAGCAGGCGTCTCAGGCCCAGTGTATGTGCTTACACTTCGACAATACTATCAGCACATCATCCCGGGCATCTGGTATTTTTTCAGCCTTCAGCACTGACCAGGCACCTGCATGGCAATGACCAGGGCCTAAGCAAGGGTTTATCTCGGAACGTAACCTGCCGGCGTTACTAGCGTGCCCATGCCTGTGCCATCAGCCAGCCTCGCACTGGCTGGGCTGATGCTTTTGAGCTCTTCCTTTCCTGTGCGAAGATCGTGAGGAGGTCGCTGCAGCAGGCATGGCAGCGACCGGCGGCGACTTTGCCGTCCCCGACGGCCTGCCCGCGCTGCTGAAGGACTTTGCAAAGGAGGTGCTGCGGGCGCAGGCGCGGAAGCTCCGTGCGTCGCCTCTGCAGGCCGTCTGCCTTGCGAGAAAGGTCCTGACCGCGGAGCACGCTGCGCAGCCCGCGGACCTGCACGCGTTTGCAGCGCAGTACTTTGCCGACCTTGCCGGGCGGCGCGCTGCGCCCGGCGCGCCGCCGCCGCCGCCGCCAGCGCAGACGGCCGAGGGTGCAAAAACTGCGGAAAAGGAGTTTACGGAGGCGCGCAGCAGGGACGCGGCGGAGGCCGCTGCGGCCGCAGCAGCGCTGGCCGGCGCTGCGCTGGAGGCGCGCCCTCAGTGCTGGCACACGGGGTTTGCCGAGCCTAAGTGGGCGCTGGCTGCTCGCCGGAGCTGTTCGTGTGTGCGGCTGCTGTGGCTGACCCGTCCTCGCCCAACTGGCACTGACGCCAGCTCTGCCAGGCAGAGCCTGGCAGGCCGCCTGCATGCGCACGATCTACGCTGTCGTTAACGCTGGCTCATCACTTGTGCGCAGGACGGCTCTGAGCCTCCGCCGGCGGTCGCTGAATAGCGCATGCGGCATCATGATGATGTCAGCGGGACGACAAGTGCAGGTGACAGGGAGTGGGCAATCGGGAGGCACGCGCTTTGCAGTATTGCAGGGATGCTTACAGAGGGCACATAGTGAAGGGGATGTGCATGGCACAGGCAGTCAGCGAGCGGCAATCGCGGCGCAGCACAGCACTGAAAGTAAGCAGTTCTTGACGCAGCGGCGGAGCTGACACAACTGTCGCCCACTGTCCCGCGCCTGGCGGCATCCAGCCAGCGGCTGCCAGGACATTTAGCTTTAATGACATCAAGCACGCCCGCAAGTGCACCTTGCCCTGACCCTCAGCTATACAGGCCTGCAGGGCGACCGCCCGCAGCACGACCACCCTACACGAACCTGGTCTGCAAGCCATGTCGCAGCCCCGCCAGCGCCCGCCGCTGCCGTCGGCCAAGGGACCGCGTTTGGGGACACGCCATGCTGCTGCAGCGCTCGCAGCTGCCCCCAAGGTCCACCGCAGCCGGAGCGCGCTCCCGCGCCCGGCTGAGCTTCCTCGCGCCCGCCCGGCTCGCCGCGCCGGCCCTCAGCCGCGCCAGTGGCCCAAACCCTAGCCGCGCCAGTGGCCGCCGCTGCCGTTGGGCACGGCAAGCACGGCCGGGCGCACGCCGGGCGGCAGGCAGACCGCGTTGTCGTAGCACACGCGGCTGCCCGACAGGTCCAGCACGGCCAGGCCGGCCGGCAGCGACCCGAGCTCTGCGAGCTCGTACCCGTCCAGCCGCAGCTCGGCCAGGCCCGCCAGGCCGGCGAGCCAGGCGCTGCAGAAGCGCGCGCGCGGCGCGCCGGCCGGCGGCGCCAGCACGCCGCCGCCGCCCGGCGGCGCGCGCGCGGGGCTGCCGCGCCGCGCCGGGCTGCCGCGGCGCTGGCGCGCTGGGCTGCTGCCGCCGGGCACCGCCCAGGCGGCGCGCGCGCTGCCGCCGGGCTCCGCCCAGACGCCGCCAGGGTCGTCATCGTCCCAGCCGGCGCCGGCGGCGCAGCACGCGCCGGGCGCGACCAGCGCTAGCGTGCGCAGCGAGGAAAATTCGGCGGCCGCCGCGGCGAACGCCAGCCCGGATGCCGCGTCCAGGCACAGCCCGCGCAGCGCACGCAGGTGGCGCGCCTGCCGGCGCCTGCGAGCGCAAGGGGTGTTGGCACCGGCTGCGGGCGTGCCGGTAACAGAGGCGTGGCAGGCTCTGACAGCGCACAGAGCGGACGATATAGCTGGCTGGGCGTCGCACCCTCTGAACCGTGCATCTACGCAGACTGCCCCAAAAGCGGGGGTGTTATTGACGGCAGGGGCATGACTGTGACCGCTCACAACGTGCACGGAAAATTCAGCTGGAAAACAGGGTGATCACTGGCTTCATGCCTCTCAGCAGAGCGATAGGTGCCGCTCGACAGCAGAGGTACACTGGCCCCCTGCAGCTAAGCAGGTACAGGCGCTCACAGGCGGCAATCAAGCGCTTTGAAACACATTGAAACACAGCAGAGTACGGAGCAGGCGACTGGGTACCCGCACCTGAACGCAGGCGACAGCACGGCGTCGGTGGCCGCCTCGTCGCCCGGCGGCAGCTCCAGCGCGCCCAGGCGCGGGCGCAGGCGCGCGAGCGCGTCGCCGCGCGCGCCCGCCGCCCAGCCCGGCGCCAGCCGCAGCGCAATCGGCTGCGGCGCGAGCGCCGCGCGGAACGCCGCGTTCAGGCCGCTCAGCGCCAGCCACTCCGCGAGCGGCCAGCAGCCGTCGCCGTCGCCGCGCGCGGCGCCCGGGCCAGGCAGCAGCGCGAGCGGCGCGGCCGCGCCGGGCAGCATCGCGCGCGTGATCGCCCAGGCGAGGTCCGCGTCGGCCAGGACCTGCTCCGCCAGGCTGCACGGCCGGGGCAGGCGCGCGTCAGCGCCGGTGCAAGGGAGCGGCTCATGTCAAGGGAGGCAAATGCCGACAGTTTGCGCGGCGACAGCTTGCGTGCGGGCGCACGCGCGCGCCGCCTGCGGCGCTGCAGGCGAGTCAGGCAGCCCGTCGCGCCGAGGGGCACGAGAAGATGTTTGCCAGCACCGGGCCAGGTGGCTGCTTCCCGCCTTTAGCGGGCACGCGGTGACTACGCACCCAACAAGCGTGGGCACAGGCGCTGCTCAGCCCGTCTGTCAGGTCCCATAAACGCCACAGAAAGAGAGGCTATTTAATGAAGCTGTGCCTGCACAAGTTGAGGGGCTAGGCGTGGGCAGGCGCGAAACTGCGCGCTGACGATGCCAAGCCTACTACTACCTCAGGACTGCCGTTCTCCCGAGCCCAGGGCCCACAGCGCCAGCATCACCCAGCAAAGCACTGCAGCCTGGACTCCCGACACAGCCAACAGGCGCGCGCTGCGCCGTGGAATAAGTTTGAGTCGAACAGGTGCCTCCTCTGGCAGAGGCGGCCCGACAGAAGGGCGGCGCACTGCGTGTGACAGGTGCTGCACGGCCTCTCCATTCTGCTCTGCGCGGCCTGGCTCTGGTGGCAAGCGGGAGCGGTGTTCCCCGTCACAGGCATAGCTTGTGCCAGGCCGCGTTACCAAGGCAGGCTCTGCGGCAAGGGCGCGCTGTCGTGCGCGGCAAGCGTTTGTGGGAGTAAGACTAGCTCAGTATTTAGTCTTGTGACACCTCCAAGTGGGAGCCTAATTGGTTGATGGACTGTTACAGGGGCCACAAAAGGAAAAAAAGAGAGGGAAAGGCGGCAGTCTTGTCAAGACGGGGCGTGTTTTGGCTGACAGTGCTGCGCGTTGCCGCTTCTCTTGCAGCCGTCTGCTCTGAACCAGGTGTAGGACGCATCTGCTGTGTTGAACAGCGTCCTCGAGCAATGTAAACATGAGAAGGAGCCTCTAAGAAGCTAGCCAGAGGAGCTGCCACGCACCTGCTTGCTTGCCGCGCCATCACATGGCTCCATGTTGATGGCGCAAAATACCACAGTGCCAGCCAGCAATGCAGCAGAGCGGCGACCTTTCCTCATGACCAAGGACAGAGCCTGCTGTGCGGCTCCTGAAGAGTAATACGGCATGCTGACCAGGCATCGGCGCGGCATGCGCGGGCTCAGCCTGCAGGCGGCCGCGGCCGCGGCTGCGGCCGCGCTGGCGCCGCGCCTCCGCGGCCTGGCCACGCTGGTGGAGGACGCGTTCGGCGGCGTGCCGCAGCGCCCGGCGCGCCGCGTCGTGGTCACCGGCCTGGGCCTGGTCACGCCGCTCGGCGTCGGCGTGGCCGCCGCCTGGGACCGGCTGCTCAACGGCGACTCCGGCGTGCGCGCGCTGGCGCCCGAGGACCTGCCCCAGGCGCGGCGGCGGCGCCACTGCTCCAGCGCGCCTTGCTCAGGCGGGGGTCATGGCCTCACGGTGACCCTGGCTGTAGCACATCTTGTGCGGCAGATGCCCTGCCCCAAGCGCCGCCTCAGCGCCGCCGGCCCATGCGTTCCCGCTCGGCGGCGGCGGCGGGCGCCGTGCGCCCTGGCTGGCCGCCTTGGGCGCTGGTTCCAGGCCAGCCTTACTGGAGCTGCCCCGCCGCACGACGGGCGCCGAGCTGCGGCCTGCAGGGCTGCGACGCGCGCGTCCGTCTGCGGTCACAGGGCCAGCGGGCGGCCTACCCGCAGCTGCCCTGCCGCGTGGCGGCGACGGTCGACGACGAGCAGCTGGAGCAGGCCGCCGCGGCCGCCGGCCTGGGCCCCCTGCGGCGCGCCGCGCGGTGCATCGCCTTCGCAGAGATCGCCGCAGCCGAGGCGCTAGAGGTGCGGGGGCAGCCTCGCTGAGGTGGGGCCCGCACGCTGCACCAGGAGGGCGCAGCTGCTGCATGCCGTGCGCCGGGGCCGCCGGATGGGCTGGAGGCCTGCTGCGCGTCGCGTCGCGGAGCCCGGGCCTCGCCGCGTGTGGATCTTGCTCACAGGGCCCTGGAAGCCTGCGGCTGGTGCTTTGCGGGGGCGGTGTGCCTTCAACACACCGGCGCCTGTGCCCTGCGCACCGCCTCGGGGGCGCGGTCAGTGCCGCGGGCTGCGCAGGACCCGCTGCAGGGTTTGCATCCCGCGCACGGGCGCCCAGAGCTGCCGCGCCAGCCTCCTCAGGCCCGGCTGCGGCGCGTCGCGCAGGACGCCGGGTGGGCGCCCAGCACCGCGCTGCAGCGCGACGCCACGGGCGTCGTCATCGGCGCCGGCATGAGCGGCACCGCGGACCTGGCGGCCGCCGGCGTCGCTGTCGCAGCGGGGCACGTGCGCAAGTGCGGCCCCTGCGCTGCCCGGCCGCGCCGGCGGGCGTCCTTTCAACACGGGGCGGCCGCGCCTATGCAGGATGGCGCCGGCAGAAACACGCAAGGCCTAGCTTCGGGGAAGCCAGCGCTCGCCAGGCCTCGCGCTGACACGTGCATCTGGCACATCATTTGCCAGGGGCGGCGCACTGCGCGGCTGGCCGCGTGCCCCGGCCGTGGCCATGAGGTCTTGCGCAGCCCATAGCCCTGGGCAGCGCCTGCGCGCGCCTGGGAGGGTTAGGGTTGGGCCGACGCCGGCGCGCGGCCGGCCAGGCTGAGCCCCTTCCTGGTGCCGCGCATCCTGGCCAACAGCGCGGCGGGCGCCGTCAGCATCCGGCGCGGCCTGCG